>BBPD01000184.1_pt3 | contig 19306 bp, 17 predicted proteins | sample 1344911 | NCBI WGS metagenome assembly BBPD01 (sample SAMD00019088, study PRJDB2971) | groundwater metagenome | biome: freshwater biome; feature: mineral spring; material: ground water | place: USA: CA, Sonoma | collected 2011-09 | depth surface m
CTGTTCCTGGGGCGCTGGCTGGCGTACACCCAGTTTTCCGGCAAACCCTGGATCGAAGCGCTGGTGATGCTGCCGCTGGTGCTGCCGCCCACCGTGCTGGGCTACTACCTGCTGGTGAGCCTGGGCGGCAATTCGCCGATCGGCCGCTGGATGCACGACACCCTGGGCGTGCGGCTGACCTTCAACTTCACCGGCTTGCTGCTGGCTTCGGTGGTGTTCAACATTCCCTTCATCGTGCAGCCGATCCAGCGCGCCTTTGAATCCATACCGCGCCAGCTCAGCGAGGCGGCGGCGGTCTGCGGTCTGGGCTGGTGGCGCACCCTGCTCAAGGTCGAATTGCCGCTGGCCTGGCCCGGCATTCTGTCGGGCATGGTGCTGACCTTCGTTCACACGCTGGGCGAATTCGGTGTCGTTTTGATGGTCGGCGGCAGCATTCCGGGTGAGACCAAGACGATTGCGATCTCGATTTACGACAAGGTGCAAAGCTTCGATCTGCAAGCGGCGCATCAGATGTCGCTGCTGCTGCTGGTGCTGTCCATGCTGGCGGTGGCGTTTTCCTTCTTTGCCACGGCGCGGCTGAGCCGCCGGCCGCGCGCGCCATGAGCCAGCCAAGCCCGAACGCCTCTTTGCGGGTCCACATCGACCAGCAACGCCCGATGCGGCTGGCCGGCACACTGCACTGCGCGCCGGGGCAAATGGTGGCGCTGGTCGGCCCGTCCGGCGCAGGCAAAACCTCGCTGCTGCGCTGCATTGCCGGCCTGATGCGGCCACAGAACGCCAGCATCCACATCGCGGCCGACTGCTGGTGCGATTCGGTTCGTGGCGTGTTCGTGCCACCGCAGCAGCGCAACGTCGGCCTGGTGTTTCAAGACTACGCGCTGATGCCGCACCTGGACGCGCTGGGCAACGTGGCGCTGCCGCTGCGCAGCCCCGACCGGCTGGTGCGCGCGCGCGCCATGCTGGCACGCGTGGGCCTGACGCCCGAGCAAATGCAGCGCCGCCCGGCCCAGCTCTCCGGCGGCCAGCAGCAGCGCGTGGCGGTGGCACGCGCGCTGGTGCGCGAACCCGCCGTGCTGCTGCTCGACGAGCCGTTTTCCGCCGTCGATCAAATGACCCGTCAGACCCTCTACACCTTGCTGGCCGAGCTGCGCGAAGACATTGCGGTGCCTATGGTACTGGTCACGCACGACATGAATGAAGCGCGTTTGCTGGCCGACGAATTGGTGGTGATGGCCGAGGGCGTGGTGCTGCAACAAGGCCGTGCCGATGCCATTCACCGCGCGCCGCGCAACGCCCGCGTGGCCGACATCGTCGGCATTGCCAACCGGTTCGAAGGCGTGTGGGAAGGCCCCGACGCCAGCAGCAGCCCCGGCCAGGGCTGGCTGCGCTGGGGCCAGGGCGAGCAGGCCTTGCGGCTGCCGGTACGCGACAAACGCCGCATCGAACCCGGCCAGCCCGTGGCCTGGGTGGTGGCTGCGCACGGGCTGCAGATCGACAGCGACGCGGCGCCAGACCCCAACCAACAAGCCAGCGCGCTGCATCTGCCCGCCACCGTCTTGTCGCTGCGCCACCTGGGCGAGGTCTGGATGCTGCGGCTGCAGTGCCAAAGCGGCCCGCAAGCGGTGTTTCGGCTGATGCTGACCGGCCAACAGGCGCAAGCGCTCACACCCGGCCAGACGCTGGCGCTGCGGCTCGACCTGGAACTGCTGCACATCATGCCGATCCGCAGCGCCAGCAGCACCTTGACGCCGAAACCGCAACGCTGAGAGCCCCGCACCCGCCGCGCGCGGCGCCGGCCGCACTCAGCCCGACGCCAAGGGGTCGGGCGGCCCCTGATACAGCCATTCGTTGTCAAGCAGCCGCTCACCCAGCACGAGCATGGCGGTGTTGCGGCCCCAGCGCAGCAGGCCGCTGGCGTGAAAAATAGTGCCGTTGCGCTGCGAACGATTTTGCACCCGGGCATTGCGCTGCCAGCGGGTCAAGGCGTAGCGCGCCAGCAGCGCCGGCCAGTCTGGCACTGCCTGGGCCGGCGCGGCTTGCCGCAGCCGACCCAATGTCCAGGCGTCTTCCAGCGCCATCGCCGCGCCTTGCGCCAGGTAGGGCCGCAGCGGATGCGCTGCATCTCCCAGCAGAGCCACCCGGCCCTGCGCGTGCTCGTGCGGTCCACGCAGCGGCGCGCGGTCGTTCAAGGGCCAGAGCTTCCACTGTGCCGCTGCGTCCAGCATGGCCTGCAGCTCGGCGCAGACCGGGCCGAGTGCGCGCTTGAGGTCCCCCGCGTGGGCCTCGTGGCTCCAGCTCTGCGGGTCGGCCCCAGGCGGACCACCGTGACCCTGCCCGAGCACGCCGTGCACCACCGCCACCAGGTTGAACCACTCGCCTTGCCGCACCGGGTAATGCACCACGTGCAGGCGCGGCCCGAGCCAGACGGTAACGGCCTTGTGGCACAGGGTGCGGGGCAGATCGGCGCTGCGCACCAGGCCCCGATAGGCCAGGTGGCCGCTGTGGCGCAGCGGCTGTACGCCCAACAACTGCTCGCGCACCCGGCTGTACAGGCCGTCACAGCCGATCAAGGCCGCCCCGCTGACGCTGGAGCCGTTTTCCAGCGTCACATGCACCGCGCTCGGACCCGCTTGATAGGCCAGCACGCGCGCGTCCAGCCGCAACCGAACCCCGGCCTGGCGCTGCAGCGCCGTCAGCAACAAGCCGTGCAGGTCGGCGCGGTGCAAAGTGGCGTAGGGCTGGCCGTAGTGGGCCAGGGCCATGGCGCCCAGGCGCAGTCGGCCCAGGCGCTTGGCGCTGTGCGCATCGCGCACCAGCACCTCGTCGGGAAAGGCGGCGCAAGCATGCAAGTCTTCCAACAAGCCCCAGTCGTCGAGCACGCGCACCGCGTTCGGCCCGAGCTGCAAACCGGCGCCGACTTCGGCAAACGCGCTGGCCTGCTCCAGCAACTCGACCGCCACCCCGGCGCGCGCCAGCGCCAGCGCGCAGGCCAGCCCCCCTATGCCACCCCCAGCCACCAGAACGTGATCTTTCATGAGGCAGCATTGTGCCGCCTGCGTGACAGCGCAAATTGATTCAACTCAGCAAACGGGTCCAAAGCAAATCATGCAGTGCCGGCCTGCTCATTCAAAAACAATTTCGGCCCGCTGCTGATGCGCCTGCGCTGCCCAGCTCGCCAGTGCGGCATCGGTCGGAAAGAAGTTCGCGCGCTCGTCGAGCTGCAGTTCACATTGCGCGTCGGCCAGGCGCAAGACCAGGCGCACCGGCAGGCCGCGCACCAACTCGCCCTGCTCGGTCAGCTCGCGCCGGGGTGGATGTTCGCGCACCAGCGTGGCCACCGGGAGTGGCTGGCCGCAGACCGCCACCCGCAGGTATTTGCCAAAGCGGCAACGTGCCGTCGGCAAGTCCCAGAGCTGCTGAATCTTCAGGCGCAGCCCGCCGGAGAAACGATCTGGCTGCGCCAGCGCTTGCACGATGACGAGTTCGTCGTCCTGAAACAGGTGGCGCTGGCGCTGGATCAACTGCTCGTCGGCACTGGCTTCCAGCACGGCGCTCTTGTCGTCGAGCTTGAACAACGCGAGTTTGCCGCGCTGGGCGTTGATGAGGCGCAAGTCGCCAACGATGCCAGCCAGCAACACCGGCTCGCGGCTCTCGACCACCTCGGCCAGCGGCGTGCGAACGAAGCGCCGCAGCTCGCTCTCGACCTCGTCGAACAGATGACCAGAAAAGTAAAAGCCGATCGCCGACTTCTCCATGCCCAGACGCTCTTTCACGCCCCAAGGCAGCGCGTCTATCAGTTGCGGCTCCTGCGTACTCGAGCCGTGAGCAGCGTCTTGCGCATCCTCGTCCAGCAGGTCGAACAGCCCGCCCTGGTTGGCGTTGGCCGCGCTGGCGGCGGCAAAATCGAAGGCACGCTCGACCGACGCCAGCAGGGCGGCGCGGTTGCGCTGCAGCGTGTCGAAGGCGCCGGCCTTGATCAAGGCTTCGACGCTGCGCTTGTTCAGCCGCGCGCGGTCGACGCGCAGACAGAAATCGAACAGGCTCTTGAACGGTCCGGCGTCAGCGCCCCTGGGGCCCTCGCCGCGGCCTTGACGCGCGGCAACGATGGCCTCGATCGCCTGCTGCCCGGTGCCCTTGATGGCACCCAGACCGTAGCGGATCGACTGCGCGCTGATCGGCTCGAAGCGATAACCACCGCGGTTCACATCGGGCGCCTCGAACACCAGGCCCATTTTCTGCGCATCCTCGAACAGTACTTTGAGCTTGTCGGTGTCGTCCATCTCCACCGTCAGGTTGGCGCAGAAAAACTCGGCCGTGTAATGCACCTTGAGCCAGGCGGTGTGATAGGCCAGCAAGGAGTAGGCAGCGGCATGCGACTTGTTGAAACCGTAGCCGGCAAACTTCTCCATCAGATCGAAAATCTCGTCCGCCTTGGTCTGGTCGATCTGCTTCTTGGCTGCCCCGGCGCGGAAAATGGCGCGCTGCTGGGCCATTTCATCGGCGTTCTTTTTGCCCATGGCCCGGCGCAGCATGTCGGCACCACCGAGCGAGTAGCCGCCCAGCAACTGCGCCGTCTGCATCACCTGTTCCTGGTAAACCATGATGCCGTAAGTCTCGGACAGCACCTCGGCCACCAGCGGGTGCGGGTATTCGATCACCTCGCGCCCGTGCTTGCGCGCCACGAAGCTGGGAATGAGGTCCATCGGGCCGGGCCGGTACAGCGCGTTGAGGGCGATCAGGTCTTCCAGCCGGCTGGGTTTGGCGTCTTTGAGCATGCCCTGCATGCCGCGGCTTTCAAACTGGAACACGGCTTCGGTCTGGCCGCGCGTGAACAAGGCGTAGACACGCGGGTCATCCAGCGGCAGGTTTTCATAGCAAAAATCTTGCTGGCCCGGGTGGCGCGTGCGTATGAGTTCGCGCGCGATCTCCAAAATGGTCAGCGTGGCCAAGCCCAGAAAGTCGAACTTGACCAGGCCGATCGCTTCCACATCGTCCTTGTCGTACTGGCTCACCGCAGCGTCGCTGCCGGGCTGGGCATAGAGCGGGCAAAAATCGGTCAGCTTGCCCGGCGCGATCAACACCCCGCCGGCGTGCATGCCGACGTTGCGCGTCAGACCTTCGAGTTTTTGCGCCAGTTCGATCAGGGTCTTGACGTCGTCTTCTTTCTGAATGCGCTCGGCCAGCAGCGGCTCCAGCTCGATGGCGTAGTTGTTTTTGTCGCCTGCCGGCTTCGGACTGGGCGGGTACTGCAGCGTCACCGACACGCCCGGCTTGTTCGGAATCAGCTTGGAGATGCCGTCGCAAAAGCCGTAGGAAAAATCGAGCACGCGACCGACGTCGCGAATCGCCGCGCGCGCCGCCATGGTGCCAAAGGTGACGATCTGGCTCACCGCCTCCTTGCCGTACTTGTGTTTGACGTAGTCGATCACGCGGTCGCGGTTGGCCTGACAGAAGTCGATGTCGAAGTCGGGCATAGAGACCCGCTCCGGATTCAGAAAACGCTCGAACAGCAGCTTGTACTGCAGCGGATCGAGGTCGGTGATATTCAGCACATAAGCCACCAGCGAACCGGCGCCCGAGCCGCGCCCCGGCCCCACCGGGCAGCCGTTGTTCTTGGCCCAGTTGATGAAGTCGCTGACGATCAGGAAATAGCCCGGAAACCCCATTTTCAGGATGGTTTCGATCTCGAACTCGAGCCGCTGCACGTAGTGCGCGCGCTGCTGCGCGCGCTGCGCCGCGTCGGGGTAGCGCTGGCGCAGCCGCTGCTCCAGTCCGGCGTAGGAAGATTGGCGAAAGAAGTCAGCCATCGGCATCGACACGCCGTCGATCAGCGGGGTGGGGAAATGCGGCAGTTGCGGCTGGCCCAGCACCAGCGTGAGGTTGCAGCGCTTGCCGATCTCCAGCGTGTTCGCCAGCGCCGTCGGCAGGTCGGCAAACAGCGCTTGCATCTGCGCTGCCGATTTGAAATACTGCTCGCGCGTGAAGCGGCGCAGGCGCCGCTTGTTGCCCAGAATTTCACCGTCGGCGATGCACACGCGCGCCTCATGCGCTTCGTAGTCGTCCGCTCGCAAAAATTGCAGCGGCTGCGTCGCCACCACCGGCAAGCCCAGCCGGGCGGCCAGTTGCACCGTCGCCGCCACGTGGCGCTCGTCGTCGGCGCGGCCAGCGCGTTGCAGCTCCAGATAAAACCGGTGCGCAAACAGGCTGCCGAGTTGCAACGCCAGGTCGGCGGCGCGCTGCCCGTCACCGTGCAACAGCGCCTGCCCCACCGGGCCAGCCTGCGCGCCCGAGAGCAGCAGCAGACCGGTGTTGTGCCGCTCCAGCCAGGCGCGCTCCAGTGCAACCGGGCTGCGCCCGTCGCTGCCGGTCCAGGCGCGCGTGAGCAGCTCGCACAAATTGAGGTAGCCCTGCTGGTTTTGTACCAGCAGCAACACACGCGGCATGCCGTTGTGCGGGTGGCCGGGTACGGCGTGCGGCGTTTGCGCCGCAAAGCCTTGCAACACCACCTCGGCACCGAGCAGCGGTTTGAGGCCACGCGCGCGCGCTGCCTTGTAAAACTTGACCGCGCCAAACAGGTTGTTCAAGTCGGTGATGGCCAGCGCGGGCTGGCCGTCGGCAGCGGCGGCGTCCAGCACCTCGTCGATCCGGTTGCAGCCGTCGACGACGGAGAACTCGGTGTGCAAACGCAGATGAATGAATGAAGATGAGGCTGACAGCATGAATGGGTATCCATTTTTCAAAACAGCCCGCCCGCGCCGGGCGGCAGCGCCTTGCCCGGATCAAGGCAGCAAGGACAGCGCCTGCAGGTAGCGCGGGCTGCGCATCAAATCGTCCCAGGCCCATGCCGTGCCGCTGGGCAACAAGGCGCTGCGGCGCTGCTCGCTGGCCGGATGGGCCTGCCAGCGCCCTTGCCTATGGGCCAGGCTCAGGCCGTCTATCAGTGCGTCAATCGGCGCGCCTGCGTCCACTTGGCATTGGTTGCACAACAGCACCAGGTCGCAGCCGGCGGCCAGCGCGGCCAGCGCGGCTTCGGTGTGGCTGAGCGCGCGGCCTTCGATCTGACGCGCACCGGCCATGCTCAGGTCGTCGCTGAAAATGGCGCCGGTAAAACCGAGCCGATGACGCAGGATATCGTTCAACCAGCGCGACGAAAAGCCCGCCGCCCGTGCATCGACCTGCGGGTAGATGACGTGCGCCGGCATCACGCTGTCCAGGCTGTTGCTGAGCCAGCCGTAGGGGGCGGCGTCTTGCGCCAAAATGGCTTCCAGGCTGCGCGGGTCCACCGGCACGTCAAGGTGCGAGTCGGCCTGGACAAAGCCATGCCCCGGAAAGTGCTTGCCGCAGTTGCGCATGCCGCTTTGCAGCAGGCCGTGCAGCAGAGCCCGGGCCAGCAGCGTGGTGACGCGCGCGTCGGCCGAAAAGGCGCGGTCGCCAATCACACGGCTGCTGCCGTGGTCCAGATCAAGCACCGGGGTGAAGCTGAAATCGACCCCACAGGCGCGCAGCTCGGCGCCGAGCACATAGCCCACGGCGCTAGCGGCCTGGCAGGCCAGCACGGCGGCTTCGCTTTCCAAGCCGGCCTGGCCGCCAAACCAGCGCTGACCCAGGGCGCGCATGGGCGGCAGGTGGGTAAAGCCGTCGCTGCGAAAGCGCTGCACGCGCCCGCCTTCGTGGTCGACGGCAATCAGCAGGTCGGGGCGCACTTGCTTGATCTGGCGGCACAACTGGCTGAGCTGGGCGCGCTTGTGCCAGTTGCGAGAAAACAAAATCACGCCGCCGACCAGCGGGTGCGCCAGGCGCCGTTCGTCGTTCCCGTCCAGAGCGGTGCCGGCGACGTCGATGATCAAAACTGCGGGCAGGCTCATGCTTTTTCCACCACCACGAAGCTGGTGGCGTAATCGGTTTCATCGCTGACGCTGACGTGCGCGCGCAACCCTCTTGCTTCGAACCAGTCTTTCAGACCCCGGTGCAGCACGAGGACGGGCTGGCCACTGGGGAGCTTGTCGATCTCGCAGTCGCGCCAGGTCATGGGACTGCGCAGCCCCAGGCCAATGGCCTTGCTGAACGCTTCCTTGGCGCTAAAGCGCGTTCCCAGGTAGCGCACGCCGCGCTCAGGCCAGCGCGCGCTGCGCTGGCGCCAGGTGATCAGTTCGCTTTGGCCCAGCACTTTTTCAGCCAGACGCTCGCCGTGCCGCTCCAGGCTGGCGCGGATGCGGCGCAGGTCGCACACGTCGGTGCCTATGCCGTAGATCATGGGTCTTGTGCGACAGCAATGCAGCGCAGGTAGTCGGCCACCGTGGCCGCGTAGCCCCGTTCGAGCGCGTCGGCCACCAGCGCGTGACCGATCGAGACCTCGCGCAGGCCCGGTACGGCGCGCAAAAGGGCGCTCAGGTTGTCGCGGTTGAGGTCGTGGCCGGCGTTGACCTCCAGCCCCGCGTCCTGCGCGGCCTGCGCGGCGGCTCGGTAACGCTGCAACTGCGCGTTGCGCTGCGGCGTGTGCCAGGCGGCGGCGTAGGGCTCGGTGTAGAGCTCGACGCGCTCGGCACCGAGCGCGCGCGCGGCCGCCATGGGCTGCGGGTCGGCGTCCATGAACAGGCTCACGCGCGCGCCCAGCGCCTGCGCCTGCGCGATCAGCGGGCGCAGCAGGTCGGCGTCGGCGGGCAGGTTCCAGCCGTGGTCGCTGGTGAACTGGCCCACGCTGTCGGGCACGAAGGTGAGTTGCTGCAGCGGCAGGCCGCGCCGTTTGAGCTCGCGTGCGACGTCCAGCAGGTTATGCGTCGGGTTGCCTTCAATGTTGAACTCGCGCTCCGGCCAGTCCAGCAGCAACTCGCCCAGTTCGAACACGTCGGACGTTCGCACGTGGCGCTGGTCTGGCCGCGGGTGCAGCGTAATACCGTGCGCACCGGCTTGCAGGCACTGCGTGGCCGCGCGCGTGAGCGAGGGAATGCCCAACTGGCGCGCGTTGCGCAGCAGCGCCACTTTGTTGAGGTTGACCGACAAGGCGGTGTGCGGGACGCGGGGGACTGAGGCCACGGTCATGATGAGAAAGTGTCAAGCAAAGAAACGGGATTGCTCTGGGTGGCTGGCCCAGCCAGCGCGCGCGGCCGGCTCAAAGCCTGCACATCAAGCATCAATTGTCGGGTTTTGAATACCCGCACGCCGCCATGGTGGTGCAGCAGGGCGCGCAGTTGCGCCTGCAACACCCACAGGGCGGGCGCGCAGGCGCGCAAAGTGGCAATGAACGGGGCCGGTTCGTCCAGCGCGGCTTGCAGCGCCAGCCAGTGTGCGCCCGCGGGCGCCGGCCCATCGCTGGCAGTTGCCAAGCGCAAACCGTGTTCGGGCAGCAGCACGTAGGGCGCCTGCGGATCGAGCGCGGCCAGCGTGGAGCCCTCGTGCGCCAGATCCGGCAGCAGGCCCGTCTGACGCAACAACAGCAGCTCGAAGGCGCGCAAAATGGCTTGCTGCGCGTCGGCGCGCTCGGCCAGCAGTTGCACGGCGCGGGCGAAATGGTCAAACAGGCGCGGGTGCGGGTCGTCGCGCGCCAGCAAGCGCAGCAGCAGTTCGTTCAAATAACTGCCCGACAACAGCGCCTCGCCGCTGGGCATGACGTGGCCGCCCTGCCACTGGGCGGCCTTGAGGGTGCGCACCTCGGTCTGCCCGCCCCAGCTCAGCAGCAGCGGCTGCAGCGGCAGCAGCACCGGACGAAACTGCGAGGTGGGCCGCTTGACGCCCTTGGCGAGCAGGGCCAGGCGGCCGTGCTGGCGGCTGAACACCTCCAGAATCAGGCTGGACTCGCTCCAGTCGTAGCGGTGCAGGACGAAAGCGGGTTCTTCGTTGGCCCGTTTGCTCATTGCTGAAAAGTGTCCTGCCGCCGGGCCGCCCCAAGGCAGGCAAGCCCCCTCGGGGGGCAGCGACCCGCGAAGCGGTGGAGCGTGGGGGCACTATTCATAACCGAACGAGCGCACCCGCGCAGCGTCGTCGGCCCAGCCCGAACGCACCTTGACCCACAACTCCAGAAACACCTTGCAATCCCAGAGCTTCTCCAGCTCCAGGCGCGCTTCGGTGCCGATGCGCTTGAGTTTTTCACCGCCCTCGCCGATCACCATGCCCTTGTGGCCTTCGCGTTCGACCACGATGGTGGCGGCGATGCGCTTGAGCGCACCGTCTTGTTCAAACTTGTCGATCACAACAGTGGACGTGTAGGGCAACTCGTCGCCGGTGAGGCGAAACAACTTTTCCCGCACCATTTCGCTCGCCATGAAGCGCTCGCTGCGGTCGGTCAGCGCCTCGCAGTCGTGCATCCAGGGCTGCTGCGGCAGGTATTTTTCGCAAATGGCGAACAAGCGCTCGATGTCGCGCGGGCTCTTGGCCGACATAGGCACGAATTCGGCAAAGGGGTGACGTTCCTGCATGGCGCGCAGCCAGGGCGCGAGTTCGCCACGGCGGCGCACCAGATCGAACTTGTTGGCCAGCAACAGCGCCGGAATGTGGCGCGGCAGCAGGTCGAGCACCTGGGCGTCGGCCGCCGTGAAGTAACCGGCCTCGACCACGAACAGGATCAGATCGACCTCGGCCACGGTGCCGAGCACGGTTTTGTTGAGCGCGCGGTTCAGCGCGTTGCCGTGCCGGGTCTGAAATCCCGGCGTGTCGACAAAGACAAACTGGTTCGGCCCCAGCGTGCGATAACCAGTGATGCGGTGGCGCGTGGTCTGCGCCTTGCGCGAGGTGATGCTGACTTTTTGACCCACCAGCGCGTTCAGCAAGGTGGACTTGCCGACGTTGGGTTTGCCGACGATGGCGACCAGGCCGCAGCGCTGTTGCGCTGGATCGATGGGCGCGGGAGCCTCGGGCGCGCTGGCTTGATGCGTGGCTTCAGCATCTGTAGCGGCGTCTGCGGCGTCTGCGCCCTGGCCTAGGGCGCGTGCCAGCATGGCGTCGAGCTCGGGGTTGGCCTGGGTGGGCACAACGGGAATGGGGGTGGACGCAGGGTCGGCTTGGCGGGGCATGGTAGGCTGAAAATGGCGGCCAGGAGGCACGCACTGGTGGGTTGAAAAGGCGCCCGAACGCAGGTGATTCAGGCCTTGCCGGCAGCAACCGACGCACCGAGCTGTTGCAACAGGGCAGCAGCGGCGGCCTGCTCGGCGGCACGGCGCGAAGCGCCCAGGCCGCGCTGGCTGCAAGCGATCTCGGCTACGCAGCATTCGACGTCGAAGGTCTGCTGATGCGCGTCCCCCCGCGTGGTCACCACGCGGTAGACCGGCAGCTTCATTTTGCGCCCCTGCAGCCACTCTTGCAATTCGGTTTTCGGGTCTTTGCCCAGGGCTCCCATCTGGCCATCGAGCACGGTGTCGCCGTACAGGCGCCGCACCAGCGCAGCGGCGGCATCGAAACCGGCGTCGAGGTAGACCGCACCCAAAATGGCTTCGAGTGCGTCGGCCAGAATGGACGGACGCTGCTGACCGCCCGAGCGCTTTTCGCCCTCGCCCAGGCGCAGGCACGCGGGCAGCCCGAGTCGGCTGGCGATCTCAACCAGGCTGTCTTGCTTGACCAGGTTGGCGCGTACGCGCGAGAGGTCGCCCTCGGGCAGTTGACCGAGCTTTTCAAACAACAGGGCCGAGACGGCCAGGCCCAGCACCGAATCTCCCAGAAATTCCAGCCGTTCGTTGTGGTCGGCGGCGAAGCTGCGGTGGGTGAGTGCACGCAGCAGCAGGCGCGGCTGCGCAAAATCGTGCCGCAAGCGCTGTTGCAGCGCGAGAAAATCAGCCGACAACACAGTTGTCGCTTGGGAGGCTGTGGACCGAAAAGAAGACGACATCAGCGCGAGCTGCCGCTGTACTTGAGCAGCAGATAAGCCGGCCCGAGCAGGTGAATTTCACGCTGGTAGGCGAAGGAAACCACCACCCGCTCACCTTGCTTGACCACCTCCAGATCGCGGCCGGAGACGCTTTCGATGCGGTCAATCTGCGCGGCGCGGTCGAAAAGGCCGCGCACCTCGGTCACGGTGCTGCCGGTAGAGGCTTTTTGCACCGCTTTCTTGACCAGCGTGTATTCGATGTAGGTGGGTACCGCCTGTGCCAGCAGCACGCCGACCAAGGCCAGCACGACCGCCGTCACCAGCAGTCCCAGGAAGGTCAGACCGCGTTGTTGCCGTTTGCCTTGCATGATTTCCATCTTTCCACCGTGCAGGATGACTTCACTCGAACCGGCCAATGCGGCTCAGATCGCCAAAGTTCATCCAGACAAAAAAGGCTTTTCCGACGATATTGGCTTCGGGGACGAAGCCCCAGAAGCGCGAATCGAGCGAATTGTCCCGATTGTCGCCCAGCACGAAAAAATGCCCCGACGGCACGGTGCAGCTAACGCCTTCGATGGTGTAGCTGCATAGATCGCGGTAGGCAAAATCGGTAGCACCGGCAATGAAGGCCGGGCGGTCGTCGTCATTGAGGGTGCCAAAACGACGCCCCCCGATGGCCTCGGTGTACTGGCGCGAATGGCGCAAGGTGTCGGGGTCAAAAAAATCGGGCTCGGCGCTGCGCGGCACCAACTCGCCGTTGATGCTCAGCCGTTTGTTCAAGTAGGAAACCTGGTCGCCCGGCACGGCCACCACGCGCTTGATGTAGTCCAGACTGGGTTGCGGCGGAAAGCGAAACACCATCACGTCGCCGCGCTGCGGCTGCTGGTTGGCCAGCAGCTTGTGGTGGAACACCGGCAGGCGCACGCCGTAGTGAAATTTGTTGACCAAAATCAGGTCGCCCACGTGCAAGGTCGGGATCATGGAGCCGGAGGGTATCTTGAACGGCTCAAAAAGAAACGAGCGCAGCACGAACACCGCCAAAATGACCGGAAACAGACCGGCGGTCCAGTCCAGCCACCAGGGCTGGCGCAGCAGTTGCTGCCGAGCCGGCTCGACGTCGTCCAGGCTCTGGCCGAAGCCCTGCTTTTCCAGCGCCGCCAGGCGCGCCTTGTGCTCGTCGAGCAGGCGCTGGGCGGCGCGTTTGCGCTGCGGCCAGAACCAGAATTTCTCGGCCAGCCAGTACAGGCCCGTGACCCCGGTGGCCAGCATCAGCAACAGCGCGAAGTTGCCCTGCACCGCGCCGCCGTACCAGGCCAGCGCGTAGACCGCAAAGGCCGTCAAAATCGCCGCCGTAAAACCGCTCATGGTGCTGTGCATCAGTCTTGCACCTGCAAAATCGCGAGAAAAGCCTCTTGCGGCACCTCGACCGAACCAATCTGTTTCATGCGCTTCTTGCCTGCTTTCTGTTTTTCGAGGAGTTTGCGTTTGCGGCTGATGTCGCCGCCGTAGCATTTTGCCAGCACGTTCTTGCGCAGGGCCTTGATGGTCTCGCGCGCGATCACGTTGCCGCCAATGGCGGCCTGGATCGCCACGTCGAACTGCTGGCGGCTGATGATTTCGCGCATCTTGGCCACCACCGCGCGCCCCCGGTACTGCGACTGACTGCGGTGCACGATGATGGACAGCGCATCGACCTTCTCGCCGTTGAGCAAGATGTCCACCTTCACCACATCGGCCGCGCGGTACTCCTTGAACTCATAGTCCATCGAGGCGTAACCGCGGCTGACCGATTTGAGCTTGTCGAAGAAATCCAGCACGATTTCGCCCAGCGGCATGTCGTAGGTCAGCATGACCTGCTTGCCGTGGTAGGCCATGTTCTGTTGCATGCCACGCTTCTGGTTGGCCAGCGTCATGACCGCGCCCACGTACTCCTGCGGCATATAGAGGTGCACCGTCACGATGGGCTCGCGAATCTCCTCCAGCCGCCCCTGCTCGGGCATCTTGGACGGGTTCTCGACCAAGATGACCTCGCCGTCGGGTTTGGCCACCTGGTAGACCACGCTGGGCGCGGTGGTGATCAGGTCCTGGTCGAACTCGCGCTCCAGACGCTCCTGCACGATCTCCATGTGCAGCAAGCCCAGGAAACCGCAGCGAAAACCGAAACCCAGCGCCTGCGATACCTCGGGCTCGTACATCAGCGCGGCGTCGTTGAGCTTGAGTTTTTCCAGCGCATCGCGCAGCGCGTCGTATTCGCTGGCCTCGGTCGGGTACAGGCCGGCAAACACCTGGGGCTGCACTTCCTTGAAGCCGGGCAGCGCTTCGGTGGCAGGCCCCAGGTTGTTGGGCAGCTTCTTTTCCAGCGTGATGGTGTCGCCCACCTTGGCGGCCTGCAATTCCTTGATGCCGGCAATGATGTAGCCCACCTCGCCCGCCTCCAGCGACTCGCGCGCTTCGTTGGCCGGTGTGAACACGCCCAGGCTGTCGGCGTTGTAGACCGTTTCGGTCGCCATCATCTTGAAGCGCTCGCCCTTCTGCAGGTGGCCGTCGACCACGCGCACCAGCATCACCACGCCCACATAGGCGTCGTACCAGCTGTCCACGATCATGGCGCGCAGCGGCGCATCGGCTTTGCCTTGGGGCGCCGGGATGCGCGCCACCACCGCTTCCAGAATGTCTTCCACGCCCATGCCGGTCTTGGCCGAACACGGTATGGCGTCGGTCGCGTCGATGCCGATCACGTCCTCGATCTCGGCCTTGGCGTTGTCCGGGTCGGCGTTGGGCAGGTCCATCTTGTTGAGCACCGGCAGCACCTCCACGCCCAGGTCGAGCGCGGTGTAGCAGTTCGCCACCGTCTGTGCCTCCACGCCCTGGCTGGCGTCCACCACCAGCAGCGCGCCTTCGCAGGCGCTGAGCGAACGGCTCACTTCATAAGAAAAGTCCACGTGCCCGGGCGTGTCGATCAGGTTCAGGTTGTAGACCTGGCCGTCGCGCGCTTTGTACTGCAGCGCAGCGGTCTGCGCCTTGATGGTGATGCCGCGCTCTTTCTCGATGTCCATCGAATCGAGCACCTGCTCGCTCATCTCACGATCAGACAGACCACCGCAGCGGGAAATGATGCGATCGGCCAGCGTGGACTTGCCGTGGTCTATGTGCGCGATGATGGAAAAATTGCGGATGTGGTTCATCAGGGGAAGCAGCTCAAACACAGGGGCAGACCCGCTGCGTCAGAGACAGCGGGTCTGCAAAAAAAAGGCGCGTCACTCGCCGACGCGCCCGCAAGCAACAGATCAGAGGGCAGGCTGGCCTGCAACGCCTGCGATTTTATCGAATCGACAGGGTGAATTCAGATTTCAGCAAGGTTCAGCGTGACGGCCGGATCACCGCGAACTGGGCCATATCCCCACGACGAAACAGCACATGAACCGGTCGTGTGCGATCCAGGCGCGCCAGCACCGTCTCCAACGCCCTCAGGTTGGATGTTTCAAAATGGGCCAAGGCCACAATCACGTCGCCTTCGCGCAAGCCGGCGCGCGCGGCAGCACCCTCGACCGCCGCAATGCGCACACCGCCGCGCAAGCTCATCTCGGCCAACTGTGCCGGCGTCAGATCGGCCAGCGTCAGCCCCAGCGCCTGGGCCGGGCCGCCTGCCTGCGGCCGCGGACTCTCGGGAGCGGCCGCACGGGGCGCCGCGCGGGGTGGTTCGAGGTCTGCCACAGTCAGGGTCAACTCGCGCTGCGTGCCACGGCGAAACACCGTGATGCGGCTCACGGTCCCCGGCCGGGTGTTGGCCACCAGACGCGGCAGATCGATCGACTGCCTGATGTCCTGAGCGTCAAAGCGCACGATGATGTCGCCCGGCTCGACGCCGCCGCGGGCTGCCGGCGAATCGGCCTCGACCGAGCGCACCAGAGCGCCTCTGGGTTCGCCCAGTCCGATCGCCTCGGCCACTTCGCGGCTGACCTCGCCGATCTGCACGCCAATACGTCCGCGCGTCACGCGCCCGGTGGTGCGCAACTGTTCGGCCACATGGGCAGCCTCGTCGATCGGGATGGCAAACGAAATGCCCTGAAATCCGCCCGAGCGCGAATAAATCTGGCTGTTGATGCCGACCACCTCGCCGCGCATATTGATCAGCGGGCCGCCCGAGTTGCCGGGGTTGATCGCCACGTCGGTCTGGATGAAGCGCAAAAAGTCGCCGGTGTCGCGCTTCTTGGCACTGACGATGCCGGCGGTGACGGTGTTTTCCAGGCCGAACGGCGAACCAATCGCCAATACCCAATCGCCGACTCGCAAGCGGTTGACGTCACCGATTCTGACCGGGCTCAGACCGGTGGCCTCGATCTTGATCACGGCGACGTCGGTGCGCCGATCGGCGCCAACGACGCGGGCTTTGAACTCGCGCTGGTCAACCAAGGTCACCAGCAGTTCGTCGGCGCCTTCGACCACGTGCGCGTTGGTCATGATGAAGCCGTCGGCACTCAAAATGAAGCCGGAGCCGACCCCGCTCGGGCGCAGTTGGTCCGCTGGTTCGCCCGGCGGCTGGGGGCTGCGCGGCAGCACGCCAGGCGGAATTGGAATGCCGAAACGGCGGAAAAACTCCAGCATCTGCTCATCCGGCCCAAAGCCGGGCGCGCGCCTGCCGGGCGCGCGCTCGAGCGTGCGGATGTTGACCACCGAGGGTCCGACTTGATCGACCAGGTCGGCAAAATCGGGCAAGCCGCGCGCCGCCGGCAACGCCATGGGCGCAGCCGCAGCCTGGGCGGGGGTCTGAGCCGAGAGCGGCTGGTGAACCCACAAGGCCAGCAACCCGGCTGCACCCACGACGGCCGCCGCCGACAAGGCCCACAAAGTCTTTAATGTCTGTTGCTTTGAAGTCATAAAAATCCTCTCGTGCATAACAGCGGCGTTGTCCGCCCAGCCAAGGCCGCAAGTAGCGTTCAGCGCGTGCGCTCGAGCACCTGCGCAAAACGGCGCAGGGTTGATACGGGAACCTCTCCCACCGCAGTCAGCCAATGCTGGCCGACGCGGCGCGTCAGCGAATTCGTAGCTCCGATCACGACCGAGTGCTCGCGGCTGTGGCGCTGCGCGTCAAACGGTTCGACAAACAGCGAAACCGAAGCCAGACCGTCGGAAAATACCCATTGCATGGCAGCCGAGGCGCCGGGCAAGGACGGCGCGGCGTCGCCGACGTAGCAACCGATGGGCTGAAAGCCCGGCACCGCTTCGCGCAGACGCCAGCCCTCTTTCTCGGGCGTGGTTTTCTTGAGCGTCGGGCGGCGCACATCGTAGCCCTTGGTGTCACCCATCATGCGGATGAGCTGATCCATGCGCACCGGTGCGTCCAACTGAAGCTCAGAAAAAGCCATTTGCTCCAGCACCGCGCCCTGCTCGCCCAGCGTCTGCAATTTCACCACCAGGCCGGTTCTCCTCTCAGACCAGATGCGGTAGCCAAAGCGCAGCGCATCCCTGGGCCGGATTTCAACCACGTCAGCCAGATGGCCGGCGACGCGCTCGACGCCGTCTTCGCGCACGGCGTAGAAATCAGAAACGGCATTGCCGGGCAGGCGCAGAAAGTCTGGAAACTGTCCGAGCGATTCACGCCGTTCGACCCAGGCGATTTTGGTTTCCGGCGAAAAAGTGATGACTTCGCTGTTGCGGCGAATGGTGGTGCGCGGTGCGCCGGTGAGGGTGTCGACACGCTCGACCTGCTGCACGCCGTCGCTCACGTGCCAGATGCGCGAAGCCGACATCGTCGTACCGACCGACACCACCAGGGTGCCGCTGTAGGCGCGTTCGCGCGAGGCTTCGTGCATGCGCATGAGCCAATCGGTGACGCTGCGCGGCGCAGCCGCTGCCCCAGCCTGGGTTTGCGCCTGCAGCGGCGCTGCAAAACCGAGCAGTAAGACGAGCAAGACGGCCAGCGGCCAAGACAGAGTGGCACGACAGGTCAAGTCAAACCTCATGGCGGATCAACGCAGCGAAACGCTGTAAGTCGCGTTGCGCAAGAAGCCAGCCGGCATTTGCAGCGCCGACATGCCGCCGTGCTGGCGGTGTTGTGCCAGCAGGGCTTCGAGTTGGGCATCACGCAGCACCGGGCCTTGCGCCGAGCCCACCACGACCACCACCGGCGTGCCGTCCGTCGCGACACCGAGCTGGCGCTGGCCATGTTCAGGCAAAGAACCGACCGACGCCAGTTGCGGGCCGCCGGCAGCGGGACCGGATGCAGCGCCAGACAAACCCTGCAGCATCGACCAGCTCACCGCCAACACCGCCGTCAGCGACGCCACCCCGCTGAGCAGCTTCCAGCGAAAAATCGAGTCATTGGCAGCGCCCTCACCGGGCTGCCGCACCAAGGCCGGCGCCAGGGCCAGCAGCGGTTCGTCCGCTGCTGGCGCCTGCAAGCGCGCATGAAATCCGGCCAGAAAATCCTGCGGAGTCTGCCTGGGCACAACAGGGGCGGCGCCGCGCAAGGCGTCGCTGATCACGTGATAGACGTTCCAGGACGCTCGCCCTTTTTGACTGAAATCGTCTTGCGCGAGCAAGCGCTCGACTTCGTGCGCCGTCAACTCACCATCGAGCAAGGCCGACCACTCTGCGGCCTGATCGATCGCAGACGTCGGCGCATGGGCCGGATCCGACCCCGCGCCAGCCCCGGTTGCGCGGGCCGATAAAGGGTTTTGTGTCTGGACGGCGTTCATGTTTGACTTTCAGTTTTCAGACTCCCGCCACCTCTTGCGACTGAGGCAACGGATATGACATCTACCATCTTTTCCCTGACTGGCGCTCCAACATCGGTTTGATGCGCTGAGAAATCGCCTCGCGGGCCCGAAAAATGCGTGAGCGCACCGTGCCGATGGGGCAGTCCAGCGCCTGCGCGATCTCTTCGTAGCTCAGACCCTCAATTTCGCGCAAGGTGATCGCCATGCGCAACTCGTGCGGCAGCGCGTCCACTGCTTCGTTGACGGCTTGGGCGATTTCCTTGCCAGCCAGTATCGTCTCGGGCGTCTCGGTGTCAGCTACTTGCGTATTTAGTTCGCGCTCGAAGCCGGAAGTTTCATCGTCGTCACCCGTTTTCATCTGCGACTGATAAACCAGCGGGTCGCGCTTGAGCTCGAGCAACTGCTTTTTGGCCGTGTTGACCGCAATCCGATACAGCCAGGTATAGAACTGCGCATCGCCGCGAAATTGCGCCAGCGCGCGGTAAGCGCGAATAAAAGTCTCTTGGGTGATGTCTTGCACCAGGTCGCTGTCGCGCACCATGCGGCCAATCAGGCGCTCGACCCGGCGCTGGTATTTGATGACTAACAAGTCAAACGCGCGCGACTCGCCCGCCAAAGTGCGCTGCACCAGCATGACATCGCTATCAGGTGGTGGCGGGGCGGTGTGTTCATCTGGTGTCATGCGCGCGAGGACTATAACCCACTCCAAAATACCGGCTGGCGGCTCATTACTGCTTCGGCCCAGTGAAGCATCAACCGTTCGCCCTGAGCCTGTCCTTCGACAAGCTCAGGA
>BBPD01000248.1_pt1 | contig 19298 bp, 14 predicted proteins | sample 1344911 | NCBI WGS metagenome assembly BBPD01 (sample SAMD00019088, study PRJDB2971) | groundwater metagenome | biome: freshwater biome; feature: mineral spring; material: ground water | place: USA: CA, Sonoma | collected 2011-09 | depth surface m
CGGGCGATGGAGGCTTCGCGCTCGCCGTTGGCGATGTTGATCTGCTCTTGCTTGCGCCCTTCAGAGGCGGCGATGAGGGCGCGTTTTTCGCGCTCGGCGGTGATCTGGGCCTGCATCGAGCGCAGGATTTCGGCCGGCGGGGTGAGGTCTTTGATCTCGTAGCGCAGCACCTTCACGCCCCAGTTCAGCGCCGCCTCATCGACGGCGGTGACCACTTGGGCGTTGATCATGTCGCGCTCTTCGAAGGTTTTGTCCAGCTCCATGCGGCCGATGATGCTGCGCAGCGTGGTTTGCGCCAGTTGCGTGATGCCCATCATAAAGTTGGAGGAGCCGTAGCTGGCGCGCATGGCGTCGGTGACCTGGAAGTACAAAATCCCATCGACCTTGAGCTGGGTGTTGTCTTTGGTGATGCAGATCTGCTCGGGCACATCCATCGGGATTTCCTTCAGGCTGTGCTTGTAGGCCACTCGGTCAACAAAGGGCACCAGAAAGTTCAGCCCCGGCCCGAGCGTGCCGGCGTACTTGCCCAAGCGCTCCTTGACCCAGGCGTTTTGCTGCGGCACCACCTGGATGGAGCGGATGACGAACACGATGGCGACGATGGCCAGTGCAAGGGCGATGAATTCCATGGAGATTTCCTCTCAAAAAAATGCGGTTGCATTGCGGTTTCTGTACCGGCCTGGAGCAGCCAAGCACGGCAACGCCGGGATGGATGCGCCCTACGCGCCGGCTGCGCGCTCGCTGTGCGGCGCACCCGCGCTGGGGCTGACCAGCAAAGTATTGCCCTGCAGCGCGACGATGGTGTGACGCCCAGGCTGGGCGCTGGCCGGGTCGCCTTGCAGTTGCACCGCCCACTCGGCGCCGCGGTAGCGCACCTGCGCCGTGCCGTCTGCGCGCCAGTGCTCGACCGTGAGCGACTGGCCGATGTCGAGGTTGATGTTTGGGTTGTGCCCCGCTTGCGGCTGCGCCGGATGGCGCGCGCGCCAGCGCTGCCAGATCGCCACCGCGCCGCCGCCCACCGCCGCGGCGCTGAGCAATTGGCCGGTGAAGTCCAGCCCCGCGTGCGCGGCCAGCGCACCGGCTGCCAGCCCCACGGCCAGCATGAGCAAAAAGAAGGTGCCGGTCAGGAGTTCCAGCACCACGGCAGCGCCCGCGAGCAGCCACCAGATGGTCCAATCGGCCATTTACGTCCTTGGTTGCAGGGGATGTGTGGCTTGCAGCATAACCCATCACTGGCTTTGGTGCCAATAAATCTGCTGTCGGCAGGCATCAACCGCCCCTCGATCGGCTGAATCGACACAATCCCTCACTACACTAGCGGGCTATGAAATTTCGCTTCCCCATCGTCATCATCGACGAAGACTTCCGCTCCGAAAACACCTCGGGTCTGGGCATTCGTGCGCTGGCGCAAGCCATCGAGAGCGAGGGCTTCGAGGTCGTCGGCGTCACCAGCTACGGCGATCTGTCGCAGTTTGCGCAGCAGCAAAGCCGCGCCAGCGCCTTTATTTTGTCGATCGACGACGAGGAATTCACCCCAGGGCCAGACCTGGACCCGGCGGTGCTCAATCTGCGCCACTTCATCGACGAGGTGCGGCGCAAAAATGCCGACGTGCCGATCTACATCTACGGCGAAACCAAGACCAGCCGGCACCTGCCCAACGCCATTTTGCGCGAGCTGCACGGCTTCATTCACATGTTCGAGGACACGCCCGAGTTCGTGGCGCGCCACCTCATCCGCGAAGCCAAGAGCTACCTAGAGGGCATCCAGCCGCCCTTTTTCAAGGCGCTGCTCGACTACGCCGAAAACGGCTCCTACAGCTGGCACTGCCCCGGCCACTCGGGCGGGGTGGCCTTTCTCAAGTCGCCCGTGGGGCAGATGTTTCACCAGTTCTTTGGCGAAAACATGCTGCGCGCCGACGTCTGCAACTCGGTCGAAGAGCTCGGGCAGTTGCTGGACCACAACGGTGCCATCGGTGAGAGCGAGCGCAACGCGGCGCGCATTTTCAACGCCGACCACTGCTTTTTCGTCACCAACGGCACCAGCACCAGCAACAAAATGGTCTGGCACCACACGGTGGCACCGGGCGACGTGGTGCTGGTGGACCGCAACTGCCACAAGTCGGTGCTGCACAGCATCATCATGACCGGATCGATTCCGGTGTTCCTCAAGCCCACGCGCAACCACTGGGGCATCATCGGCCCGATTCCGCAAAGCGAGTTCGAGCCCGACGCGATCCGCGCCAAAATCGAAGCGCACCCGCTGCTGGCCGGGGTCGATGCGCAGACGGTCAAGCCGCGCATCCTCACGCTGACGCAGTCCACCTACGACGGCGTGCTCTACAACACCGAAGCCATCAAGCAAATGCTCGACGGCTACGTGGACAACCTGCACTTCGACGAAGCCTGGCTGCCGCACGCGTCCTTTCACCCCTTTTACGGCACCTTCCACGCCATGGGGCGCAAGCGCGGGCGGCCGCGGCATTCGGTGGTCTATTCCACGCAGAGCATCCACAAGCTGCTGGCCGGCATCAGCCAAGCCAGCCACGTGCTGGTGCAAGACTCGCAGACCACGCCGCTGGACCGGCACCTGTTCAACGAAGCCTATCTGATGCACACCAGCACCAGCCCGCAGTACAGCATCATCGCCAGTTGCGACGTGGCCGCCGCCATGATGGAGCCGCCTGGCGGCACCGCGCTGGTCGAGGAAAGCATCGCCGAGGCGCTGGACTTTCGGCGCGCCATGCGCAAGGTCGATGCCGAGTTTGGCGACGACGACTGGTGGTTCCAAGTTTGGGGCCCCGAGGCGCTGGCCGAGGAGGGCGTGGGCCGCGCCCACGACTGGATTTTGCAGCGCACCACCCCCGACGGCCAGCCGCTGTTGCGCGGTGGCGACGCCTGGCACGGCTTTGGCGACATGGCGCCGGGCTTCAACATGCTGGACCCGATCAAGGCCACCTTGCTCACGCCGGGGCTGAACATGAAGGGCGACTTTGCCACCAGCGGCATTCCGGCCAGCATCGTCACCAAATACCTGGCCGAGCACGGCGTGGTGGTGGAAAAAACCGGCCTCTACAGCTTTTTCATCATGTTCACCATCGGCATCACCAAGGGCCGCTGGAACACCCTGCTCACCGCCCTGCAGCAGTTCAAAGACGACTACGACCGCAACCATCCGCTGTGGCGCACCATGCCCGAGTTCTGCCGCAAGCAGCGCCGTTACGAAAAAATGGGCTTGCGCGACCTGTGCCAAATGGTGCACGAGCTGTACGCCAAATCCGACATCGCGCGCCTGACCACCGAGATGTATTTGAGCGACCTCACCCCGGCCATGAAGCCCAGCGACGCCTTCGCCCAGATCGCCCGCCGCCGCACCGAGCGGGTGCCGATCGACGCGCTGGAAGGGCGCATCACGACCGCGCTCATCACCCCGTACCCGCCCGGCATCCCGCTGCTGATACCGGGTGAGGTGTTCAACCGCCGCATCGTCGATTACCTCAAGTTTGCGCGCGACTTCGCCTTGCAGTGCCCCGGCTTCGAGACCGACATCCACGGCCTGGTGGTCGAGGAGGGCGCAGACGGGCGCAAGGCCTACTTCGCCGACTGCGTCAAGGCGGCCTAACTCTGGGTTACAGTAGCCACTGGAGTTGCGACTGCGGGTTCCGCCGAGCAGCTATTTTTCATCGATAAGGAGCAAGCATGTTTCCAGAGTACCGCGATCTGATTTCCGAGCTCAAAGTGAGCGACAACCACTTCAGCCGCTTGTTCGAGAAGCACAACGACCTGGACCACACCATCAAGAACATGGAGGCTGGCATCGCAACCGGCAGCCACGATCAGATTGAAACGTTGAAAAAAGAGAAGCTGCGCCTCAAAGACGAGCTGTACGTGGTGCTCAAGAAGGCCGATGCCGCTCGGGCAGCCTGAGCGCAGTCCCCATCCCCATCGGGGCCCTCCCTTAGCGCAACGCCGGTGGGTTCTGCTTGGACGGATGCCTAAACGGCCGCCTGCGGGCGGCTTTTTCGTGTGCGGGCAGGGCCGCTGGGTGTGCGGCTGCGGGCCCGCGCGCGCTGGGCGCCTAGCGCAGCGCCAGCAGCTCGGCCGATGCGGGTGCGGCGGCGGGCGCGGCGGGTGCGGCTGACTGGCGCGCCGTGGCCGCATCGGCCTGCACCCGCCGTGCGCCATTGAAGCGCGTGGCCCAAAAGCGCACATCCATGCGTTCGATGCGGATGCGCGCGCCCGTTCGCGGCGAATGCACGAAGCGGTAATCGCCAATGTAGATGCCCACATGGCTGTAGCGCCGCCCCAGGGTGTTGAAAAACACCAAGTCGCCAGGGGCCAGTTCGCTGCGCTCGATCGGGGCGGTGGCACGGGCTTGATCGCGCGAAATGCGCGGCAGTTGCAAGCCCATCACCTGGCGAAACGCCGCCTGCACGAAGCCGCTGCAATCAAAGCCTTCTTCGGCGCTGTTGCCACCAAGCCGGTAAGGCACCCCCAGAAAACCCAGCGCATGCACCACCAGGCTGGAATGCAAGGGCCGCTGGGCGCGGTCTGCGTGGGCAGGAGGGGCTGCCTCGGCGGGCACGGCCTGGGGTTCTATGGGGTGGGCTGCTGGCGCTGTGGTGGGATCGAAGCGGGTGCTGGCTGGGGCCGCCAAACCCTGCTGCTGCAAAAAATCCGCCAAGGCATCGGTCGCGTGAGCGGGTGCGGGCACAATCAGGGCAGCCCACACAGCCACGGCGGCCAAACGATGCACCGCCTGGGCACGGAGGGTATTGCCTGCGTTGATTTGTCTCATGGCTTGCAGAATATAAGCAAAGCTTTGTGCTGTCAATGGCTTGTGATCCTATTTTGAAGTAATCCGCTGACGGAGACCGTTACCATGCTGCTCGACCTCGATGATTGCCAACTGGTGCTGGTGGACTACCAGGCCAAGCTGATGCCGGTGATCGGCCACGCCGACGAGGTGCTGGCGCGTGCCGTGCTGCTGGCGCGCGCCGCCCGCTTGCTGGGCGTTCCGGTCTGGGGCACGGAGCAAAATCCGAACCGCCTAGGGCCCAACGCACCCGAGCTGCGCGCATTGTGCCAGCAAACTTTCAGCAAAATGCACTTCAGCGCCTGCGAGTCGGACTTGGTGCAGGCGCTGCGCCCGCCCGAGCGGCCTGCCCCCAAACCGGCGGGCAACGCGCGCAGCCTGCCCAAACACCTGCAAAAGCCTGCCGCCGAGCCCGAGCCCGAGCGCCAAACCGTGCTCATCGCGGGCTGCGAAACCCATGTGTGCCTGCTGCAAAGCGCGCTTGGCCTGCTGGAGCAGGAGTTTGAGGTTTGGGTCGTCACCGACGCCTGCGGTTCGCGGCGCGAGCGCGACCGCGACGCCGCCTTCGACCGCCTGGCCAACAACGGTGTGGAGCTGGTGACGAGCGAAATGGTGCTGTTCGAGTGGCTGCAGCACTGCGAGCACCCGCAGTTTCGCGAGGTGCTGGCGCTCATCAAGTAAGCCCGGTGGTGGCGCGGTGGGTCGGTAAAATCAGCCCCAACACCCCATCCCACCTGGCCCACACCGTGACCCCACACCTGACCCCAATCGAGGGCGGCGACGCCCTCAGCCGTTTTCGCGCCCAACAAATCCTGCCCCGCCTGCAAGCCGTCTCAGGGGCCATAGTCGGCGTGTCGGCGCGCTACCTGCATTGGGTGGCCACGGACGCCCCCTTGACCGCGGCGCAACTGCAAGACTGGCAGGCGCTGCTGCGCTATGGCCCGGCCTGCGAACCCCAGCCCAGCAAGGGCGACAGCGTGTTGGTCGTGGTCACGCCGCGCTTGGGCACCGTGTCTCCTTGGGCCTCCAAGGCCACCGACATTGCGCGCAACTGCGGTTTTGCTGTGCGCCGCGTCGAGCGCTGCACCGAATACCATTTGCAACTGCGCGCCGGCCTGTTTGGCCGCTCCAGCGCCGGCCTGAACCCCGCGCAGTGGCAGCAGGCGGCGGCGCTGCTGCACGACCGCATGACCGAAAGCGCGCTGGCCACCCGCGAGGCGGCGCAGCAGTTGTTCAGCGAACTGGCCCCGGCCCCGCTGGAGCACGTCGATCTGCTTGGCGCGGGCCGCGCCGCGCTGGAACAGGCCAACCGCGCCTGGGGCTTGGCGCTGGCCGAAGACGAAATCGACTACCTGCTGGCGGCCTTCAAGGCGCTGGGGCGCAACCCGAGCGACGTCGAGCTGATGATGTTTGCGCAGGCCAACAGCGAGCACTGCCGCCACAAAATTTTCAACGCCGAATTTGTGATCGACGGCGTGGCGCAGCCGCACAGCCTGTTTGGCATGATCCGCCACACGCACCAAAGCCATCCGCAGCACACCGTGGTGGCCTACTCAGACAACGCCGCCGTGATGCAGGGGCACCACCTGGAGCGCTTCGTGGCGCGCATGGAGCAGCCAGATGCGGTGCCGGTTTACACCGCCGAGGCGGGCGAGCAGCACATTCTGATGAAGGTGGAAACGCACAACCACCCCACCGCCATCTCGCCCTTTGCCGGGGCCGCCACTGGCGCTGGCGGCGAAATCCGCGACGAGGGTGCCACTGGGCGCGGAGCCAAGCCCAAGGCGGGCCTGACCGGCTTTAGCGTCTCCAAACTCTGGGGTGGCTGGGCCGACCTGCCCGAGGGCAAGCCCGAGCACATAGCCAGCCCCTTGCAAATCATGATCGAAGGGCCGCTGGGCGGGGCCGCCTTCAACAACGAATTCGGCCGCCCCAATCTGCTCGGTTACTTTCGTGAATACGAGCAGGTGGTGGGCGGGGTGCGGCGCGGCTACCACAAGCCGATCATGATTGCCGGCGGCATCGGCCAGATCGACGCCGCGCTCACGCACAAGGTGCAGTTTCCGCCCGGCTCGCTGCTGGTCCAGCTTGGCGGCCCCGGCATGCGCATCGGCATGGGCGGCGGCGCGGCCAGTTCCTTGGCCAGCGGCAGCAACGCCGCCGAGCTCGACTTCGACTCGGTGCAGCGCGGCAACCCGGAGCTCGAGCGCCGCGCTCAGGAGGTGATCAACCACTGCACCGCGCTGGGTGCGCACAACCCGATTTTGTTCATACACGACGTGGGCGCAGGCGGGCTCTCGAACGCCTTTCCCGAGCTGGTCAACGACGCCGGGCGCGGTGCCCGCTTCGATCTGCGCGCCGTGCCGTTGGAAGAAAGCGGCTTGTCGCCCAAAGAAATCTGGTGCAACGAGAGCCAGGAGCGCTACGTGCTGGCCATCGCCCCCGAGTCGCTGGCGCAGTTTCAGGCTTTTTGCGAACGCGAGCGCTGCCCCTTTGCCGTGGTGGGGGTGGCGACCGATGAGCGCGATCTGGTCGTAACCGATGGCGGGGAGGGAGGCAGCGCAGCCGCGCCAGCGGCAAGCGTGGGGGCACCACCACCAGTCCAGATGCCGCTGGATGTGCTGCTCGGCAAGCCGCCCAAAATGCGGCGCGATGTGCACACCGTGCCGCGCCCGCGCACCGAACTCGACCTGAGCGAGGTGCAACTGCAAGCCAGCGCGATCGGCGTGCTCAGCCACCCCAGCGTGGCCTCCAAGCGTTTCCTCATCACCATAGGCGACCGCAGCGTGGGGGGCCTGACGCACCGCGACCAGATGGTCGGCCCGTGGCAGGTGCCCGTGGCCGACTGCGCCGTCACCCTGGCCGATTTTGCTGGCGTGGCCGGCGAGGCCATGAGCATGGGCGAGCGCAGCCCGCTGGCCGCGCTCGACGCCCCGGCGGCGGCGCGCATGGCGGTGGCCGAAGCCATTACCAATTTGCTCGCGGCCCCGATCGAGCTCGGGCGCGTCAAGCTCTCGGCCAACTGGATGGCCGCTTGCGGCGAGCCGGGCGAAGACGCCGACCTGTACGCCAGCGTGCGCGCCGTGGGGCTGGAGCTGTGCCCGGCGCTGGGCGTGAGCATCCCGGTGGGCAAAGACAGCCTCTCCATGCGCACCCAGTGGCGCGCCGAGGGCCAAACCCTCAAAGTCACCTCGCCCGTGAGCCTGGTGGTGAGCGCCTTTGCCACCTTGGCCGATGTGCGCGGCACCCTGACACCGCAACTGCAAACCCACGAGCCCGACACCGCCTTGCTGCTGATCGACCTAGGCAAGGGACAAATGCGCCTGGGCGGCTCGATTTTGGCGCAGTGCCTGGAGCAAAGCGGCGACGCCGTGCCCGACCTCGACCAAGCGCAAGACCTCATCAACCTGGTGCAGGCCGTCAACGCCCTGCGCGCCCAGGGCCTGCTGCTGGCCTACCACGACCGCAGCGACGGCGGCTTGCTGGCGGCAGTGGCCGAAATGGCCTTTGCGGGCCAGGTGGGCGCAGCCCTCAACCTCGACGCCCTGCTGCTTGAGGGCGACGGCGTGAGCGACAGCCGCATGGACGCGGGCGATAGCAAAAACTGGGCCTCCCAAGTGGCGGCGCGGCGCGAAGAGCGCAGCCTGCGCGCACTGTTCAATGAAGAACTCGGCGCGCTGCTGCAAGTGCGCAGCGCCGAGCGCAGCCAGGTGATGCAGGTGCTGCGCGCCCACGGCTTGGGCGCGCACAGCCACTTCGTGGGCAAGGTGCAAAGCCCGGCCTGGCCCCAAGCAGGTGGTGCCAGCGCCGCCGAAGCAGCACCCGAGCAGCGCCTGCAAATCTGGCGCGACGCACGCAAGGTATTCGACTCCAGCCTGCAAGACCTGCAACAGGTTTGGGACAGCGTGAGCTGGAAAATCTGCCGCTTGCGCGACAACCCGGTCTGCGCCGACGCCGAACACGCCGCCCTCGGCCAGCCGGGCGATCCGGGTCTGCACCTGGCGCTCAGTTTCGACCCGGCCGACGACGTCGCCGCCCCCTACCTAAACCTGGCGCGCCCCAAGGTGGCGATCCTGCGCGAGCAGGGCGTGAACTCGCAGCTCGAAATGGCTTACGCCTTCCACCTGGCCGGCTTCGAGGCGCACGACGTGCACATGAGCGATTTGCAAAGCGGCCGCGCGCGCCTGCAAGACTTCAAAGGCCTGGTGGCCTGCGGCGGCTTCAGCTACGGCGACACGCTGGGCGCGGGCATAGGCTGGGCGCGCTCCATCACCTTCAACCCGGCGCTGGCCGAGCAGTTCCGCGCCTTCTTTGGCCGCCCCGACACCTTCGGCCTGGGCGTGTGCAACGGCTGCCAGATGTTTGCCGAACTGGCCGACCTCATTCCCGGCGCGCAAGCCTGGCCGCGCTTCACCAGCAACCAGTCGGAGCGCTTCGAGGCCAGGCTCTCGATGGTCGAGGTGCAAGCCAGCCCCAGCCTGTTTTTCCAAGGCATGGCTGGCAGCCGCTTGCCCATTGCGGTGGCGCACGGTGAGGGCTACGCCAACTTTGCCCAGCGCGGCCAGGCCGAGCAGGCCATCGCGGCGCTGCGCTTTGTGAACCACCACGGTGCCGCCACCGAGGCCTACCCCTACAACCCCAATGGCAGCCCCGGCGGGCTGACTGGCGTCACCACCGCCTGCGGGCGCTTCACCGCGCTCATGCCACACCCCGAGCGCGTGTTTCGCAACCTGCAACTGAGCTGGACCGACCCGCGCCACAGCGGTGCGCTCGAAGGCCCCAGCCCGTGGTTGCGCATCTGGCGCAATGCGCGGCGCTGGGTGGGCTAGACTAGAGGCATAAAACCCCACCCGCAGCCACAGCCACACCGACCATGCGCCGCTTGCTATTCATCTGCTTGTTGTTGTGGCTGCCGCTGCTGGCTGCAGCCTCCAGCGCAGGCGCAGCCGCTGGCCCAGCCACGGCCACCGAGCGCTTCGTGCTCGGGGTGCTGGCCACCCGGCCGCTAGCGCTGGTGGAGCAAGAGCACCAGCCCCTGGCAGACTACCTGGCAGAGCAACTGAATGCCGAGGTGCGCCTGCGCGTGCTCGATTTCGCTGCATTGCAACACGCACTGGAACTCGGGCAGATCGATTTTTTGTTCACCAGCCCTGGCCACTACCTGATCGTGCGCCGCCAGTTCCCCCTAGCGGGCTTGCTGGCCACGCTGATCCGCCAAGAAAGCGGGCAGCAGACCACACAACTGGGCGGCGTAATTTTTGTGCGCGCCGAGCGCACCGATCTGCGCACCTTGGCCGACCTCGAAGGCCAGCGCATCGCCGCGCTGCCACCGCGCACGCTGGCGGGCTACCAAATTCAAGCTTATGAACTGCTGCAAGCCGGCTTCAATGTGCAGCGCGACTTTGTTTTTACCCACTTCGAGCGCCACGACGAGGTGGTGCAAGCGGTGCTGGCCGGGCAGGCCGATGCCGGCTTTGTGCGCACCGGCATTCTTGAAGCGCTCAAAAAAGAAGGGCGGCTGCAGGCGCAGCAACTGCACGTCATCAACGCGCATCAGCACCCAGGTTTTCCCTTTTTGGTTTCGACCCGGCTCTACCCCGACTGGGCTTTTGTGGCCATGCGGCGGGTCGATTCCACCGTGGCACGGCATGCGGCGGCCGCCTTGTTGCTGCTGCCACCCAGCCACCCGGCTACGCAAGGCACGCAAATAGCGGGCTTCGCGCCGCCGCAGGTTTATATCGAAGTCGAAGACGTGGCGCGCGCGCTGCGCCTGCCGCCTTTCGATGCAGCCCCCGAATTCACCTGGGCCGATGTATGGGAGCGCCACGAATACCTGCTGCTGGCGCTGGCGGCGAGCGTTTTGGCCATCGTCGCGTTGCTGGGCTTGAGCCTGTGGCACCGGCGCGAATTAATGCGCCAGCGCGACGCCCTGAGCCGGGTGATCCAGTCTTGGCCGCAACCCATGCTGCTCATCAGCCGCTCCCGCTTTACGCAGACCAACCAAGCTGCGCTGGCGCTGCTTGGGCTGGAGCATGAAAGCGAATTGCTGGGCCGCACCCCGTGGGACATTTCGCCGCCACAGCAAAGCGACGGCCGCGATTCGCGCCAGCGCGTGCAAGAGGTGCTCGATGCCGTGCAGCACGGCCAGGTTACGCGGCTGGATTGGGACTTGATCCAGCGCGATGGCACTTTGGTGGCGGTAGAAGTCACCTTGCTGGCGCTGGAGCAGCACGCCGAGCAGCGTGGCGGCCCGCGCGTTTTGTGCAGTTGGCACGACCTCACGCCACGCAAGCAAACCGAGGCTTTGCTGCTGCAGCACGCCGACAAGCTGGCGCGCTCCAACGCCGAACTGGAGCAGTTCGCCTACGTGGCCTCGCACGATTTGCGCCAGCCGCTGCGCATGGTCAACAGCTACGTGCAGTTGTTGGAGCGCCGCCTGGCCGAGCAGCTAGACGAGGAAACGCGCCAGATGATGGGCTTTGTCACCCAAGCGGCGCAGCGCATGGACCAAATGCTGGTCGCGCTGCTCGAATACTCGCGCGTGGGGCGCATGGGCGAGCCCATGGCGGCGCTCTCCCTGCGCGAAGCGCTAGACGAAGCCTTGCGTTTCCTGGCCCCGCTCAGCGCCGAGACGCAGGCCCAGATCCGCATCCTGGGTGACTGGCCCGAACTGCTGGCCAGCCGCAACGAAATCACGCGCCTGTGGCAAAACCTGGTGGGCAATGCCCTCAAATTCCGCGCGCCAGACCGCGCACCGCAAATCGAAATCCGTGCCGCGCCCGATGCACAGGGCTGGCGCTTCGAGGTGGCCGACAACGGCATCGGGATCGACCCTGGGCAGTTCGAGCGCCTGTTTCGCGTGTTTCAGCGCCTGCACACCCGCAGCGAATTTGAGGGCACCGGCATTGGGCTGGCGCTGGCGCGCAAAATCGTCGAGCGCCACGGCGGGCGCATCTGGGTCGAGTCGGCCGGCTTGGGGCAAGGCAGCCGCTTTGGTTTTTTCCTGCCTGCGCAGCGCCCTGCCGCTGCGGCCCCGGAGGCCCAAGCATGAAACCGCGCAGAAAAAATAACTGGGCGCTGCCGCTGCTGGCCTGGGCGCTGTGGCTGCTCGCCGGCCCCGCTTGGGCGCTGCCGGGCGGGCCCACTTTCACGCACTTTTTTAACACCCACACCAACCCGATGCTCATCATCGACCCGGCCAGCGGCCAGATCGTCGATGCCAACCCGGCGGCGGCGCGTTTTTACGGCTACCCGCAGCAGCAGTTGCGCCAGTTGGCGATTCAGCAGATCAACAGCTTCACCCCCGAGCAGGTCGCGGCCGAGCGCGAACTGGCGCGCACCGAGGGGCGCAATTTCTTCATCTTCAGGCACCGCCTGGCCACTGGCGAGCTGCGCACGGTCGAAGTCTATTCGCACCCCTACGCCTTCAACGGCCGCACCTTGCTGGTTTCGGTCATCAACGACATCACGCCTGGGCGGCACCAAGCGGTCGATCTCTGGCACTACCAGCAGCGGCTGGAAGACAAAGTCGATATTCAGACCGCAGAAATCGAGGCGGCCAGACAAAGGCAGATGCTGATCATGACGCTGGCCCTGCTGGCTCAAGCCGTGGCCATTGTCTGGCTGCTGCTGGTGATGCGCCAGCGCAAGCGCCTGGCCGGGGAACGCCAGGCCCTGCTGGATACGCTGCAAGGGCGCAACGCAGAACTCACCCGCTTGGGCCAAGCGCTGTCGCACCACTTCCAAGAGCCCACGCGGCGGCTGCGCAGTTTCGCGCAGCGCCTGCAGAACAAGCCCGAGCTGGCGCTCGACGACGACAGCCGCCTGGCGCTGCACTTCATCGAGGAGCAATCGAACCGCCTCTCCAATTTGGTGCGCGATGTGCAGCGCTACCTGCTGCTGGAACAGGCCCCCATCGAGCACAGCGCCGGTGCCGACGCACTGGATGCCCTGCGCGCAGCGCTCGAACCCTTGCAAGCCGATCTGGCTGGCTGCACCCTGCGCCTGCCCGAGCAGACCCTGCAGGTGGCGATGGACGGCCAGCGCCTGAGCGCGGTATTCCAAATTTTGCTCGACAACGCCCTGCGCTACCGCCACCCCGAGCGGCCTTTGCGCATCGAGGTGCGCTTCGAGCGCCAGCCCAACGGCTGGGCGCGCCTGAGCTTAAGCGACAATGGCTGGGGCATCCCGGCAGCATACCGCCAGCAGGTGTTCGAGCTGTTCTCGCGCCTAGTAGGCAGCGAAATTCCCGGCAGCGGCATGGGCTTGGCCTTGGCGAGCAAAATGCTGCAATCTGCCAAAGGTCGTATGCGCATCGAAAACGGATTTGACGGCGGTGCGTGTTTTGTCATTGAGCTTCCATTAAAATCGCAACCATGACCGAGCCGCACCCCATTTCAATCTTGCTGGTCGAAGACGAACCAGCCGACGCCTACTTGGTGCGCACCGCCTTCAAAGAGGGCAAGGTGCTGGCCCAGTTGCACCACGTGCGCGACGGCGTGGAGGCCTTCGCCTTTTTGCACCGCGAAGCGGGCTACGCGGATGCGCCCCGCCCCGACCTGATTTTGCTCGACCTCAACATGCCGCGCATGGATGGGCGCAAGTTCCTGGCCACCATCAAGCAAGACGTGGATTTGGTCCGAATCCCGGTGGTGGTGCTCACCACCTCCGACGCCGAGAGCGACCTCATCGCCAGCTACGAGCACAACGCCGCGGGCTACATCGTCAAACCCATCGACATCGACGAATTCGTGCGCTTGGTGCGCGGCCTGAGCCACTATTGGATTTCGATCGTCAGCCTGCCCGATCACTAACAGGTCCCATGACCCGCCCACCCGCGCTCCCGCCATCGCCCGTCGTTCTATTGATAGAAGACGAGCCCGGTGACGCGGCCCTGATCAAATACCTGCTGCTGGAGCATGACCCGCACGCCTTTGTTTTGCACACGGTGGACTCGTTGGCGGCGGCGCAGCGCGTGCTCGACGCCGACACGGTGGCCCCCGACGTGGTGCTGCTCGATTTGAACCTGCCCGACTCCTTCGGGGTTCAGACCGTGCAGCGCTGCCGCGCACTCACCGATGCGCCCATCGTCGTCCTCACCGGCCACGACGACGTGGTGGCGCAGCAAGCTGCGATCCAGAGCGGTGCCGAAGATTTTTTGGCCAAAGGTGCCGAGGGCAACGCCCTGCGCCGCGCCGTGCGCTACGCCATGCTGCGGCACCAGCGCGAGGCCGATGCGCGGCTGGCGGCCTCGGTTTTTAAGCACGCCCACGAAGGGGTGCTCATCACCGACGCACAAGGTTTGATTTGCGATGTGAACCAGGCCTTCAGCCACATCACCGGCTACACGCGCGAGGAGGTGCTCGGGCGCAAACCGAGCCTGCTCAGTTCCGGCCGCCATGCACCAGATTTTTACCAGGAGATGTGGGACACCCTGCTGGGCAGCGGCCAGTGGAGCGGCGAACTTTGGAACCGCCACAAAAGCGGCGAACTGTATGCCGAACACCTCACCCTGAGCGCGGTGCGCGATGGACGCGGCCGCATCCGGCACTTGGTGGGCTTCATACTCGACATCACGCGCCAAAAGGAGCACCAGGGCCAGCTCGAATACATGGCGCATTACGACCGCCTCACCGGCTTGCCCAACCGGCTGCTGCTGAGCGACCGGCTGCAACAGGCCATGGCACGCAGCCAGCGCAATGCGCAGCAGTTGGCACTGGCCTACCTCGACCTCGACGGCTTCAAGGCCATCAACGATGCGCACGGGCACGATGTGGGCGACGAGGTGCTGCAGGCGGTGGCGCTGCAGATGCGCGCCACGCTGCGCGAGGGCGACACGCTGGCGCGCCTGGGCGGAGACGAATTCGTCGCCATTTTCGAAAACCTGCAACACGCCAACGACAGCCAGCCCTGCATCGAGCGCCTGCTCAAAGCGGCCAGCCAGTGCATGCAGACCGATGAACGGCGGCTCAAGATCTCGGCCAGCATCGGGGTGGCGCTGTACCCGCAGCCCGATGAAGTCGAGGCCGATCAACTGCTGCGCCAGGCCGATCAAGCCATGTACCAGGCCAAGCTGGCGGGCAAAAATTGCTTTCATTTTTTCGATCTGGAGCGCGACCTGGGCTTGCGCGGGCACCATGTAGAAACGCAGCGCATCCGCTGCGCGCTGGTGCAGTCCGAAATGGTGTTGCACTACCAGCCGCGGGTGCAAATGCGCAGCGGTGCCGTGATCGGGGTCGAGGCCCTGATTCGCTGGCAGCACCCCGAGCGCGGCTTGCTGGCCCCCGGTGTTTTTTTGCCCCTGATCGAAAACGACCCGCTGATCTGCGAGCTGGGCTGCTGGGTGATCGACGCTGCGCTCAAGCAAATCGGGCACTGGCAGCGTGCCGGGCTGAACCTGCCGGTGGGGGTCAACGTGGCCCCGTACCATTTGCAACACCCGCGTTTTCTGGAGCAGCTCGGCGCGCTGCTGGCGCAGCACCCCGAGGTCGATCCGGCGCTGCTGGAGATAGAAATCGTCGAGACCAGCGCCTTGACCGATCTGGATCGGGCCTTGGCCGTGGTCAAGGGCTGCCACAAGCTCGGTGTGCGCCTGGCGCTGGACGATTTTGGCACCGGCTATTCCTCGCTCACCTACCTCAAGCGCCTGCCGGTGCAAACGCTAAAAATCGACCAGAGCTTTGTGCGCGACATGCTCTGCGACCCGGACGACCTGGCCATCTTGGAAGGCGTGATCGGCCTGGCCAAGGTGTTCCGGCGCGACCTGGTGGCCGAAGGCGTAGAAACACACGAGCACGGCCGCTTGCTGCTGCAACTGGGCTGCGACAGCGCACAAGGCTATGGCATTGCCCGGCCCATGCCCGCAGCCGATTTTCTGCCTTGGCTGCAGCGCTGGGCTGCGCCCACCTTCTGGCAAAACACCGCCACACTGGAGCCCCAGTGGTTGCCGCTGCTCTACGGCATGGTGGAATGCCGGGCCTGTGTGCTGGCACTAGAGAATTTTCTGCACGGCCTGAGCAGCCACGAGCCTGTGGAAGATGCCCTATCCTGTGGGTTTGCGCGCTGGTTGCGCGACCTGGCACCCCCGCAATTGCAGGCCATGGGCATCGAAGGGCAGGGCTCGAGCTGGCTTGCCTTGCTGGGGCTGCATGAGCAGTTGCACGCCCACATAGTCGAGTTGCTGCAGCTTTACCGAGCGCAAGGCCGCAGCGCCGCTCTGGAGCGCTTGCCAGGCCTGTGGGTGCTGCGCGAGCAACTGTTGCTGGCGTTGCAAGGTTTTTTGCCCCACGAAGTGGCGCTGCTTGCAGGCTGAAAGCGCCCACCGCTTGGGCGCTCACGGGCCACACCCACGGGCCTCACTCACGTACTGCAGCGGTGCTTGCTCTAGAATCCAGCCACCACCCTGCGGAGAATGCCATGAGCGCTGCACCACACCACCCCAGCAAAGCCGACGAGGAACTGCCCTTGCTGGATTTTTCGGAATGCCACAGCGGCATTCTGAAAAAACTCGATTTGCTGGGCGAATTGCCAGCCTTGCTGGAACCGGCAGCGCGAGCGCGCCAGATCGCCGAGCAGGCTTATGAGTTTTTCCGCGCCGTGATCTTTGAGCACCACCTCGACGAGGAACGCGAGTTGTTTCCCGCCGTGCTCGAGAGCGCGCAAGCGGGCGAGGAGCTGCAGCGCGTCAAGGCCATGATCCGGCGCCTGACCGACGAGCACCGCGAGCTGGAAAACCTCTGGAAAACGCTGGAGGTGGGGCTCAAAAAGCTGGCCAAGGGGCAGCCCGTGGAGCTCGACGGCGCGCTCATCGGCCGGCTGGTGATGCAGTACCGCGCCCACGCCTGGTTTGAGGAGCAGGAATTCCTGCCGCTGTCGCAAACCATTTTGAGCCGCAACCCCAACCACATGGCCGCCTTGGGCTTGTCGCTGCATATGCGGCACCAGCCGCACGCCGCCCAAAACTGGTACGTGTGAAGCCCCTAGGGGTAGGCAGCCTGTGGGGCAGCCGTGGCGCGCGGGCGACAGGTCTGCGGCCGGGCGCTTTGCATAATGCGCACTGGCTCAAGCTTGGCTGCGATGGTTTATGAACCCACAAGATTTTCGTTTTTCACACCGCCTGCGGGTGCGCTGGTCCGAAGTCGATATGCAAAAAATCGTCTTCAACGCGCACTATTTGGCGTATCTCGACCTCGGCGTTTCGGAGTACTGGCGCGCCCTTGGCCTGCCCTACGAGGACGCGATGGCACAACTCGGCGGCGAGCTGTACCTGAAAAAAAGCACGCTCGAATTCAATGCTTCGGCGCGCATGGACGACCAGCTCGACGTGGCACTGGCCTGCCAGCGCTTGGGCAACAGCTCGATGACGCTGCGCGCCGCCGTGTTGCGCGCGGGGCAAACGCTGGCGCTGGGCGAAATGGTGTACGTGTTTGCCGACCCGGCTACGCAGCGCCCACGCCCCTTGCCACAGGTGTTGCGCGCGCTCATCGAAGGCTTTGAGGCCGGCCAGGCGGTGCTGGAGCTGCGCACGGGCGGCTGGAGCGAGCTCGGCCCCGACGCGCAGCGCGTGCGCACGGCGGTGTTCGTCGAAGAGCAGGGCATTGCGCGCGAGGACGAATGGGACGCCGCCGACGCGGGCTGCCTGCACGCAGTGGCCTACAACCGCCTGGGCCAGCCGGTGGCCACGGCGCGGCTGCTGCCCACCCAAGCTGGGGTGGCCAAGCTCGGGCGCATGGCGGTGCACCGGGTGCTGCGCGGCACCGGCGTGGGCCGCAGCCTGGTGCGCGCGCTCACGCAAGCGGCGCAAACCCGTGGCGACCACTGCCTGCGCCTGAGCGCGCAGCGCAGCGCCCAAGGTTTTTACCAGCGCCTGGGTTTTGAGGCCGTGGGCCAGCCCTACGACGATGTGGGCATCCCCCACATCGATATGCAAAGGCTGCTGTAGCCGCTTGGGGCCAGCGGCCCGGGCGGGTGCGTCCACTCCTGCAATTCGAGCAAGCTGCTGTCCGCCGTGGGGCGCAGCCAGCGCGCAATCAGGCTGCTGCGGGTGCCATAACCGTGTTGCGGCAGCTCCACAAAGGGGCTCGAGAGCATCCGCTCATGCGCCAGCGGCACCCCGGTGGCGGGCAGTTGCGCCTCGGGGGCCGGGCGGCGATCCAGCAGGGCTTGGAGCAGCAACGCATTCCAGCCTTGCTCTGCCTGGGCCTGGGTAGTAGGGCCTGCGTGGCAGCCACTGGGTACGGCTTCTGGAGCAGGCAGCGCTACCCCGAGGGTCGGGGCTGGCAGCGCGGCGGCGATGGCCGCCTTGAGACGCAGCAGCTTGGGCCAGGGGCTGTCGAGCGCGGCGTTGGACAGGCCATAGACGCCGGGAGGCAGCACCGCGCCGCACCAGCCCGGCGGCAAGGCCAGCGGCAGCAAGCGGGCCACGGTGCCGTCTGCGCCGGTGTGGCCCATGCCCGCCGGTTTCTGCGGCGATTCCGATCCCGATTCCGCTGCGCTGGGCCCATCGCGCTCTGCGCTGCGCGTTCGGTTCGAGAGCCAGCACCAGTGGCCGCTGAGGCAGTCGCCCAGCACCAGGTTGAAGCCGTTGTAGGCGCTGGGGTCGGTTTGCTGCAGCAAGGCCGGCACATCGGGCACCGCAGCGGGCCCGGCCAACCAGCGCGTCACCAGTTCGCCACGGCTGCGAGCGGCGCGTTCGGGCAGGCCGTCGCGCACATTGGTGAGCATGGCCACCCGGCCCGCTGCCGAAAAGCCCAGCCACGTGCCGCCTGCGAGCAGATCGCGCCCCGCATACACCGTCTGGCCGTGCGCCAGCGCCCAGGCGGCCAGCGGCCGGGTAGGGCGCTGCCAGTATTCGTCGCGGTTGGCCGCCAGCAGCAGCGGGCAGTCGGCGCGCTGGCCGAGGGCAAAGGCGATCAGGCACATGGGCTTGGCGTGCAGCGAGCCAGGGCGGGCGGGAGCATGGCGAGCGGGGCTTGGGGCCTGGGCTTAGGCTTGGGCATGCGCTTCAAACATCGGCCAGAAGCTCGTAGGGCAGGGGCAGCAGATGCAGCGCTGCCCCATCGGGCGCACCCAAGCGCAGCGGCTGGCCGTCGGTGGCGCTGGTTTGCACGCTGAGCAGAGCGTCGAAACCCCCGGCGGGGTGCGCGGCGGCCTGCACCACCACGCCGCAAGGCTGCTCGGCGTCGCTGGGGTGAAACACGGCTTGCCCGGCAGTGGGGGCTGCACCGGTGCAGTGCGCCAGGAAGGCGCGGCGCTTCAAGGTGCCGCGAAACTGGCTGCGCGCCACCACCTCTTGGCCGGGATAGCAGCCTTTTTTGAAGCTCACGCCGCCTACCGATTCGTAATTGAGCATCTGCGGCACCAGTTGCTCGACCAGCGGCTGGCTCAACAAGGCCACGGCGCTGCGCACCTGCAGCCAGTCCCAGTGCGCTGGGAGCAGGGGGGTGGCTTGGGCTTGGGCTTGGGCTTGGGCTTGGGCTTGGGCTTG
>BBPD01001464.1_pt4 | contig 19297 bp, 16 predicted proteins | sample 1344911 | NCBI WGS metagenome assembly BBPD01 (sample SAMD00019088, study PRJDB2971) | groundwater metagenome | biome: freshwater biome; feature: mineral spring; material: ground water | place: USA: CA, Sonoma | collected 2011-09 | depth surface m
TAGAGGATAAGGCTGAGGATGGCGGAGTTTCCAGAAGTTTTAAGATTTCAAAAGGACCAGATATTTAATTTTGAAGATATCTTAAACAGTTTTGTGATTTTAGGATATAGGTGGAAAGATTGTGTTGAATTGCCCGGGGATTTTTCGCACAGAGGATATATAATTGATATATTTGCCTTTGATAGAATACATCCTGTAAGGTTTGAACTTTTTGATAACAGGATAGAAAGGCTCACGGCTTTTAATCATAAAGACGGCAACATAATTGAAGAATTGAATGTTGTTATCATTGTCCCTGCAGGGATAAAAAGTCTTAGTTCTTTGCAGTTTAAGTCCTTCATAGAATCTGAAAACATAAGTAAATTTACAGATTTTGAAGAGGGGGATTTTGTTGTCCATTTTCAGCATGGCATAGGAAAATATTTAGGGAGGAAAAAACTTAAATGTCCTGAAAAAGAAGAATTAAAGAATTATCTTGTTGTTGAATACAGGGATAAAAACAGGCTCTATGTTCCAATTGAAGATATTTCAATGGTAAGAAGATATGTCGGCATTGATAAAAGAGCTCCGAACTTAAGTAGATTGGGAACAAAATTCTGGGAGAAGACAAAACAAAAAGCATACAGAGCTGTTCAGTCTCTTGCCTCTGGACTTGTGATGCTTCAGGCAGTAAGGATTTCAAAAAAAGGATTTGCATTTTCAAAAGATGGTCTGTGGCAGGAAGAGTTTGAATCGGGGTTTCCATACACAGAAACGCCCGACCAGATAAGGTCGTGGCTTGAAACAAAAAAAGATATGGAAATGGAAAAGCCGATGGACAGGCTTATCTGCGGAGATGTTGGTTATGGTAAAACAGAAGTAGCACTTCGCGCAGCATTTAAGGCTGTGATGAGCAATAAACAGGTTGCAATACTTACCCCTACAACACTTCTTGCAGAACAGCATTGCCTTATATTCAAGCAGAGGTTCAAGAATTTCCCTGTTGAAATAAGTATGCTTTCAAGGTTTGTGACACCGCATCAACAGAAGGCAACAGTATTGGCAGCATCAGAAGGCAAAACCGATATTGTCATAGGAACACACAGGCTTCTTTCATCAGATATGGGTTTTAAAGATTTAGGGCTTGTTATAATTGATGAGGAGCAAAGATTCGGTGTAAGGCATAAGGAAAGGTTTAAAAGGTTAAGACTTCTTGTAGATGTTCTTACGCTTACCGCAACACCCATACCACGAACACTGTATATGAGCCTTACGGGTGTAAGGGATATGTCTATTATCAATACACCGCCTCTTTCTCGTATCCCTGTAAAAACAACAGTTTGCCGGTTTTCAGGCGACATTGTAAGAGAAGGCATATTAAAAGAAATTAAAAGAGGCGGACAGGTATTTTTTGTGCATAACAGGGTTGAAACAATAGAAGGGGTTGCTAAAAAAATTTCTTCTATTGTTCCGGGTGTAAAAATTGCATCTGCCCACGGACAGATGCCAGGGCGGGTTCTGGAAGATGTTATGAAACAATTTTTACAAAAAAATATCAGTGTCCTTGTTTGCACCTGTATCATAGAGTCCGGGCTTGACATACCAAATGCAAATACGATATTTATAGATAATGCAGATATGTTCGGACTTGCAGACCTTTATCAATTAAGAGGAAGAGTAGGAAGGTCAGATATCCCAGCCACCTGCTATCTTTTAGTGCAGGACAGGAGCATCCTTACATCAGATGCGAAGGAGAGGCTTTCTTGTATGGAAAAATGGACAGAGCTCGGCTCTGGTTTTCGTGTTGCTATGGAAGACCTGCAGATAAGAGGTGCCGGAAATCTTCTTGGGATAGAACAAAGCGGACATATAGGTGCGGTTGGCTTTGACCTTTACTGTAGATTATTGAAAGATGCTATAGAACAGGTAAAAGAAAAAGGAGAAATAACAGATAGTGAAAAAATTACTTTTCTTGATAGAAATAATCTTGCTCGCAGGCCTGAATTGTGCGGCTGCACCTGAGCGGGGTAATTTTGATGCAATAATTGCTATCGTTAACAGTGATATTATAATGGAATCCGATATACAGGAGGCTCTCTTGCCTTTTTTCCTGCAGGAACCGGAAGTGCAGGGCGAAGAATTAGAAAAAAAGCTCGCAGAGTTAAGACAAAATGTGATAAGACAACTTATACAAGAAAAGATGATGTATCAGGAGGCTCAAAGACAGAATATAAAGGTTCAGGATGCGCACATTGAAGGTAAGATTAAAATGTTTGAATCAGAAGCAGGGGGCACAGAAGAGTTTGAGAAAAACCTTAAAGCACAGGGATGGACGAAAAAAAGGTTTAAAAAAAGACTAAAAGAACAGACTGCAATAAGAATAATATTTGATAAAGAAGTTGTGGGTAAAGCCATTGTTACACCCAAAGAGATAAAAGACTTTTATGACCAGCATCCGGAATTTTTTAAAAAAAATGAAGAAGTTTATTTAAGAAAAATTACACTGAGAAAAGAAGAAAATCAGACAGAGGACTCTTTCAATAAAACAGCAGAAGAAGTATCAAGCCTTTTAAGGCAGGGAGAGGATTTTTCAGAGGTTGCAAAAAAATATTCAAAAGATGCGTTTGCAAAAGAAGGCGGAAGTGTGGGATGGATTGAAAAAGGAAAGATGCTGAAAGAAATAGAAGACATTGTTTTTTCGCTTAAACAGGAACAGACATCAAATCCTATCAAGATCAATTCTAATTATTATATCTTTAAAGTAGAAGATCACCGTCCGGGCTATGCCATATTATTTGAAGAAGCACAGGACAAAATAAGAATGACTTTAGAAAAAGAAAAAATACAAGACAGGTTTTCAGAATTTATAGGGGAACTTTTGGCTCAATCATATATAACAGTGAAGGAAAAATAAAACAACAAATAAAAAAAAGAACAAAGCATCTGAAATATTGACTACTAAACAAATGGCTGAATATCTACAAATGGATGAGGCAACTGTCTATCGCCTCGCAAGAAAAAGAAAAATCCCTGCCATCAAAATCTTGGGTCAGTGGCTGTTTTTATAACAATCAGGTAATTTAAAGTTTCTCTTACCACTCCTTCTCAAAACTATCAAAATCCTTAACAGGTGCCACAAATTTTGAGTCTCTTATAAGTTCAAACCTCTTTTTAGCACTTCTTATCTTAATTTTTTCATCGGATTTCAATTCATAAATATTATTAGTTCCTTTGGTTTCAACTACAAAGTAAATTTTTTCGGAAGTTACACCATTCTGAACTTTTTCTATTACAATCGCCCAGTCAGGTGTGTAATTCCCTGCAGGCGTTTCTATTGAATACCAATCAGGCAGTTTTATGAATAATTTTATCCGGGAGTCTTTATTAAGTGCCTTAGCAAACTCTTCTTCTATATTTGATTCTTTAATTATCCCATCATAAATTGATTTTTGTACTTTTAATACATATTTACCATAACTCGCCACTTCCTCCCTTAAAAGACCAACATCATAACTTTCTTCCAAATTGATATATTTAATATCCTCAACTTCAGATTGTTTTTTACACTCTTTAATAACTTCTATGACCATATCTTTATATTTTTGAGGATTCACAAATAAAAGATGAAGATTATTACAACCTTCTAATATCTTAAATATTGTATTTTTAGTTAAACTGGTTTCTCTTTCAATGCAGGGTATAAGATTAAGGACTTTGGTTATCTCCGTTTCTTCCGATGCTTTTCTAATAAATTCCTCTTCAATGTCTTCATAGCTTATTTTATCTACTCTAACTTTTTTAATGCTTATTTCTGGCTTTTTTATTTCAATTTTTTGTAAATCCTTGATACATTGCGCTGTGAATTTACCACCATCTATATTTACAATATACTTTGCTTTCGGAGATACTCTATTCCATAAATTTTTAAATAAATCTCCTTGAATTACCTCATCCTTACGCTTTATTTTTATCCTTTGCCTTCTTTCTTCAACAGGTGGTGCTTCAACGCCTGCTTCTTCTCGGTATTCTATCTGTAATCTTTCTAAATATTCCCTATAACTTTCATTTGTAATCACAGTCAATAAGTTTATATCTCTATCCTGAATTCTATCCCCATTCTGGTCAACTGGTAATCTTAAACCTCTCCCGATTTCCTGTCTCTTTTTAATTTCTGAAGAAGAGTAAGCAAGAGTGCAAATATTAAATACATTCGGATTATCCCAGCCCTCTCTCAAAGCAGAATGGGAAAAAATAAACTCTACCGGTTCCCCCAACGAAAGCAATCTCTCTTTATCCTTCATAATCAAATCGTATGCTGACTCATCTTCTTCAATACTTTTATCCCTTTTCATCTTTGAAAAATAACCACTATGAACTTTTTTTACATCAAAACACCCCGTCCCTTCGGGACACCCCTCTACAAGAGGGGAATATTGATTCTCAATAAATTTGTTAAACTCTTCTTCAAAAATTCGTCGGACAATCCCATCTTCCAATAGATAATCATCAACTCTATTTAGAAAAAACAGACTTAACACTTTAATCCCTTTGGGATTTAATTGTTTCTTTTTGTCTAAATGCTCCCTTACCGTTTCCCTTACCATAAAACGAATTATCTCATCTTCATCTATTGAAGATTTTCCTTCGTAAATTTTCACACCATTAGGAAAAGAGATATACCCTGCACCTTTGTTTATTTCACTTGTGATAAAGCCATTATAATAGGAATTATCTGTCTTATTTGATAGATCATCACCGTGTTTAATCGTTATCATCTTAAACTTTATACCGTCTTTTGTATTAGCAAAAACTTTGACTTTTGCTCTTAAGCCACTTGATGTTGATTCTATTCTTTCTAAAATAATTTTTTTACTGCTTGGGTCTCCTTCTTCTGTAATAGACAGGACTTCTATTTTTTTAACTAATCCGAAATTATACGCATCATAAGGAGTTAATTTATAAACAAGATTATAAATATCTCTGTGGGTTGCAGAGTAGCGTAATACAAAAAGTGGATTCAACTCAGATAAACCCCACAAAGTTGCTTCTCCGCCCATCTTTTGAGGCTCGTCAAGAATAACGATGGGTTTTGTCTCTTTGATAATCTCAATTGGTTTATCTCCCATTTTATCGTGAATATTATGGATTATATTTATATCCTTATTAAAGGCATCTCTTGTAATAACCATAACCTGAAGGTTGGTATCTTGACCAAACATCCGAACCATTACGAGATTGTCCGATTTATAAGAAAAATAGGTATAAGGTAAATTCTCACACAACTGTTTAAAATGTTCTTTCGTAATATCCAAAGTTTTTAAAACTCCTTCTTTTATAGCAACCGATGGAACTACAATAATGAACTTTGTCCATCCGTATTTCTGATTTAATTCTAAGATTGTCCTTAGATATACATAGGTCTTTCCAGTTCCCGTCTCCATTTCAACAGTAAAATTATAAGGTTCTTTCAAATCGTCTGCGTTAGATAATGGAAGTCCATTTTTCTTTTGAGTCTCTTGTAGATTTTCAAGGATTTTTTCTGAAGGTATATCTATTAAATTAGGAATAATCTGGAATGTATAAACAAATGACTTCTCCCTCTGACCTTTAAATAAATCAACAACAGAATTTATTGCATCAATCTGGAAATCTAATTTTGAATCAAATTTTAACTTTAACATTTTATGGCTCAATTTCTTTCTGTATCCTTTGAAATTTTTCTTTAAATGCAGGAAGTTCAAGTTTAATAATGTTCCATATAACAGAAAAATCTATACCAAAATACTCATGAGATATTCTATTTCTTAAGCCAATAATGCCTTTCCAATCAATATCCTTGTAAGCATCTCTCATATTTTGCGGAATATTTTTTGAGGCTTCTCCTATTATCTCAAGGTTTCTGATAACCGCGTCAATTGTTTTTCTGTCGCTTTTGAAATTATCAAAATTCATATCTTTCACATATCCCTCTATTAAACCCATTGATTCCAAAACATCTTCAAGAAAAAGTTTCCAGTCCCTTTTAGACATAGATCAATTCCTCCATTACATATCTTCGGCGATTTGGTTTTATAGCCTCGGGTGTTAACAGGTCAACTTTAATGCCTAAGATTTCTTCCAGATAATCTGCAAGATGGATGAAAAGTAAACCTACTGGTTTCTTAAATTCAACCAGTATATCTATATCACTTTCTGCACCTTGTTCGTTTCTCACATAAGAACCAAATATGGCTATATTTTTTACATTATATTTTTCTTCAAGTTCTCTTTTATGCAGGTTAATAATTCTTTTTAATTCTTCTAAATTCTTCATATCTACATCATCTCCATTGTTTATATCACCTTTAATCTCACAAAAGCACTCAAATTTATTTTGTTGTTATCTGTTAATGCTTTGTCTATAAAGACAAACATTTTTCCTTTATATTTTGAAGTTCTTATTTCTTCTATGGTCTCAGGAGTAAATTTGTCTTTAAGAGAGATATAAAAATCTAAGTTTTGTTCTTCATCCTTAACATAATAAAATTCGTCGTTTTTAATCTTTATCTTTTCAATTTTAGAGTTTAGATTTAATCCTTCTTTCAGCATTACTTCATAAATAACATCAATCTTTTGCCAGTTAGGAACTAATGGTTGTTCAACAAACATACCAAGCCACTCTAAATATCTCTTTTTTAACTCTTCTTTATTTTCACTTGGGTCAAATTCAAATTCATCTTTAAGATTGAAGTTTGATTTATCAAGTTTGAAGACCTTGAACCCAAACACTACCCCGTCAGGCTTCGCCTGCCACCCCTTCATAGAAGGGGAATTCCCCTCTTTCAGAGGGGTGTCCCGCAGGGACGGGGTGTTCTCTTTCTTATACCTTTCTGATACTCTCCTTAATCTTTCAATACAGATATCTGCAACAGTTGGAAACTGTTTTTTAATTTCTTCATCTAAAACTTCTTCATCAAGTTGAACAAGAATAAATTTTCTGTTGCCTCCATCTTCTTTGTTTAAGTTCCAGACAGCGTGTCCTGTTGTGCCTGAACCGGCGAAGAAGTCGAGGATGAGGGAATCTGAGGAAGTAGAAATTTCAATCAACCATGATATAAGTTCAAGAGGTTTGGGATTGTCATATGTTAATTTACCGTTGAATAAATTTTTCAATTCTCTATTACCTTGTGTCTGGGAAATATTTTTAATTAAGGAAGAAGGAGTTACAGGCTGTGGTTCATTTAAAAATCTTTTCAATCTTGGTATAATTGTACCGTCACCCCAATATATTCTATTATCTCCATCCAATTGTTTAAATTCTTCTTCTGTTATATGCCACTGTCTCGTTATATTTATCCCTTTTGGAGTTGTAACAGTGTAATAATTTTTACCTTTAGGGTTTGATTTTTCTTCAGACTTACATAATTCACAACTTATCCAATTCCCCCGAAGGTCATTATCAGGATTAGCATATTCATTTTTGAATTCCTTAATTCTTAAAGGCTTACCAAATAGAATCTTATTTATATTTTTATATCCCACTAAAATATATTCATTGTCCACTCTAAATCGTGTTGTCATTTTCATTTTCCCTTGCCCTGCTGTTCCTGTTTCAGGAATTTTATACCAAATCATCATTTCTACATTCTCCTCCCCAAAAATCTCATCAATAATTTTTCGTAAGTTGTGAACCTCGTGGTCATCAATTGAAATAAAAATAACTCCATCATCTCTTAACAAACTTCTTGCTAAAAATAATCTCGGATAGATAAAATTGAGCCAGTCAGAATGGTATCTACCACTTGCTTCTGTATTCGTAGTGAGTTTTTGCCCTTCACTGTCAATCTGTCCTGTTTTCTCTAAGTAGTCTTTTAATGGTTCCTTAAAATTATCACGATAAATAAAATCTTTACCTGTGTTATAAGGCGGGTCAATATAAATCATCTTGACTTTACCAAAATATGGTTTAAGCAAAAGTTTAAGTGTCTCTAAATTTTCACCAACAATTACAACATTTTCTGTCCTATCAAAATCAACTGACTTCTCTTTATCTGGTTTTAAAGTTCCATAAGCAGGTGCTTGGATAAGTTTAAATAAATTGCTTTTCCCAGCCCAGTTAAAATAAAACCTATCATCTTCCTTTTCAATGATTTCGCCACTTAACAATGTCTTCAACTTCTCAAAATTAACTTTACCATCCTCAAATACTTCAGGATAAATTTTATTTAATCCTTCCTTAATATCTATCTTCACCGACTTATTAATTTTTTCACTCATCTTTTCACTCCATTTTATCAAAATTTTTTAAACTTCCTTCAGCAAGCCAATTATCAATTACATCTTTTTTAAACCGCCACTGACCCAAGATTTTGATGGCAGGGATTTTTCTTTTTCTTGCGAGGCGATAGACAGTTGCTTTATCCATTTGTAGATATTCAGCCAGTTGTTTAGTAGTCAATATTTCAGGTGCTTTGTTCTTTTTCATATTTATAAAAATTGTATGTTAAAATCCATTTCTATCCTCTTTTGTCTTAATTATTATACAGAAATAAGAAAGAAAAGTCAAGAAAAATTTTTGAAAGACCCTTGCCGAAAAAATTTCTTAAAGGGTGGGGGGTGGGAATAACGGAAAAAAGAGCGTCATATTTGCCCTACAATTGAATTTTCAGAACAGGGTAATGATTTTATACCTGCAAAAACAGTCCACTCTTATTTTTTAACTAACACATCATCCCTTTATTTTGTATCTATTACCAGTTAATTGTTTTTTATTCCGGTTTCATGGTATGCCACCTGGTATTAGACTGGTATGCAAAGCCTATCTTAAACAACATCTCCTCATCAAATGCCCTGCCTATGATCTGCATACCAATGGGAAGTCTTGAAGAGGTAAATCCACAAGGAACAGAGATCGCAGGAAGTCCTGCCAAATTTATTGAGATGGTAAATATATCAGAAAGATACATTGAAAGAGGGTCCTTTATTTTCTCTCCTATTTTAAATGCAGGTGTGGGAGAGGTAGGCATAATTATACAATCGCATACCTTAAATGCATCTTCAAAATCCTTCTTTATAAGTGTTCTTACCTTCTGAGCCTTAATATAATATGCTTCATAATATCCGCTTGAAAGAACATATGTTCCCAGAAGTATTCTTCTTTTTGTCTCACTGCCGAAACCGATGCTTCTACTTTTTGAAACCATCTCAATGGCGCCTAAGCCCTCGGGTTCTTCTGCCCTGTAGCCATATCTTACCGCATCAAATCGGGCAAGGTTTGAACTTGCTTCAGCAGTTGCAATGATACAATATGTTGCAACTGAATATTCCATATGCGGAAGTTGTATCTTGATAATTTTACCACCAAGTTTTTGTAAAAGGTTTATTGCTTCTTTAACAGAATCTTCAATTTCTTTATCAAGTCCTTGAGCAAAACATTCTTCGGGCACACCTATTTTTAAGCCTTTTACGCTTTGTATTAAGCTCTTTGAATAATCCGGAACCGGAATGTCTACACTTGTAGAATCTTTTGGATCGTACCCTGCAATTGTCTGAAGGAGCATTGCAGAGTCCTCAACAGTTCTTGTTATGGGCCCAATCTGGTCAAGCCCAGATGCAAATGCAATAAGTCCGTATCTTGATACCCTTCCATATGTGGGCTTCAATCCAACTACACCGCAAAATGATGCAGGCTGCCTGATAGAACCTCCTGTATCTGAACCGAGTGCACAGACTGCCTCTCCCGATGCAACAGCAGCAGCAGACCCACCGGATGAACCACCGGGAACCCTTGTTTTATCCCAGGGATTTTTTGTAATTTTATAAAAAGAGGTTTCTGTAGATGAGCCGAACGCAAACTCATCCATATTGGTTTTCCCAAACGGAATTGCACCCGCTTCTTTTAACTTCTTTATAACAGTCGCATTATAGGGAGGCTTAAAACCTTCAAGTATTTTTGATGCACAACAGGTGGGAATGCCCTGTTCACATATATTATCTTTTATCGCAACAGGTATACCGGATAGAGTTTTATCTTTCGGAGCGACCCTTGCACACAGAAGCGCAGATTCTAAACTTAAATGAACATATGCCCCTATATTTATGTCATTCTGTTTTATAATTTCTGACATTTTTTTAATTAAAACGCAGGATTTTTCTTTGTCATTTTTTATCTGTTTTATTGTTCTAAATTCAGGTTTCATTTACTTTGCCCTTAAGATATAATTTTAGGAACCTTAAAACACCCTCTTTCTTTTGATGGTGCATTTGATAGTACATTTTCAACAGAAAGACTTTCTTGCAATTTGTCTTCCCTTAAAACATTTTCAACAGATATTGCATGGAAAGTCGGTTCAACATCTCTTACATCCAATTGATTCAGTTTATCTATATATGATAATACATCTGCTAATTGTCTTTGATATAAATTAATCTCTTCTTCTTTTAAAGAAAGCCTTGCAAGACCTGCCACGCTTAAAACTGTTTTTTTATCTATCATACTGATGTTCTGTCACCTGCACGCCTTCGCCTGTATTCCGTATTCTATTTTTTTACGATATACGAAATACGGTACACAAACGATGGCTTTTAATTACCTTTGCATAAATAATGGAAAAATATCTTCAGCGATAAATGGGATAAATGGGGTCAACTCTATTTTCTTTTTTAATAATACTACATTGGTTTTTTAGAGAAAATAGAGTTGACCCTATTTATATTATTTATGCAAAGGTCAATAATCACCTGTTCTGACGATACTACGGTTTATGTCCATAAGATGTTCTTTTTTTATTCCAATGTCAATAAAATCCCACGGAAGTTTTTCATCCAGGTTTTTTTCACATAAACATCTTTCTACATCAATCCCATTTTTTTTAAGTGCTATATCCCAGATGTCCTGCTTAAAATGTTCATTCCATGCATCAAATCTGGCGCCATTTTTCCATGCCCATTCAATTACATCCGCAATCTTTTCATTGCCTCTGGCTATGAGAGCCTCAAGAATGCTTGTCTTTGGATTATGGAAATCAGTCTTTATTCTGCTTCCGACTAATTTTTTCTGTATGATGTCTATTTTATGGTATATCTGTTCTTCTGAACACATCTTTTCCCACTGAAACGGTGTATGAGATTTTGGAACAAATGTTGAAACGCTTATTGTAACATTCGTAGATTGCCTTGCAATTTTTTTTCCTTCTCTTGAAACTTTTAGAGAAATCTCTGCAATTTTTTCCACATCTTCATCTGTTTCTGTTGGAAGTCCAATCATAAAATACAGTTTAATTTTCCCCCAGCCCTGTTTATATGCAGATGCCACGCAGTCTAACAAAACCTGTTCATTTATATCTTTGTTTATAACCTTCCTCATTCTGTCTGTTCCTACCTCTGGTGCAAATGTAAGCCCTGTTTTATAAATCTCCTTCAAAAGAGAGGGAAATTTCTGCACAGTCTTATCTATACAAAGAGACGGGAAAGATATTCCAACGCCGAGGGTTTTAAATTTCTCTATCATTTTTTGAAGAAGGCCGTATGAAGAGCTGTAGCATCCTGACGAAAGTGAAAGAAGCGAAATTTCTTCATAACCTGTGGTATGGTATAAGTCTTCTGCAAGCTGAATAATTTTTTCCACAGACCTTTCTCTTCTTGGTCTATTCACAAAACCAGCCTGACAGAATCTGCATCCGCCGGTGCATCCTCTCATAATCTCAATTGCAATTCTATCGTGAACAATACATATGTTCGGAACAACAACAGAGGTGGGGAAAAAAACATCATCAAGGCTATCAACCTTTTGTGCAACTATGGCAACAGTATCGGTATTATGCAAACAAGGAACATAAACACCAGATACTTTTGATAATTCTTCCAGGGCTGCTTTTTTTGAAAATCCCTGTTTTTTTAATTGATAGAATAATTTTAATATTTTTTCAAATACTATCTCGCCATCTCCGATTACAAAAGCATCTATGAACCTTGAAATAGGACAAGGATTGTATACGGCTGAGCCTCCTGCAATAATAACAGGATCTTTTTCAAGTCTTCTATCGGAACGGATATTTAGACCTGAAAGTTCAAGCATATTTAAGATATTTGTAGCAAGCATCTCATACTGATATGAAAAACCGACTATATCAAAATCCTTTACAGGGGTATATGTTTCAAGTGAATATAGTTTTACACCCTCTTTTCTCATAAGCTCTTCCATATCCGGCCAGGGTGCAAACACTCTTTCGCAGGATATATCAGAGTTCAGATTTCCTATGCTATATAAAATCTTTAAACCCAGATGGCTCATACCCACTTCATATATATCTGGAAAACACAGTGCAACCTTCAAAAAAGCATTATTTTTTCTTATTATGTTCCACTCGTTTCCTACATAGCGAGCGGGCTTTCTTATATTATTAATCAACATTTTTTCAAAAAAATTTTCCATTCTAAAACACAGTTCTTCTTGCCGATATATTCAATATCATTCCTATACCTGCTAACACCACAAGCATATTAGAACCGCCATAACTTATAAGTGGCAAAGGAATACCAACAACAGGCACAAGGCCTATGGTCATAGATATATTTATAACCAGCTGATATAAAATACTTGAAGCCATACCGAAAACAAGCAGTCTTGCAGAAGCATCATGAGTTTGTAGTGCTATTTTTATACACCTGTAAAAAAATATTACGAAAAGCAATATAAGAACAGATGCCCCCAAAAAACCGAATTCCTCACTTAATACTGAAAATATAAAATCCGTATGTTTTTCAGGGACGAAATTTAGTCTATTCTGTGACCCATGCATCCACCCTCTGCCCCAGAATTCACCTGAACCAATAGCAATTCTTGACTGTATAATACTGTAACCTGAACCCAGGGGGTCTTTTTCGGGATTCAAGAATGCAAATATTCTTTGTTTTTGATACTCTCTAAGAAAAGGCCAGATGAGCGGAACGGACACAATTCCCGATATTAACAGCGTCAGGAAGTGCTTCCATTTGAGCCCCCACACCCAGAGCATTACACCTGTAATAAACAAAAAACTAACAGCAATTCCAAGGTTAGGTTGTTTAAGAACAAGTATTGCGGGAAGGATTGCCATAAGAAAGCCTAAAATAATAAGTTTGTAGGAATGCTTCTCGTTCAGCCTTTGTCCTAAATAAGAGGAGAGAATAAGAACAAGACCAAATCTTATCATTTCAGAGGGTTGGAAAGAAACACCTGCAACGGTAAACCACCTTCTTGCTCCTCCTCTTACGGAACCAAAAAAAAGAACCGCTATAAGAAGTAAAAGTCCGGCAGCATATAAATAAGGACCCGCCGCTATCCACTTTTTATAAGGGACAGAAATAACCACAAAACAAACAATAAATCCTATCACTATCCAACAAACCTGCGTAAGAATATAACTCTTGCCTGTTATAAGACTTCTCTGGTATGATGCACTGTAAAGTGTCAGACATCCTATCAATAGAATTAGGATAACACTGCTGATAAGTACAGGGTCAGATTTTTTTATAAGGTTCAACAAATTTTTCATATATTCCGTATCCTGTATATCATAGACCTCGCCCGAACTTCGCATGCCGCAAAAGAAACACACACAAAGAGTACCCGAATCACAAAACTGAAAGGATAATCCACCCCTACCCTCCTTTATAAAAGGAGGGGGGTTTTCCCTACCTACTACCTACTATCTCCTACCTACTATCTACTATTCTCCATCCAATACTGGACAATTTTTTTTGCAATTATTGCAGGCTCTTCTCCGCCACGCCCTCCAAATTCAAGAAACACTGCAAATGCAATCTGCGGATTTTTTACGGGGGCATAACCTATAAACCATGCATGTGATCTGTTATTATCAACCTGTGCGCTTCCTGTTTTACCTGCAACAGAAATCCCATCGCCCCCTGCAAGTCTTCCAGTCCCTCTTCGGACAACATCTTCCATAGCGCCTTTTAAGGGTAAGAAAACTTCCGGGCTTAATATAGATACTTTTTTATTCTGATTGGTTTCTGTTTTTATCAGGCGTGGTTTAAAAGATATCCCATTGTTTGCAACAAGAAGAGCCATATTTGCCATCTGTAGTGGAGTTGTAAGAACATACCCCTGGCCGATACTAATGTTTGCGGTATCTCCTGTATACCAGTCTTCGTTGATTTTCTTTTTCTTCCAGATTCTATCGGGGACAAGTCCACCTTTTTCAAATGGAAGCTCTATACCAGTAGGGCTTCCTAAGTTAAATATCCTTGCATATGTTGATATATTATCTATACCTATCATTTTTCCGATATTTACAAAATATGTGTTACAAGAATCTGTTATTCCTTTATGAAGATTTACACTGCCATGTGCTCTTGCGCCAAAACAATGAACTCTGTGATTCCCGATATCTATACTTCCGCTACATTGAAATGTTTGGGACGGACTTATAATTTCTTTATCAAGTCCGCTTATTGCTGTTATAATTTTAAATATTGAACCGGGCGGATAAGGCAATAAACTCCTGTTTAACATTATGGATCTTCTATCATTTAATATTTCTGTAACACGATTATCGGATGATACAAAATAATTCGGATTATAAGACGGACTGCTTACCATTGCAAGAATACTTGCGCTGGAACAATCAAGAACAACTATTGAACCCTTTCTGCCAGCAAGCAGGTTTTTCCCAAACTCTTGCAACCCCGCATCTACTGTTAGTCTTATATCTGTTCCGGGTTCAGGTCCTTTCCAACTGAGTGTTCTTATCATTCTTCCTCTGTTATCAATCTCAACCTGCGTTCCTCCGTTTTTCCCTCTTAAAACATCATCCATTGTTTTTTCCAAACCACTTCTTCCTATCCAATCCTCATCTGTTATAAATTCTTCAGTAGTTAGAATCTCAAGCAAGGTGGGCCTTGCTGTATATCCGATAATGTGTGCAAAGGTTTCAGCCTGTGGATAATACCTTCTGAAAACCTCTCTTACTCTTATGCCTGGAAATCTTATATTTTGTTCTTCAATCTTTATTACTTTTGATAATTCAACATCTCTTAAAAGAACAACGGGATAAAACGGTGCAACAAATCTTTCTTTTATCTTTTTATGAAAATATTCTACATCCACGCCACAAATTTTTGCCAGTTCTTTTAATTCTTCCCTGTTCTTTGACAGATCTTGAGGCACTGCAACAAGTTCAAAAAAATGTTTGTCAAAGGCTAAAACCACACCGTTTCTGTCAAGTATATTTCCTCTCGGGGCTACAATCGGAACAAGCCTTATCCTGTTCTTCTCAGATAGCAATAGATACTTTTCATTTTTTAAAACCTGGATATGCCATAGAATAATAATAAGAGTAAAAAGAAAAAGAAATATTCCTAAACCAAAATATTTAATTCTGTTATTCATACTATTTTTTAAGCCTTCCAAAGATATAAAATACAAACGGCGTCAAAAGGGCTATACCAAAAGATTTAATAAAAACATTTTCTAAAATTCTTAAAAGAACAACGGTATCTGTAAATATAAAAAGCAAAGACAGGGATAATACTTTTGCCGCAAGTATTGATAAAAAAGCAATGGACACTTGAACAAACCAGGCATCTTTTTTTAATACTCTTGCATATTTTCCCAATATGTGTCCTACCGTTCCCAATGTCCCTGTATGTGTTCCCAAAGGATCTGGGCAAGAAATATCTATAAGAAAACCAACCCAGGCGCCACACCATAACCCATAATCTTTACCCTGAAACAGTATTATATATAAAAAATATAGATAAAGAATTGCTGTTGTTCTAAAAAAAGATATATCAAACCATAGAATCAAGATTGAAAATATCGCAAACCAAAAAGGGTTTAAGTGATACATCCGTGCCTTACTTATCGTATACAGATAACCTCCTCTATCTTTGAAAAATCAACTGCAATTTTAATCCTTATATGACAAAATCTACTCCCGAAGGGGCGCACAACCTCTTCAACCGTTCCTATAAATATCCCCTTTGGATAGAGTCCCCCCATACCTGATGTTACAACAGAATCACCTTTCTGGACATCTGCATCAACAGGGACATATTTAAGTATCCCTTGCCCTTCCATTTTTCCTTCAAAAACCCCCGTTACTCTGCTTCTCTGAACTATTGAATGAACCCTAAAGTTCGGATCCTGTAAAAGTATAACTCTGCTATTTTTATCTCCACTTTCGCTTACAAATCCTACCAATCCTGCTGATGTTAAAACAGGTGAATTTTTTATAATCCCGTCTTTTATCCCTTTATCAATGATAATCGTAGAACTCCACAGAGATGGCTCCTGCGAAACAACCCTTGCAACTGTTGTTAACCTCGGGAAACCGGCCTTTAAAGAAAGCAGCCCTTTCAATCTTTCATTCTCCGATTCAATTTCCCGTAAAAATACCGCCTGATTTTTAAAAACGGCTATCTGCTGTTTTAATCTTTGGTTTTCTTTGTATAAGGTTGGAACTTGTTTAAATATTTTCAGCGGCGCGGAGATGTTATTTAAAAAAAGAAGCGGTCCTTGGGATATCTTATAAAAAAAAATATCCAGATGGGATAAAAAAAAGATTTTATTATGGAACACAATCAAAAAAATACTGATACAAATTAACAGAACAACATAACCCTTGCTCCTGGTGTGCGTCATATTTAACTTTCAAGGCGGGCACTTACTGTTACCTTTTTTAAGTAAGGAGATTCTAATATTTTTCCTGTACCCAACGCTACTACACTTAACGGGTCCTCCGCAATATGAACAGGAAGTCCTGTTTCTTCTGAAATAAGTTTATCAATCCCTCTTAAAAGGGCGCCTCCTCCTGCCATAACAATCCCTCTTTCAACAAGGTCTGAAGAAAGCTCAGGAGGTGTTCTTTCAAGCGCAATCCTTATAATTTCAATAATTGAAGATATGGGCTCGGAAAGTGCCTGTCTTACTTCTTTAGATGATATTGTGATGGCTTTTGGCAATCCCACAGCAAGGTCCCTTCCTTTTACCTCCATCGTCATTTCATTTTCAATGGGGAATGCCGAGCCTATCTCTATTTTTATCCGTTCTGCTGTTCTTTCACCTATCAAAAGGTTATATGTTTTCTTCAGATGCTGGATAATAGCATCATCCATCTCATCTCCACCAATCCTGAGGCTTTTTGTAAAAACAATACCCGCAAGAGATATAACTGCAATCTCGGTTGTCCCCCCACCTATATCAACAATCATATTTCCTGCTGGCTCCTGCACAGGCAATCCTGCTCCTATTGCTGCTGCCATCGGCTCTTCTACAAGATATACTGCTCTTGCCCCTGCATGAAGCGTAGAGTCTGTAACTGCCCTTCGTTCAACCTCTGTAATACAGGATGGAACCGCAATCACAATCCTCGGATGAACAAATATTCCACTCTTATGAACCCTCTTTATAAAATATCTTAACATTGCCTCAGAAACCTGAAAATCTGCTATTACACCATCCTTCATAGGACGGGTTGCAATAATATTGCCCGGGGTTTTTCCAAGCATCCTTTTTGCCTCTTCGCCTACTGCAAGAACAGTATTTGTCTCCTTGTCAAGGGCAATGACCGATGGCTCTGCTACTAATATCCCCCTCCCTTTAACATAGACAAGTGTGTTTGATGTCCCAAGGTCAATCCCTATATCTGTTGATAAAAACCCAGCGAATCTTCCGACCCAACTTTTAATGTTTTGTAATATTTTTTTCATAACCCCTCTTTTAAAGAAATATCAAAACCTATCTATTATGATATCTTACATTTATTTATAATTTTTGCAACAAAATTTTAGTACTAAACGAATGACACACCCAGAGGGTGCCCGAAATCCCAAAATCCTCAATTCCAAAGTTTGTAATTTAAGATTTGAAAATTGAATATTGTTTGGTTATTGTAATTTGGTTATTGAATATTGTTTGGTGCCTCGGGTACCCTCTTGGGTGTGAGATTAAGATCATCAGTCTTTTCCGATACATTTATATATGAATCCCAAATTTTTCATACTCTGGTGTTCAAAGATATTTTTCCCATCTATTATTACCGGTTGTTTTAATGCTTTTTTAATTTTTTTTAAGTTCATATTTTTAAACTCTTCCCAATCAGTCATTATAACAAGACAGTCTGAATCTTTTGCTGTTTGATATATGTTTTTGCAAAATTGGACAGATTTATCCAATACAATTTTTGCTACATCCATTGCCCTGGGGTCATAACATTTTATTTTAGCCCCCTGTTTTTGTAACAACTTTATTACTTCTATTGAAACCGAATTTCGTATATCATCCGTGTCCGGCTTAAAGCTCAGACCAAACACACCTATTGTTTTATCTTTTATTATCCATAATGTATCTTCTATTTTTTTCAGCATGTATTTTTTTTGTTCCTCATTTATTTTTTTTACCTCCCTTAACAGACCAAAGTCATATCCCACAGTATGTGCAAGATGTATAAATGCATCTAAATCCTTGGGAAAACAGGCACCTCCAAATCCGATTCCTGCGTTAAGAAAGTCTTTTCCAATCCTTTTATCAAGCCCCATGCCTTCTGAGACCTTTCTGATATCTGCACCCAACCTTTCACAGATGTTTGAAACCGCATTTATAAAAGATATCTTTGTTGCCAGGAATGAGTTTGAGGCATGCTTTATTATCTCTGCTGTCTCAATGTCACAAACAATAATGGGTGCTTTTATATGTTCATAAAGCCGTGTGAGTATTTGTTCTGCTTTTTTGCTTTCAACGCCTATTACAATCCTGTCTGGATGAAATATGTCATAGACTGCGCTTCCCTCTCTTAAAAATTCAGGGTTGGATGCTATATCAAAAACTGCGGCAGGATTGTTCCTGCATATAGTCTGTTTTATTTTTTTACCTGTGTGTGCCGGAACAGTACTTTTTTCTACAATTAACCTATATGAGTTGTCCATTGCCTTTGCAATCTGTTCAACTACACTCTCTATTGCTGAAAGATCTGGACTTCCGTCAGAATGTGAGGGTGTTCCTGCACAGATAAATATTACATCTGATTTTTTTGTTGCCTCTTTTATGCTATGAGAAAATGAAAGCGTTCCCCTTTTTTTATTTTTTATAATAAGATATTCAATTCCTGGCTCATATATAGGAATTTTATTTTTTTTAAGGTTCTCTATTTTCTGATAATTATTATCAACGCAGGTTACACTGTTTCCGAGTTCTGAAAAAAAACCTGCAACTGTAAGCCCCACATAACCTGCTCCGACCACAGCAATACAAAGGTCATCTATGCAATTGGTGATAGAAGTTTCTTCCACAAGTATTATTATATATTGTTTAAAAATAATTGACAAATAAAATAATAGT
>BBPD01002517.1_pt3 | contig 19042 bp, 20 predicted proteins | sample 1344911 | NCBI WGS metagenome assembly BBPD01 (sample SAMD00019088, study PRJDB2971) | groundwater metagenome | biome: freshwater biome; feature: mineral spring; material: ground water | place: USA: CA, Sonoma | collected 2011-09 | depth surface m
AAAGGAGGGATATTTTTCCTACCTACTATCTACTACCTACTATCTACTGACCATTACACTACTATTTTTTCCACCTTCAACAGAGTATATCTCTGTCTGTGTCCCTTTGTCCTCTTAGATTCTTTTCGTCTTCTATACTGAAATGCAATAACCTTTGGTCCTTTTACTTCTTTAAGGACAGAACATTCAACAGAAGAACCTTCTACAAATGGTCTTCCAATCTTTATCTTTTCACCATCCTTTATCATAAGAACATTTTTAACGGTAAACTTGCCGTTCTGTTCAGGTGTAATAAGTTCTGTCTTTATCTGTGAACCCTGTTCCACACAATACTGCTTATCCCCAACTTCTACAACTGCATACATTTTTTACCCTCCTCTTAAGACATAGTCAGGCAGGAAAAACAAATTAAATATCCTCCGACTTGTCAGGGGATATTTAATTTTTTAATATTTGATATTTATATTGTTCTTAACCTATTAATCTTTCTTACCTATATCTGTTTTATCCGATACTCCTCTGTCCCCATCCCGACAATCGGACGAATATAAATCTTAACACCATTTTCATTTTCCATAGCATTAACAGAATTCCTTTCTTCATTTAGAAGATAAGAAGATACATCTGGATGAACTTTTACCTCTAAGGATTTTTTACCATGCCTGTGTAAAGATTGTTTTATATCTCTTAAAATCTCTATAGAGATTGTAAGATATGTTTTTACAAGTCCCCTGCCTTTACAGGAAGGGCACTGCTGGTATGATGCACTTTCAAGGCTCTTTCTTGTTCTCTGACGCGTCATCTCAACCACACATAGTTCCGACATAGGAAGGACCTTTGTTCTTGCCCTGTCTGTTTTTAGCGCATCCTGCAATTCATTAAACACAGCCTTTCTGTGTTCGGGAATGTCCATATCTACAAAGTCTATTACTATTATACCGCCTATGTCTCTTAGCCTTATCTGCCTTGCAATCTCTTTTGCTGCTTCAAGATTTGTTGCATATGCGGTTTCTTCCAGGCTCTTTTTCCCAACAAATTTACCCGTATTTACATCAATGGCAACAAGCCCTTCGGTGGGTTCAATAATAATTGTCCCGCCTGATTTTAGGTGGACAGACCTTTGATATATCCTGTCTATCCGATCTTCTACTGAAAATTTTTCAAAAAGATGTATTTTTTCTTGGTAAAGTCTAATCTTTGACCTCAAATTAGGAATTATTTTTCCAAAATTTTTTAGGATAATCTTATGCTTATCTTTTGAGTCTATATATATCTCAGAGAATTCATTTGAAAATATATCCCGCAATACCCTGGATATAACATCCTGTTCTTCTAATAAAAGAGAAGGAACAGGGGATTTAACAGCCTTTGTCCTTGCATCAGCCCACAAACTTAAAAGATATTTTATATCACTTATTATATCGTTTTTTGAACATCCACTGGCAGCTGTTCTTACAATTACGCCTGCACCTTCTGGAACTCTTATGGTCTTTAATATCTCTCTTATTCTTTCTCTTTCTTTTGGTTCTGATATTCTTCTTGATATACCGCACTGTTTTGTATTCGGCATAAAGACCACAAATCGCCCGGGGATAGCAATCTGGGAGGTAAGCCTTGCCCCTTTTGTGCCTAATGGCTCTTTTACAATCTGAACTGTTATCTCCTGTCCTTTGTGGACAACCTTTTCTATCTTTTGATAAGGCTTCTTTGCTTGAGTTTCTATTTCTAGCTCATCTGTAATCTCATTTGGTGGTTCTGTAATATCCGAAATGTAGAGAAACCCATTTTTCTCCAATCCTATATCAACAAAAGCAGCCTGTATCCCACTTACAACAGCAACAACCCTACCCTTATAAATATTTCCAACAAGCCTTTCTGTATCTGTTCTTTCTACATAATAGTCCCCAAGAACAGAGTCTTCAATAATGGCAATTCTTATTTCTTTTTTTTCAACATTTATTAGCATTTTTTTATTCATATGCTTTATAGACCTCTTTTATAAGTATGCCTTGCGGAAGATTATTTTGTAAAAGAATCTTTATTTTTTCTGCTTCTAATTCGTGCTCTAAATATAAAACAAATTCCTCTTTTTCGCTTTCAGTCCCAAGTTTCAGTGCTCTTTGAAATTGCATCTTCGGATGAGGATGAAATCCTTTCGTCAATTTAAGCGGAATATGTGCCCTCCTTGACGCTCGCTGAAAAAGACGCAACAAATCCAAATGAGACACAAACTTCATAAGGTCTTTTTTCGCATAAACTACTCTGTATGGATAAGACATATTAAAATTGTTTCTCCCAGTGTAATTGCCCTGCCCCTGACAATGGGTCATATTTCCCTTCAAGACCAAATCTATGTAAGGTTTTTTCAATTGTCTCGTACTGGCCTGTTGCGATCTCAAACCCAGCTTCCGCATCAAGGGGTATGTACTGCCATCGTGAAAGTTCTTTTATTGTCTCCGGTGTAAGGATAAATGTTTCTGGATACTCTTCTTTACTATATACATCCTCATTTAAGTAAGACTGAAAACTTTCGGATACCCTTTCAATAGAGGATGCCAAATAATGAGCATTACTTCCTTTTTTAATTAGTGTCTGTTTTGAAGCAGCACAACCTAATAAAAAAATAAGTATTAATGGACAGAATTTTAGGTTCATATTAGTTTTGCGATGGCGATTTTGCCGGTTCTTGTAATATCAAAACCGCCGTCTTCTTTTATTAATTTTAAAAACTCAGAAATATCTTTTGAGTCTGCGCATAGCCCGAGTATCCGATATTCTTTTGTAGAAGATAGAGTTTCTGCTTTGTATTTTTTTACTGTATTCTGGAATTTATGGTCTGCTTTCTTGGACAAAGGCACCTTACAAAGAACAAGTTCTCTGTCTATGATGTCTTCTTTTGTAAGGTCTTTAAGTTTTATAACATCTATAGTCTTTCTTAACTGCTTTTTGACCTGCTCTATAATTTTATCATCACCTGCAACAACTATTGTCATCTTTGAAACTGTAGGGTCCTCTGTCTCTCCAACTGCAAGGCTTTGTATATTAAATCCCCTTGCACTGAAAAGCCCGGAAATCCTTGCAAGCACCCCAGCTCTGTTTTCTACAAGCACTGATAATATACAATGCATATACCTCCCAAAATAGTAGGCAGGAATTAGTAGATAGTAGGTAGGAAAAATATCCCTCCTTTTATAAAGGAGGGTTGGGTGGATTATATTTTCCCCTATCCCCTACCTACTACCTGCTACCTACTATTTTTTATGCTAATTCTATCATCTCTGTTATTGCTGTTCCAGATGGAACCATAGGAAAGACATTTTCAGTCTCATCTATTACAAAATCCATAACAACTGTATTATCTATTTTCAATGCCTTTTCAATTGCAGAAGGTACATCTTCTTTTTTTGTTATTCTCATTCCAACAGCACCATATGCCTCTGCAACCTTAGCAAAATCAGGATTTTTGTTGAATATAGATGCGTAATAGTGCTTATTATAAAATAACTCCTGCCACTGTCGTACCATACCTAAACAACCGTTATTCAGTATGGCAACCTTTACGGGTATGTTGTATGAAAGACAGGTTGCAAGTTCCTGAATATTCATCTGAAAACTTCCATCCCCGGCAATATCAAAAACTGTCTTGTCTGGGCATCCCACTTTTGCACCTATGGCTGCTGGAAATCCATATCCCATTGTCCCAAGACCTCCGCTTGATATCAATGTTCTTGGTTTTTTAAATTTATAAAACTGGGCCACCCACATCTGGTTCTGTCCGACTTCTGTGCATATTATTGCATTCTGTCCTGCAATTTTGCATATCTGTTCTATAACATATTCAGGTTTAATCTTCAGTCCCTCTTTATAACGAAGAGGATGCTGTATTTTCCACTTTTTAATTTCTTCTAACCACCGGGATGTGTCCTTTGTTTTATCAGTCTGCAGAATAAGTTCTTTTAATATACCCTTTGCATCTCCTACGATAGGGATATCAACCCTTATGCTTTTACCTACGGATGAAGGGTCAATATCAATGTGTATAATCTTTGCCCCGGGAGCAAATGTTTCAACCTTCCCCGTAACTCTGTCATCAAATCTCGCACCAACTCCTATGATAAGATCTGCTGACATTATAGCATGGTTTGCCCATCCTACTCCGTGCATACCAATCATTCCAAGTGAAAGAGGATGGTCCTGGGGAAAGCACCCCAGCCCAAGAAGTGTTGTTGTAACAGGAGCCTTGATTTTATTTGCAAACTCTACCAGATCTTCCGATGCATCTGAAGATATCACACCCCCTCCTGCATATATAATCGGTCTGCAACTGTCAGATATAATCTTTGCAGCTTTTTTTATCTGCCCCGGATGCCCTTCATAGTTGGGTTTGTATCCTCTTATACTTACATTTTCAGGATACTGAAATTCTGTTTTAGCTGTTGCAACATCTTTGGGAAAATCAACAAGAACAGGTCCCTGCCTTCCGGTAGATGCAATATAAAACGCTTCTTTTATGACCCTGGCAAGTTCTGTTACATCTTTAACAAGATAATTATGCTTGGTTATTGGTCTTGTGATACCTGTTATATCTGCCTCCTGAAATGCATCGTTTCCTATAAGGTTTGATGTTACCTGCCCTGTAAAAACAACCACTGGAACAGAATCCATATATGCGGTTGCGATACCTGTCACTGTATTGGTAGCCCCGGGTCCCGATGTAACAAGAACAACGCCTGTTTTGCCTGTTGCTCTTGCATAGCCATCTGCCATATGTGTTGCACCCTGTTCATGCCTTGTAAGAATAAACCTTAAATCGGAATTATACAGTGCATCCATAACCGGAAGCAACACCCCCCCTGGTATGCCAAATATTGCTTCTGTATTTTCTTTTTTAAGCATCTGAACAAAAATTTCAGCACCAGTCATTATTTTTTTATCAGTCACAATTACCCTTTAATTTGCCTTGCGTGCCTGTGTCTGCCTCGCACAGGCAAGTTTGAAATAAATATTTACTAAATACCGTTTATATTTCAGGCAACACAGTTGACTGAGTATTTACTTGCCGAGTAAGAACCAATTTTTCCCCTGCCACCAATCTCGCCTTAACTAAATACTCAGTACTTTATATTCTTTCCTCATCTCAAACATTGTTTTTGTAACAACAACTGCTGTATACAGGTTTATAAGAACACCAAGTCCCAGTGTTATTGCAAACCCCTGAATCTGCCCACCTCCAAACATATAAATAATAGCTGCTCCTACGAGTGTTGTAATATTTGAATCACATATGGTAAGAAATGCCTTGTTATATCCTGTTTTTATAGCCTGCTTTATACTTAAACCCCTTGTCAGCTCTTCTCTTATCCTTTCAAATATAAGAACATTTGCATCAACAGATATGCCAATTGTAAGTATGATACCCGCTATACCGGGAAGTGTTAGCGTTGCACCTAACATAGCAAGAGAAGCAAGAAGTATAATAATATTGACCACAAGCCCTATATCAGCAATAAGACCTGATAATTTGTAGTACATCCCCATAAAAATAATAACTGCAAGTCCACCCACAATACAGGCGAGGATTCCTTTTTTTATAGAATCTATTCCCAGTGTAGGACCTACAATTGTTGTTTGTATTACATCTACTGGAACAGGCAGTGCGCCTGCTCTTAAAATTATTGCTGTATCGCTTGCATCTTGAATATTCCCTCCACGATGTGTTATGATTGCCCTACCATCCGGTATGGCTGTCTGTATAACAGGTGCAGACTGGACAACCCCATCAAGTATAATGGCAAGTTGTCTGCCTATGTTCCGCTCGGTAACCCTTGCAAATTTTCTTGCTCCAACTCTTGTGAACTCTATACTTACATGCGGCTCTCCAAACTGACCGCCAAAATCAACCCTCGCAGTAGGTTTTAAATCGCCCCCTGTCAAAAGAGCGGTTGATTGGACAACTATTTTTTCTTCTTCCGTACCTGGTAGAACCTCTAAACCTGACGGAATATCTCCGGACAATGCTCTTGAAACAAGTTCAGGAGTATCTTCAACAATCTTAAATTCAAGCATTGCGGTTTTACCTATAAGCTCAAGGGCTCTTTTTGTATCCTTTACCCCTGGCAGTTGAACCCTTATCCACTGTTCACCCTCTCTTACAACAAGTGTTTCGGAAAGCCCTAGCTGGTCAACCCTTTTTACAATTATGTCTTTTGACTGTTCAACTGCCTGCCTCTTTGGCATACCTTCGGGACGTTTTTTTACATCAACCTCTAAAAGAACATCCATCCCACCCTGAAGATCAAGACCAAGGTTTATTATTCCCTTTTGAAGATTAATAACTTCCTCTTCGTCAAGTTCTTCTCTTTCATCCTCAGACATTCCGTACCATCTTACAGTGGGATGCAAAAGCCAGGCACAAAACCCGAGTATTGCAACTGTAATCAAAACCTTTGATTTAACATCCATTTTACCCCCACAAACATAGTAGGCAGGAATTAGTAGGTAGGAGTTAGGAGATCGGGGAAAATATAATCCACCCAACCCTCCTTTATAAAAGGAGGGATATTTTTCCTACCTACTACCTACTATCTACTACACCATTCATCCCTTCTTAGTTATCCTTCCAACACAGGTTTTGTCAACCTCAATCTTCCCTTCCTCAACCCTTATAACAACTGTCTTGTCTTTCACATTTATAACTGTCCCGTGTAGCCCACCTGTTGTAATAATCACATCATTTTTAGAAAGAGATGAAATTACTTTTTCATGTTCTTTCTGCTGTCTGCGTTGAGGTCCAATAATAAGAAAATACATAACAGCAAAAAGAATAATAAGTGGAAGAAGTGATAAGAGTATGTTTCCACCCCCCTGTCCCTGCTGACCTACCATTGCAATTAGATTATGCATCTGTAATCCTCCATTCTTGAGGCAACTAAAAGACTATCAACGAGGAAAACCAGTCTCCAGAGCACCAGAGCACCAGTCACCTGTTACCCTATTTCTTCTCGTCTTCTACCTTAAACTCAGCATCTACAACATTCTCGTCTTTCTTTGTTTCACCTGCTTTTTGTGAAGGTTCTTCTTTCTCTTCTTGTTGCCCGCCAGGCGCCTTCTGCTTATACAATTGTTCTGCAATGCTGTGAGAGGCTTGAACAAGTTCATCCATATCCTTTTTTATTTTCTCTATATCTCTGCCTTTCAGTGTGCTTTTAAGTTGATTGATCTTCTGTTCTACTTTTTCCTTTTCAGGTGCAGATACCTTGTCCCCGTATTCTTTTAATGACTTCTCAGTTGTATGAAGAAGCCCGTCTGCCTGATTTCTGACATCAACCTCTTCTTTTCTTTTTTCATCTTCTTTTACAAAGCGCTCAGCATCTTTTACCATTTTTTCTATTTCCTCTTTACTTAACTTCTTTGGGGCGGTTATCCTGATTGACTGTTCCTTACCCGTTCCCATATCTTTTGCATTAACATGCACAATACCATTTGCATCTATGTCAAATGTGACCTCTATCTGGGGAACCCCTCTTGGAGCGGGAGGAATCCCTATAAGGTCAAACCTTCCAAGTTCAACATTATCGTCTGCCATTGACCTTTCTCCCTGAAGAACCCTTATTGTAACAGCAGTCTGGTTATCTGCTGCTGTTGAAAATATCTGACTTTTTTTTGTGGGTATGGTTGTGTTTCTTTCAATAAGTTTTGTAGAAACACCGCCTAATGTTTCTATGCCTAATGAAAGAGGAGTTACATCAAGAAGAAGTACATCTTTTATTTCTCCTTTTAGTACTGCTCCCTGAATTGCGGCACCAATAGCCACACACTCCATCGGATCAACCCCACGTTCTATTTTTTTACCAACTATGTCTTCTACAAATTTTTGAACAGCAGGCATCCGTGTAGGTCCTCCTACAAGAATAATTCTGTCTATATCCTCAGAGGCAAGTTTTGCATCACCAAGTGCCTGTTCAATAGGATGCCTGCATTTTTCTATAATCGGGGTTACAAGATCTTCAATCTTTCTTCTTGTGATTGACATCGTAAGATGTTTTGGACCTGTGGCATCAGCAGTTATAAACGGAAGATTTATATCCGTTGTCATTGTGCTTGAAAGTTCTATCTTTGCCTTTTCAGATGCTTCTCTTAATCTCTGTATAGCCATCTTATCGTTTCTGACATCTATGCCTGACTCTTTTTTAAACTCCCCCGCAATATAATCAATCAAGCGGTTATCCATATCGGTGCCTCCCAACTGTGTGTCTCCGCTTGTGGATTTTACCTCAAATACACCTTCTGCCATCTCCATAATCGTTACATCAAGCGTTCCTCCACCAAAATCAAATACAAGTACTTTCTGTTCTTTTTTTTCTTTTTCAAACCCGTAAGCAAGACAAGCAGCAGTCGGCTCATTGATAACACGAAGAACCTTAAAACCCGCTATCTCTCCTGCATCTTTTGTTGCAGTTCTCTGGTTATCATCAAAGTATGCAGGGCAGGTAATAACAGCCTCTGTGATGGGCTCCCCGATATAGGCTTCTGCATCCTGTTTTACTTTTTGAAGTATAAATGCCGAAATCTGCTGTGGAGTGTATTCCTTACCGTGTATCTTATATTTATGGTCAGTTCCCATCTTTCTTTTTGCAGTCATTACGGTTCCTTCCGGGTTTATTATTGCCTGACGACGGGCTGGTTCACCCACAAGCCTGTGCCCATCTTTCGTAAAGGCAACATATGAGGGGAATGCCTTACCTCCTAAACTTGTTCCTTCCGCACTCGGAATAATTGTAGGACGCCCCGCTTCCATTGCCGCTGCTGCAGAATTGGATGTACCAAGGTCTATACCTATCACTTTTGCCATATGAACCTCCTCTCTGTATATCATTGTTTTTACACATATTATATGTTTTTATCTAATTTTGCTCAAGTATTTTTGTAACTTTTTGCAGGTCTTCCCATGTATCTTGTTTTGCAGAAAGATTACGAAGAAGATAGGCAGGATGATACGTTGGAATAACAGGTATATTTTTATACACCCCCTGTTTTCCCCTGAAAGTGGTTATACCATCTATTGTTCCAAGTATTGTCTGTGCTGCATACCTCCCTAATGTACATATAACCTTTGGAGAGATCAACTCTATCTGCTTTTCAAGATATTTTCTGCATACCGAAATCTCTATCTGCTGCGGGGGTCTGTTGTCAGGTGGTCTACATTTAAGAACATTACATATATACACATCTGTCCTTTTTAAGTTCATAGCCTCTATCATTCTTGTAAGAAGTTGCCCTGCCCTTCCCACAAATGGCTTTGCCTGTAAGTCTTCGTCCCTGCCCGGGGCTTCACCGATAAACACAATCTTTGCACTTTTATTTCCTTCTCCAAAAACAACATTTGTTCTTGTTTTTGAAAGTTCGCATAAACGGCAACCCACACATTCTTTATAAAGTTCTTCCCATCTATCTTCCAGGCAATCATCGGAGGCGGTGAAAATATATGAGGGGATTGATATATTTTCCCTTCTAACTGCAAGCATCCCAACGCCTGCCATTATGTGTGAATCAAGATATGTTTTTACAGAATTTATTAAATCTTTTTTTGCTGATTTATCCATATTTATTTTAGGGTCTGCTGAAAAACTCATCAGACCCTATCGGTGTAATCTTTCAAAAATCTGTGTAATCAGGGCTTTCAGTAAGCCCTATTTTAACACAAGCCTACAAATATCTATTGCAGAATGGGGCTTCCTTATCTTCTGTATTCCTTTCTTTAATTCAAGTATGTGGTCTTTGTCTTTCATTAAAAACCGGACACTCTCTATCGCCTGCTGGACATTATAAGCCCTTATTCCTGCATTGTTTGATACAAGAACTTCAGTATTTTTTATCTCCTGCCCAGGAATAGGCCTTATTATAATAATCGGCAATTGTTTTGCAAGTGCCTCTGCAACGGTTGAGCCACCTGCTTTTGAAATTATTATATCGCTTACAGACATAATCTCATGCATATTATTTACAAACTCAAATATACAAATCTTTTTTTTATTCATCGCATATGGGGAGGGTTCTGATATTTCTAAACTTGATCTAGCAAATGCAGTCAAATCCTTAAAAAGTTTTGGACTTTTTCCACAAACAACAAGGATCTGTAGTTCCTCAGAAATTATAGTTAAAGATTGGACAATCTTTTTTACAGGTCCTATACCCAATCCACCAGCAGTAACAAGTATTGTAAACACAGAGTCTTTGATTCCTAATTTTTCGCATAATTTTTGCCTATCTAAATCATTAGAAAATTCAGGATGAACAGGTATACCAAAAACTTTTATCTTTTTCTCTTCTACACCCCACCTTAAAAGGTCCTTTTTACCCTCTTCGCCTCCGACAACATAATCATCCACTCCATCAAGTATCCAGAATGAATGAACCCTTAAATCTGTAACACAGGTGACGAGTCTTCTCTCATACAACCCCTTTTTTTTCATTGAACAGACAATCTCTTCGGGAAGAAAGTGTGTGCAGATTATAACATCAGGGGATTGCTCTTTTATAAATTTAACCAACCCCTTGCAGGTTAGTTCGTTATATACCCTTCTTAAAACCTTAAAAAAAGGGGCCGAAAATTTTACATCTGTTACAGAATAAAAAAAAGCCCACAACAACAGAGCATGTTTTAGAAGAAAATCATAACCTTTTACATATAATTTTCCTGCAAGTTTATTTACAAATTCAAGTGAGTTTTTTATTATGACCCGCTCATCAGGGTGTCCTGATCTTTTAAAACCTTCTGCAATTGACTCAGCAGCCCTTCTATGACCTGCTCCACAGGGCGTATAAAATATTATTATTTTTGGATTCATTTTTTGACCGAAATTTCTAATTCTTTCTTTAATGCTTTTATAAATGATGGGGTTGTTCCGCAACATCCGCCTATGATGCTTGCTCCCGCATCTATGAGCATTTTAAGATGTGATGCAAAATCCGCAGGGGTTTGCTCAAACACCGTTTTTCCGTTTTTTATTTTAGGAATCCCTGCATTTGGTTCTGCAATAATTGGAACAGATACAGATGTAGAAATCTGTTTTACAAGACCTATCATTTCTTCAATTACGAGTCCGCAGTTTGTTCCAACCGCACAAGAGCCCTCATCTTTTAATCTTACTGCTGCGCCTTGAGGGGTTTGTCCCATAAGAGTTCTAAATTCACCTTTTTTTGTTTTCTGAAATGTAATAGATGAAAATATCGGAAGTCCAAACTGTTTTAATCCTTTAACCGCACATACAGCCTCTTCAACATCTATCATAGTTTCAATTATAAATCCGTCCACACCTGCAAGGGTAAGAACCTCTCCCTGCTTTTTAAATACATCTATGGCATCTTCTGTTTTCAATTCTCCATATGGCTCAAGTAGTTCACCTGTAGGTCCAATATCACCAAAAACATAATCGGCTTCGGCAGAACGGGCAATTCTTACAGCAGCAGAGTTTATATCTTTAAACAATACTTCAATTCCGGCCTTTTTTAATTTTATTAGATTACCTCCGAATGTATTGGTAAGAATAACATCTGAACCTGCGCCCACATATTCTTTGTGTATCAGGGAAATTATTTCAGGGTGTTTTATATTCCATAATTCAGGCGCTTCTCCCGATTGCAATCCCTGTTCCTGAAGTCGCGTTCCCATTGCACCGTCTAAAAGCAAAACTCTTTTTTGATTTAAGGTTTCAAGTATATTTCCCATAATTGAATCAAAATCCTGCCTGTAGGCAGGTCTGTTGTTTTTGTAAAGACTTTGTATTTCTTCTAACCATAATTGCCCTGTTAAATAGATAGGTGGTTCAATATTTGGATTTATAATACTACCCTGAAATGTGAAAAGAGACAGGAACAGGTTTTTATGTCGTTCCCGTGCCCGCCTTTGGCTGATTGCTCGGCTCAGCCGAGTGCAGGCGGCAAGTTCTTTGGTTAATATAATAAAGCGAGTCTTGCACCTTCAAATATGATATACCTAACCAATTTAGACTGCTAATCAATTTGTCATATTTTTGCACATCGCACAAAGATGGTCTATATGCGTTTTTATGAACAATATCATTTCTTGTTTTATTAATATCGGTATTCTCAATTACGCAAAAACTTTCAGTTCTTTTATCCTCTTTAAGTTTTTCCAGTGTTGGCAATTTTGTTTTTTGAGAAAGGACTTTGAGCAAGAGATTAAGTTGGGCGATTTCAACTGCTTGTGTGTCCAAGCCAACGCCGTAGATATTGTCTTTCAGAATATCAAACTTGGCAAAAAGTGAGGTCTGTGGATTTTGTTTTGTTAGAGTTTCCAAAATCCTATCGTATGCGGCAGTAAGGAAAGAACCTGAACCGCAAGCAGGGTCAAGCACTTTTATTTTTTGTATCTCTTTTGGCCTGGCTTTCCTTAACACCTCACCCAGGGTTTCCTTGACGATAAACTCAACAATATATTTTGGCGTATAATAAATTCCCTGTGATTTTCTTTTTGATTTTTGTTTGTCTCCGCTTTTTCGCCCATTGTGCCGACATTCTCAATCTGAGATAAGTTCCAATGTAACTGGTCTGATTGATAGTTATAATGATGTTTGTAATACCAGAAAATAGCCGTTGAAATGATGCTTGATTTTAAAGATTATGAATTGTTTTAATTCCGTTTTGTTAAAAATTGATTCTGCTTTTTTAATTATTTCTTTTTCTTCATTTTCGTTGTGACAAGGTAAAACAAAATTTAGCGTGTTATCTTTTATCTCAGGATATTTCTTTGGATTTAAAATATTGCCTTCTGCTTTTACCTCTGTCATTACACGGAACCTTAATTTAACAGAAGCTTTTTTAACGTCCCTTACCTTACTGAAACTCTGTTGTTCAGACAGAATTGTCAGGAGTTTTTTCTTTACATCTTCATCAAAACTTTCTCCTCTATCCCTAAGTCTTTCTTCCAAAACCTGTAAAAACGATTGACTGATTAAATCTTCAATGCAAATAGTCTCAAAAAAACTTCCATAAACAAGGCAGACTTTTACATTCCTATTCTTTTTGCCTCTGACGAGATAAAAAACATCCCTGATCGGTAAAGAGTAAATATCTTCGCCATTATTTTCCATCTGTTGTTTGATATTGCTGGTTTCGCTAGTTATTATTTTTGTTATCTCCTTTTTTCCCGAAGGAATGGTTGAATTAAACGATGACACCGTATAACTATTGCTATCTTTCAATTCAATTAATTCACCGCCAGTAAAGACTTCCCTATTCGTATTTAGTCTTATAGCCATATCTGGAAAAGTCCCCTTATTTCTGCATGAAAGCAAGTTTTCATTAAACGGGAAGTCTTCAAGTTTATATTCTGTCAAAAAGTGTCTTTTGCTTTCTATAAGCGATTTAAAAAAGTGATATATGGAATACATCATCTCTCCGAACCAAACATTGAAAGCTGTTTAACTCTATACTTTTTAGAGCTATCACCAACTCCATATCCCCAAATTTTTTCAATATCATCAGTATAAACATAATCATTATAATATCTTTGAATATTATCAGACTCTCTGCTATTCGTCAGCCTTTTTTCTATACAATTTATATTTTCTTTATCTTTTTCTATGCCTACAGAATTCCTCTTTAATTGTTCAGCAACAACCAATGTTGTTCCTGTTCCTGCAAAAGGGTCTAAAACTGTATCGTTTGGATTTGACGAGGATAAAACTATTCTTAAAAGCAATTGGATAGGCGATTGTTGTTTATGGAAACGGTTGCCATCTGGTTTACGAATAGCCTCATCTCCAGCAAAATAGCCTGCTGTAAGCTCTCTGATATCGTCCCATACATCAGTAACATACATACCGTCTTCTCGTTTACACTTGTAGTTAGACGGCAAGGGTGGATTGATCCTTAATCTATTAAAAACATTCGCCTTTTTCCCCTTGATTGCATAAGCTATTATCTGGTAATGTTTTCCAAATTTGTTACTGCACGGTACTGCTGAAGTTTTCTTCTTCCAGATTATTAAATTTTGTAAATTCCATCCTGATTCTCTGAGACAGCTTAAAATATGTTCAGTATTTTTTTCCCTTTGCATAAAATAGATTGCTCCGCCTTGTGAAGTTAATTTGTAAATATTGCTGCATACCTCCCGCATCCACTGCCAGTAAACATCGTCAGGCATATTATCATCATGTTCAGCATACTCTTTACCCTGATTAAAAGGCGGATCAAGGAATGTCAAATCAATAGTTGTTGTTAATCTCTCTAATTCTTTTATGCAATCACCCATGATTATTTTATATGCCATTGATTATTCCTCATCTTCGTATTCTTTTATTTCTCCACTTTCTGCAACAATGTTCTCCCATTCTCCTTCTTTTCTGTCATCATCCAATTTGTTTTCAAGATAGTCACAAATCTTGAACTGATAAGAAAGTTTTCCGCTATTTTTGTAAATTTTTTAGCTTTTTCTTCTAAGATAGTCCATGTTGAGTCAAGGTATTCCGGATCAGAATCGTAATTCTCATCTTTTTGTTCAGTATGAAGTTCAGATAATACCGCATTGAGATTATTGATACAGGAAGTTCTTTTGGTTATTTTGCATATTGCTCTAATATAAAACTCAAAATATTTTTCGTCAATTTTATCGCAACCGACTTGAAAATCGTATCTCTTGCCAACTATATTTTCAGTCATTTTTTATCTCCTGCATCGCTCATCGAGCCTATCAACACATTAACCATATCCCACAAAGTCATAAACCATTTATTATCCTGAAAATTCTTTTATGTTAATTTTTGAAGCCCCTCTGGTTTCTTTTGGAATAGATTTATAATCAAATTTTCTTTTTTGGAAAATAATTATGCTTTCCAAAAGATTATCGGGATAGAAATACATCGGATATGGATTTTGCAGCATGACCCCGCTTCGTCTGCTAATTCTTAAATAACCTTCGGGTTTATTCATATGATTATTTCAATAAATTGTCTGATATAATAATTTTTGCTTTTGTGAGTTATATTAAGTTACTGAAAAACCCGGTAATAACTTGATTACAGAGATTTCACAAAAGATTACGGAGATTATTCCGGCAAAACAAAATCGCTGTAATCTGAATTTAATCGCCGTAATCAATAGTTTCCATGGTTTTTCAGTGGAAACTATATTAGGTGCCGAGGTCTCTATTATTCATCTGTCCCTGCCTGCCCCCTATAAATCTAAATACTTAAAAAATTGTGCCTGTTATTTTTTAGAAATAAGTCTATAAGCCTTCCTTAATGCAATTGCTCTGTGGCTTATTTTATTTTTCAAAGACGGAGAAATCTGTGCCATAGTTTTGTTATACCTTGGAAGAAAAAACAAAGGGTCATACCCAAACCCACACCTGCCTGACAACCTGCGGGCAATAATACCCTTGCATTCTCCTCTTACAACCTTATAATGTCCGTCCGGAAAAGCAATTGCTATGGCACATACATAACGGGCTTTTCTTTTTTCTCCTTCCATTGCTTTTAACGAAAAAAGAAGTTTCTCATTATTCATTCTATCATCTGCACCTTCACCTGCAAACCGTGCAGAATATATGCCGGGTGCACCGTTCAGCCCTTCAACCTCAAGTCCTGAGTCATCTGCGATGGTAAAATGGTTTGTGAATTTACAAACTTCCGTTGCTTTTTTCAGGGCATTTTCTTCAAAAGTAGTTCCATCTTCTACAGTCTGAGGAATGTTAGGAAAATCGTTAAGGGTTAAAATTCTTACCTCCAAATTTTTAAGAAGCGATTTTAACTCCTGAAGTTTTTTAAGATTTCTTGTTGCTAAAACAATTTCCATTAGTTTCAATCCCTATCATAACAGGAAAATCCTCAAAAAAAATCTTATATATTGCCTCTGTCCCAAGGTCAGGATATGCAGCAATATTGCATTTTTTCACAAATCTTGAAAGAAAAGCACCCGCCCCTCCGAATGTAACAAAATATATTGCCCTGTATTTTTTTATTGCAAGCCTCACCTGTTCAGACCTTTCTCCTTTTCCTATCATCCCTACAAGCCCGTTTTCAAGAAGCACAGGAGTGTATTTATCCATTCTGGATGAGGTTGTAGGTCCGCACGAACCTATAATATGACCACTGAACGAAGCCGTAGGTCCTGTATAGTATATTATCTGTTCTTTTAAGGGTATTGGAATCTTTTTACCCCTTTCTATTGTCTTTGCAAGTCTTTTGTGAGCGGCATCTCTCACAGTATAAACATAGCCTGTAAGCCTGACCCATTGTCCTGCTTTAAGTGATTTTGCCACAGAATATTTTAATGGAAGAATTATTCTTTTACCACTTAATATATCCATCCACTGATACCTCTTTTCACCTCAAGGGTTTGTTATATAGTTTTCTGGCATCCACGCAGCGCATGGCAACCTATCTGCAGCGCCACAGGAAGTCCTGCAATATGTGTTGGAGCAATCTTTACTCTGACACCAAGGCAGGTTGTCCTTCCACCCAATCCCAAAGGTCCTATACCTGTTTTATTAATCTGTGAAAATATCTGTTTTTCTAATCCTGATATATTTTTCAATTCTGAAAATCTATCCATCCTTTCGGTAAGTGCCTGTTTTGCAAGAACACAGGCAACATCCTGTGTTCCGCCAATCCCTACACCTAAAAACACTGGAGGACATGGTCTTCCGCCTGCATCCTCTACACACCGGACAATCCACTGGATAATTTCATCTCTGTCTGCTGTAGGATAAAACATCTTAACAGAACCTGCATTCTCACTTCCGAATCCTTTTATCAAAATCTTTATATCAATTTTATCGCCCTTTGCAACATCCCAGTGAATAAATACACCCGATGCATTACTTTTCTGTCTTGTTATAGGCTCTGCAACAGAGTCTCTGAAAAAACAACTCTTATAAATGCTTTGGACAGACTCTTGAATCTTATCCTGAACATATCCACCTTTGATTCTCACATCCTGTCCTAAACTGATAAAAACAATGACAAGTCCCGTATCCTGACACATTGCAAGATTATTGGCTTTTGCATAATGAGCATTTTCAAGAAGTATCTTTAAAATCTGTTTGGCTTGCGAATTTTTTTCTTTTTTTATTGCTTTGTTAAATGAGAAAACCGCATCTTCTCTTAGAACAAGATTTGCTTTCTTTGACAGGCCAGAGACAACATCTGCAATATGCTGGGAGTCTATGTATTTAGACATTACATTTCTCTAAGTCTTTTGATTCTTTCTTTAACAGGAGGGTGTGTGCTAAAAAGATGGAAAATTCTCTTTTCTGCTCCAAACGGATTTGCAAAATACATATGGGCAGTGCCTTCGCTTGCGGTTTCAACAGAATGAGAGTTAGCAGATATTTTTAACAATGCACCTGCAAGCCCCTCGGGGTATCTTGTAAGTTCTGCACCGGATGCATCTGCAAGAAATTCCCTCTGTCTTGAAAGTGCAAGGTGAATTAGTTGAGCAATAAAAGGGGTAAGTATCGCAAGAACTATTCCCACTATTATAAGTATCGCACCCAAACCACCGTCTCTTCCTCCTCCTCCGCCCCGCCTGCGACCCCCTCCCCAGATGAGATTCTGCAAGAAAAACCTTGAAAGTATAGCTACGGTTCCTACAAGGATTGAGGCAAGGGTGCTTATCCTTATATCAAAATTCTTTATATGAGACATCTCATGTGCAACAACACCCTCTAATTCTTTTCTGTTGAGTCTCTCAAGAAGTCCTGTTGTAACTGCAATGGATGAGTGTTGCGGGTCCCTTCCCGTTGCAAATGCATTAGGAGCCTGTGTTTTAATAAAATATATACCCGGTGTAGGAACGCCTGCTGCAATTGCAAGCCCCTCAACAGTATGGACAAGATAAGGAAAGTCTTCTTTTTTAACAGGTTTAGCCCCTGACACTGCAAGAACAATTTTATCGCTATAATAATAGCTGAATATACCGGTTATAAATGCAATAAAAAATGCAATAATAAGCCCACCCCACCCCATTCCTGAAAGTCTGCCAAGCAACCATCCTAATCCAATGACAATAATAAGAAATATAATAATCAAAAACCAGGAACGGATTTTATTATCTATTATCTGTTCATATAAATTACCCATATTTCCCCCTCGGCACCAGTGCACCAGAACACCTGTCACCTGTTGCCTCGTTGCCTGTCATCTATTCTTTAGAAGATTATCTTTGCCGCTTCTTTTGCCGCCTCTTTTACTTGAAAATATTCTCTTATCTTAAAACTGAACATACCTGCAATAACATTTGAAGAGAATGTGCATGGTCAATACTTGTGAGCAAACTCAAAGAAAGTCCTATTGCGAGAAGAAACAACCATTTATCAAAAGATGTCAATTGGGGATATTGCAAGAAACTTAAAATTGCAAGCAAAGATGCTAAACCACCGATATAGATATAATGAAATGGGACACCCGCTATTTTAATATCAAAAACAATATTAAACGGAATCAACGAAACACTAAAAAATAAAAAAATAAATAAATAATAAATTATGGAGTTAAATAATTTGGATTTAATTACCGATTGTATGGTTGGTCTGGGAGACATAATTGGGCACCATCTCTTTAAGTTTTTTTAAGATTTTTTCTTCATCCATTATGATGGCAAGATGCTCCAATTCCCTTATATCTTTTCTGATTTTAGAGGGGTCAAAATTTTCCGGAGCAGTCACATATATTTTTTTGTGTTTTGTAATTTTATCTTTTTCTTTGTCTAAAAGTATCTCTTCATAAAGTTTTTCACCCGGACGAAGTCCGATATATTTTATTGAAATATCTTTGTCAAGTTTAAGCCCCGAAAAAGCAATAAGATTTTTTGCAAGGTCAACTATTTTTATCTGCTCGCCCATATCCAGAATAAAAATTTCTCCGCCGGCGCCGAAAGCGCCTGCCTGTAATACCAATTGAGCCGACTCCGGGATACTCATAAAATATCTTCGGACATCCGGATGGGTTACGGTAACGGGCCCGCCCTCTTCAATCTGTTTTTTGAAAAGAGGAATTACGCTTCCCGACGAGCCGAGAAC
>BBPD01000065.1_pt1 | contig 19038 bp, 15 predicted proteins | sample 1344911 | NCBI WGS metagenome assembly BBPD01 (sample SAMD00019088, study PRJDB2971) | groundwater metagenome | biome: freshwater biome; feature: mineral spring; material: ground water | place: USA: CA, Sonoma | collected 2011-09 | depth surface m
CCGCGTCGCGGTCGCAAGGGGCGCCGAAGCCACCCAGGCAATGGGCGGCACCCACGCAGCACCCAGGAGGACCCTATGGGCCGCAAGTGTCAGCTGACCGGCAAGAGCGTCATGTCGGGCAACAATGTTTCGCACGCAAACAACAAAACCCGCCGGACGTTTTCGGCGAACATCCACGAGCGCCGTTTCTGGGTTGCCAGCGAGAACCGCTGGGTGAAGCTGCGTATTTCCGCCAATGCCCTGCGCACGATCGACAAGAACGGCATCGACGCCGTCCTTGCCGAGCTCCGCGCGAATGGCGAAAAGGTCTAAGGGAGAATCATCATGGCTTCGAAGCGCGACAAGATTCGCCTAGTGTCGACGGCCGGTACCGGCCACTTCTACACTACCGACAAGAACAAAAAGACGATGACCGGCAAGTTCGAGATCAAGAAGTACGATCCGACGATCCGCAAGCATGTCGCCTACAAGGAAGCGAAGATCAAGTAAGCGTCCGCGCTGCTCGATTCGCATCCACGAAAAACCCGCCAGTGATGGCGGGTTTTTTTATGGAGGAACGGCCTCACAGCAGGCGCATGCCGGCCTTCGCCGCGCCCTTGTCGAAGGTGACCACCTCGTCGCAGCCTGCGGACATCGCCACGCGGGCAATCAGGCAGTCGGCAAAGTCGCCGCCCTGGCGGTAGACGCGCACCGCCTGCCACACCTGCTCCGCCTCCTGCACCACCAGTCCCTGCGTGCGCAGCAGCCGTTCGAGCGTCTCCGCGACCATTTCGCGCGAAGCGTCATAGCAGCGCTGCAACACCCAGACGAGCTCAATCAGCACCACCTGCGACAGGTAGCCCGGCTGGGCATGCGTCAGGCTTTCGATCAAGGCCGTGGCCTTGGCTGACTGTTTGGCGTCGTCCTGCGCGAAGTAGCGCACCAGCACATTGGTATCCAATCCGATCATCGAGCCGCCTCGGCGCCGGCGTCAGCGATTGCCTCGTTCATTGCATCGATCGATACCGGCATCGCCGGCTTCGGGAGGATGCCCTTGAGGCCGGTGATCGGCAGTGTCGCCGCTATAACCTCGAACCGGCCGGGCGCGATCTGCACGAACTCGATCCGGTCGCCGGTGTCGACGCCCAAGCTGGCCCGCACCAGTGCGGGGATGGTGATCTGACCTTTAGAGGTGACGGTCGCGGTGCTCACGCAGGCTCCTGTGCATTTCATCCCTTGCATTACAGTAAGGAAGCAGCGTCCGCAACACTAGCATGCCAACCGCAGATTACGAATACCCGTTTTTTTGTTGGCGTCTCAAACCGCTGCGGCGCGCTCGCCCAGCGCGCCAAAGCGTAGGTAGAGCGCGGGCAGCACCAGCATGTTGAGCACGGTCGAACTGACCAGACCCGCAAGAATCACCATCGCCATCGGCGCTTGGATCTCGCTGCCCGGTTCGCCGGCGGACAAAGCCAGAGGCACCAAGGCGAGTGCCGTGGCCAAGGCCGTCATGGTGATTGGCACCAGGCGTTCGACGGCACCGCGACGCACGCGTTCGACGGCGTCGACCACGCCCTCCTCGCGGGCGAGGTGATGAATGTGCGCAATCAACATGACGCCATTGCGGGTGGCAATACCAAACAGGGTGATGAACCCGATGATCGAGGCCACACTGAGCACGCCTCCAGAGAACCAAACGCCGGCGACACCGCCGAGCAAGGCCAGCGGCAGGTTGAGCATCACCAGTAAGGCATCACGACCCGAGCCGAAGGCCAGCGCCAACAGCAGAAAGATGCCAACAATGACCACGGAGCCGAGTAGCAGCAGCGTTCGAGAAGCCGAGGCTGCGCTCTCGAACTGACCGCCGAACACGACGTGGTAGCCGGTCGGCAGATCGATACTGCTGGCAATGCGCTCGCGCGCCTCATCGACCACACCGGCGAGATCGCGGCCGGCCACGTTCGCCATCACCACGATGCGGCGCTGCACGTTTTCACGGCCGATTTGATTCGGCCCACGATCGCGGCGCACCGTGGCCACGGCCGAGAGCGGTAGCTGCTGGCCAGCGGCGGCACGCAACGGCAGGGCGGCAATGGCTTCCAAGGACTCGCGAGCCGCCGCTGGCAAGGTCACGACCAGATCCACATTGGCTTGGCCGTCGAGCACCTGCGACACCGTGCTGCCGAAGAAGGCAGCCTCGACGACGTGACCGACCTCGGCGATGGAAAGCCCATAGCGCGCCAGTGCCTCACGATCAAAGTCGATCGCAATGAAGGGAATGCGAGTCTGTTGCTCAAGCGCCACATCGACCGCGCCAGGCACTCCGGCGACCTCGGTTTCGATGCGCTTGCCGAGCCGCTGCAAGGTGTCGAAATCGGGACCGAACAGCTTTACCGCGATGTTGGCGCGAGTGCCGGAGAGCATGTGATCGATGCGATGCGAGATCGGCTGGCCGATGACGACGCTAGCCCCTGCGACCGCAGAGAACTCGCTGCGCAAATGGGCTAGCAGGGCTTCCTTGCTGCGATCCTGCATCGCCAGAGTGACCTCGATTTCCGAAGCGTAGACCTCCTGGGCGTGCGGATCGCGCTCGGCGCGACCGGTGCGGCGGCCGGTGGCCACTACTTCTGGCTGGGCGAGGAGCAGCTTCTCGACGCGCTGCGCGAGAGCATCGGAGGCCGCGAGCGCGGTGCCCGGCAGCGTGACCACACTGATCGTCAAGCTGCCTTCGTTGAAGTCGGGCAGAAAGGCTCGACCAGCACCAAGCAAAGCGATCACCGTTGCGGCGACGCCGAGCACGGATAGGACAGCAATGCTGCGCCAGCGACCCAAGGTGCTTTCGAGCACAAGGGCATAGCGCGCCTTGAGCGCAATCGAAAGGCGGCCCTCGTGCGCGGCGCGGACGATCTTCGAGCGCGGCAAAAGCAGCAGGCAAAGCACCGGCGTCACCGTCACCGCGACCACCAGCGAAGCCAGCAGCGACACGACGTAGGCAAAGCCGAGCGGCTGCATCAGTCGGCCTTCGACGCCGGTGAGGAAGAAAATCGGCACGAACACCAGGGCGATGATGACGGTGGCGAACACCACCGCGCCCTGAATCTCGCGGGTGGCAGCCAGCGTCACCGTGAACGCCGAGGCGCGTTCGGCCTCGGGTTTGGCCGCCTCCTCGCGCAGGCGACGCACCACGTTCTCGACCACGATGATGGCGTCGTCCACCAGCGCGCCGAGCGCGATCGCCATACCGCCGAGCGTCATGGTGTTGATGCCGATGCCAGCAGCCTTCATCGCCAAAATGGCAACGACGAGCGATAGCGGAATGGCCAGCAGAGCGATGCTGGTGGCGCGGATCGAGAGCAAGAAGGCGAAGACGATGGCGATAACGAGGATCACGCCATCACGCAAGGCCACGCCAAGATTGTCGATGCTGACCTCGATGAAATCCGCTTGCCGGAACAAGTCGGCATTGATCGTCATGCCTTCGGGCAAGCCGGCCTGGATGTCCTCGAGCACGACATCGATCTGCTCGGTGAGCAGCAGTGTGTTGGCTCCGGGCTGCTTCTGAATGCCGAGCACCACGGCCGGCTCGCCGTTGTGCGCGGCGGTGCCGCGCGTCGGCGCGGGGCCGATGCGAACCTCGGCGAGATCGCGCACCAGCACCGGACGCCCACCGCGCTCGGCGACGAAGATCTGCCGGATGTCTTCGACATCACGGACGCGACCCCGGCCATGGATCAGAAACTCTTGGCCGTGCTCAACCGCAAAACCGGCCGATACGTTGGCATTTCCGGCCGCGACGGCTTCCATCAAGGTGATGAGGCCAACATCGTGAGCAGCAAGCCGCAGCGGATCGGCAATGACTTGGAATTGGCGCGTCTCGCCGCCGTTTGGGATCACTTCGGCAACGCCGGGCAGCGCCAGCAAGCGGCGCCGCAGCACGGTGTCAGCCTTCGTTTTCAGCGCCATCCCATCGTGACGGTCGGAGCTGAGCGCGATGAACATGATCTCGCCCATGATCGATGCCACCGGCGCAAGAACCGGAGCGGGGAGGTCCGGCGGGAGCTGACTGCCCACCGTGCCGAGACGCTCCGCGACGATCTGCCGCGCTTGGTAGACGTCGGTGTCCCAGTCGAACTCGGCGGTGATCACGGCGATGCCGACGCTGGTGTTCGAGCGCACCCGACGCACACCGGCTGCTCCGTTCAGCGCGGTCTCGATGGGGAAGGTGATGAGGGTCTCGACTTCCTCGGGTGCCATGCCATGGGCTTCGGCAACGACGGTGACGGAGGGCGCGGTGAGGTCGGGAAAGACATCAACCGGCATGCGCTGCGCTTCCATCAAGCCCCAAAAAACCAACAGAGCGGCGACGGCGAGGACAACCAGGCGGTTACGTAAAGACCAATCAATCAGGGTGGAGATCATGCGAGTGACTCGTTAATGCGCATGACCATGCCCCATCGCTTCCGGTGTGGCTGCCGCAAGGCGCAGCGCAGCCGCACCGCGGGCGACGACGAAATCACCGACGACGAGACCCTCCAGCACTTCGAGCCGATCACCATCACGGCTCCCGGTGCGCACGGGAACGCGGCTGAAGGACTCGCCGCCGCGCATCACATAGACGATGCGATCACCGCCGTCTTCGACGATGGCCGACACCGGCACGCTGAGCGCCTCGCGGCGCGTGCCGGTGTAAAGCTCGGTTTGAACGAAGGCGTTGAGCGGCAGGCCAATGGCGCGGCCGTCGAGGGCGAAGACGACCGGCAGGCTACGCGAGACCGGATCGATCATTCGGCCAACACCCACGCGGCGCGCGTTGTCGCCAACCTCGAGCGCCAACGGCTCGGCGCGACCGGGGATCGTGATCAGCACACCGTCCGGCTCGGCGAGGCGGGCGGCGTCCACTTCGGCGACGCTGATTTCAAGCCAGACCTCGCGCGGGTCGATGATCTGGAACAGCGGCGCACCGGCATTCACGACGGCCCCGTCGGCGACGCTGGCGCGGGCGATTTCGCCGTCCAACGTCGCCAGAAGGTGGAAGCCTTCGGTGGCACTGCCGTCGAGACGCGCAAGGCGCTGTTGCGCCGCTTGCTGTTCGGCGGCGGCGACCGTCGAAGCCGCAAGGGCCTCGTCGAGGCGACGCCTAGAGACGGCCTCGGCGGCGTACAAGCCGCGCAGACGCTCGGCTTCGGCATTGGCCAGACGCGCGGTCTCGCGGGCGCGCTCGAAAGCGGCGCGCAAAGTGGGCGCGTCTTCATCGCCGCCGACCAGTGGCACGAGGGTGGCCAGTCGCTGACCCCGTTTTACTCGCAGGCCCAAGCTTGGCAACGGATCCGCCAGACGCAAACGCCCGGCGCTCGGAGCGACGATTTCCACCGCATGACCAGCAGCGGGCAGCAGGCGTGCCGGGGCGCGCACGGCCTCCCGCAGCGGCCGAAGTACGACGCGTTCGATGGCGAAATCACCGTCCCACTGCTGTTCTTTCAGGTACACGATGTCGCCTCCCGGCGAGGCGGGCGCAGGGGCTGCGGCCGCTGCTCGGGCATCGGCGAACACTTCGATGTCGCCGAGGGCGTGTACGGCGACGATACCCTCGGACTCGATGCGCAGGCTGAGCTGCCGTGTTCCCGTTGCGCGTGGCAGCACCGTGGGCGTGAACAGGCCCGGGCGGCGCGGTTCACGGATGCGAAAGCGCTCGCTCGGCGAACCGCCGCCACTCAATTCCACATCGACGATGCCGACTTCAAAGGGGCGGTAACCGTCGAGGCGGGTCCAATGCGCCAAGAAGGTCGATTTCTCGCCGGCAATCAGCGACGGAAACTCGACGAACAGCAGGGTCTGCGCGCCAACATCGGTGATGACATGCGGCTCGGCCTGCTGCGAGGCATGCTCGGGTGCTGCACCGCAGCCTGCCAACAGCAGGCCACCGATCAGGCCCAACAAAACCGGGCGCAGCAGCGCGCGCGATGGAGCCGACCCAGGTTCAGTGGGCATGAGGGGCTTCGCCATCGCCGTGATCGTGTTCGTCGCCGTGTTCGTCGCCGTGTTCGGGGTGCTCGCCATCGTGGGCATGGTCGTCGGTGGTCTCGGGTGCGGCGGGGATGACGACCGGCGCTTCATCACCGTAGACCGCTTCGGTCTGGGAGTCGGCAGCGGCGGCGGGCGTAGCGGCTGCCTCACTGTCGGTTTCGGCAGCGCAGGCGGTGAGGGCAATCAGCAGGGCGGCGGGAAGGGCGATCAGGCGCATGGTAGTTACTCGGTTGGGGTGTCGGTTGAATGGGATTGGCGACGCTGCAACTCGACCAAGGCGAGCTGTGCGCGGAACTCAAGGTCGAGCGCGGCATCCACGAGTGCGGCCTCGGCATCGAGGGCATCGATGAGCTCGAAAGCACCGACCTCGCCTTCCGAGTAGGCGAGGCGGGCGCTAGCGGCCATGCGCGCGGCAGCCGGTAGACGCTGCTCGCGCAGTTGCAACGCTTGCGTCAGCAGGCGGGTCGCGTCGTCGCGCAGGGCTTGCTTGAGCGCGCCATCCTCGCGGGCCGACTCGGCCGCACCGCGCTCCGCCTGCGCTAGAGCCAAAGCGGCGTCTTCGCGCTCGCCTCGGCGGTTTTCGAATACGGGCAGAGGCATGGAGAGTTCGAGGATGACGGCCTCATCGCGCAAGCCACCGATCTCGGTACGCCGAAGGCCAGCACCCACCGTCACCGGCAGCGGCCAGCGTTGTGTGGCCCGCAGCCGGGCGGCCGCGGCATCGCGCTGGGCTTCGAGCCGACGGGTCGCGAGCGAAGGCCCGGAGGCGGCAGTCGCTTCGTTCAAGGCGGCTGGAAGCGTGGCCGGAAGCGTGGTCGGCACGAGGACAACCGCATCGAGATCCACGCCCAATAATCCCCCAAGCCGAGCACGCGCATGGGCGCGCTCACCGATGCGCCTTAGGTGTTCGATCTCGAGTTCGGCGAGACGCAGGCTGATGCGCCGCTGTTCGAGCGCGGAAAGATCACCGGCTTCACGGCGACGCTCAGCGGCAGCCACCAGAGGCACCAAAACAGCACGCTGAGCTTCGATGTCGTCCACAGCGGCTTCGGCTAGGGAAGTGGCATGGAATTGCCGCAGCACCTCGGCACGCAGATCGCTGCGCTGCGCGGCGAGATCAACGCCGAGCGCGCTGCGGCGCTCGCGTGCGGCCTCGATGTCCAAACCGCGCCGCCCGGAGACATCGAAGGTTTGGCTTAAAACCAGACTGCGCTCGGTGGGCGTGCCGGGTGAATCGGCGATGCGCTCCTGCGTAGCACCGAGCACGGGGTTCGCCCAGGCGGCGGCACGGCGCGGTTCCGACTCGGCCTGCGCAGCCGCGGCCTGCCACGCGGCCTGCACCTCGGAACGCGCGAAGGCCAGCACAACAGCCGCCTCGACATCGAGCGCTTTTGGGTTGGCGTCGTCCGCGTTCGCGGCGATGACTACGGGAGATGCGGCGAGTGCCAGAGCCAGCCAAAACGCGGTGGTGAACGTCAATCGAGGGGTCGGTGTCATTGCATGGCCCAGAGGAACAGCCGCTCGGCAGCGGCATGGATTCCGGCGGTCGAAACCACCGTGATGGCGATCGGCAGTGACGCCAATAGCAGACGAAGCGAGCGCCGAGCAGGATGCAGCGGCTGCAGCAGGGCTTCGATGCGCTCGGCAATGAAGCCGTCGCTGAAGGCCATGCCGACAACGGATGATCGCGGAGATGATCGCAGCCCCGCCTGCATCAGACGCTCGACGACGAGGATGGTTTCGGCCACATCGAGACGACTGTCGACGGCAGCGACGGCAGCGAGGTCGCAGCGCTGCTCGACGGCAAGATCAAGAACGTCCAGCAGACGCCGCCGCAGGTACGGCAGATGCAGAACGGCAGCGGCGCGGACGAGCAGACGCCAGCCGAGATCGTGATGGCGCAAGTGATCGGCTTCGTGGGCGACGACTGCCGTGAGTTGGCGTTCGGACAGGTTACGCAGCAAGGGCCGTGACAGCAGGATGCGCCCGCGGGCCAGTCCGCAGGCCAGCGCCATCGGCGTTTCGACATCGACAAAGTGGATGTCGGCGCGCAGCGGCAACGGCGTGGCGAGTCGAAACAATTGTTCGATGCGGCGGCTTTCGCGCAGCAAACGCCAACCCGTAGCGACCAAAGCAACAAGCCCCATAAGAACCATCAGCGCCAGCAGCAGCCAAAGCTCGGGGTTCGCGCCGCCACCCATTGGGTGCGCCACGCAGGTGTGCCAGATCGCACCGTCATGGGCGTAGCAGGCATCCTGCCAAGCGGGTACGGCCGCCAAACCATGCGGCAGCAGGAAGGTCAACGCGCCATAGGTCAGGCCAAAAACCGTCGGTGCTAGCAGCAGGCCACGAACTAGCCGCACCCGGCGCGCTGGCGGCTCGCGTCGCAGCACCGACAACAGCCACGGACTCAGTGCCGCCAGTAGCAGGGCGAGCAGCAGGGCCAGCAATAGACCGGAGATAATGGCGAACTGCAAAGCCTCGTCGAAAACACTCATGGCGTATTGCTCTCCGCTTCGCGGCGATGGCGGGCGATGATCTCGGCCATACGCTCCAACTGCGCGGCATCGACACGCGCGGCGAGATCGACAAAGGCGGCGACGAGGGTGTCGCCGTTTCCGGCGGCGATTCGCTCGACGGTCGATTCGAGCAGGTGACGCACCAGTGCCTCGCGCGTGAGCTTCGCGGCGTAGACATAGGCGTGACTGACTTTGCGCCGATCCAGCACGCCCTTGCGGTGCAGGCGCTCTAAGGTGGATTGCACGGTGTTCAGGGCAATGCCCCGAGGCTCGGCGAGACGCGCATGTACCGCCTTGGCGTCGCTATCGCCGACCCGCCACAGCTCTTCGAGAACAGCCAACTCGAGATCACCCAGTACTGGCGGGGAAGAAGATGAGGGCACGTCGACACGTCGGCTCAGAAGACCCATGCAGTGTCCCCCGCAAAATACCGATCGTCAATCGGTTTTTGCGCGGTCCTCCTTCAACCAAAGGCGAAGGCAGAACCAGCACCTAGGGACGGGTGATTCAACGCACACTAGATTGAACGATTTTTGCTTACTGGAGAAAAAACCTTTGAACACGCCTCCCAACGACGAACGACTGCCGATTCCGCGCGCGTTTGCCGAGCAAGCACGTTATGACAGCGCGGGCATGGCGCGCGCGCGCGCCGCCTTTGCCGACAACCCGGATGACTGGTGGCGCGAGCTGGCGATGCGTCTGCAGTGGCTGCGCGCGCCTGAGCAAATCAAGGATGTGAGCTTCGACGTCGAAGACTTCCGTATTCGCTGGTATGCCGATGGCGAATTGAACGTGGCGAGCAATTGCCTCGATCGGCATCTGGCGGAGCGCCCGGAAAAGACCGCGCTGATTTTTGAACCCGACGACCCGTGTGAGCCTGCGCAGCACATCAGCTACCGGGCTCTGCATGCTCGTGTCTGCCAGTTCGCGCATGTACTGACCCATTTGGGCGTGAAGCGCGGTGATCGGGTGACGATTTATCTGCCCATGATTCCTGAAGCAGCCGTGGCCATGCTGGCCTGTGCGCGAATTGGCGCCGTGCATTCCGTGGTGTTCGGCGGGTTTGCACCGCAAGCCGTCGCTGATCGCATCGGCGACTGCGGCAGCATGCTGGTGATCACAGCCGATGAAGCACGCCGCGGCGGCAAGCGCATCGCGCTGAAGTCGGTCATCGACGAAGCACTGAGCATGCCCGGCACCACCTCGGTCGAGACGGTCATTGTGGTGCGCAATACCGGCGCTGCCGTTTCCATGCAGATGCCGCGCGACCGCTGGTTCGATGCCTTGATGGAAGGCCAACCCGAGACACACGAAGCGGCGTGCATGGGTGCGGAAGATCCACTATTCATTTTGTACACCTCGGGCTCGACCGGAAAACCCAAGGGCGTGCTGCACACCAGCGGCGGCTATTTGGCCTGGGCCAGTTGGACCTTCAGTGCGGTTTTCGATCATCGCGACAGCGACGTGTTTTTTTGCACCGCCGATGTGGGCTGGATCACCGGCCACAGCTATCTGGTGTATGGGCCGCTTGCGAATGGTGCCACCAGCGTGATGTTTGAAGGCGTGCCGACATGGCCCGATTCCGGACGCCTCTGGGACATCGTGGACCGCCATGCGGTGAGCATTCTGTACACCGCGCCCACGGCCATTCGCGCCTTGATGCGCGATGGCGATGAGCCGGTGCAAAAGCGCTCGCGGGCTTCGCTGCGCTTGCTGGGCTCGGTTGGCGAACCGATCAATCCCGAAGCCTGGCGCTGGTATCACCGCGTGGTGGGCGACGGCCGCTGCCCGGTGGTCGACACTTGGTGGCAAACCGAAACCGGCGGCATTCTGATTTCGCCCCTGCCCGGCGCGACCGAGCTCAAACCCGGTTCGGCGACGCAGCCCCTGCCCGGTGTGCAAGTCGCTCTGGTCGATGCCGAAGGCAAGCGTTTGGAAGGCGCTACCAGTGGCAATCTGGTGCTGTTGGATTCATGGCCGGGACAGATGCGCTCGGTGTTCGGCGACCATGCGCGCTTTATCGAAACCTATTTCAAAGCCTATCCCGGCATGTACTTCACCGGCGATGGCTGCCGTCGCGACGAGGATGATTACTACTGGATCACCGGGCGCGTCGATGATGTCATCAATGTTTCGGGCCACCGCATCGGCACCGCCGAAGTGGAAAGCGCCCTGGTGTCCAACCCCAAAGTGGCCGAAGCAGCCGTGGTCGCTTTTCCGCACGATATCAAGGGCCAAGGCATCTACGCCTACGTGACGCTGAAGGCGGGCATCGAAATGGACGAGGGCTTGTTGGCCGAACTCAAGCGGCAGGTGCGCAACGAGATTGGTGCCATCGCGCAGCCCGATCACATCCAGTTCGCTCCCGGCCTGCCAAAGACGCGCAGCGGCAAGATCATGCGGCGCATCCTGCGCAAAATCGCCGAGAACGTGCCGGATCAACTCGGCGATACCAGTACCTTGGCGGATCCCGCAGTGGTGGCGCACCTTGTCCAGCACCGGCTGATCCGTTGAGCGCGGAACGAGCGGGGCCATGCCCACACTGCTGATTGCCGACGATCACCCGCTGTTCCGCGATGCACTAAAGCACCTCGTGGCCAGCTTCTGGCCTACCGCCACGATGCACGAGGCGGGCGACGCCGAGGGCGTGTTGGCATTGGCCGATGCGCAAGCCCAAGCGGATCTGCTGGTGCTCGACTTGACGATGCCCGGTGCGCGTGGATTCTCGGTGCTGGTGCATCTGCGCGCGCTGCATCCCGCCCTGCCGATCGTGATGGTGAGTGCCCGCGACGACGCCGATACGCGCCGCCGCGCCCTCGACCACGGAGCCGCCGGCTTCCTCTCGAAGTCGGCCACACCCGAGGAAATCCGGGCCACGCTCAATGCCGTTCTAGCCGGCGACCGTCCGCAAGCGCCGCTTCTGGCCGCGCCGATCAGCCCCGACGAGCGTGCGGTAGCGGCACGCATAGCCACGCTGACACCCGCGCAGTTCCGTGTGCTCAACCGGGTGGCCGCGGGGCTGATGAACAAGCAGATCGCTTGGGAGTTCGGCGTGGGCGAGGCCACCATCAAGGCGCACATGGGTGCTGTACTCGACAAATTGGGTGCCACCAACCGCACGCAGGCCGTGCTGATGCTGGGCCAGCTTGGGCTGGAACCACCTGCACCGATCCCCGAGGAGGGCTGAGCACGGGCGCCGTTGCCGCGCGGGTTGAGGGCTCAGGGTGCCGCCAACCAAGCGCGGAGTGCGGCCGGCCTGATCGGCTTATTGATCAGAGTGAAGCCCGCCGCGCGTGCCCGCAAGCGCACCGCATCGCCGCCCTCGGCGGTCAGCAAAAGGGTGGGCAGAGGGCCCCAGCGCGTCCGCAATTGATGAGCCAACTCAAGGCCATCGAGGGCGTCATGCAAATGAAAATCCACCAACAGCCGCACTGGCGCTTCGTGGTCGGCGAGGGCCAGCGCTTCCGCTGCCGTGCCCACGCAGCGCACCGCTACGCCCCACTTGGTCAATAGCGCTATCAGCGCATCGCGAATGTCAGCATCATCGTCGATGCACAGCACGCGCAGACCTGCGAGTGCATCGTCGCCGCTCGTAACCACCGCGGTTGCTGGCGTTTCGGCCGCCGGCGGCGTGCGCGGCACCAAGATTCCGAACACGCTGCCCTTGCCGACCCGCGAGCGCAAGGTCAGCGGATGGTTGAGGCCTTTGGCCAAGCGCTGACAGATCGAGAGGCCAAGCCCGAGCCCGCGCTCGCCCGCGGCCGCGCTATCGTCCAGGCGTCGGAACTCTTCAAAAATCAACTCGCGGTGGACTTCGGCAATGCCCGAGCCGGTGTCCCAAACTTCGACCGCCCAACACGCGCTCCGCCAACGCACCCCGATGCGTACACCGCCTTCCGCCGTATAACGCAGGGCATTGGCGATGAAGTTCTGGAGCACCCGGCGCAGCAAGGCCGGATCGGTTCTGGCCCAAGCCTTGGTGGGGACCGCGGCGAGCGAAAGTCCGCGCGCACGGGCCAGCGGCTCGTACTGTTCAACCAGCCCCTGCAACAAGGGCCTGAGAGCGACGGCAACCGGGCGTGCCTGCAATTGACCCGATTCGATTCGGGACAGGTCAAGCAAGCCGTCAAGAAGCTCCTCGGCCGCACGCAGCGAGGCATCGATGCGACCGCTGAGTAGCCGCTGCTCGTCGCGCGGCCCAGCCTCGCGCAGTGCCGCCGAGAACAGCCGCGCGGCATGCAGCGGCTGTAGAAGATCGTGGCTGAGTGCGGTCATGAAGCGCGTGGTGGCCTGACGGGCCTGCTCGGCATGACCTTGTGCTCGCGCCGTCTCGACCAAGGCCGCCGAGAGCGCCTGGGTACGCTCTTCCACTCGGCGCTCCAATTGCAGGGCGGCATCGCGCAGCTCAAGTTCAACGCGCTTGTAGTCGGTGATGTCGGTGTAGGTCGTTACGTAGCCACCACCGGGCAGCGGCTGCCCGCGCATCTCGATCACTTGCCCGTTCGGACGAATGCGCTCGAACACATGAGGGGCACCGCGGCGTAGATGCTCCAGTCGGCGTTGCACATGCTCTTCGACCCCGCCGGGTCCGCACTCACCACGCACGGCGTTCCAACGAATCAGCTCGGCCACCGGCTTGCCTACGTAAAGCAGGCCATCGGGGTATTCAAACAAACGCAGGTAAGCATGGTTCCAGGCCATCAACCGCAAATCAACGTCGACCACGCTCACACCGTGGCTCACGTGTTCCAGCGTGCTGTTGAGTAATTCTCGATTGAATCGACGTTGCTGTCCGGCCTCGTCGAGCAAGGCGACTACTTCACCAAAATCCATACCACTGCCGCGCAATGCGGCGGTGAGCAAGGTTCGCGCCGAGGCCGCGCCCACCGCCGAGGCCAACAGGCGCTCCCCGAACTGCAGAAAGGCTCGGTCGGCCAGGGCCTCGGCAGTGATGGGGCGATCGCGCTCACGAGCAAACGCGGCGAACTCGGCTTGCGTCGGCGCATCACCCAAGACGCGCACGCACAGGGCCAGCACCTCGCCTTCGGTAGCACGCCCTGTCGCCTCGGGATCCGGCTCGCTGCGTGCGGCGTCGGGGGCGAGGAAAGGTTCGGCGGCGATACGCGCTTCAAGGCTAGGTCGATAGCGCAGCGAGCCGCCAACAAACGCGACCACATTGGCGAGCAGCGACAGTACGGTGCCGTGTGTCAGTGCATCCCAACCGTGTAGGCCAAACATCGCCTCGGGCCGCAACATCGATAGGCCGAACAAGCCCTCGGCCAACCAGTCGGCGCCGACATCGAGCCCGCGCGCCAAGGTCGGCAGCAACAAGGTGTAGAGGTAGACCGAAAAACCGACGGCGATGCCCCAGCGCGCACCGGTGCGGCTGGCACTACGCCAATACAGGCCACCGAGCAAAGCCGGGGCGAATTGCGCGACTGCGGCAAAAGCCAGCAACCCATGCGCCGCAAGGCCCGCCTGATCGACGAACACGCGCTGATAGGCCCAAGCACTCGCCAAAAGCAGCACGATGCTGGCGCGTCGAACCCAGAGGACACGCCGACCGAGGCGGCCAGAATCATCGGCACCGCGCAACAGCCAGGGCATGGCGAGGTCGTTGCTGACCATCGTGGCAATGGCGAGGCTGGCCACCAGCACCATGCCGGTCGCGGCCGACACCCCGCCGAGGAAGGCCACGAGTGCGAGGTCGATACGACCCTCCGCCAGCGGCAGAGCCAGCACCCATGCGTCGGGCGCAACGCCTTCCGGCAGGCGTGCTGCGCCGGCCCAGGTGATGGGCAGGACCGCCATGCAGATCAGCAGCAGGTACAGCGCGAATGCCCAGCGCGCGGGCTTGAGGTCGTCCGCCGACTGACACTCCACCACCAACACCTGGAACTGCCGCGGCAGGCATAGCAAAGCAAGGAAAGCCAACATGGTCTGAATGGCAAAGGGGTCGGGGAGCGGCGGCAGCGGCGCGCTTCGCACTGCTTCGGGCAACTCCGACCCCAGCAAGCGCCACGCGAACAACGCGACCACGACCAGTGCCAGGAGCTTCACCACCGACTCCAACCCGATGGCCCACATCAGGCCGCGATGATGGCGGTTGGCATCGACGTGTCGCGTGCCAAACACGATGGCGAACACGGCAAGCAACAGGGCCGAGAGCAAGGCTGGGTCTTGCAGCACGCCCTCTGATTTCGTGTGCGTGAGCACCTCGACCGACAGTGCAATGGCCTGTAACTGCAGGGCGAAATAGGGAATCCCGGCAATCAGTGCAATCAATGCCACCATGGCGGCGAGTTCGCGGGCTCGTCCGTAGCGTGCGGCGAGGAAATCGGCAATCGAAGCGGTGCGCTGGCGTTGACCAACCACCACCATGCGGCGCATCAGATCGCCGCCAAAAACAAGTAGCAGCAACGGGCCGAGATAAATCGGCAAGTAGCTCCAAGGGTTTCCCGCCGCGCTACCCACGGCTCCGAGCAGGGTCCACGAGCTGCAATACACCGCCAGCGTCAAGGCGTAAAGCATGGTCCGCAGGCGCGGATGCGTGGGGCCGGCGCGGTCGCCGCTCCACGCAACGAGTAGCAGCAAGCCGACGTAAAGCAAGGAAACGACGAGCAGGGTCAGACCATGAATCACCCGCGCCTCCTCTCGCTCGCTGCTCGGCCGAGCGTCATCGCGCGCGCAGGACGCACCAGGCCAAAGCGGTCGCGACGGCGTCAGCCAACGCGTCGTGGCGACTCAAGGCCGGCACACCGACATGGGCGAGGATGGTATCGAGATCGCGCCGATGCGCGACCAACGGGTGCAGGCGACGCTGATGTTGGAGATCGAGCTCGGCCACATCGATACGCGCGTTCGGTAACGAAAACCCGGTGATGGTGCGCACGCTGCGATCGAGCATCGCGATGTCGAAGCCGATGCAGTAACCCAGCACCCGGCGTGGGCCGAGCCAGCGCAGGAACTCCTCCACGACCACCATTTCGCTGGCCGCTAATTCGACATCGCCGGGCAGGATGCGGTGATGACGTATCGATTCGATATCGAAGCCTCGACCGGGGTCGACCCAGCGCTCGAAGCGTTCCGACAGCAGCAGCCGGTTGCCTCGCACCGGCACTGCGGCGATCCGCAGGATGCGGTCGCTGGCGGGGTCGAGGCCGGTGGTTTCGAGGTCGAGACTCACCACTTCGTCGGTTGGCGTGGCGACGAACAACGCCCCCCATGGCCCACGCCCATGCCGCCAAGCAAGCCAGCGGCGACGCAGTGGATTCATGCCACGCCGCGTAGTTGGAAAACGTCGCGCAGGTGATCCTTGAAGCGATTCACCACCCGTAGCGCATCACGCAGCAGCTCACGATCAAGATGGCGCAGCGCGGCCACGTCGAGCCGATTATCGGGAACCCGTCCGTCCGCGAGTACATCGAGCTGCTGCCCAAGGCGCAGGCGGTGGAACACCGCGAGTGCCTGCGGAACATCGCGGCCGAGTTCCTTCGAAAGTACGCCCGCAAGCACCAAACCTTCGCAGCGCGCAAAACTGTTGCTGCGCGCCACGCCGTGCCGTAGCGCCAAGGTGCGCAGGCCATGCACCAAGGGGAAGATGCCGCCTTTCTTGATATCGGTGCCGTCGTCACCGTCGCGCACCCGACCGAACAAGGTCAGCGGTGTTTCGAACTTGAAGGCTTGCTGCACCATCTGGCGCATGAGGTGGTCGTCGCGACCCAGTGCCATCAGGTCGATGTGCAAGGGCTGCACCAGCCGATGGTCGCCAGCAATCGGGCGCGCATCGATCACCATCGCCAGCTCCATCATCGATACCGGGTCGCCTAGCCGACGCCATTCGGCAATTCGCTTCCGCCAGCCGCTCAGGGTTTGTCGCCAATGCGGATTGCTCACCATCACGCCGCCGGCGCAGGGCGGGTAGCCGATTTCGGCGAGCCGGGCACTGAATGCAGCCATCGCCTCGGCCAGATACTCCGGCACGGTGTCGCCGGCAACGATCAGTGCATTGTCTTGATCGGTCTTCAGGATTTGTTCGCGACGCCCTTCGCTGCCCAGCACCAGCAGGCACAGCCCGGCGCGCTCCCCGGCAGGCAGGCAGAACTCGAAGAGCTTGGCGAGCAGGCGCGAATTGAGCGCGCTGACCATTTCCGTCAGGTAACTGATCTTCGCGCCCTGTGCAAACAAGACGCGCACGAGGGCATCCATCTCGCGCGCTGCGGCAACCACCTCGGCGGCATCGGCCGCGCGCGCCAAACGCAAGCTGATCAAATGTGACTGGCTGGCATAGTGGCTCAGCACTTCCGCCAATCCAATGGTGCCGACCACCGAACTGCCGCGGCGCACGACCACGCGCTCGATGTGTGACTCCGTCATCGTCACCAGCGCCTGAAACAGCACATCGTCCTCGCGAACGCCGATCAGTGGACGATGCGCCAGCGGCCCAATCGGCGAGGCAAGACCATGGCCTTCCAAGGCCAGCGCATCGAGCAGATCGGTACGGGTCACGATGCCGGGGCCGTCATCGCCAGCAACCGGTGCCACCAGAAGGCATTCAACCGAATGCTGGCGCAGGGCGGCCACGGCCGCGCTGATCGGCAGCGTCGCTGGAACCTCCACCGCTTGAGTGAGGTGCGTGTCGCGAACCCGCGTCAACATCAGGCGGTTCGCCTCGGCGGGGCTGCTCTTTTCCGCCAGCAACTGGCGCTTCGACGACAGGCCTTCGTGGAACCAAGCCGCGAAGCGCGGCTGCGAGACCAGCAAGGCGCTAAAGGCCGCTGCCGGCAGCAGGAAAGCCAGCAGCTCGCTGCGAGCGTGATAACGGTGCCGTGCGCGCCCGCTGATGACCGCAAAGGCACCAAACACCTCGCCGGGCCCGTAGGAGGAAAAAAGACGCTCTTGGCCATCCTCGATGTCACCCTCATCCACCTCGCCGCGCAGGATCACAAACACATGCGGCGACGCTTGTCCGGCGTCGATGAGCACCGTGCCGGGTGGATAGAAAGCGAGATCAAGCACCGCCTCGACCGACGCGCGCCCGGCGGCGTCGAGGAGATCGAAAGGCGGCGCGGCGAAGTCGAAACCGGGAATGGCCATGACCGAAGACTGCCATGCCCGACACTGCCACGTCCTCATCGGCTTCATCCCGCCCACAGGGCAGGGGTAGACTGCGGCAATCCCGCTTTCGTCCAACCGAGCCCCGCCCCACCGCCATGGACCAACGCGAACCCGCCGCGAACCCGCCGTCCACGCCCGACACACTGGCCGCGACCCTCGCGACCCTGCGCGCTGCCTGGCGGCAGCAGCGCCCCGACCACGCGCAGCGCATGGCCGACCTCGAACGCCTGTCGGCGACCATCAAGGCCCGCCGCACGGCGATCGTCGAGGCCATCAACGCCGACTTCGGACGCCGCGCGGCGGTCGAAACACTGGCCGCCGATGTGATGGTGACGCTGGAAGAGATCAAGCACGTCCGTCGGCACCTGAAGCGCTGGATGAAACCGAAGCGCGCGCCGATCAACGCGCTGTTCCTGCCCGCACGCGGCGAGATCCGCTACCTGCCGCTGGGCGTGGTCGGCATCGTCGCGCCGTGGAACTATCCATTCCAGCTCGCGATCATCCCGCTGGTCGACGCCATCGCCGCCGGCAACCACGTCATGCTGAAGCCTTCCGAGTTCACGCCGCGCACCAGTGCGCTGATCCGCGAACTCTGCGCCGAGGTTTTTCCTGCCGAGCGCGTGGCGGTGATCGAAGGCGATGCCAACGTCGGTGCCGCGTTCACCGCACTGCCCTTCGACCACCTGCTGTTCACCGGCTCCACCGCTGTGGGTCGCAAGGTGATGGCCGCCGCCGCGCCGAACCTCGTGCCGGTCACGCTTGAATTAGGCGGCAAATCGCCCGCGCTGATCGCACCGGATTTCGACATCGCGCACGCCGCCGAGCGCATCGCCACCGGGAAACTCTTCAACGCCGGGCAGACCTGCGTGGCACCCGACTACGTGCTGGTGCCCGAGGCGCAGCGCGACGCGTTCATCGCCGCCTATCTTTCGGCGGTAGCGAAGCGCCATCCGCAGCTTGCGGGCAATACCGATGTCACCTGCGTCATCAATCCGAGGCAGGCCACCCGCCTGCGCGAGTGGCTGGACGACGCGAAGCAGCGCGGCGTAGCGATCCGCCAGCACGCACCCGATGACGGCCACACCGCACCGGGCGAGATCATCCCGCCTACCGTGCTGATCGACCCGCCCGACGAGGCCCGCGTGATGCAGGAAGAAATCTTCGGCCCGCTGCTGCCGGTGAAGGGCTACCGCAGCCACGACGAAGCGCTGGCCTACATCCTCGGCCGCGACCGCCCACTGGCGTTCTACCCGTTCGACCGCGACCGCGAGCGCCTCGAGCGCACACTCGACAGCGTCGTAGCCGGCAGCGTCTGCGTCAACGACACCCTGATCCAGTTCGGCCAGCACGAGCTGCCGATCGGCGGCGTCGGTGCCTCGGGCATGGGCCACTACCACGG
>BBPD01000093.1_pt1 | contig 19035 bp, 15 predicted proteins | sample 1344911 | NCBI WGS metagenome assembly BBPD01 (sample SAMD00019088, study PRJDB2971) | groundwater metagenome | biome: freshwater biome; feature: mineral spring; material: ground water | place: USA: CA, Sonoma | collected 2011-09 | depth surface m
CTAGCCCTGCCGGGTGGGCTGCGCGGGCAAGAACTCGGCCAAACGCAAGAGGAGCTACCCCTGACCCGCATGCCGGCGCCTGCGATCCTGTGTCGCGGCCCGCCCAGACCCCGCTGTGCGGTCAAACGAGCCCAGGCGCCCTTACGGGCAGTCGCAACCCGCCGTCGCATCCGCGCTCTTCCGCACAAGGTGATGGTCCACCCACTCGGAGACGAGGCGCCGTGCCTCATCCAGCGAGGCTTCGGGGTGGTGGATGCGATAGAGCGCCGTGCACGCCTGGAATGCCGGCAGGTCGCCCTGCCCCGCTTCGCGCAGCTCGCGATAGGCGGTCACGACGGCCCGTTCGCAGCGGTGGGCGATGTGACTAAAGTCGCGGCCCATGGACCCTGTGTGCTCCAAGCCTGAACAGCCTCCGGGGTGGGGCCGTCTGGTGTTCTGCGCGAACTGCGAACTGCTCGCATCGCGGCCGATCATATGGAAGCCTGCACAGCCGTTCAAGTGACGCGTCGATCAGCGAAGCTCCATCGGGCGATTCCCGCGCGGCGTATCGCCTGCATCAGCTCGGCCCGGCAGGCGGACCGGCGGTCCGCCCTCCGTAGCAAGCTGAGCGTGGGTGCCGTGCCCGCGCATCTTGAGGCCGGCCACGCGGCGCGCCGCCGCAGGCCGGGGACACGCACAACCCGGCCCGCTTCACGACGACTCGGCCGCGGCGATGCGCCCGGCGACCTTTTGCGGCGGCGCAGGCCTGCCAAGCAGCCAGCCCTGCGCCTCGTCGCAGCCGGCCTCGTCCGCCAGCCGAAGCTGCTCCTCCGTCTCGATCCCTTCTGCCGTGCTCTGCACGCCGAGTTCGCGCGCCAAGCCCACCATGGCGCGCAGGATCGCGGCGGAGCGGCGGTCCGCCGTCGCGCCGGCGAGGAAGCCGGCATCCACCTTGATGCGGTCGAAGGGGAAGCGCCGCAACAGCGCCAGCGAGGAATGGCCGGTGCCGAAATCGTCGAGCGCGACCGTGACGCCCTGGCGCTGCAGGTCGGCAAGCTGGGCCAACGCCGTTTCGGTGCGCTGTTGCAGCCCCGTCTCGGCCACCTCCACCTCAAGCCGCCGCGCCGGCAGCCCGACGCGCTGCAATGCCGTCGCCACGCCCCGGGGCAAGCCGCCGCTGTCGAACTGGCAGCCCGCGAGGTTGACCGAGATCCGCGGCGCGTCCTCGCCGCCAGGCCAGCGGGCTGCGTCGGAGCAAGCCGCGAACAGTGCCCAGCGCCCGATCTCCGCCATGCCGCCGCTGCGCTCGGCCGCGGGGAAGAAGTCGGCGGGCAGCAATTCGCCGCGCTTGGGGTGGTTCCAGCGCAACAAAGCCTCGAACCCCACGACGCCGCGGTCGCGGAGGCGAACCAGCGGCTGGTGCAGCACGCGCAACTGGCCGAGCGGCAGGGCGGCGCGCAGATCGCCCTCCAGCGCACGGCGGCGCTCTGCGGCGGCGTGCAGCTCGGGCGTGAAGTGCTCGACCCGTCCGCGCCCCTGCGCCTTGGCGCGGTAGAGAGCCAGATCGCCGAAACGCATTGCCTGCTCGGCCGTGTCGGCCTGCCGCGGGATCTCGACGATGCCGACGCTGGCGCCCACCGTCGCGGATTGGCCACCCAGCAAGAAGGGCCGGCCGAGCAGGTCCACGGCCCGCGCGCCCACCGCCCTCGCGGCCTCCTTCCCGGCACCGCGCAGCAGCAGCGCGAACTCGTCGCCACCCAGCCGGGCCAGCGTGTCGCCGCCGCGGACCGCGCCGGCAAGCCGTTTGGCGACCAGGCGCAGCAGCTGGTCGCCGGCGGGGTGGCCGAGCGCGTCGTTGACCGCCTTGAAGCCGTCGAGGTCGAGCAGCAGAAGCGCTGAGCCGTCGCGGGCCGCGGCGGCGCGCTCGATCGCGGCGAACAACGCCCGCCGGTCGGAAAGGCCGGTCAGGCCGTCCAGCGGCAACGCCGCCGGGCACGCGGCGCAGGTCGCGCCAATGGTGGGGGAGCCATCCAGCATGGGAAGACGATGCGGCACGACATCTCAACGAGTGGTAAACAAACCTGAGAGATTACGTTACCGGCTCAATCGCCGCGGCGATGGCGGCCCCAACCTCCTTCGTCCCGGCTTGGCCGCCCATGTCGCGGGTGCGGGGGCCGCCTGAGATGAGCAGCGACTCGATCGCGCGGAGCACCGCCGCCGCCGCCTCGGCCTCGCCCAGATGCTCGAGCATCAGCGCGCCAGACCAGATCTGGCCGATCGGGTTCGCCACACACCGGCCGGCAATGTCGGGGGCCGAGCCGTGCACCGGCTCGAACATCGACGGAAAGACCTTCTCCGGGTTGATGTTCGCGCTCGCGGCCACGCCGATGGAGCCGGCCACGGCCGGGCCAAGGTCGGAGAGGATGTCGCCGAACAGGTTGGAGCCGACGACCACGTCGAACCAATCCGGGTGCTGGACGAAGTGCGCGGTGAGGATGTCGATGTGGTACTGGTCCGTCGTGACGCCGGGGTGGGTTTTCGCGATCTCGGCGAACCGCTCGTCCCAGTAAGGCATCGTGAAAGTGATGCCGTTGGACTTGGTGGCGCTCGTCACCTTCCGCCGCGGCCGCCGCTGCGCGAGCTCGAAGGCGTACTTGATGATGCGGTCGCAGCCCTTGCGCGTGAAGATGGATTGCTGGCTGACGAACTCGCGCTCCGTGCCGGGGAACATGCGCCCGCCGACAGAGGAGTACTCGCCCTCGGTGTTCTCGCGGACCACGACGAAGTCGATCTCCGCCGGCGTGCGGTTGGCGAGCGGCGTGCGCACGCCGGGCAGCAGCTTGCAGGGGCGGATATTCGCGTATTGGTCGAAGCCACGGCGGATGGGAATCAACAGGCCCCAGAGCGACACATGGTCCGGCACGCCGGGCCAGCCCACGGCGCCGAGGAAGATGGCGTCGGTCTCGCGCAGCCGCTCCAGCCCGTCCTCGGGCATCATCGCGCCAGTCTTCGCATAGCGGTCGCACGACCAGTCGTACTCCACGCAGTCGAGCGCGAAGCCGAAGCGCCGCCCCGCTGCCTCGAGCACGCGCAGCCCTTCGGGCGTCGTCTCCCGGCCGATGCCGTCGCCGGGGATGACGGCGATGCGGTGGCGGCGGGGCGGTTGATCGGGCACGGGCGGCTCTCCTGGCGACGCGGGGCGGGCCGGCGGCCATGCGCGGCGGGCGGCGATCCGTCCAGCCCGGGCAGTGGCGACGCGCCGGGCGCGTTCACGAAACCACAAGACATCTTGGCCTAGAACCCGCGTCACATGGCAACCCATCCGCCCCTGCCAGCCTGGGACACGCCGGCCGCTGCCGCGCCCGATGCGCTGCTTGCCGAGGCGTTGCGCTGCGTGCCGCAGGGGGTGCTGCTGCTCGACGCCGAGGCGCGGATCACCTGGGTCAACGATGCCTGGGTGGCGATGTGCGGCTTCGCGCGCGAGGCGATGCAGGGCCGCGTGCCCGGCGAGTTCTGCGACGGGCCGGCCACCGACCCTGAAAGCGTCGCGCAGGTCCGCGAGGGCCTTGCCTCCGCCCAGGCGTTCTCGCTCGAGATGCTCTCCTACCGCGCGGACGGTTCAACCTATTGGGCCAGCACCCACTGGACGCCGCTTGGGGCAGGGGACGGCTTCGTGTGCACGATCACCGACGTGACCGCCCGCCGCCGCGCCGAGGATCTGCAGCGCGAGGTGCTCGACGCGCTGCCTGCGGCCATCCTCGCCTTCGATGCCGGGGATCGGTTGATCCTCGCCAACACCGCCACCGAGGCGATGTTTGGCACCGGTCGCGCCGACCTCGGCGAGCGGCTGGACACGCTGCTGGCGCGCCTCGCCCGCCGCGGCCAGATGACCGACGCGGCCGGGGACCCTGCTCAATCCCCCAAGGAGACGGCGGGCCGCTACGCGCGCGCGCTGCGCGATGGGCTGCCGCAACGGCTGCGGCGGCTGCCTGACGGGCGCGTCATGCACCTGCAGGAGGCGGTGACGGCGTCCGGCACGCTCGTGGCCATCCGCCTCGACGTGACCGCGCTGGAACAGGAGCGCGCGGCGCGGGAGCGCGCGGAGACGCTGCTGCAGGAGGTGCTCAACGCGCTGCCCGTCGGCGTCTTCGCCTTCGACGAGGGCGAACGCCTGGCCTTTGCCAACGAGGCGGTCCGCGGCATCGTCCCTGTTCCGGAGGCGCTGGTGGAGGGCGCCTTGCTCGAATCGATCGTGCGGCGCATCCGCGAGGCCGGCGGCTTCGACGGCCCGGCCGCGAGCGGCGCGGCGACGGCCGACGCGGCAGCCGCGGCGCACGTCGCCTCCGTGCGCGCGGGCGACGGCGTACCCCGCCTCCGCCACCAGCCCGACGGCCGCGTGTTCCAGCTGCGCGACATCCGCACCCCGTCTGGCCGGCTGGTCTGCGTCCGCACCGACGTGACCGACCTCGACCGCGAGCGGCAGGCACGCGAGCGCGCCGAGGCGCTGCTGCGCGACGTGCTCGACGCCGTGCCGGTGGCCGTGTTCGCCTTCGACGCGCAGGAGCGCCTGGTGTTCGCCAACGCGGCGCATCTCGGCATGGTCCACGGCGCCGCGCAGTGGCGCCCCGGCGCGTCGCTCGAGCGGCTGCTGCGCATCGGCCTTTCGCGCGGCGGCTTCTCCGAATCCGGCAACGGGGAGGAGGATCGCGCGCGCTTCGCCCAGGCGCACCTCGCCGCCATGCGGGCCGGCGACGGCAGCGCGCGATTGCGGCGGCTGGCCGACGGGCGCGTGCTGCTGATGCGCGACACCCGCGCCCCCTCCGGCACGCTGGTGTGCGTGCGCACCGACGTGACCGAGCTCGACCGGGCGCAGGCCGCGCTGAGGCAGCGGGCCGAGCGCTGCCAGCTCACCGGGCTGGCCAACCGCGCCATGCTGCTCGAGCGTCTGGCGGCCGCTGCGCAGGACGGCGTCGGCACGCTGCTGATGTTCGACCTCGACCACTTCAAGCAGGTGAACGACACGCTCGGCCACGGCGCGGGCGACGCGCTGCTCGCCGCGGTCGCCGAGCGGCTGCGCGGCGCGGTTCGGGCCTCGGACCTGCCGGCGCGCCTCGGCGGGGACGAATTCGCCGTGGTGATGCCGGGGCTTGCCGGCGAGGCCGCCGTCATGGCGCGGATGGCGGCGCTGCAGGCTGCGCTGTCCGTGCCGCTGCAGCTGGGCGGGCGGCGTGTGGAGGTGAGCTTGTCGGCCGGCCTCGCCGCATGGCCGGCGGACGGGGCGGACGCGGCGGCGCTGCTCAAACACGCCGACCTCGCGCTCTATGAATCGAAGCGGGCCGGGCGCAACCGCTGGTCGAGCTTCCGTCCTGAGCAAGCGGTCGCGGCCGAGCGGCAGGCCCGGCTCGCTGCCGCCTTGCGCGCCGCGCTGGCGGGCAAGGGCGCGGCGCCGCGGGTGGCGCTGCAGCCCAAGCGGCGCATCGGCGGCGGCCACCAGGGCTTCGAGGCGCTGGCGCGCTGGGAGGACGCGGCCGGCGCGCCGGTGGCGCCCTTCGAACTCGTCGCGGCCGCGGAGGAGGCGGGGCTCGGCCCCGAGCTGGGCCGCGTGATCTTCGACCACGCGCTGGGCGCCGTGCGCGCGCTGCGCGGCCGCGGGGTCGATCCCGGCCCGGTCGCCGTCAATGTCGGCTCGGCGCAGCTCCGCTCCCCCGGCTTCGTCGCCGAGGTGACGGGAGCACTGCTCCGCCACGGCCTCGCACCTGCCGACCTCGAAGTCGAGGTGACGGAGAACGTGGTGCTCGGCCGCGGCGGCGACCAGGCGGAGGCCGTGCTGGCCGAGCTGCGCGCCACCGGCATCGCGCTCGCGCTCGACGATTTCGGCACCGGCTTCGCCTCGCTGTCCCACCTCGCGCGGCTGCCGCTCGACCGGCTCAAGGTGGACCGCTCCTTTGTCGCTGGCGTGGGCCGGCCGGGCGGCGAGCGGGGCGAGGTGATCGCCAAGGCGGTGATCGGCCTCGCCCGCGCCCTGGGGCTCGAGACGGTCGCCGAGGGCGTGGAGACGGCGGCGCAGCTTGACTTCCTCGAGGCGCAGGGCTGCGACATCGCGCAGGGGTGGCTGATCGGCCGGCCGCTCGACGGGATTGATTCAACGGAAGCGTATCTGCGCGGCCTCGCCGGCAGCGGGCGGGCGCTGCGCCGTGCCGGCGGCCGTGCGCCGCGCTTCAGGGAGTGGTGATCAATTGGCGCTTGCAGGATCGTCGGAACACGCGGAGGCGGGGCGCGTCGCCGGGGCCTCGGCCGCGGGCGTTGGCGCCCGGGACGAGCGCGGCGACGGCCGCTCGCTGGCAAGCGCGGCGCGCCTCGCCGCCTTCGCCTTCGCCGCCTCCGATCTGCTTGCCGAGGTGACGCTGGACGGGCGCGTCACCTTCGCGGCGGGCGCCTATCGCACCCGGCTTGGTGCCGCGCCGGAGAGCTTCATCGGCGGGCGCGTGCACCGCCTCGTCGCTGCCGCCGACCGGATGGCGCTTGCCCAGGCGCTGGCCGCGCTGGCGGCCAAGGGCCGCCTCGCGCCGATCATCCTGCGCCTCGCCGACGCGGCCGCCACGCCCATCGCGCTCTCCGGCCTCGCACAGCCCGGGCCGGGGGACGCCTGGCGGCTCTGCCTCGCCTTCGGGCCGCTGCCGACGCCGTGCCCGCCCGAATCCGCGCCCGTGCCGGCCGTCGTGCTGTCGCGCGAGGCGGCGGAGCGCGCGGGCGACGGCGGCGCGCCGCAGCGGCTGGACCTCGTTGAGCTCAAGCGGCTGCCCGACATGCCCCACGCGGCGCTGTCGGCGCTCCTTGCGGATGCGCTGCGGGGCGCGGCGGGAGGCGGCGCGCTGGTCGGGGAGATCGCGCCGGGCCGCTATGGCCTGCTGCGCGACGGCGCGGAGGCCGCCGCGGCCGGGCTTGGTTCGACGGAGGCGGCCGCGCACGGCCTCGCCCGCGCCGCCGCCCGAGCGCTGCTCGCCAAGGGCGTCAGCTGCGAGGTGGAGGCGCACGGCCTCGCCCTCGATGCCGGCGGCGACGGGGAGGGCGAGGGCGTGCGCCGTGCGCTGCGCTGCGCCCTCGCGGCCTTCGCGCGTGACGGTTGGGGCGCGGTGGCGGCGGCCGGCTTCGAGGAGGGGCTGAGCGGCTTCCTCTCCAGGAGCCTGGGCCGGCGCGCGGAGCTGGCGCGGCGCATCGCGGAGCGCCGCTTCGACCTCGCATTCCAGCCGATCGTCGGGCTGGAGGACCGCGCCGTGCACCACTACGAGGCGTTGCTGCGGCTGCCGGACGGCGCGGGCGAGGGCACGCAGGAATTCGCGCTTGCGGCCGAGGCCGCCGGGCTGGCCGTCGAGCTCGATGGCGCCGTGCTCGACCTCGCGCTCGAGCGCGCCGAGGCCGCGGCACCCGGCACCGTCGTCGCCGTCAACATCTCCGCCCTGTCGCTGCAAAGCCCCGCCTTCCGCGAAGGCTTGCTGCGCCGGCTGGACGCCGACCCGTTCGCCGCCGGGCGGCTCGCGATCGAGGTAACGGAGACGGCGGAACTGGACTCGGAGGGCGAGGCGGCGGCGACGACGGAGGCGCTGCGGGCGCGCGGCATCGCCTTCTGCATCGACGATTTCGGCGCCGGCTCGGCCGCGTTCCGCCACCTGCGCACGCTGCGGGCCGACATCGTGAAGGTGGATGGCGCCTATGTCCGCGGCGCCGCCGTCTCGGAGCGCGACCGCGCCTTCGTCGCCGCCATGGTGGACCTCTCGCTCGCGGTGGGCGCGCGAGTCGTGGCCGAGCAGGTGGAGACGGAGGAGGAGGCGGCGGTGATGCGCTCGCTGGGCGTCTCATACGGGCAGGGTTGGCTGTTTGGCAGGCCGGGCAAGCTGCCCGGGCCTGCCGTGCCGGCCGCCCCGCCCCGCGCGGCGCCGCGGAAGGTGCTGCTTGGCGTCACCGGCGCGCCGGCCCGAACTCGCTGAGCTGCAGGTTCTGCTGCGCGAGCGCGGCCGCGGGGCTGCCCGGCGCCAGCTCGACCGCACGGCGCCAATCGGCCTGCGCCGCCGCGAACTCGCCGCGCAGCTGGCGCAGGATGCCGCGCTCGAGCAGCGCCTCCGGGTTTTCGGGGTCCTCCGACAGCGCGGCCTCGACGGCCTCCATCGCCGGGCCCGGCCGGTCGAGGTGACGCAGCGCTGCCGCGCGCAGCACGTGCGCCTCGGCGCGCGCCGGCTCCAGCGCGATCACCCGGTCCAGATCCTGCAGCGACTCCAGGTAGCGGCGCATCTGCGCGAGCACGACGGAGCGGTCGGTCAGCAGCTCCGTGTCGTTGGCCGAAAGGGTGAGCGCGATGGTCAACGCGCCGAAGGCCCGGTTCAGGTCGCCCATGACCTGCCAGGCCTGCGCCGCCTGGCCAAAGACCTGCGCGCGCGCCGCGTTGCCGGCGCGGCTGCCGGCCGCGAGCCGCTCCAGCCGTTCCGCGCCGCGCGCCACCTCGCCAGTGGCAACGAGGGCGAGCGCGTGGCAGTGCCGCGCGGCTTCGCCGCCGCCCGTCGCGTCGAAGGCAGCGGCGAAGCGCAGCGCTTCCTCCGGGTCGGACTGCAGCAGCGCGAGGCACCGGTCGTAGTCCGGCCCGCCATCGAGACGCGTCGGCTCCGGCGGAAGGGGCAGCGCGAGACCGCCGGCGTCGGGGAGGGCTGCCGTGGCGTGGTGCGTGGGCTGCTGCGCCTGGGCGGTCTCCATCGGCGCCGGCCGCAGCAGCAGCCAAGCCCCGCCCACGCCGAGGGCGGCGAGCAGGGCCGCGAGCGCGAGGGGGAGGGGGCGCGGCATGGCGGGCGCAGGGATAGACCGGTCGGCCGCGCCCGGCCAAGCGTGTTGCTCCGAGGGGGAATACGGATGCTGCGCCAATTGCTGGTCCTGGGTCTGGGCTACACGGGCCGGGCGGTGGCGCGGCTTGCGCTCGCGCGCGGCTGGGCGGTCGCGGCGACCTCCCGCAATCCGGCACCGGCCGAGGCGCCGCCGGGGGTGCGGCTGTGCCGGTTCGACTCGGCGGGGCCCGAGATCGCCCGCGCGACGCATGTGCTGATGACCGCGGCACCCGGCGATGCGGGCGATCCGGCGATGCTCGCCCATGGCGAGGCGATCCGCGCCGCGCGCGGGCTGCGCTGGGCCGGCTACGTCTCCACCACCGGCGTCTATGGCGACCGCGGCGGAGCCTGGGTGGACGAGACGACGGAGCCGGCGCCGGGGCAGGATCGCTCACGCCGCCGCGTCGCCGCCGAGCGGGAATGGGCGGCGCTGGCGGGGGGCGCCGCCGTGGACCTGTTCCGCACCGGCGGCATCTACGGCCCGGGCCGATCCGCGCTCGACGACGCGCGGGCCGGCCGGGCGCGGCGCGTGGTCAAGCCGGGCCACGCCTTCGGGCGGATCCACGTGCATGACATCGCCCGGGCCGTGCTGGCCGCGGCTGAGCAGGAGCGGCCGCCTGGCCTGCGCGTGCTGCACCTCGTGGACGACGAGCCGGCCGAGCCGGGCGACGTGGCGCTGGAGGCCGCGCGCCTGCTCGGGCTTCCGCCACCGCCGGAGGTGCCCTTCACCGAGGCCTACGCGGGGATGGGCGAGATGGGGCGCTCATTCTGGGACGAGAGCCGGCGCGTGGCGAATGTTTGGACCAAGCGCGCGCTTGGCATCGCATGGGCGTTCCCGACCTATCGGGAAGGGCTACGCGCGATCCTGCTGGAGGAGCGGGGCGAGGGTTGAGGTGAGCAGGTCGAGGTCGGCCGGCATGGACAGCCGGTGGTCGCCCCCCTTGACCAGCACGAGCCGCACATCCTCGCTCTCCAGCCTTTCGGCGAGCCGAAGCGACACCTCCCACGGCACGTCCGCGTCGCGCATGCCGTGCAACAGGCGCACAGGCACGGGGATCGGGATCGGCGCGCCGAGGAGGAGGTGACGGCGCCCGTCCTCGATCAGCGCGCGGGTGATGGGGTACGGCTCGCCGTATTCGGACGGGCGGCGCCACACGCCTTCTCGCGCCAGCAGGCTGCGCGTCTCAGGCGGCAGCCGGTTCCAGATCAGCTCCTCGGTGAAGTCCGGCGCGGCGGCGATGCCGACCAGCGCGCGCACGCGATCGGCGCGGCGCAGCGCCAGGTGCAGCGCGATCCAGCCACCCATGGAGGAGCCGACGACGACCTGCGGCCCCTCCGTCAACGCGTCGAAGGCCGCAGCTGCGTCCGCGATCCACCCGCCGATGGTGCCCTCCTCGAAGCGCCCGCCGCTCGCCCCGTGCCCGGAGTAGTCGAAGCGGAGGTAGGCGTGGCCGCGCGCCGCGCACCAGGCGGCGAGGTGGCTCGCCTTGCTGCCCGTCATGTCGCTGTGGAAGCCGCCCAGGAACACAACGCCCGGGCCTGGCACGCGGCCGCGAATGCGACGGAAGGCGAGCGGGATGGGGCCGAGCGCGCCGGTCTCTTCGTCCATGGCGCGCAGGCGTCGCACCGCCACGCGGGGCTTGCAAGCGGGGCGCGATTTGCCCGCCGGCCTGATGTTGACGCGCCAGCGGGCGAAGGAAGCTCTGGTGGACGGCGCCATGATCTGGCCGGGCCCTCGCCTCGTGGCCCTGCCGCTCGCACGGCGCTGCATCCCGGTCCCGATGATCCTCGCGGGGGCGGACGTTCGGGCAGATCAGGCGCGGGACGCTGTCTGCGGAGGCGGTGTCGGTGACCGCGCCGGTGCGCTGGCTGACGCTTATCGCGCAGAAGCCAATCGCGGCGGGGCTTTCGGCTGGCGGGGTGAAGGGCGCGTAGGCTAGACGCCGCTTCCCATGGATCGCCCCGCCATTCTCCAGGTGCTGCCCGCCCTCGACGCGGGCGGGGTGGAACGCGGGACGGTGGAGATCGCCGAGGCCGTGGTCGCGGAAGGCTGGCGCGCGCTGGTCGCCTCCGAGGGCGGGCGGCTGGTGGCGGAGCTGGCCGCGTTCGGCGCCCAGCACGCCGTGCTGCCGCTGGCCGCGAAATCGCCCATCGCCATCTGGCGCAACGCCGCGCGCCTGGCGCGCCTGGCGCGGGAGACGCGCGCCTGCCTGCTCCATGCCCGCTCCCGCGCCCCGGCCTGGAGCGCACGTCTCGCCGCGCGTCGGCTCGCGCTGCCCTTCGTGACGACGTGGCATGGCACCTACTCGGAGGGGTATCCGGGCAAGCGGCTGTGGAACTCCGTCATGGGCTCCGGCGACCGCGTCATCGCCATCAGCCGCTTCATCGCATCGCACATGGAGGCCCGCGGCGTGGATCCCGCGCGCGTCAGCATCATCCCGCGCGGGGTGGACCTGCGCCGGTTCGACCCGGCGAAGGTGGAGCCGCAGCGTGTCGCCCAGATGCGCGAGTCCTGGCGAGCGGGAGACGGGCCGGTGCTGCTTCTGCCTGGTCGGCTGACGCGCTGGAAGGGCGCGCCGACGGCCATCCTCGCCCTAGCGCGACTTGGCCCCTCCGGCACGCTCGTCCTCGCCGGTGACGCCCAGGGCCGATCGGGCTTCGTGGCGGAACTCCGCGCCGTCGCCGTCCAAGCCGGCGTCGCGGAGCGCGTGCGGATCGTCGGCCACGTCGCCGACATGCCCACGGCGCTGCTGGCCGCCGACATCGTGCTCCACTGCTCCACCTCGCCCGAGGCGTTCGGCCGCGTGGTGACGGAGGGCCAGGCCATGGCGCGGCCCGTCATCGCCGCGGACCTTGGCGGGCCGGTGGAGACGGTGGAGGAGGGCGTGACCGGCCTGCGCGTCGCGCCGGGCGATCCGGAGGCGCTCGCCGCCGCCATCGCCCGCGTGCTCGCGATGGGGCAGGACGAGCGCCGCGCCCTGGGCGAGCGCGCGCGCGCCCGCGTGCCGACGCTGGAGGCGATGCAGCGCGCCACGCTCGACGTCTATCGCGAGCTGCTGTGAACATCCTCGTCATCAAGCTCGCCGCCCTCGGCGACGTGGTGCAGGCTTTCCCGCCGTTTGCCGCCATCCGCGCGCACCACGCCGGCGCGCGCATCACGCTGCTGACCACGCCGCCCTTTGCCCCGTGGCTGCGCCGCTCGCCCTGGTTCGACGAGGTGTGGGATTGCGGGCGCCCGGCCTGGGGCGACGCGGCCGGCGTGTGGCGGCTCGCCCGCGCGCTGCGCGCGGGTCGGTTCGCGCGCGTGTACGACCTGCAGACCTCCGCCCGATCCTCACGCTACCGCTGGTTCGTCGGGCGGCGCGCCGAATGGTCCGGCATCGCGCGCGGCGCATCGCACCGCCACGCGAACCCGGGGCGCGACGCCATGCACACGGCCGAGCGGCAGCGCGAGCAACTCGCGTTGGCCGGGATCGCGGAGTTTCCTGAGCCGGCGGTGCGATGGCTCGCCGCGGACCTGCCGCCCGGACTGCCGCGGCGCTACGCGCTGCTCGTCCCTGGCGCGAGCGCCGCGCGGCCGGGCAAACGCTGGGACGGGTTCGCCGAGCTCGCGCGCGGCCTGTCGCTGCCGCCCGTGATCGTCGGCGCGGCGTCCGAGCGGCCGCTGGCCGAGGCCATCCGCGCCGCGCGGCCGGACGCCGTGGACCTCACGGGCCGCACGACGCTGGCCCAGCTCGGCGCGGTGGCGCGCGGCGCGGCGCTGTGCGTCGGCAACGACACCGGCCCCGTGCACCTCGCCGCGGCCTGCGGCGTGCCGACGCTCGCGCTGTTCGGGGCGGAGAGCGACCCCGCGCTGTGCGCGCCGCGTGGCGCGGCGGTGCGTGTGCTCCGGCGCGAGCCGCTCGCCGCGCTGCCGGTGGCCGAGGTGCTGGCCGCGCTCAGCCCGGCGGCGCTGCCTGCGTCCACTGGCGCAGCGCCGACCGCTCCGCCTCACGCAGCCGCTCCCCCGCCGCATGGACGGCATTGGCCAGCGTCGTGAAGAGCGCGCGGCCCAGCCTCGCCGGCGCGTCCTCCGGCGGCGGCGCCTCGTGCAGCTTGACGAAGCCCCGGCCCAGCCAGCGCAGCAGCGCCGACACCTCCCGCGCCGAGACGCGCAGCCCGCTCTCCGCCGCGGCCGCGGCCGCGGCCTCCGGCAGGGCGTCGAGTGCCGCCTGGTCCGCGATGGGCTGCCGCGCGGCGATGGCTTCGAGCAGGAAGCGCAGCTCGGCCGCCGTGAAGGCCGGCAGGTCCTGCGTCAGCCCGCGCGCGTCGCGCGTGCCCCAGAGCAGCTCGCGCACCAGCGCCGCCGCTTCGGTGAGCTGGCCGTCGGTGAAGGGCTCGGGTGCGGCATCCGGGGCCGAAGCCGGGGCCGGAGCCGGGGCCGGGGTCGGAGCCGCAGTCGGAGCTTCGGCGATCGGCGCTGCCGCCTCGGCCTGCGGCGGGGGTGTGGCTGCCGGCGGCGCGCCGCGCTCCGGATCGTAGAGCCATCGGCCGTGTGGCGGGCCGTCGAGCAGCAGGCGCGGGTCCTTCGCCTCCTCGATGAGCGCCGCGAGCGAGCCAGCGCCGGCGTAGGCGGTGCGGCGCAGGTCGGGGAAGTCGCGCGACAGCGCCTGGCCGATCTCGGTGAGCCGCACCGCGCCGCCGTTGGAGGCAAGCGCGGTGCGCAGGGCGCGCAGCACCTCCTCGCGCAAGGCCGCGGGTGCCGCGGGCTGCGGCTCGCGCGCGCCGTTCGGTTCGGGCGTTGGGCGCGGCGCGAAGGGCATTGTCGGTGCCAGCGCCGCCTCGCGCGTCACCGGTGCGCCGCGCAGCCCGTTCTCGGCGAATTCGTCGAGGCCGACGACGTGGTCGGCGGCGGACAGATAGGCGCGCTTGGCCGCGCTCTGCGCCACGATGGTGACGCGCCGGTCGAAGGCGCGCAGCCGCGCCAGCGTGGGCAGGAAATCGCTGTCGCTCGACAGCAGCACGAACTCGTCGAAGCGGGTCGGGTGGTCGAGCGCCTCGCGGATGTCGAGGGCCATGCGCATGTCGGCGGTGTTCTTGAGGTAGGCGACGGGCGGGCAATCCACCACGTCGAAGCCGGCGGCGACGAAGTTCGCGCGGAACTCGCTGAAATAGGCGCGGTTGCGCAGCTCGCGCGCCGCGCGGTAGCGCGCCACGGGCCGGCCGGGCTGGAAGTCGAAGCCGCCGCCCGGGTTGAGGTAGCAGCGGCGGATCAGCGTGCGCCGCGTGGTCGGCTGCTCGCCCTCGCCGCGGCCTTCGAGGAAGGCGAGCCAGATGTCCGGCCGCTCGCCGAAGGCGTGCGCCGCGCGCTCGTCCCAGCGGGCCAGCGAGATGAAGACGTTGTCGAAATCCACGTAGAGTGCGGCGCGGCGGGCGTCGTCGGGCACGGCGTTGCGCAAGTCGGCGTTCTCCAGGAGGCAGGGCGCATCGCCGCCCCGCGCCGCGCCGTGCTTGACGCGGGGGGCGGGTGTGCGACACCCGCTCTCCGCGCGTTGGACCAGCGGACGCGTTAAACCAAAGGAGCGCCGCTCACAAATGCCTGCGATCACGCTGCCCGACGGCTCCACCCGCGACTTCGCGGGCGCGGTGACGGGTGCGGAGGTCGCGGCGGGTATCGGCCCCGGCCTTGCGCGCGCCGCTCTGGCCATGGAGCTGGACGGCAGGCTCACCGATCTTTCCGCGCGGATCGAGGCCGACGCACGCGTGCGCTTCATCACCCGCCGCGACGCGGAGGCGCTGGAGCTGATCCGCCACGACGCGGCGCATGTGCTGGCCGAGGCGGTGCAGGCGCTGTTCCCCGGCACGCAGGTCACCATCGGCCCGCCCGTCGAGCACGGCTTCTACTACGACTTCCACCGCAACGAGCCCTTCACCACCGACGACTTCGCCGCCATCGAGGCGAAGATGCGCGACATCGTCGCGCGCAACGCGCCCTTCGTGCGCGAGGAGGTGTCCCGTGAGGACGCGACGCGCCTGTTCGAGGCCAAGGGCGAGCGCTTCAAGGTCGAGCTGATCCGCGACCTGCCGCCGTCGGAGACCATCTCGCTCTACCGCCAGGGGGAGTGGGTGGATCTCTGCCGCGGCCCGCACATGCGCGGCACCGGCGATGTGGGCGACGCGTTCAAGCTGATGAAGGTCGCCGGCGCGTACTGGCGCGGCAAGAGCGAGAACCCGATGCTCTCGCGCATTTACGGCACCGCCTGGCGCGACCGGAAGGAGCTGGAGGCGCACCTCCTCATGCTCGAAGAGGCCGAGCGCCGCGACCACCGGCGGCTCGGCCAGGAGATGAGCCTGTTCCACTTCCAGCCCGAGGCGCCGGGCGCGGTCTTCTGGCACCCGCGCGGCTGGAAGCTGTTCGCGACGCTGACCGACTACATGCGCCGCCGGCAGGAGCAAGCCGGCTACGCGGAGATCAACACGCCCGACATCATGGATCGCGGCCTGTGGGAGCGCTCGGGCCACTGGGACAAGTTCCGCGAGGCGATGTACCTCACCGAGGCGAAGGAGGAGCGCGTCTTCGCCCTCAAGCCGATGAACTGCCCGGGCGCGATCCAGGTGTTCCGCCACGGCCTGCGCTCCTACCGGGAGCTGCCGCTCAAGCTCGGCGAGTTCGGCAAGGTCCACCGCTTCGAGCCCTCGGGCGCGCTGCACGGCCTGATGCGCGTGCGCGGCTTCACGCAGGACGACGCGCACGTGTTCTGCACCGAGGACCAGATCGAGGCGGAGAGCGTCAAGGTCATCGACCTGTGCCTCTCCATCTACCGCGACTTCGGCTTCGATGACGTGCGCATCAAGCTGTCCGACCGGCCGGAGCAGCGCGTAGGCTCCGACGCCATCTGGGACCGTTCGGAGGCCGCGCTGCGCGGCGCGTTGCAAGCCGCCGGCATCGCCGACTACGCGGTGAACAAGGGCGAGGGCGCGTTCTACGGCCCGAAGCTGGAGTTCGTGTTGCGCGACGCCATCGGGCGCGACTGGCAGTGCGGCACGCTGCAGGTGGATTTCAACATGCCGGGCGCGCTCGGCGCGTCCTACATCGGCGAGGACGGGCAGCGCCACGTGCCGGTGATGCTGCACCGCGCCCTGTTCGGCAGCCTCGAGCGCTTCACCGGCATCCTGATCGAGCACACCGCCGGGCGTTTCCCGCTGTGGCTCGCGCCGGTGCAGGTGGTGGTCGCGACCATCGTGGACGATGCCGCGCCCTACGCCCGCGAGGTGGCGCGGGCGCTCCGCGCCGCCGGGCTGCGCGCCGAGACGGATTTGCGCAACGAGAAGATCAACCGCAAGATCGTGGACCACATCGACGAGCGCGTGCCCATCCTCGCTGTCCTCGGCCGGCGCGAGGCCGAGGAGCGCACGGTCGTCCTCCGCCGCCTGCCGGGCCGGGAGCAGGAGATGCTGCCGCTCGCCGAGGCCGTGGCGCTCCTCGCGCGGGAGGCCGCTTCCCCCGACCTTCGCGAAACGCTTGCGACGGAACCGGCCGCGACTTAACTATCAGCATCAGATTGCCGTCACTTCGACAGGAGATTTCCCATAGCCCGTGGTCCTATGACCCCTACGCCGCCGTCCCGCGAGGGCCCGCGCGTCAACGCCGAGATCCGCGTTCCCCAGGTCCGACTCATCGACGAGAACGGCGAAATGGTGGGCGTGCTGAGCATCCGCGACGCGCTGTACCGTGCCCACCAGGCCGGCCTCGACCTGCTGGAGATCAGCCCCGGTGCCGAGCCGCCGGTGTGCAAGATCACGGACTACGGCAAGTTCAAGTACGAGCAGCAGAAAAAAGCCAATGAGGCCCGCAAGAAGCAGAAGGTCGTCGAGATCAAGGAGGTCAAGGTCCGGCCCAATATTGACGACCACGACTACGATGTGAAGATGCGCATGATGCGGAACTTCATCGGCGAGGGCGACAAGGTGAAGGTCACGCTTCGGTTCCGCGGCCGCGAGATGGCGCATCAGGATCTCGGCGTGAAGCTGCTCGAGCGCGTGCGGACCGACCTGGTCGAGCTCGTGAAGGTCGAAAGCATGCCGCGCCTGGAGAACCGACAGATGATCATGGTGCTCGCGCCAAAATAGGCGAGCCTCGCAGTGGCAAGCCAGGCAAGCCAGGCAGGACAGGGCAGGGCAGGCTCGCTGGTAAGGAAGTCGTCTGGGAGGCAACGGCGCGCTGCGCTTGCCGTCGCATCGGCTTGCTGGTGCCTTTCGGCGCCGGCGGCTCTGCCGCCTGCTTCGCCCGCACCCTCGGTGGGTGGATGGAAGATGGCGGGATGGTGCCCTCGGGCAGCACGCGGGACACCTTGGCCGCCCTGGTGACAGCGGAGCGCGGGCGGTGGGGTGGGGTGATCCGAGGGGGAGGACTCCGCCTGTCCGCGTGACGCTGCCGCGGCGGCCCGCAACCGGCCCGGCGCACCGCCGTGGCGCCAACTCCCAACACAGAGGAGGCCACGGCATGTCCCACCACGGCGACGCGCCGGAAGGCATCGGCGCGGTCGAATCCGGCCAGAACGAAACCGTTGACCTCATCAGCTCCGACAAGGTCGAGGGCACGGCGGTGTACGACCGGCAGGGCAACCGGATCGGCGACATCCACTGCGTTATGATCGGCAAGGTGTCGGGCCAGGTGGCCTACGCCGTCCTCAGCTTCGGTGGGCTGCTCGGCATTGGCGAGCGCTACCACCCGCTCCCCTGGCGCAGCCTGACCTACGACACGCGCCTCGGCGGCTACGCGGCAGACACGACTGAGGAGTGGCTGCACGAGGCGCCGAGCTTCGCCGCGGGCGAGGACCCGTTGGGCACCGACCCGGCCTTTGGCGGGCGCGTGCGCGAATTCTACGGCGTGAACATCTGACGTTTCACTCCGCCGCCGGGGCGAGCACCTCGGCGGCCTTTTCCGCCCGCAGCAAGGCCGCGCGCGTCTCCACCAGCTCGACCAGGTGCTCCACCATCGCCTCGGTCGTGATCGTGTGGTCCTGCCGGCCGCTCGCATAGACCATGTGCCGGCCCGCGCCGCCGCCGGTCAGGCCAATGTCGGTCATCAGCGCCTCGCCCGGCCCGTTCACCACGCAGCCGATGATGCTGAGCGTGATCGGCTCGACGATGTGCGCCAGCCGGTCCTCCAGGATCGCCACCGTCTTGACCACGTCAAAGCCCTGCCGCGCGCAGGACGGGCAGGAGATCACCTTTACCCCGCGGTTGCGGATCGAGAGCGCCTTCAGCAGCTCCCAGCCGACACGCACCTCCTCCTCCGGGTCGGTGGAGAGGCTCACGCGCACCGTGTCGCCGATGCCGGCCCACAGCAGCGAGCCCAGGCCGATGGCGCTCTTCACCGTCCCGGTGCGCAAGCCCCCCGCCTCAGTGATGCCGATGTGCAGCGGGTGGTCGCAGGCCTCGGCCAGCTGCTGGTAGGCTGCGACGGCGAGGAAGACGTCCGACGCCTTCACGCTGATCTTGAACTCGTGGAAGTCGTTCTGCAGCAGGTGGTCGGCGTGCCACAGCGCGCTCTCCACCAGGGCGTCCGGGTTCGGCTCGCCGTACTTCTCCAGCAGGTGCCGCTCCAGGCTGCCCGCGTTCACGCCGATGCGGATGGAGCAGCCGTGGTCCTTGGCCGCGCGCACCACCTCCTTCACGCGCTCGGGCGAGCCGATGTTGCCCGGGTTGATGCGCAGGCAGGCCGCCCCCGCCTCCGCCGCCTCGATGGCGCGGCGGTAGTGGAAGTGGATGTCGGCCACGATCGGAACACCCACCTCACGCACGATCTCTGCAAGTGCCGCCGTGCTCTCCTCGTCGGGGCAGGAGACGCGGACGACGTCCACGCCCGCGATCTCGCAGCGGCGGATCTGCGCGATGGTCGCGGCCGCATCGTGCGTCAGCGTGTTCGTCATGGTCTGGATGCTGATCGGCGCGTCCCCGCCGACGAGCACCTTGCCGACGCGGATCTGGCGTGAGAGGCGGCGCTGGATCTGCTGGTAGGGACGGTAGCTCATGATTCTCCCCGCGGATGACGCCCCATATAGCGCGCCGCGCCCCGCGGTGGGAGGCGGTTACTGCGTGACAGCGCCGCCCGCCGGCGTCTGCTGCGGGCGGGGGGCCGGCGGCGGGCGTGGCGCCGGCGGGGCGGGCTGGCGCAGCCGATCCGGGTCGAGCGGGATGTCGCGGC
>BBPD01001024.1_pt2 | contig 18906 bp, 18 predicted proteins | sample 1344911 | NCBI WGS metagenome assembly BBPD01 (sample SAMD00019088, study PRJDB2971) | groundwater metagenome | biome: freshwater biome; feature: mineral spring; material: ground water | place: USA: CA, Sonoma | collected 2011-09 | depth surface m
CCAATTTCATCATCTACGTGGGCATATTGTCGACCATCTTCTTCGTCATATATCTGGTGAAAAAGAGGGATGTCAAATATCCGCTGACCTTGCTTGGCAAACTCATCGGCATGCTCACGCCTAAGAGAGAGGAGCGCATAGATGCAGTCATGCAGGGATACAAATTCATCTCGACGAGACCGCGCGTCATCTCATCCGTTCTGCCACTGATTAACGTGCTGATGGTCGGACTCATCCTCTACTTCGGCATAATCGGCTTCGTGGTCATCGGCTCTGATAGCATGGCGCCGACATTCGAGAAGGGTGACCTATTAGTGATGCAGAGTGTGTTGATAGACCCCGTCGCCGGGGACATAATCATGTTCGACGCACCAGGAGTAGCTATTCCTGTGGTGCACAGGGTGTATTCCATCGGGGGCGAGGGTGATTGGTTCAGGACCAAGGGTGACGCCAGACCTGTTGACCTGTGGGCCATCCCTAAGGATGACATCAAGGGACAGGCGGTCATGATACATGGCGAACCCATCGTGCTCAGAGATGTTGGCATTTATTTCATCGAAGACCCCAGGCAGCCCCATGTGTTCGGCACTGAATTCGGTTTTATCACATCGCTGGTGCAGACGGTACAGACCAGTGGACTCATCTTGTTTTTCCTGATGATAGCGCTATATGTTCTCATGACGCTCAAAGAATTTCACTCAAAAGCTTTTAGTAGATATGATGGCAAAGGATGAGCTGTATGGAAGGAGTAAGATTATCACTGGCACAAAAAATTAATGTTGTCTGCGCCCTATGCGCCTCCGTATATCTAATTTATATTTCCGTGTTTCCGCTGATATATGTTTTTACCGTGGAGTTCAGCAGGCTCAGTCTGATCCAAAACACGATAATACTGTTCATCGGCATAGGCGCAGGATTGGGCGCATTCTCGATGGTCCAGCAGGCGCTCCTGTTCAACACCAAGATTGACGCCATGTTCGAGAAGGGAATATACAGGCGGCTCCAGCCCATGCTCAGAGAAGTCGCCAGAGTGCAGGTCGGACTGGATGGGGCATCACATAAGATGAACGCGATCGAGTCCAGCATCAACAGTCTTAAAAAAGCGGTTGACGACGCCCTTGTTGGCAGAATGCCTATGAGGGCGGATAAACTGACCTATTCTTCAGATCCAATATTGTTCCTCATCAAAATCGTAGTGCTGATAAACGTTACGTTTGCCGCGTTTGTGTTCATGGTGCAATTCCCATGGGTATACCTTCCATACGTGGTCACAGCTGTGTACTTCATGTGGTGGCTGGGCCTCACATCCGAATACGGCCTATGGCGTCATAACGGCGTCTATGTATGGGGATTCGTGCCAATCATAGTCATCCCAAGCGCTACGATTATCATGACGATATTGTTGCCGCGCGAAATAATGCTTGGAGCCCTCTACATCGCCCTTGGAATCTACGCATATGCATACTATGCATGGAGCACCTACGTCATGAGGGGGCGACTGCCAGGAATGATACACGACCTGCTGCAAGAAATCTCCACAAAATCGAAAATCAAACGACCCTAGATGACACCCATCTCGGTCAGGCAATTCAGGCAGATACAAGTCAGGACAGACTCCTCAGCTCGCTCATCATCTTGTTTTTCCAGAGCCTATATTGTCTCGGGTTGATATCGAGATATTCAAGTTGGTCAAAGGTCTTTACTACCGTCATCAGCTCCCCGACGTAATCCTCCTTGCCGTACTTTTTGAGCAGGGCGAAATACTTTTTAAGATCGACAGGGTGCATGAGCAGTGCAATGATGTCTATCTGGTCTTTTCTGCCCTTCACAGAATCTCTCCGGTGCATCTCTGCCCCTTGCTTTAGGATCAACAACGCCTCTGGCTTGACCGTCCTCAAATTTTCGATCTTGGTGACATAGCTGTCCAACTCCTCCACCTGAATCGGCAGCTTGGAGTAATGGGGCACGTATATATCAACATCTATCTCATCAATTTTCATCTCATATTTTCGCAACCTGTCGTTTTTTCTCAGCCCATAGCTCTTCTTCAACTGCTCCAGCGTTGTGAAATCGACGATGATATCGACGTCCTTGGATTTGCTGGCATTCGTCCACAGATAGGTTGCCCAGCCCCCGATGACGATGAAATCCACTTCTCGACTCAGCTTTTGCAGAACTTCCCAGCTCCTGTGTGTCAGAAGCTCACTCCAGTACTGCATTTATTCTATCCTCCAGCGCTTTGATGAACTCGCCAGCATACCAGGTGTTGATGTTCCACAGATCGACGTAGGTTTGTGCCATAGTCGTCACTCTCCCATATCCATCCATCAAAGAATCCTTTTTCAGAACGAATAAATTTGCCGGACCTGGCATCTCTGGAAACCTATCTTCGAGTTTCTTAGCGGAGTAGATATAAACTTCACTGTAATCTGCTGGAACGTCCTTAAAATTGAACTTGTAGGCAGAATAGGCGCCATAGACGACATCGTCTGGCATGCTCTTCTCGATTTCGGTCACGGTACCATCTGCTCTCGTGCTGTAAATGACGTCTTTTGGAACGTTCCTAATCGAAGCCCAATACAGCAAAATCTTCTTTGCATCGATTATGCGGAAATTCATCGGATTGACCTTTACAGTGCCCATCCTGGTCAGCGGCTTGAAAGCGTGATTGACAGTACTCAGAGAGATGTCCAATACCTTTGAAAGCTCCTGCTGCGTAGCCGCGCGCTCGCCCTGCTCTAAAACTCGGTAAAGGATTTCTCTGTACACGAACTCCTTCTTTTTCATGTTCGAATTTATGATAGGTTTATTTATAAAGCTTTCGATGTTTTTCGAAATCTCACAGTATGCCCATCTCAGTCAGGCGCTCTGGCAGATACGTGTCCGTCACGTAATCAAGCCCATACTTCGCTAACGACTGTTGCTCGCTCTTTTTGTTCAATTCCAGCTGCAGGTTGATTTCATTCTTCCAGAACTCCGTCTCAAATCTTGGGTCGGAGAGTTCTGAATGTAGCGCTTTAATGTCCTGCTCTGACAACTTATCGGTCGGCAGTTCGTAGTTGACTATATCGGATGGGCGAATGCCGATAAACTGCGCTGAAGGGGTCGCCATGTACTCTGACATATGGGCGCTTTTGATGGACCCATACGCTACCGAGGCGAAAATACGGTAGGACCATGGGTCTCCATCGGTGAACACCACCACGGGTATCTTCAGCTCTTCGTTCAGCCGTTTGAGAAGTCGTCTTGTGCTTCTGGCAGGCTGCCCTTTAAGGTGCACGAGAATCGTATCAAATTTCTCGTCAAAACCGTTCTCGATCAACCTGTCCCGCATACCACCAGTCTCTATTGCTATGATCATCTTGGCGTCGTGTTCCAGGAACTCGAGTTTGTCCACTGTGTTTGGAATCTGGTAGCCAGCTTCTCCCACATCATCCTGACAGTGGAATGTCTTTGTACCACGTCTGGTCTGTTCCTTGATTTTGATTGGGCCAGTGATGGAGGCTCCATCCTCTTCTGGCCGAATATGGAAGTTTTCACGCTGTAGCTCACTTATGATTTCAATGTCTTCTATCAACCTGTCGCTTTCTTGTTGTTCCCTGAATTTTGCCAGACTCCAATTTTCAGATATGTAATATAATTCTCTCAGAGTGGAGGACCTTGCCTGAGCCAATTGCATATTTAAAAATTCGATCAAGTATGACGTCTTTAGCAACTGATATGCGCCCCTGACGGTTTTCGCACTCCTGATACTTTCCCTGTCGCCATATACCCACACCTCCGAATCCTCACTGTATTCTATGTTGGTTTTGGTTCTGGTAGGCAGATTGAGATGCGGAATTTGCTCGCCCAGTAGTTGGCCATAAAATCCTCCTATGATGTCGAGCAATCTTTTCTTCGTCAGTTCGTCCTTTTCCGTTGTTTTTGCTTCTGCACTCATTCTTCCACATCCTTTCTTGACTCTAAAGTCTTTGCACCGGTGACGAGCTCCTCTTCTATCCCTTCGACCATTGGAATTGATAGCTCCGGTGCCTCATCGCACTTGATCATATATTGAATGGACTTCTCTTCATCTGCTTTCAGTGATACTTTCCATATCTGGCCCATCTCGCCATCCATCTCCACGACCTTTGCATCGGAATCTGGCTTTACCATCTCATATTTGGATAATTCATATAACTTGAATGTCCTGGTGTGTTCACCGAAATTTTTGAGTCTGATCGACACGCCATATTGGCCATCGTTTTGTCCTACGATCTTTCGTTGTATTAATATATTTTCCATGATCTTCGCCACTATTGGCTTGATGTCTGGCTCTTCTTTTCCCACAATTGAGGATACCTTCTCCACCAGTTTTGGAAGGACCTTTTTGATGATCTCTTCCTTTTCCCTGCGCTTCTCGAGCAATTTCTGCCTTGAGAGGTAATTCCGCAGATTTCTGGCTACACCTCGAATCGCCAATTCGATCTCATCTACTATCTCAGGGATATCTGCTATCGCATCTTTGGACTCCGAGGTAAACGGAATCTTCGTAGATGCCACGTGGATAGACACGACCAGTGGTCCGAGCGGGATGCCAGTTCCACCTGGTTGATTTAATTCATACTGTCTCCAGTTCATCCTTTCCATGGCGTGAGTTATGGCGCATCCGCCCTGTTGATATAGTAACGGCACTCGATTGGCGAATCGCAATATGGTGACCTTCTCCTCTTTGGGCAGGTCGCCGCCATATGCAATGCCCGCCTCGACTATGAATGGATTGCCCGAGTGGACCGCGGGTGGTCGCGTTGCGGTCGAGATAAAATCTACGTTGTACTCTTTTTCCAGCCCTTTGTAAATGAGGTCTTTGCCAATCGGTGAGAGGCAGTCGGTAGGTGGTGCCGTAATTCTGACCGTTTTGAATGCTTCTAACAATCGAACTGTTTGGTCCCTGGACAGATCATTTGGATTTGCATCAGGGTCCAGATTCGCGGTTTTACACAGGTCCTCCGCAGTAGTTCGCCCAATTCTGGCAAATTCGTTCATCAAAAACGATATGAGTTTATAGCGCTCTGTGTACCTCATCATCTTGATTAACGTCCCCAGTTCAATGCCTTCTGGATGCGGCCGTATCTCATTGGGTTTTGCAGGCATCTCGTTGGTTGCCCTTTCGAATACCTCCTCTTCTCCATTCGGCTCTATCAGTGTCAACCGTGCGTGCGGGTTGACGATTGCCGTGTCCTTGAGATATTCCCATACCGACTGACGGCGCCCCCTGACATATGTCGCCGTCATCTCCATCTCGGTCCTGGTCCCATGTGGGCGGTCCCACTCGATGATGCTCTCGGCTACGATCTCTGGCTCGTTGGTCTGGGTGTCGATAATCAGCTCATAGTAGTGGGCAGGTTCATCCTTGCCGATTTTAGAGATTATTTTTGAAGGTTTGCCGGAAGTTAACTGCGAATAGAGCACTGCTGCCGAAATGCCGATGCCTTGCTGCCCCCTGCTCTGTCTTAATACGTGGAACCGCGATCCATAGAGCAGTTTGGCGAATATTTTGGGTATTTGGGCTTTCACGATGCCTGGACCATTGTCTTCGACTATGACTCTGCAGTTATCTCGATCTGCTCGTTCAATCTGGACTAATATATCTGGGAGGATTCCAGCATCTTCACACGCATCTAATGCGTTGTCCACGGCTTCCTTGACACACGTGATGAGGCATCTCGGCGCCGAGTCAAATCCGAGTATCTGCTTGTTCTTCTCAAAGAACTCGGCGACGCTAATCGCTTTTTGTTTCTTTGCTAATTCTTCTGCAATCAAGTTTGCCATTCACTCACCTTACCGATAAAGTCAAAAAGAGGTGTTTCTGCCCACCCCACCCACTAAGTATGCTGGGAACTTATTTAATCATTACTGCCAATTTTTAGTTTCTTCACTGCGTTTACATAAGTTGTATGTGGCAAAAAGATTATGGATGTAATCACTTTCGCACTCCTATTCAACAAGCTTTTTAACGACATATACGCAAAATAACCTGACAACAATGAACGAAATCATCGTCGTGGGGGATGTTCACGAGGGCATAAATTTTGGGTTCCAGATAGACTCAGAGACAGGACTCTCAGCGAGAACTCTCGACACTCACAATAATTTCACGAGGGCAGCGCAGTTTGCCATCGAGAATGTTGCGAAACTTTTCGTCATAGTCGGTGATCTCTTTGATCGTACGCATGTCAGCCCGGCATTTCGCGAGCTGGTCAGACGTGACGTCATAGAGCCTCTGGCAGAGGCAGGTATTGGTATATGGATACTTGCTGGAAATCACGACCAGCCCCGTAACACGCACAAAGGAACGTCCATCGACGACTTCAGAGGTTATCCGCATGTTAGAGTATACCGGAATCCCACAACAGAAAAACTTACCATTGATGGAAAGACGGTCGGTTGCATCATCGTTCCTTATTTGCACCCAACACATATTGCGGGATTGGTCAGGGAGAAATTGGGCAAGGAAACTTCGCAAGAGCAGATGTTCCACCAGGGGCAGGAAGTGTTGAAGAACTGGATTAAAAATAGGACAGAAGAACTGGATGCCGATTTTAAGATTTTATTCGCCCATTACTACATCGAAGGCGCGAAGTTAAGGGAAACCGCATGCCCGGAGGTTTTGCCTGGCGAATTCTCCTTTAGGAAGGATATGATTCCAGATAATCTGGACCTGGCTATTTTTGGACATATTCATTTGCATCAGGTGATGCGCAGCAACTCTACCGAACTCATTTATGCGGGAGCCGTCGAGAGAATCGATTGGGGCGAAATGGGTGACAAAAAGGGATTCATCGCAATTAATCTGTTTGCTCCGAACAAATGGCACTTTGAAGAGTTGCCGACGAGAGACATGTTGAAGATTGAGGTGGAAGTTGCTGCAGATGACGACCCAACGCAAAAAATTTTGGATGCAATACCCGACGTCACCGAAAAATTGGTCAGACTGGAGGTTGCAATCGGTGAAGGACTTCGGAGCAAGGTCGCTGAAGGCAAAATCGCTGAAAAGCTAAGAGGTGCCTTCAATTATGATGTGCGCTGGCGCGAAAAATCAGCGGAAAAGGTAGGATTTGCCAATTTCACGATGGATCCATTTGAACTCCTCAAAAACTTCATCGAGATAAATTACTCAACCCATCCAAAATGTGATGCGCTGTTGGATGAAGGCAGGAATATCCTGGAGGAGGTTCTGCGTGAGGATTAATACGCTTGATTCGCTTGTTTCGGATGGCGGCTTTGTCATAGAGGATATTGAAATCAAGGGCTTCATGCGCTACCTGGACAGGTCGACGATCAGTTTTCCGCATAAATTTACGGTGATAACCGGGCGAACAGGGACTGGAAAGACATCGATACTCGATGCGATCACCTTTGCATTATACAGGCGCACATCGAGAATCGACCTGCCGAATGTCAAGATCGAAAGCATTTGCCAGCAAGGCGGATACGTCAAGATTACATTCTATCAGGGTTCCGATAGATATGAAGTCACGCGTGGGCTGACTCGCTCTGGTTCATCATATGTCACGCTCAGAATAAATGGCACATCGATCAATGGCACCATTCAGGAGATCGATGCGAAGATGCAGGACATCATCGGTTTGGATTATGTGGGTTTCAGAAATTCAACCTTCGTCAGGCAGGACGAGATGAGGGAGTTGGGTGCGCAGACTGGCTCCCAGCGTCTCGAAATCTTCCAGAAGTTATTCAGACTTGAAACGTTTGAGAAGGCACAAACTATTGCCGCAGGGAAATTGGGCAAGGTCTTGTTGGACATCAGGGCTAATGAATCGGCATTGGGTGTTATGGGGGAACAACATTCCAGACTACCAGAAAAAGAGGAAGAATACTTCCTCCTAAAAAAGGAGAGCGAGGACGAAAGGGAAAGATTAAACGAGCTAAAAAAAACAATTGAGATAATGAGTGGCTCACTTGAGGAACTAAAGAGCAGGCACGAAGAGTTTTTAGAGGCAAGGGCTAAGGAGGCAGGGTTATCCAGTGGCCTCGCCGAGCTAAAAATGAAGATCGCAAAGTCCCATGAGGATAATCTAAAAACACAGGAACTCAAGCGTCTGGTTTCAAGATTAGCCATAGAAACAGGGGATTATGAATTGCTGCAAACGGAGCTGGACGTACTAAAGGAAAAGGAGCAGAAGGTCGCAAGTATTCAGAAACAAAAGCAGATTTACGAGAGCCAAAGACGGCAAACTGATGCAGAGCATAAGCGTGAATTTGGGGAATTATCTGCACGGTATAATGTGCAGAAATCGAGGCTGGACAAGATAACTACCGACATCGATAAAGATATGGCATTCTCGCTTTTAAAAAGCGAGGGGGCACTTGGGGAGCGCATCACCCGAATAGACCTGGAGCTCGAATGGCTAAAAGAAAACGAAGACCTTGTCATCCGCCTTAAACGAGAACAAGAGGACACTAAGTGTGAACTGGACGAAGTCTCGTTGCAAACGAAAAAGATCGACGTCGATTCCTTTGTTCACTCCGAGATTCAAGAAGGGCTAAAACATATCCAAAATGAAATGCAAAGAAAACGAGAAGGATACCATGAAAAAATACGGGTAATCGGGGAGGAGCTCAAGGGGATTCAGGCTGAAATTGACGCCATTGGTTTTGAAATACACGACAGAACAAGATTGAACGAGATACAGCAATCGTTGAACGCTAAGAGACAAAAGAAGGATGAATTGGAGCGAATACGGAGTGAATTAGATAAGGTCAAGGACTACGATGCGCTCATAGAGGATTTGACTGGCCAAAAAACGCAAAAAGAGTTTGAACTGAAGGATTTGCGCGATTCGCTAAGGAGGCTTCAGGAATATGAAACCCAGTATAGAGCGACGGAATCTGAGTTGAGAAAGTTGGAGGAAGGGCAAAGAGAGCTTGACGGGCTCATCCATGGAAGGGAAGGGGAAATGAAGCAGCTCACCAAGGAAATCGAAGCTCTTCAAGCTCTCGGCGAACGGATTCGGGAACTGGAGGATGAGCTAAAGAAATTACAGGAGACTTCCGAAGTGCTCCTTCTCCTGAAAGACAAGATATTTCACAAGAGGGGAGTAGTGATGTATGCGGTCAACCAGCTACTGCCGCAACTTGCCCGCGAGTCCTCGCTCAATCTCTCAGATATGACGGATAATAGGTTTAGCAAGGTACGGCTGAGCCCCTATGAGGAAAACAATCGCTACGGCATTCGCATCGAGGTAGAGGGACCAGATGGCAGTTTCCATGATGTGCAGGAGTTCAGCGGCGGCGAAAAGACGCAGATAAACGCCTCTCTGAGATTTGCGATAGCGAAAGAACTCGCGAGCATGCCACAGGTCGGCAAATCATTCGGCAGGATGAAGACGCTGTTTATCGATGAAGGCGACCTCGGCTCGCTGGACACGGAGCTCAGCAGGGAACTATTCGTCAAGAAGTTATTCGATATGGGACGATTCTTCGACAAGGTCATTTTAATCACCCATCTGACCGATGTGGCGGAAAAATTCCCGGCCAAGCTCAGGGTAGATATGACGCCAGAGGGCAAATCGAGGATAGGGGTGCTGTACGATGAGTGATTTTAGCGTTGAGATTCCAGGAGTGCTGATATCGGTCCGAAATTATCTTGACCAGATACGAGACGAGGAGTCTGTAGTGGATGTAAATCCCGTTCGGTTTGAATATGCAGACGCATCGCCTGACATGGTTGCCGTCGACGGTTCTCATTCATTCATATTTGATTTCTCAGGAATCAAACTTGCGGCGATTCGGGTTTGTGCATTGACATACGAGTTTGTAGATAAGGAACTCGATGGAAAGATTGGATATAAGCTCAGGCACAATCTCGTTGCTGAGCATCCCATTTTGGTATCGTCCCATGAATCGTTTGTCAGAGAGCAATCCGAGGTGTACCAGAAGTTGCTCAAAAGTGCGAGGAAATCGCAACTAAAAAAGACGCACATATATATCGCCAACGAACTGCGCAGATATGAGGAATGCAAGCTGATGAATCGAGTTGCGGGAGAGGTGTCTGGAAAGATTTTGGCCTTCGACGGTGCGTTAACAACGCCGCCGCCATTCTTGGATGAGTTCGCGCATCTGATGGAAGATACTATTCGGCTATGTGAAAAGAACGAAAACATATTGGTCGGAATCTCCAAGGACTCTGAGACGCACATGCTCGGCCAAATCTCTACCGATGAAGAGTTATTGCGCAAATTGGTCAAAACGCCAGCCCTCTATTATTTGCGTGCTGAATATGAAAAGACACATCCTCAGCCACATTATGGCGATATTTATTTTGCAAAATTATTCCCGCGCGCGCCCAAGTGGTTCAGGGTGGATGTCGGCACATTTAAGGATGACCCAGACTATGTCTTCTCGGCCATCTCGCACTATGCGCGATCAGAAATCTGTCCAGGGTACCCATATCCTTTGCTGGAAGCGCACAGATACGTCGTAACAGTCCGACATCTTCGCGAGATGTATGAAAATGTCGTTCTTAAACTCGCTCCGAAATATGGAATTTCGATAGAAGACGTCATAAACGGGCGGACGAATATCGATGGATTAAGGCGACAGGCATTCCATGAGTTTTTAGATAGAAATAGCAAGGTGAAACCATGAAGATTGGCGAAGTCGTATCGGCATCTGTGTCAGGAGGCATCGAGGCAAAACTGGAACTCAATAATCCAGAGGAATTGAAGATCGGATATCCCATCATCGTCGAAGGTCAAAAATATGATTTTTACTGCGTAGTACAGGACATTCGCAACCCTGCGACCGGGATTATCGAACAAATTGCAGGGTCTGACATGGGAAAATCGGTCGTGCCGATGATTTCACCTGGCATTCATGAGGGTTATGCCGGCCAGATATTCTTCTCAAAGGCGCTGTTAAAGCCAATTCAGTTGGTCGACGAACGCGGCAAATTGTACGGGCCGGAGACCATACCGCCATATTTCTCGTTGGTTCGAACGGCTACCCATGAGGATGTCCAGAAGATTTACCAGCCCACGGAGACTTCCATGCCGATTGGCTCTTTGCGTGGCATATCGGATTTTGAGATTCAACTGGACTTCGCCAGATTGACTGAAAAGCCATTTGCACTTTTTGGACGCACAGGCATGGGAAAAAGCATTCTGTGCAAGATCGTGTGCAATTCTATTTTGACAAAGGACATCGCGAGCATACTCTTGTTTGACATGCACCAGGAATATGGCATGTACTCCAAAGGCGATAACTCTCCTGGTTTGAAGTTTTCATTTCCTCAAAAAGTGGAGACGTTCTCCCTGGACCCGGCGAACAACGAGGCCAGACCATTTGTAATCAGTTCGAGAGAGATAACGCCCTCTGACATCATCATCGCCTTTCAGGACCTGTCACCTCCCATGATCGATACCATGTATGCGATAGAAAAAGGTGACAGAAAAGATCTTGTGACTGCGATTCGAGAGGCAACACCAGACGCAGATGGAAGAATTCACGCAGGTTCACTCCAGGCCCTCCAGCGAAAGATCGCGCGCATGGACCGATTTGATTTTGTTCGGGATACATCTTCCGACATATTCGGTCAACTGATATCGCTGATCAAAGCCAGAAAATCCATCGTTCTTGACTTCGGAAAATACGGGCAGGATACGACTGCATATCTTTTCGTAGCGAACATAGTGGCGAGGCGCCTGTACGACCTTTATACTGGTAAGACGGAAGGGCTTCCACGCCTTGTGGTTTTCCTCGAAGAAGCACATAAATTCCTGGACCCGCAAATAGCATCGCACACGACATTTGACAAATTGGCTCGCGAGACCAGAAAGTTCAATTTGATACTAGCACTGATCGATCAGCGCCCCTCGCGCATCGATGATGAAGTTCGAAGTCAACTTGCAAATCGGTTGATATTGTCGCTCAAAGAGCCAAACGACATCGCCTCTGCGCTTGCGGGCATACCGGACCGCAGTGTATGGGAAGGCATAGTCGGCGCGATGCCTCCAAAAACGGTACTTGCGGTAGGCGATGCCATCAGGGTTCCGACCGTCATCGATGTCATGGAGTATAATGTAGATACAGTAAAACGTCTTTTTGGTGAAGGGACTCTAAACAGTGAGGAAATAAGCGAGATAGCAGACCGTGCGGATGAGATATTTAAGTAACGAACATAGGAGGATGTATTGTGAATTATGAATTGTTGGTGCTGCTGCTCCTTATCCTTCTCACAATCTGTTTTATATTCTTAGTGAGGTCACTGATGGAGGTCAAAGGGTGGGAATATAAATTTGAGATGCGCGTGAAGGAATGGCTTGAAGGGGAGGAGCGCAGCATCAGGGAGGACGCCATCCAGAGGAGCGCACTAACGCGTTCTGGAAAGGCGCTGGAAAAGTTATGTCCGTTTCTGGCGGATTTTGGGTATGACCCGCATGATGTCCGGTGGCTGGGAGACCCCGTGGACCTCATCGTATTCGATGGATATGCGGAAGGTCATCGAACTGGAGATGGCCTGCGACAAATCGTATTCGTCGAAATAAAGTCTGGCAAGAGCAAATTGACGAAAGCGCAGAGGAAAATCAAAGCATTGGTAACGGATGGAAAGGTTTGTTGGGACGAATTTAAGATTTGAGTAGAGATAAACATTCAAAAACGACAGGGATTTATACGCATGTTGTAATGAAAGATTTAAGGAAGATTAGAAGGTTGTTTAGAGTCGAGAATAAACGAAATAGGTTCGGATAATAGAAATGGAAAAACAATGAATGAAAAAACACCTAAGGACAAACCCCCACAAAGTGGGAGAAAAGGAAGACACTCAAGAAGGGTATTAGGAGCTGTCCTAAGTCTTGAAGAGCACGTTCGTCCGGAATGGTGGCGAAGCATTTTCAACGCCTTTTACCTGAAAACAGATGCGGATGTGGTAGATGACAAGAATATCACTCTTCGAGAAGTGGACTTGTTCTCGGAGATCCTAAAGCTTTCGCCAAATGATAAGATCTTAGATTTATGTTGTGGACAGGGACGGCATTCCCTTGAACTGGCAAGGCGAGGGTTTCTCAACAGTGAGGGGTTAGATCGTTCGCATTACCTGATTCAAAAGGCTAAAGAACAAGCAAAAAAGGAAGGGTTGAACGTTAGATTTAGAGAAGGTGATGCCCGAAAACTCCCATACGCACCAGATACGTTTGATGTGGTTACAATCTTAGGAAACAGTTTTGGTTATTTTGAAACGATTCAGGATGACATGAGAGTTCTGAAAGAGGTTTTCAAGGTTCTGAAGCCTTGGGGACGACTTCTTATCGATGTTGCTGATGGGGAATACTTAAGAGAGCGTTTTCAGCCCAGAACCTGGGAATGGATAGACAATAAACATTTTGTATGCAGGGAGCGCTCCCTTTCATTGGATAAACAGCGTCTAATCTCACGAGAAGTGGCCACTCATGTGGAGAAAGGAGTTATTGCGGATCAATTTTATGCAGAGAGACTCTACACCCGTGAGGGCATGGATGAACTCCTGAAAAAAGCAGGATTCAGCAACTTTACTATTCATGGAGAAATATCTCAGAATTCACAGCGAAATCAGGATTTGGGGATGATGGAGAGGCGAATTATTACGACAGCTATATGCAGGAAGGAATGGTCGCCAGTCAAGAGGAAAAAAGAGGAAGTAAGGAATGTTGTCGTAATCTTAGGTGACCCCGCGAAAGCCGATCCCTTGAAGCCATTATGCGTCTTTGATGATGACGACCTTTATACAATCGACCAACTGAAAGGTTCATTAAGGGAACTGAGGAGCTACCACTTTACATATCTTGTCAATCACAACACTTTGCTTCATGATATTATGAAATTGAAGAATAAAGTAGATCTTGTTTTTAATCTATGCGATGAAGGTTATAACAACAATGCAAGAAATGAACTTCATATACCAGCCTTGCTCGAAATGATTGAGATTCCATATACGGGCTCTAACCCTCAGTGTCTTGCTTTTTGTTATGACAAATCACTTGTACGTGGAATTGCAAAGGAGATGTGGATCCCCGTCCCCGAAGCATTCTTAATCAAGTCCAAAGACGCTACTTTTGAACTTCCCTTTGAATTTCCTGTCATCGTAAAACCCAACTTTGGCGATTCCAGTTTTGGGATAACCCAGAGGAGTGTGGCAAACAATATTGAGGAGCTTGTTAATGCTATTTCAGAGATCCGGGAGAGACTTGGCTATGATAAAACCATTCTTGTTGAGGAATTTCTAACAGGAAAAGACATAAGCGTAGGAATAATAGGAAATCCTCCCGAATCTTACATAGTCTTACCCATCATAGAAGAAGATTACTCAGCACTTCCACCAGAACTTCCCAAAATATGTGGATATGAGGCTAAGTGGCTTCCAGAATCACCATACTGGAACATTAAATCAGTTCCTGCCGAATTACCAGAGGAGACAAAGAAACTCGTCTTGGAATGCTGTTCGAAGTTGTTTGAGAGGCTGGAGGTCAGAGATTACTGCCGATTTGACTGGAGGCTTGATGTGGAGAATAATCCCAAACTTCTTGATGTTAACCCGAATCCTGGCTGGTGCTGGGATGGTCATCTTGCAAAGATGGCAAAGATAGCAGGGATGTCTTATACTGAAATGTTAGAATCTATTTTACGCGTAGCCGAACAGCGATTGGGCATTCAGACGGATAAAAGCATGGAAGAACATGTTGCCAAGACTTCGCCTAACAGCGGATAAAAGGCTACGGTGCTACGCACCTTCGCCCAAATTACCTGACATGCGTTCACAACACCGACCATAACGTTCTTTTAGGAAGGGAACATCACATTTATATGGGAGGAAATTATGATGCGTCAGTTCAAAATTATCGTTGAAAAGCACCCTGATGGTTATGTAGCATACCCTTTAGGGCTTAAAGGGGCTATAGTCGGGGAAGGAGATACCTATGAAGAAGCCCTTTCTGACGTGAAATCAGCAATTCGCTTCCACGTTGAGACTTTTGGAAAAGAGGCTCTCGATGTCGAACCACCTGTCCTTGAAGCTTTCGTTGCTGAGACTGGAGTTAATGTGTAATGACAAAGTTTCCTGTGGGTGCACCTAAACGGAAAGTAATCAAAGCGCTGGTGACTTTGGGCTTTCAAGTGGTTCGGGAAAAAGAACACGTTTCTATAAACCATCCGAAAATAAAAGGTTCTACTCTCAGAACAATTTGCACCCAAGCTGGCATCACAAGGGAGGAGTTTTTGGAGGCCTATAGTAGAGCATAAGAGTCGGCATCATCAGATACCACAGCATATACGCTATGGGCTTACGCCCCTGCTCTTCGGGATGTTGTTCCCTTCGTCGCAACGTCGTATATACCAAAACCGTTATACAAAACCCTCACAAAGTATTAGTAACTGGACTCATTAAGAAATAGTATGGCGAACTTTGGGAAGATTTTAACCTTTACTCGTTCAGATGGAGGTTTTCTACAAAGCCATAAAAAACATTAATAGACCTATTACAGCAATTGCCTCTCACTGGATTCCATAATTCGTTTCATTTCATCCTGCAAATGCTGCGGCAGCCCTTTGATATCCACGTCCAAAAAACCCCTGATAATCACAGCAGCAGACTCCTCCTCGTTTAATCCTCTTGCCATCAAATAGTGTATCTCTTCTTCTGCAATTTTTCCGACCGCAGCCTCGTGTGACAAATCGACGCCTTCTCTTAGTCCTTCCAGTTCTGGTATTGCATGAATCTTGCCCCCCTCTGACAAAATAAGTCCGCGGCATTCTAGATGTGCTTTTACTTCAGGAACTTCTCCAATCAAATGTCCCCTTGCCATTATATTGCCGCCCTTTGATATTGCCCTGGCGATAAGTTCAGCCTTACTGCCTTTTGCCTTTAAGAAAACTCTGGAGCCAACATCCATATTTGAACCTTCAGAGGCATACAAAATGGTGTTGTACCTTACGGTGGCGTTCTTGCCAGCGCAGTATGCGGTTGGATACATCTGCAGGTCTCTCACAGGTTTCATGCAAATGTAATTGCTCAAAAACACGCCGTTCTCTTCTATAATCGTCCCAGTCCTTGGTCTGACTACGACATCCTTTGCCCAGTTATGAATCATCGTGAACGATATATGTGCGTTTTTCTTCACATAAAATTCAGAAATGCCGATATGCAATCCATTTTTCACGTTATGGGCGGTCGTGCAGCCGGTAATTATGTGAAGTTCGGAGCCCTCCTCAGCGATTATGATATTGTGCACATTCTGTGCCAGGCCATCTTTGTCAATAAACAGGCAGGCTTGCACTGGAAATTGCACCTTAACGCCTGGTAGCGCTCGGATAAAATATCCATGATTCGATTTTAGCTCTGCCTGCGCGGTGTATTTGTCCATATCGACTGCTACATTTTTCCACCAGTAATCCTTCAGCCAGTCATATTTTTTCAGTGCCTCCGTGACGCTCATGACTTCTATGCCATTTTGATTGGCAGACGACTGTATCACAGAATGGTCGATTTGAAAAAACGAGCCCGACCTATACGACTCATTGGCATCGACGCCGGCGCCGATAGCTTTCTCTCGTACGTCAACGGACAATTCCTTCAATTTCTTAATTCTGCCGTGTTCCTCCGCCTGAGCAGAATATTTATCCAAGCTTATGTCAGGACCAAGTGCAGCGGGCTTGTCTCTCGCTTTATGCGCCCTTTTCCGAGTATTGTTTATCTCAGGCATCTTGCACACTCCTCATAACCCCTTTCTTTAATCATTTTTAAAAGTCCATCCGGCTTTCCAGAGCAGCGTATCGTGCCATCGATCATGACGTGTCCATGGTCGGCGTTCACGTAATCCAATATATGGCCGGTATGGGTTATAATCAGTCCTGATGTATCTCTTATGGTGCAATTTTTAGTTCTCTCCAGCACATCATTTATGACCTCGCCTACAAGGGCGATATTCACCAAATCCACTCCTGAATCCGGCTCGTCGAGCATGATAAAATCAGGCTGTAGCGCTGCTAATTGAAGCAGTTCAGACCGTTTTGTCTCTCCGCCAGAAAAACCAAGATTGATATCTCTGTCCAAGAACGCAGACAGATTAAGCCTCTTGGCCAGTTCCTCTGCGTTAGAATTGCCTGATTGTGCACAGATGTTGACCATATCCCTTAATTTGACGCCCCTGATAACAGGCGGGTTCTGAAAGGCAATGCCGATGCCAAGTTTAGCTCGCTCGTCCATTGGCAGGCTTGTAATGTCCTTGCCCTTGAAAAGTATTTTACCAGATACCACCTTATATTTTGGATTGCCCATGATGGTTAGCAATAAAGACGTCTTTCCCGAGCCATTTGGTCCAAATAAAGCGTGCAATTCTCCTTTGCCTATGTTCAGATTCACGTTGTCCAATATCTGTTTGCCGTCGACTGCGACCGTCAAGTTGTCAATTTTAAGCATGCGACACTACCTATGGTCAACGTTGTTAACCAAACTTAAATGTTATCTCATATATACATCATCAATATGAATTCATCCCTGTGCATCGTGTGCAAAGGAAAGGGTGCGTGTGGACGGCAGAAATGTCCAATACTCTCAAAATTCCAGGCGTTCGAGAAACTTCCACCCATTAGTGATATCATCTTTGGTGCATCCCCGCCATCTGTTTTTGTCGGGCGGATGGGTTATCCAAATATCCAAGCAGGTCCGCAGGTCCCACCGCTAATAAGCGGCAGTGATGCGCAGATCTACGACAGTCCACAGGAGTGGCTCGACAGGCAGGTCGAGGACGTCATCGGATTGCGCTCGAATCTGGTCCGATGTAATATCAAGCTGAACGTCAAAGATGCCAGCACACTGGACAACAAATTTCTGGTCAAGACACATGAGCTCGCAATGGCAGATATGCCGGTAGATACTGAGGTGTGGTTCGTAAAGCCTCCTAAAAAGGAGTTGCGCTTTGATGACGTGCTCGCACCGATGGGCCCATCCGGTCAGATTAAATCACTGGACATAACCGAAAATCCATCGGTTCCGCAGAGTATTGACCGTCTGACGTCTGATACAGATGTTTTGGCCGGGGATGCGGTTGTGGAGTTGTATGGAAGCGGCATTTCGGTTTATCACATTTACAGGCTGCTCTCGATCGGATTGCTGGGGAAGCAGAATGCCCGACGACTCGTTCCGACAAGGTGGGCTATTACGGCAACGGACGACGTCCTTGGCAGGGAACTTGTTGCAGGACTAAAGGATATGCCGATATTTGACAGCATCAAGGTGTTCAGTTCTCAGAAATTGGGCAACCGTTTTGAGATACTCTTGCTCCCGCGCATATTCTCGTTTGAGTTGATAGAAATCTGGCTGCCGAAGTCGGTCTGGGCCGGGAATTCCGTATGGGTCGGCGCAGATCGGGAGGGATATGATGGCAAAACCACATATTCAAATCTTGGTGGAGGATATTATTCCGCTCGCCTTGGCGTACTTGAATATCTCGAGAAAACCAGGAAACAGGCATCGGTGTTCATGGTACGGGAAATCCTTCCAGACTATTGGGCGCCCCTGGGCAGTTGGGTGATTCAAGAGACCGTGAAGGATGCGATGGCGCGGCGGCCAAAAGAGTTTGAAACTGCAGACGAGGCGATAATTGATATAGCAACCCGAATAAGAACACCTCTGTACAGGTGGAAACACGAAGCGAAATTTCTGGATGACTTCAAATTCCAGAAAAGATTGATGGATTATATGTCCGATACGATACAGGGGCATTAAGCGAGCACACATCTCGAAATATTCAGGAGCCAGTATCCATTTTTCATTACTTTGCCGCTATCAATTATCTTCACACGCCTCCTGAACAGTGGGCCATTATGCGTCGGCCGGGATTCGAACCCGGGTTTATGGCTTGGCAAGCCATAGTG
>BBPD01000742.1_pt1 | contig 18885 bp, 22 predicted proteins | sample 1344911 | NCBI WGS metagenome assembly BBPD01 (sample SAMD00019088, study PRJDB2971) | groundwater metagenome | biome: freshwater biome; feature: mineral spring; material: ground water | place: USA: CA, Sonoma | collected 2011-09 | depth surface m
CGTTCCGCATGGCTGCACGCCGGAACGGACTGCCGCAGCAGCGCTGTCCAACTGTGTCACACTGGTTAACAGCAGGAAAGTTCCAGTTGCGCTATGGAAAGGCTGCCGCTTCGGACCGGGAACACCCGGCCAAGCCACCAAGAAGAACCCAGAACAAGAACAAGAAGGGTCGTTGGAAATGTCTGGACCGCTTATCGTTGCCCTGGTCGCTGCCGGGGTTGCCACACCGGCCCTCGCTGCAAGCGGGATCGCACCGGATACCGCCAGCCTTGTCACGCTGTTCGCGGGCTTCTCGATGATCGGTCTTACCGCGAACGGACGCCGGAAACGGACCGGTCGGGTCGCTGATTGATCGATACACCCTCTGGGTCGCACCACAGGGACGGACGGGCCGCTTCCTCGGCTGGAAGCGGCCCGCTTGCGTTCCGGCCCTCAGCGCGTGTCGAGCCGCCGCCCGATCCCGACCGCCAGATACAACAGCGGGATCGCAAGCCCCCAGATGATCGCCTTGGCCGTCAGCTGTCCGCCGATCACCGGCAGCAGCGGGAACACCCCGAGGAAGGCGATGGAGACGAAGATCAGCGTGTCGACGGACTGCGCCACCAAGGCGGCAACCGTTGCCCTGAGCCACAGCATGTGGCCGCCCGGCTGCCCGCGCATCCAGGTGAAGATCGTGATGTCCAGTGTCTGTGAAATGCCGTAGGCGACAATCCCCGCCAGGATCAGCCGCATCGAGCTTCCGAACACCTGTTCGGCAACTGCCTGGCTGGTCCAGTTCTCGGCCGGCGGCAGGGCCAGCACCAGCTGCATAAGCGCGATCGACACCAGCAGCGGCACAAAGCCCATCACCACCATGCGCTGCGCAACCGGCCGCCCGTGCAGTTCGGCCGTCGCATTGGTCACCACGATCGCCAGCAGGAAGCCGAACACGCCGCCGGGTACCGCCAGCGGGCCGATGCCGAACAGCGGGCCCAGCTTGATCAGCTTGAAGCCCAGCACGCCGGCCACCACCAGCAGGCCACCATACAGCACGGCGAACTGCTGCAGCGATTTTGCCGGCGGCGTCTCAATTCCGGCAACCCCCAGCGTGTCCGCCTCGCTCACGCGTCCCCCTGCTTCATTCGGTCCCCCAGCCAGAAAAAGCGCGCTGTCAGTGCCGCGCCTGAAATCAGGCTTGCGATGATCACGGCCCAGATGATGCCATCCAGCCCCCCGGCCTGCCGCACGGCAAACCACCAGGCCAGCGGGATCATCACCAGCATGTACGACACGAAGTGCATGCCTGTCGGCCACCAAACGTCGCCACGCGCCCGCAGCGCATTGGCAGCAACCACCTGCGCCCCGTCGGCCATGAAGAACAGGCAGCTCAGCACCAGCGCGCCCGACATCATGGCAACCAGCGCGGGATCGTCGGAATAGGTGCGCGCCACCAGCACAGGGTTGAGGAACACCAGCAGCGAGAGCAGCAGCAGCGCCGCCATCGCAAGCAGCATCGACATGGCAAAGGCCCGCTTCACGGCCGAAACGCTGCCGGCGCCGACCGCGCGCGACACCAGCACCGCGCCGGCCGCCGCAATTCCCATCGGCACCATGAACATGGCTGCGGCCACGTTCAGAACCACCGCCCAGGCAGCAACCACCAGCACGCCAAGTTGTGCTGCCACGAAGTTCATGCCCGTGAAGGCGCCCGCCTCGATTGCGTAGGAAAGCCCCGACGCATAGCCGATCCGCCTTTGCTCCCGGGATTCTGCAGGCTCGGGCGCACCACGGGCGAACACACCCACCACATGGGCCTGCGGCCAGAACCATATCCATGTCGCAAGCATCAACAGCAGGGCACAGCGCGCCACCAGTGTCACCCACCCGGCCGCCACCGCCCCCGAAACGGGGAAAGGCGATGTTCCCGGCACGATCCACAGCGCCAGCAGCAGGTTCAGGATGTTGGCGATCCACATCGCGATCATCGGCACCTGCGGCTTGCCTTGCGCTTCCAGCCACAACCACATCGAATCGGCCACCAGATAGGGCGTCAGGCTCAGCGAGAACACGATCAGCGCAGCGCTTGCTCCGGCCGCGAGCGAAGGCTCCAGCCCGATGTTCGACAGTGTAACCGGGCCCAGAAGCAGCAGGCCGAGCGTGGAGGCGAGGCCGATGCAGACCGCATAGGCAACGCCGCGCCGCAGCACTGCGCCGGTGCGCTGGGGCTGGCCTGCACCGATGTGCCGCGCCGTCAGCACCTGCACGCCAATCAGCAGCCCGATCCCCGCCACCAGAATTGTTACCGTCGGCGCCCAGCCCAGCGAATGATAGCCAAGCTCCACCGACGAATACCGGCCCACGACGATGGCGTCCGTCAGCCCCATCGCCATCACGCCCAGGCGCGACAGCACGTTCGGCCCGGCAAGCCGCAGCAGTTCGGCATAGCTGCCGTCGGGGGCACCCTGGCCGGCGGGAGAGATCGCGTCCACCACGGGGCCATAGCGACGTTGCCCCGTTGCGGAAAGCCGGAGCCGGCCCTAGCAGGCGGCAGCACCACCATGGATTCGAAGGACCCTCATGTCGCGCGCGAACGTCTCCGCCGAACAGCTCAAGCTGTTCATCGAACGCATCGAGACCCTGGAGGAGGAAAAGCGCGGACTTGCCGACGACATCAAGGGCGTGTTCCAGGAAGCCAGGGCCAATGGCTATGACGTGAAGACGATGCGTGCCATCGTGCGCCTCCGCCGCATGGACACCAACGCCCGGGCCGAACAGGAAGCCCTGCTGGAAACCTATATGTCGGCGCTCGGCCTGTCGGCCTGATCGGGCTGGCCACCCGGCCTGCGGCCGGGCAATGTTCGGCAGCAGGCTTGCGGCCCGGCAGGATGGGACGGACGCGCAGGATGGGCCAAACAGGGGAGAGTCGATGAAGACGATGTTCCAGCTCAACGGACAGCCGCACAGCGCCGACGCCCCGCCCGAAACCCTGCTTGCCGATTACCTGCGCGACACGCTCGGGCTAACCGGCACCCACATCGGCTGCGACACCAGCCAGTGCGGCGCCTGCAACGTGCTGGTCGACGGCGAAAGCGCAAAGGCCTGCACCCTTCTCGTCGCAACCCTCGACGGCGCCCAGGTCACCACCATCGAGGGGCTGGGCACCCAGATCCATCTCCACCCGATGCAGGCCGCCTTCCGCCGGGCCCATGCGCTGCAATGCGGCTTCTGCACACCCGGCATGGTGATCGCCGGAATCGCCATTGCGCAGCGCCATGGGCCCGAACCGTCGGATTCGCTCGTCCGGCACGAACTCGAAGGCAATCTCTGCCGCTGCACCGGCTACCAGAACATCGTCGAGGCGATCCGGATCGGGGCGCGCGACATGCACGCCGACGCCGGCATCACGGAGTAAGCGCCGATGCAGCCCTTTGCCTTCGTCCGCCCCGCCAGCCTTGCACAGGCCTCGGCCGCCTTCCGGGGCGACGCTGCCTATCTTGCCGGCGGCCACACCCTGATCCCGGCCATGAAATCCCGCCTGCGCAGCGTGGAGACGCTGGTCGATCTCGCCGGCGTTCCCGATCTTTCGGACATCGCCGTCGATGGCGACCGTCTTGTCGTCGGTGCGATGGCCCGCCACGCCAAAGTCGCGGCTTCGCGGAACTGCCGCGACGCCATCCCGGGCCTTGCCGCGCTTGCCGGCGGCATTGGCGATCCGCAGGTGCGCAACCGCGGCACGCTGGGCGGCTCGATCGCCAACAACGATCCGGCCGCCGATTATCCCGCCGCCGTCCTCGCGCTGGACGCCGTGGTCGAAACCAGCCTCGGCGCCCACGCCGCCGAGGATTATTTCCAGGGGATGTTCGCAACCGCACTTGCCGACGGCGAGATCGTGACCGCCGTGCGCTTCCGCATCCCCCGGGCCAGCGCCTATGCCAAGCACCCGCACCCGGCCAGCCGCTATGCGCTTGCCGGCGTCTATGTGGCGCGCTTTGCCGAAGGGCACCACGTGGCAGTCACCGGCGCCACCACCGGCGTCGTGCGCTGGCCCCTCGCCGAGGCCGCGCTTGATGCGCGGGCCCCGCTCGACGGCCTCGTTCTTGAATCCGACGCGCTCGCGTCCGACATCCACGCAGGCGCGGACTTCCGCGGCCATCTCGCCGGTGTGATGCTGCGCCAGGCCGCAGGAGGGCTTGCATGATCCTTGCCACGACCGAAACGATCGCCGGCCGCGAAGCCGCGGACTGCCCGGGCATAATCGTAGCGGAGGCGCTTGCGACGCCGACCACGGCGCAACTGTTCGCCATGTCGTCCCGGAAGATGTCGCAGGTCCGCCTCGATCTCATGTTCGATGCACGGGAAAAGGCGCTCGACAGCCTTGCGAACTTCGCGCCCGCGCGCGAAGCCGACCCGGTGGTTGCGATCCGGATCGATTGCGAGATCGTCGAGATGTCGATGGGCCGGTTGCCTGCGACCGCTGCCGGCACGGCGGTCAGGCTTGCCCCCAAGGAGGGCGCGAAATGATCCTGTCCACCACCCCTGCCCTCGAAGGCCATCCGATCAGGGCCTATCTCGGCCTCGTCGCCGGCGAAACCATCGTCGGCGCCAATGTGGTGCGCGATTTCTTCGCCTCCATCACCGATGTGATCGGCGGCCGCGCCGGCGCCTATGAAGAGGTGCTGGGCAGGGCCCGGCGCGAGGCGCTGGCCGAACTGGAAGAGCGCGCGGCAGACCTCGGCGCCGACGCCGTCGTCGGAATCGACCTCAGCTACGAAGCCGTCGGCCAGACAGGATCCATGCTGATGGTGACGGCAATCGGGACCGCCGTGAAGCTGTAAGGCCAGGCTGCCACAGGGGCGGGCTCAGGAGGGGCGGGCTCAGGAGGAGCGGGCTCAGGGCAGACCCTAGCGAAACTCCACCGTCCTGCCGTCCACGATCATCCGCTCGACGCGCATTTCCTTGGTGCCGTCGCTGCGCGGATAGCCGACCAGCGTGACCGTCTGGCCCTTGCTCACCATCGCTTCGGTAAGGCCGCGGGCCTCCATGCGCGACACGGGTGCCAGGATGACGTCCCACTCGTCCTTCTGCCACTTCACCTTGGCGGTGCCATGCGGGTTCCCCCAGGTCACCCCGTTCAGCGATGCCTTTACCGTCAGCACCTGGGTTGCATCATAGCTCGACCAGCCCTGATGGGCGTTCACCGCGAACATGGGCAGCATGGCCAGAACCGCTGCCGAAAGAGCCCGTTTCAGTTGCGCACGCATACGAATGCCTCCGCCTTGTGCCCGGCGCGGCACCGCATGCGCCCGCCGGCCCGATGTCCCGTCCAGTCTCTGCGACCCCGACCGACGGGGTTCGCGCATGAACTGTCCTGGCCGGCCTCCTTTTCAACTCGCGTCTTTTCAAGTCGCGCAGGGATGCCTAAACGCCGGCCATGGCCGGCCATTCCAAATTCAAGAATATCATGTATCGCAAAGGAGCGCAGGATGCGAAGCGTTCCAAGCTCTTTTCCAAGCTGGCCCGTGAAATAACCACGGCGGCCAAGGTCGGAAACGCCGACCCGGACTTCAACCCGCGCCTGCGCGCCGTTGTCGCGACCGCCAGGGCGGCGTCGATGCCCAAGGACAATATCGAGCGCGCGCTGAAGAAGGCCGAAGGTGGAGATGCCGAGAATTACGAGGAGATCCGCTATGAAGGCTTCGGCCCGGGCGGGGTGGCCGTGATCGTCGAGGCCTTGACGGACAACCGCAACCGCACCGCAACCGATGTGCGCACGGCCTTTTCCAAGAATGGCGGCAATGTCGGCTCGTCGGGCTCTGTCGCGCACGGTTTCGATCGGCTCGGGCTCATCAGCTATCCGGCGACCGCGGGCGACTCGGAGACGGTGTTCGAAGCCGCGCTTGAGGCCGGTGCCGACGATGTCGACTCAGGCGAGGAGGGCCACGAGATCTGGACTGCGCCCGACGTGCTCCACGAAGTCGCCAGGGCGCTCGAAGCCGTGCTCGGCCAGCCCGAAGGCGCAAAGCTTGCCTGGCGCCCGAAGGAGCAGGTGGAGGTGACGGCCGAGATCGCCCAGCAGCTCGTCAGGATGATCGACGCGCTCGAGGATCTCGACGACGTCCAGACCGTCCATGGCAACTACAGCTTCTCCGACGAGGTGATGGCGTCGCTGTGAGGCTTGGGCGATGATCCGCATCCTCGGCCTCGACCCGAGCCTGTCGCGAACCGGCTGGGGCATCGTCGAGGCGGAGGGCAACCGGCTAGTCTACATCGCCCATGGCGCGATAGCCACCCGCGCGACACACCCGCTGCCCATGCGACTGAAGACCCTGCACGACCGCCTCAGCTCGCTCGTCGCGGAGCACCGGCCCGACGAGGCGGCCGTGGAGGAGGTGTATGTCAACAAGAACCCCCAGTCGACGCTGAAACTCGGCCAGGCGCGCGGCGTGGCGCTGCTTGCCGTCGGCCACCTGCCGGTCGCCGAACATGCAGCCCGCCTGGTCAAGAAGGCCGTGGTTGGCACGGGCGCCGCCGAAAAGGCCCAGGTGCTTGCGATGGTGCAGCGCCTGCTGCCGGGCTGCGGCGTGAGCGGCGAGGACGAGGCCGACGCGCTCGCCGTCGCGATTGCCCATGCCCATCTGCGCACCGCTTTTGCAGGCAGCGCCGCGCCCGGGATCCGCGGCCGGGAGGGACAGGCGGCATGATCGCAAGCCTGAAGGGCCTGGTGCAGGCGGTCGGGACGGACCATGTCGTCGTCGAGGTCGGCGGCGTCGGCTATCTCGTGCAGGCCTCGTCGCGCACGCTGGGGCAGCTCGAACCCGGCGCGGCCACCTTCCTCCTCGTCGAAACCCAGGTCCGCGAGGACGCAATCACCCTGTTCGGCTTTGTGGGCAGTGCAGAGCGGGACTGGTTCCGCCTCCTGACCGGCGTACAGGGCGTCGGCGGCAGGCTCGCACTCGCCATCCTCGGCACGCTCGCGCCGGACGAGATCTGCCGCGCCGTCACCCTCGACGACAAGGCGATGATCGCCCGCGCGCCGGGGGTCGGCCCCCGCCTCGCTGCCCGCCTCACCACCGAACTCAAGGGCAAGGCGCTGCCGGGCCCGGGCGCCATGCTTGCACCGGTCTGCGCCACGATGCCTGCTCCCGCGACGCCCGATGCCGACGCCGTTGCCGCCCTCGAGGCGCTCGGCTTCCGCACGCCCGATGCCGCCCGCGCGGTTGCCGAAGCCCGGCGCGATCTCGGCGACGAGTTGCCGGTGCCGACGCTGGTGCGCGAAGCGCTGAAGCGCGCCCGATGAGCAGCAACCCCCTCCTGTCGACGGCGCGCGAAGATGTGGACGCGGCGCTCCGCCCGAAAACGCTTGCCGAATTCGTCGGCCAGCAGGCCGCGCGCGAAAACCTGCGCGTGTTCATCGACGCCGCCCGCGGCCGCGGCGATGCGCTCGACCATGTGCTGCTCTCCGGCCCGCCCGGCCTTGGCAAGACGACGCTGGCCCAGATCCTCGCGCGCGAACTGGGCGTGGGCTTCCGCGCCACCTCGGGCCCCGTCATCGGCAAGGCCGGCGACCTCGCGGCGCTGCTCACCAACCTCGAGCCGAACGATCTTCTGTTCATCGACGAGATCCACCGCCTTGCGCCCCATGTGGAGGAAATCCTCTACCCGGCGATGGAGGACCGGGTGCTCGACATCATGATCGGCGAGGGGCCATCTGCGCGCTCCATCCGCATCGATCTGCCGCCCTTCACGCTTGTGGGTGCCACCACGCGCGCCGGCCTCGTCACCCAGCCCTTGCGCGACCGCTTCGGCATCCCGATCCGCCTCATCTTCTACACCGAGGCCGAACTGCTCAGCGTCGTCACCCGCGCGGCCGCGCTGCTTCGCCTGGCCCTCACCGACGACGGCGCGCGCGAGATCGCCCGGCGCGCGCGCGGCACCCCGCGCATCGCGGGCCGGCTGCTAAGGCGCGTGCGCGATTTCGCGAGCGGACGCGAGGCCCCGGTCGACGCAGCCTTCGCCGACAATGCGCTGGGCCGTCTCGAGGTCGATGCGCGCGGTCTCGACGCGCAGGACCGGCGCTATCTCTGGATGATCGCCGACCTCTACAAGGGCGGCCCCGTCGGCATCGAGACACTGGCCGCCGGACTGTCGGAAGCCCGCGACACGCTGGAGGATGTGGTCGAACCCTACCTCATCCAGACCGGCCTCGTCGCCCGCACCGCGCGCGGCCGGGTGTTGAACGGCCCCGGCTGGGCCCACCTCGGCCTGAAGCCCCCGGCAGGCCAGCCCGTGCTCCCGCTGGAAAACGACGCGCCCTGACAGGGCGGGCGCCCACTGGACGCAGGATTGCGGCACCGGTAGGGTAGCGCCCAACGACACGAGGGGGCAGCTTCATGCGCGCGTTTGTCATCGGGCTTGTTCTGGCAAGCACTGCGCCTGCCGCCGCGGAGACAATCGACGGCGCGGGGATCGAAAAGGCGGTCGCGGCCGACTGGTCGGCCCATCTCGCCCGCTTGTACGATCATTTCCACCGCAACCCCGAACTTAGCTTCGTCGAGGTGAACACCGCTGCCCGCATGGCGAAGGAGTTGCGCGCAGTAAAGGGCATGGAGGTGACCGAGAAGGTCGGCGGGACCGGCGTGGTGGGCGTGCTGCGCAACGGCCCGGGCCCCGTCATCCTGCTCCGCGCCGACATGGACGGGCTTCCCGTGCAGGAAAAGTCCGGCCTCGCGAACGCCTCGACCGTGCGCCAGAAGGACCGCACCGGCGCCGAACATCCGGTGATGCACGCCTGCGGCCACGACACCCACATCACCGGCCTTGTCGGCACCGCCCGCCGCCTCGCCGCGATGCGCGACCGGTGGTCGGGCACCCTCGTCTTCGTCGTCCAGCCCGCCGAGGAGATCGTGGCCGGCGCCAAGGCGATGATGGCGGCAGACCTCTACCAGCGCTTCGGCACGCCCGACTATGCGCTGGGCTGGCATGTCGCGGCCGAACTCGACACAGGCACGGTCGGGATTGCGGAGGGTGTCACCTATTCTGCCGCAGACACCGTCGACATCATCGTCCACGGCATCGGCGCCCATGGCGCGTCACCCCATGTCGGCAAGGATCCGGTGCTGATGGGCGCCGACATCGTCGGTGCGCTCCAATCCCTCGTCGGCCGCGAGATCGCCCCGCTGAACCCGGCGGTGATCACCGTCGGCGCGTTTCACGCGGGCACAAAGCATAACATCATCTCCGACCGGGCCGAACTGTCGGTCACGGTCCGGGCCGACGATCTGGAAACGCGCGACCGGCTGATCGCCGGCATCAAGCGCATCGCCGAAGGGGTGGGCCGCAAATGGGGCATGCCCGAGGGCAAGCTGCCGGAAGTCCGAGTCCGTGAGGACGAGCGCGCGATCCCCAATGTCAACGATCCGGAAACCACGCGCCGCCTCCGCGCGAGCTTCGCTGGCGGGTTCGGCGAGCCGGTGCTCAGCACGAAACGGCGCACCGGCATGGGCGCAGAGGATTTCCCCTATCTGGTCGGCCCGGGGGTGAAGGGGGTCTACTGGAATGTCGGCGGCACGCCGGCAGCTGCCTTCGCAGCCGAAAAGGCCGGCGGGCCGGCGGTATCGGGCCACCACAGCCCGCTGTTCAAGGTCGACGGCGAGGCGGCGGTGAAGCTGGGCGCCGCAACCATGACGGCAGCGGTGCTGGAACTCGCGCCGAAGAAATAGCGCCTGGGGACAGCGCCCGAAGCCCGGCCCTTTCAGGAACCGGCCCCTTCAGGAACACGCCCTCGATCGCCGGCGCCCCCGCATCCGACCCCAGCGTCACCCAGGGCAGCCGGGCAAAGGCCTCCACTCTCGGCCAGCACCCGGGCCCGGCCTTCAGGATCCTTCAGCCGCGCCACCCAGGCCTTGTCTCCGCCCGCCTGCACCCAGGCCGGGATCGAGGCATCGAGCCCGGTTCCGCCGGGCCCCCGCTCGCGCGCGATCGTCAACAGCTCGTCGAGCGCCTGCCAGATCGGCCGGCGCCCGGTCGCGCTTGCCGCTGCGCGGATAGCTGATGGTCAGCGGGATGCGGTATCAGTTCCACGCCAAAGGCTGGGGACACGGATCAGCGCCCCTCCTGCCGGTGCAGCGCCTCATACAGCAGCAACGTGCCCGCCATCGCCACGTTCAGGCTGTCCGCCCGGCCCCGCATCGGCATGATGACAAGGCTCTCGCACGCAGCCTTCAGCGCCTCCGGCAGCCCTTGCGCCTCGTTGCCCACCAGCAGCAGGGCAGGGGCGGCATAGTCGGCGGCACGATAATCGATTGCGCGTGCGTCCAGCGCTGCGCCCGTCAGCACTGCGCCATGCCCTGCCTTCCAGGCCAGGAACCCGGCCGTTGTCGCCTGCACGCAGGGCACGGTGAAAAAGGCCCCCATGCTCGCGCGCACGGCCTCCACACTGGTCGGGTCGGCGCTGTCGTCAAGCAGGATCAGCGCCCCCGTGCCCGTGGCGTCGCAGGCGCGCAGCAGTGTGCCAAGGTTGCCCGGGTCGCGCAGCCGCTCGGCAACCAGCGTGCGCGGGCCCGGCACAAGGTCTGCCAGCGACCGCTCGCGCGGCGCATAGGCTGCCGCCACCGCTTGCGGATTGTCCTTGCCCGTCACGCCTGCCAACAGCGCTGCGCCGGTCTCAAGCACCTGGCCGCCGTCGCCAACTGTTGCCTGCACCAGCCGCCGCACCAGCGGATGGTCGCCCTTTCCGTCCGCGAAAAGCAGCAGCTTCGGGATCCAGCCGGCGTCCAGCGCCTCGGTGCAGATACGCAGGCCCTCGGCAAGGAACAGCCCTTCGCGCGCACGATACTTCTTTTCCCTCAGCGACCTGAGCCGCTTCAGGGTGGTGTTGGCGGCAGAGGTGACCCGGGTGATCACAGCGGCGGCGCATTGTAGCAGTGCCACAGGAACAGCGCGGCCACACCCCGATGCGGGCGCCAGGCCTCGGCCGTTGCGCGCAGCGGCTTTTCGGTGAGCCGCGTTCCGTCGCCGAACAGGAGGCCGGCCTGCACCTGCACGGCGAGGTCGCCGGCCGGAAACACGTCGCCCCGCCCTTCCGCGAACAGCAGGTAGATTTCCGCCGACCAGCGCCCCAGCCCGCGCACGCTCGACAGCAGCGCGATCGCGGCCTCGTCGTCGGCCGGCAGCGCATGGAGCGGCAGCGAGCCATCGGCCACATGGGCCGCAAGGCTCTGCGCATAGCTCGCCTTCATCCGCGAAAGCCCGGCCGCGCGCAGCTCCTCGGGGCTCACCGCGATCAGCCGCGCGGGGTCGTGCAGGTCTCCCACCTGTGTTTCCAGCTTGCGCCAGATGCTGGCGGCCGCTGCAGTCGACACCTGCTGGCTCACGATTGCGCGCAGCAGCGTCTCGTATCCGCGCGGGCGGATACGCGGCTCGGGCACACCCAGCCGCGCGGCCGCGTCGGCGAAGCGCGGATCGATGGCGGCGAGCGCTGCCACGCCGTCTGCAATGCGGTCTGCGGTCAGTCCCATCTCGCCCGTCCGGCCCCTCTTGCTGTTTGGTGGGCAGGAATGCCTGCCCCGCTCCTCAGGTTCAACGGCTTGCGTGTGGCACAGCCAACGCTAATAGGCACCCACCCCGTGACGGTCACGGGGCGATCCACGGAGCAGCCATGCCAACCCTCATCGTCGTAGACCGCAAGGGCAATGAAAAAGCCGTGACCGGGGAAGCCGGCCTCAGCGTGATGGAAGTGATCCGCGACAACGGCTTCGACGAACTCCTCGCGCTCTGCGGCGGGTCGTGCTCCTGCGCCACCTGCCACGTGCACGTCGATGCGGACTGGGCCGACAAGGTTGGCGCCCCGCACGAGGACGAAGCCGACCTCCTCGATTCGTCCGACCACCGCAGCGCCAGCTCGCGCCTGTCGTGCCAGATTCCTTTCACTGCCGATCTGGACGGGCTGAAGGTGACGATCGCGCCCGAGGATTGAAGGCGGCTGCCGCCAGCGCGCGGTCGCGCTTGCCGCTGCGCGGATGGCCGATGGTCAGCGGGATGCGGTAGGGCCCGCCGAAAATCCGGCCGGCGGGGCAGGCGACCCGAAGATCGCCGGACCTGTCGGACGCAGGCTATGCCTGTGCTGCCCATTTTTCCCCTTTTGGACCAAGCGGACCCGGCGGCTTTGCCGCCGGCCGCGCTTCTGCCCATCAAGCCCCGGCAGCCGGCCCCAGCACGAACGCATTCAGCTTGTTGCCGTCCGGATCGCGGAAATAGGCCGCATAGAAGCCGTCGCCGCGCGGGCCCCGCGGCCCTTCGCAGCTGCCCCCGTTCGCCAGCGCAAGCGCATACAGCCGGTCCACCCGGCCCTTGTCTGCTGTCTCAAGCGCAACCATCACCCCGTTGCCCACAGTGGCAGGATTGCAGTCGTGCGGCTTCATGACCGCAACCGACGCCGGGCCGCCCTGCACGCCCCAGGCAATCGCACCCGGCCATTCGAACATCCGCCCGACCCCCAGTTCGGCGGCCACCGCATCATAGAAACCCGCCGCGCGCGGCAGATCGTTTGTCCCCAGCGTCACATAGCCGATCATCGATCGTCTCCCCTTGATTGACTATCTCTGAAGGGAACATAACAGGAACAATCGGGAGTCGCCAACCCTACCAGGCGAGGAATCCGTCGAACCCCGGATCCGTGCCGCGCAGTGCGCGCTCAGCACCGGTCCGCGCGAAGGCCAGCGTCATGGCCCTGCGCCGGGCCGGCGACAGCCTGGCCTCGCACGGATCGCGCACCCACAGCGCCTCGTGCCGGTCCGCCACCAGCAGGCCGCAGGTGTCGGGCGCGAATTGCTCCGCCTCCAGATGATGGGCAAGGTCGGCCGGCACGCCCCAGGCGAAGCGGTCGCACCAGTCGCGGTAATGGTGCCACTTGCGGTCGCCCTTCAGGTCCGCGGCGGACACCTTGATCTCGATGATCAGGATCTCGCCGGTGCGCCCGATGGCCATCACGTCCGCCCGGTGGCCGTCGGCCACCGTCACCTCGCACAGCGGCGACCAGCCTTGCAGCCAGAGCAGCCGGCATGTACCGCGGGCCACGTCGGCCGAAGTCAGGGGAGGATGGAATGTCTCAGCCATACCATGTCGGCTTCCTGCTCTGGCCCGGCCTCACCCAACTCGACATGACGGGCCCGGCCCAGGTGCTGAGCCGCATGCCGGACGCCGAGTTGCACTATGCTTGGAAACTGATCGAGCCAATCCCCAGCGATTGCGGCCTGCCGCTGTTGCCCACCGTCACGCTTGCCGACTGCCCGCCGCTCGACATGCTGTGCGTGCCGGGCGGTTCGCCGGTTGCGCCCATCATGGCCGATCCGGACGTGCTGGCCTGGCTGCGCAAGCAGGCGGCGGGTGCGGACCTGGTGACGAGCGTCTGCACGGGGTCGCTCATTCTTGCAGCTGCCGGGCTGCTGAACGGACATCGCGCCGGCTGTCATTGGGCATGGGGCTATCTGCTGCCGCTGTTCGGCGCAGAATTCGTGGAAGAGCGGGTTGTTTTCGACGGCAGGCTGATCACGGCCGGCGGCGTCACGTCGGGCATCGATTTTGCGTTTCGCATCATCGAGCACAAGCATGGGCGCGACGTTGCCGAAGCGGTGCAACTCGCGCTCGAATATGATCCCCAGCCGATTTCCGGCGGCACCCCGGCAACGGCGCGGCCCGAGGTGTTGGCAGAGGTGAAGATGCTGATGGCAAAGCGGCTGGCGGACAGGGAGCCTGCTGTCCGCGCCGTCGCCCGCGACCAGGGGCGCTGAACCGCTCATCCGGCGGCAAGGGCAGCCGCTGCGCGCAGTTCGTCCACGAAGCGCTGCCGTTCGGCGCGCCGGGTGGCCGGGTTCTCGATCCGCAGCAGATAGGAGGGATGGACTGTGAGGAAGCCCGCCGCGCCGTCGGGCAGGCTGATCGGCCGCCCGCGCTCGCGCCCCACGGTCACGGCGCGCCCAAGCAGGGCGCGGCCTGCGCTTGCGCCAAGCATCAGCACCAGGCCGGGCTTCAGAGTGCTGCGCTCCTGGTCCAGCCACCAGCGGCAGGCCTGAATCTCGGCCGCGTTCGGGCTCTCGTGGATCCGCCGCTTGCCGCGCAGCTGATACTTAAAATGCTTCACCGCGTTGGTGACATAGGCGCGCGACCGGTCGATCCCGGCCTCGGCGAGGCACTGGTCCAGCAGTTGCCCGGCCGGCCCGACGAAGGGGCGGCCGGCCAGATCCTCCTGATCGCCCGGCTGCTCGCCCACGATCATCAGCCGCGCATCCGTCGGCCCTTCGCCGAACACCGTCTGGGTCGCCGGCCCGTGCAGCACACAGCGCGTGCAGGCCATGGCAGCGGCCTGCAGCTCGGCGATCGTGGCCGCCGCGGCGGCAGCCGGTGCAGCGCGCGCGTGCGGAAAATGCCCGCCCGCACCGCGCGCATCGCGGTCGCCCCGTTCGAACCGGCCGTCGTCGATCATCGTCGCCATCCTCGCTTCCGCCCCCGCGATCAGTTCGGGAATCAGATCGGCCTCGGGAAGGTTGCGCCAGTATTTCTTCGGCATCTCGGCCTGCATCGCCTTCACCTTCAGCCGGGCCGGGTTGAAGGTGGAGGCATAATAAGTCTTCCAGATCGCTTCGACCGGGTCCTCGGTGGGGGCATCCTCCCTTGTGGCGCCGGGCAGCCAGTGAACGCCCACGCCGTCCCAATGGGCGGACAGCTCGGGCGTCAGGATGGTCCAGCGCTGGGCGGCGAAGCGGCGGATGAAGAAGCCGATGTTCAGCCTGAGGATATGGTGGGTCGGCTCGAACCAGGCGATATACTGTGTGCCGCCGTCAGCGGCTGCCTCGCGGAAGCGGACGAAGGCGCGCATCTTGTGCCGGTCGCGGCTGACGGCCTTGGCGAGCTCCGACACCGCATCCACCTCCGGGTCGGAGCGGTCCTCCAGCAGGCGCGGTGTCGCCTGCAGCCGGACGAGCAGGCTGTGCAGAAGGCGGAAGCGGTCTCGCGCGCGGTTACAGATGGCCAGTTCTGCAAGCTCTACGAAAGGGCGCGGCACGCGGGGCGCCGGCGCGTCGGGCACCGCCGGAAGCGGGCTTGCAAGATCGAGCGCGCCGCCCTCGCCCGATACCGTCCACTCGAGCGAGCCGGGCGCGATTTCCAGCGCAAGCGCGGTGCGCGCCGCCTTGCGGAAGCCGTCCAAGTCGGCTGGATGGTCGAGCGTTGCGCGGTGCATCAGAACAGGCTGAGCTGCGCCGGCGGCAGCGTGAGGCGGGTGCCGAGGCCTGCCGATTCGAGTTCGGCGCCGGGCCGCCAGTCGGGCGTCTGAAGGAAAGGCTTCACCCGCCGGGGCGAGGCGACGAGCCGCTCCACATCGGCCAGCCGCAGCTGCCGCCAGCGGCGGGCAGCGAGGATGCGGGCCACCACCCTGGGGCCGAGCCCCGGCACGCGCAGCAGCATTTCCCTGGGCGCGCTGTTCACATCGAGGGGAAACAGGTGGCGGTTCGCCAGTGCCCAGGCGGCCTTGGGGTCCATGTCGAGCGGCAGGTGGCCGCCCGGGGTGGCAGCCGCGATCTCGGGCAGGGAAAAGCCATAGAAGCGCAGCATCCAGTCCGCCTGGTAGAGGCGATGCTCCCTGAGCAGGGGCGGGCGGGCCGGCGGCAGGGCGGACGAGCTGTCGGGAATGGGGCTGTAGGCCGAATAATAGACCCGCCGCATCCCGTAGCCGCCGTAGAGCCCGTCGGCCCGCGCCAGGATCGCATGGTCGTCCGCGCCGTCCGCGCCCACGATCATCTGGGTGGATTGCCCGGCCGGCGCGTAGCGCGGCGCGCTGCGGTAGCGTTTGCGGGCGTCCTTCGCGTCGAGGATATGGTGCTTCAGCGTGCCCATCGAGCCTTCGATGGACTGGCCGGTCTTTTCCGGGGCGAAGCGCGCAAGGCCCGACTCGGTCGGCAGCTCGATATTGATCGACAGCCGGTCGGCATAACGGCCGGCTTTCTCCAGCAGGTCGGGGGCGGCGTCGGGGATGGTCTTCAAGTGGATGTAGCCGCGAAAATGCTCCTCCTCGCGAAGCTTGCGGGCCACCTCCACCAGCTGCTCCATCGTATAGTCGCCGGAGCGGATAATGCCCGACGACAGGAAAAGCCCCTCGATATAGTTGCGGCGGTAGAAGCCGATCGTCAGGCTGACCACCTCGTCGACTGTGAAGCGGGCGCGCCGCACGTTGGAGGATTTGCGGTTGATGCAATAGGCGCAATCGAAGATGCAGCTGTTGGTGAGCAGGATCTTCAGGAGCGAGATGCAGCGGCCGTCGGGCGCATAGGCGTGGCAGATGCCCATGCCTTCGGTGGAGCCGAGCCCCTTGCCGTCGCGGCTGTCGCGTTTTGCGGTGCCCGACGAGGCGCAGGAGGCATCATATTTCGCGGCATCGGCGAGAATCGCGAGCTTTGCCTTGAGATCGAGCCGGGCCATCCGTTCCTGATATGTTCTAAGGCCCGGAAGGTCCACCCCCAAAGCTGCACAGCCTTGTCGGGCGCGTCAATGTGACCGAATGATTCTGCCGAATTGCGGTCGGGCAAACTGGTCCCTACATTGGCACCCAAGAGGAAAGGATTTCCATGGCCGACAACAACCGCAAGCCGCCGTCTCCGATGGTGAGGAACATCCTGATGTGGGCAGGAATCCTGCTTGCGCTGGTGCTGATGGTTCAGTTGTTCCAGGGCCCGTCCGAACGGCGGGCCGGCGGCGAGGAAATCGCCTATTCCGAGTTTCTGGCCAAGGTCGACGAGGGCCAGGTGAAGGAGGCCGCCATTTCCGGGCGACTGGTGACCGGCAGGCTTTCGAACGATCAGGCGTTCCGCACCTTCAACCCTGGGGACATGCAGCTGATCGAGCGGCTGCGGGCGAAGAACGTGAAGTTCGACGCGGTTCCCGAGGAGCGGCCGAGCATCGTGCAGCAGGTGGTGGTGGGCGCGCTGCCTTTCCTCATCATGATCGGCATCTGGATCTTCTTCATGCGCCAGATGCAGAACGGGCAGGGCCGGGGCGCGATGGGTTTCGGCAAGAGCAAGGCCAAGTTGCTCACCGAACGGCATGGCCGCGTTACCTTTGATGACGTTGCAGGCATCGATGAAGCCCGCGACGAGCTGCAGGAGATCGTGGACTTCCTGAAGGACCCGTCCCGCTTCCACCGCCTCGGCGGCAAGATTCCGAAGGGCGCTCTGCTCGTGGGCCCTCCGGGCACCGGCAAGACGCTGCTTGCCCGCGCGATTGCCGGCGAAGCCAACGTCCCCTTCTTCACCATTTCCGGCTCGGATTTCGTCGAAATGTTTGTCGGCGTCGGCGCCAGCCGCGTTCGCGATATGTTTGAACAGGGCAAGAAAAACGCGCCCTGCATCATCTTCATCGATGAAATCGATGCCGTTGGCCGCAGCCGGGGCGCGGGCCTTGGCGGCGGCAACGACGAGCGCGAGCAGACGCTGAACCAGCTGCTGGTGGAGATGGACGGCTTCGACGCCAACGAGGGCATCATCATCGTGGCGGCGACCAACCGCCCAGACGTGCTGGACCCCGCGCTGCTACGCCCGGGCCGCTTCGACCGGCAGATCACGGTTGGCCGCCCCGACATCGAGGGCCGGATCCGAATCCTGCAGGTGCACATGCGCAAGGTTCCGCTGGCGCCCGATGTCGAGCCGCGGGTGATCGCACGCGGCACGCCCGGCTTTTCCGGCGCCGACCTTGCCAACCTGGTGAACGAGGCGGCGCTGCTGGCGGCGCGGCGTTCGAAGCGGCTGGTGGGCATGCTCGAGTTCGAGGATGCCAAGGACAAGGTGATGATGGGGGTCGAGCGCAAGTCCATGGTGATGACCGAGGACGAGAAGAAGCTGACCGCCTATCACGAGGCCGGGCATGCAGTCGTCAGCCTGCACGAGCAGGCGTCCGACCCGATCCACAAGGCGACGATCATTCCGCGTGGCCGCGCGCTGGGCATGGTGATGCGCCTGCCCGAGCGCGACAGCTACAGTTTCCACCGCGACAAGATGTACGCCAACCTGTCGGTGGCGATGGGCGGCCGCGTTGCCGAGGAGCTTATCTTCGGGCACGATAAAGTGACGAGCGGCGCATCGAGCGACATCCAGATGGCGACCAACCTTGCAAAGGCGATGGTCACCCAGTGGGGCATGTCGGACAAGCTGGGGCCGCTGCAATATACCGAGAATCAGGAAGAGGTGTTCCTTGGCCACAGCGTCAGTCGGCAGCAGAATGTATCCGAAAAGACCGCCGAGCTGATCGACAGCGAAGTGAAGCGGCTGGTGATCGGCGGCTATGACCGCGCCAAGCAGATCCTGACGACCCATGCGAACGAGCTGGAAGCGGTGGCGCAGGCGCTGCTGGAATTCGAGACGCTGACCGGCGAGGAGATCCGGAAGGTGATCGCCGGCGAACCGATCGAGCGCCCGGACGCGGCGGACAAGCTGCCCCCGCTGGGCGCCGGCGGGGTGAGCGGCGTTCCCAAGGCCGGCAAGCGGCGTGGAACCGGTCTGGGGGATATGGCGCCCCAGGCCTGAGGCCGAGGCTTTCGTCAGGCGCCGCGCGGCGATACCCACCATGCCCGGGCCGAAGCAGGCGCCCACGCAAACCCGGGCGCCGGCGAAGGCATGGAATTCGGCTGCAAGTTCCAGGTAGGCCTCCGCCGTCGGGCCCGAGACCTGCAGCGTGGCGGCGCGCGCGTCGGATCCATTGCTGGTGGCAATGGCCGAGCGCGGCGGTGTTCGAACAGCGTGAGCCGAGCGTGATCGCACTGGTCTGCCCGGCACTGCGTGAATCAGGGATGGTGAAGCTGACCAGGCCCGGAAGCTGCAGGTCGAAGGTATCCATCCGGCGAAGGCTGCGGTGGGGTCAGATGCC
>BBPD01000068.1_pt1 | contig 18831 bp, 15 predicted proteins | sample 1344911 | NCBI WGS metagenome assembly BBPD01 (sample SAMD00019088, study PRJDB2971) | groundwater metagenome | biome: freshwater biome; feature: mineral spring; material: ground water | place: USA: CA, Sonoma | collected 2011-09 | depth surface m
CTCAACGAACTCAAGGCCTTGCACGTCTCGGAAGTGCTCAAGCAGGCCGATGCGCTGGAAATCGAAAACACCGGCCGCATGCGCAAACAAGAGCTGATGTTTGCCATCATCAAAAAGCGCGCCAAAACCGGCGAGCAGGTGTTTGCCGACGGCGTGCTCGAGGTGCTGCCCGACGGCTTTGGTTTCCTGCGCAACATGGACACCAGCTTTACCGCCTCCACCGACGACATCTACATCTCGCCCAGCCAGATCCGGCGCTTCAACCTGCACACCGGCGACATGATCGAAGGCGAGGTGCGCACCCCCAAAGACGGCGAGCGCTACTTCGCCCTCAACAAGCTCGACAAAATCAACGGCCTCTCGCCCGAGCACAACAAGCACAAGGTGATGTTCGAGAACCTCACGCCGCTGTTTCCGCAGGTGCAGATGCGGCTCGAGCGCGAGATCAAGACCGAGGAAAACATCACCGGGCGCGTGATCGACCTGATCGCCCCGATCGGCAAAGGCCAGCGCGGCCTGATCGTGGCCCCGCCCAAGAGCGGCAAAACAGTGATGATGCAGACCATCGCCCACGCCCTGGCCGCCAACTACCCCGAAGTCACGCTCATGGTGCTGCTGGTCGATGAGCGCCCCGAAGAAGTGACCGAGATGCAGCGCACCGTCAAGGGCGAGGTGATCTCCTCCACCTTCGACGAGCCCGCCACGCGCCACGTGCACGTGGCCGAAATGGTGATCGAGCGCGCCAAGCGCTTGGTCGAGCTGAAAAAAGACGTGGTGATCCTGCTCGACTCGATCACCCGGCTGGCGCGCGCCTACAACAACGTGCTGCCCAGCTCGGGTAAGGTGCTCTCGGGCGGTGTCGATGCCAACGCGCTGCAGCGCCCGAAGCGCTTTTTTGGCGCAGCGCGCAACGTCGAAGAAGGCGGCTCGCTGACCATCATCGCCACCGCCCTGATCGACACCGGCAGCCGCATGGACGAGGTGATCTTTGAAGAATTCAAGGGCACCGGCAACTCCGAGCTGCACCTAGACCGGCGCCTGTACGAAAAACGCGTGTTCCCGGCGGTGCAGCTCAACCGCAGCGGCACCCGGCGCGAGGAACTGCTGCTGGCGCCCGAGATTTTGCAGAAAACGCGCATCTTGCGCCAGTTCATGTACAACATGGACGAGATCGAATCCATGGAAATGGTGCTCAAAAACATGCGCCAGACCAAAAACAACCACGAGTTTTTCGACCTCATGCGCCGCGGCGGTTGATACAAGGCCCCGCCCCCCAGGCGGGGCCTCCATTCAAGCGGCTGCAGCGGCTGGGCGCAAGCCCGGGCCACCTTGCACCGGCGGCCTGAGCGCCTTGCGCTGCTCCCGCTTGTAGGCTGGAGGCTTGCCAGAGCTGCTGTCGCGGCTGCGTGTGGGCACGGCCTCAGTCAAGGTCAGCACCTCGGCCTGCTCATTTTCCGCAGCGAGCTGAAACACCGCCACCGTTTGCACCAATTCTTTGGCCTGCTGCTCCAGCATCGCGGCGGCGGCAGCGCTTTCTTCCACCAGAGCGGCGTTGTGCTGCGTCACCCGATCGATCTCCAGCACCGCATGTGTGACTTGCTGCACTCCGGCATCGGACTCGTGCACCGCCGCGCTGATCTCGCGCATGAGCAAGGTGGCGCGCTCGATCGCCTGCACCACCTCGCCCATGGTGGCACCGGCCTGATCGACCAGCAGCGTGCCTTGCCCGACCCGCTCCACGCTGGCCCCGATCAGCGCCTTGATCTCCTTGGCGGCCTCGGCGCTGCGCCCAGCCAGGCTGCGCACCTCGGAGGCCACCACGGCAAAGCCGCGCCCCTGCTCACCGGCACGCGCCGCCTCCACGGCGGCGTTGAGCGCCAAGATGTTGGTCTGAAAGGCAATGCCGTCGATTACCCCAATGATGTCGGCGATGCGCTGCGAGCTCTCGTTGATGCCGCGCATGGTCTGCACCACTTGGCCAACAACCTCGCCACCGCGCTGTGCCACCTCGCACGCACCTTGGGCCAGTTGGTTGGCTTGGCGCGCCGATTCAGCCGTTTGCCCCACATTCACGCGCATTTGCTCCATCAGGGCGCTGGTCTGTTCCAGCGCGCTGGCTTGCTCCTCGGTGCGTATCGACAAACCGCTCGAAGCCGAAGCAATTTCGGCGCTGGCACCGGCCACCGAATGGGCACTCTGGCGCACCTTGCGCACCACCTGCGCCAGGCTGGTTTGCATGGCTTTGAGCTGGGCCATCATGCTCTCATGGTCACCGGGCTGAAGGGGAATCTGCGAGCGCAGGTCCCCGCTGGCAACGTGGCTGGCCAAAACCACCGCCTGATCCGGCTCACCGCCTAGCTGGCGCGTGATCGAGCGCGCCATAAGCAAGCCAAAACCAATCGCCAGCAGCGCCACCAGCAGCGCGGCGGCCGCAGTGTGCAAACGGCCGTCGTGGTAGGTTTGCACGATGTCGGCCTGGGCCTGGCTAGCCAGTTCGCGCTGGCGTTCCATGTTTTGCGTCAACAGCGCCACCAGCGTCATGGCGGCGGGCTGGGCCTGCTCAAACAGCAACTGCGCCGCCTGCTCGTTTTGGCCCGAGATCACGTGCTCGATCACGCGGTTGTTGCTCTGGCGCGCGGCTTGCAGGGCGCGCGCAATTTGGTCCAGTTGGGCTCGCTCCTGGGCATCGGTGGTGAGGGCGGCGAGTTGTTGAGCGGCCGCGTCGTAGCGCTGGCGCGCTGCGGCTAGGCGCTCGCGCTCCTGCGCGATGGCGGCCGGGTCACGCAGCAGCACGATCCGCGGCACCCCTTGCAGCACCGTCTGCACCGACTCCTTCATGGCCGAGCTGTAGAAAATTGCGGCTATGTTTTCATGATATATTTGACGGCTTTTGTCATTTATTTGCGACATATTGATCATCGCAACCACGGCACTGAGCAGCATTGCCATGAAAATCAATGCAAAAGCCAGCATCAGCCGGGTTGCCACTTTGTAACTTTTCAGATTCACGGTACACCTCCTTAGGCGCCAAAATGAGTTGAAGACCCCAGTCAGCCTAGCAAGCAACCTTGCGGGTTTACCCTGAGCCAACGCCCACAGCATAGATAGGCAGCGATGAAGCTTCGATGAAGCTTCGGTGAAGAGTTGGAGTCAAGGCAGCAGCCCGATGGCTCACTTGGGCACGGCAAAAAGCCTTAAAAAGGCTATATACTTCGTGGCTTTGCGGAAAGTGTTGCCAGACGGGCTGGCAGTGGCTGCCGCGCCGCCCCTCCAAGGAACCCAGCGATGAAATCCGGCATCCACCCCAACTACCGCGAAGTCTGCTTCGTGGATTTGTCCAACAGCCAGCAGTTCGTGATCCGCTCTTGCGTCAACACGCGCGAGAGCATCAAGCTCGACGACGGGCGCGAGCTGCCGCTCTACAAGCTCGACACCTCGAGCGAGTCGCACCCCTTCTACACCGGCACGCAAAAGAGTGTGGACAATATGGGCGGCCGCGTGGAAAAATTCCGCAACCGCTTTGCCCGCACGGCCAAGTAATCGGTATCGGCCTACATCTGTGCCCTGTAGGCGCAGCGCAGAAAAGCAGCCGCAAGGCTGCTTTTTTGTTGTGCGCCAGCGCCCTAAATCTGGCATAACATCGCAGCCTTGAAAACCCCCAACCCAGCCATCGTCAGCCTGCACGAGGCCCGGCCGCTGCCGCGCTGGGTGCTGTGGCTGCTCGGACTGCTCTATGTGGTGCCGGGCTTCGTGGGCCGCGACCCCTGGCGCAACGCCGACTTGGCCGATTTCGGCGTGATGCGCCAGCTTGCCGCGCACCCAGAGCAGTGGCTGCAGCCGCAGTTGCTGGGCGAGGCGGCGCAAAGCGCGGGCTGGCTGCCCTTCTGGCTGGGCGCGCTGGCCATTCACGCCCTGCCCTGGCTGGCCGCCGACCAGGCCGCCCATTTGCCCTTCATGGCGCTGCTGGCGCTCACCCTGATCTGCACCTGGTACGCCATGTTTCACTTGGCGCGCCTGCCCGGTGCGCAGCCACTGGTTTTTGCCTTTGGCGGCGAGGCGCACCCGATCGACTACGCACGCGCCATGGCCGATGCGGCGCTGCTGGCCCTGATCGCCTGCCTCGGGCTGGCGCTGCTGGGGCACCAGAGCAGCGTCGATGCGGCGCGGCTGGCCTTTGTGGCCCTGGCCTTGTTTGCGCTGGCGCGCAGCCTGCACCTGGGCAGCCAAGGAGCGCTGGCCACGCTGGGCCTGTGGGCGCTGGCCGTGCTGGGCCTGGCCTTGAGCGGCGCCCCCGGCATCGCCCTGCTGCTGCTGGCCGCCAGCGAACTGGTGCGCCGCATGGCGCCATTCGCAGCGCCCGTTCCTGCCACAGGGCCAGAAGGCGGCAGCCCCCGCGGGAGCCGCCACGCCTGGAGCCCGGCGCTGCTGCGCTGGGGCTTGGCCGTGCTTGCCGTCGCCGCTGCGGCGCTGGCTTACGCCATGGCCGGGCCCGCCCTCTGGCTCAAGCCCCAAGCCCTGCTGCAACACTGGCAAACCGCCGCCGCCTGGGAGAGCCTGCTGCGCCTGCTGTTTTGGTTCACCTGGCCCTCGGCGCTGCTGGCTGCTTGGGCGCTGTGGAAATGGCACCGCCAGTGGCGCAGCGCCCACATTTTGCTGCCGCTGCTGTGCCTGCTGGGGCTGCTGCTGGCCACTTTTGCACACCGGGGCAGCGACCGGATGCTGCTGCTGGCGCTGCCCGCGCTGGCGCTGCTGGCCGCCTTTGCGCTGCCAACCTTTCGCCGCGGTGTGGCCGGGCTGTTCGACTGGTTCGCCGTGCTCTTCTACAGCGGCCTAGCGCTGCTGATCTGGATCATGTGGCTGGCCATGACCACCGGCACCCCGGCCCGGCCCGCCGCCAACGTGGCCAAGCTGCTGCCCAATTTCGATCCCGTTTTTGAACCCGCGCTGTTTCTGCCCGCCGTGCTGCTCACGCTGGCCTGGTTGGGCGTGATCGCCTGGCGCGGCGCGCACCCCCGGCCCGCGGTCTGGAAAAGCCTGGTGCTCTCGGCGGGCGGCATCACCCTGTGCTGGTCCCTGGCGCTCACCCTGTGGCTGCCAGTGCTCAACCACGGCATGGGGCTGGCCCCGATCAGCCAGCGCGCAGCGGCCCAAACCCCAGCCGGCGACTGCGTGCTGGTGCATGGGCTGGCGCACGAAGAAATCGCGGCGCTGCAATTCCACGGCGGCTTGCAGGTGCGGCGCCTCACCAGCCCCGATGCAAGCGCCTGCACCCGCCTGATCGTGAGCAGCGCGGACCATGCCACACAGGCGCAGCAACTCGATCCAGGCCCCTGGCGCTTGCTGAGCCAAGAGCCGCGCTTGCGCGCCAACCGCGACGTCTGGCTGGTGTTCCAGCGCGCCCCAGACTAGCCGCTGCGCGCCTACGCCCCGATGCGCTGCGCCAGCAGGGCCTCAATCGAGCAGCACCCGGCTCGGCGGCAGCACGATCACAAACGTAGAACCCTGCCCGAGCACGCTCTCGATCTGCACCTGCCCGCCGTGGCGCTGCGCCACGTGCTTGACGATAGACAAACCCAGGCCGGTGCCCCCGGTTTCGCGCGAACGGCTGCGATCCACCCGGTAAAAGCGCTCAGTTAGGCGCGACAGATGCTCAACCTCGATTCCAGGCCCATTGTCGGCCACATAAAACTCAGCCTCGCCATCGTCGCGCAAACGCCAACCCGCGCGCACCAGGGCACCGGCCGGGGTATGGCGCACAGCGTTGTTCAGCAGGTTCGACAAGGCACTGTGTAGCTCCGATCGCACCCCGGCGATTTGCAGCACCGGCCCCGCTTCGGCGCGCAGCTCGTGCGCGCCCCGGCCCAGCAGCGCCGCCAGCGCCTGCGCCTCATGGAGCACCTGCTGCAGCATGGCGTTGGCATCGATCCACTCCCCCACGCCCGGCACCGGGCTGCCTTCGAGCCGCGAGAGCGTGAGCAAATCGCTCACCAGGCTCTGCATGCGCTGCGATTGGGTGTCCATCAGCTCCAGATACTGGCGGCGCTCCTGCGCCGACAAATCCAGCGTGAGCAGGGTTTCGATGAAGCCGCTGAGCACCGTCAAAGGGGTGCGGATTTCATGCGACACATTGGCCACGAAATCGCGCCGCATCGCCTCGGCCAGCTCCACCGCCGTGACCTCACGCGTGAGCAACAGCCGCCGGCCCTTGCCGTACAGGTACAGATTGATGGAGATGCGCTGCGGATGCCCAGGCGTGGCGTCGCGCCCGTCGATCTCGACCGAGCGGCTGAAATCGCCTTGGGTGAGGTAGTCCAGAAACAGCGGATCGCGCACCAGGTGCCGAATCGGCTGGCGCAGATCGCGTTTGGAATCGAACCCCAGGTGCTGGGCGGCGGTGAAATTGCACCACTCGATGGCCGCAGCCTTATCGAGCAGCACCACCCCATTGGGCGAAGCCTGGATTGCGGCCAAAAACTCCTGCAAGCGCGCCTCGCTCTTGCGCGCCTTGCGGTTGAGCCCCTTGTAGGCCTTGCGCGCCACCTCGGCCACTTCGGCCCAGACCCCGACCGCACCCTCGGGTGCCTTGGCCGCGCTGCCCAGCCGCAACCAGGCCAGCAAGCGGCTGGCGCGCAGCCCGTCCCAGGCCAGCCACAGGCTCGCGCCCAGGGCACTGCCCAGCCACACCAGCCAAACTGGCTGAAACAAGGCCGCCGCCACAGCGCCTGCACCCAGCGTGGCGGCCAGCAGCTCCAGCCAGCGCCGCATCATGCCGCCGCGGTGTCGCCCTTGGCTTTGGCGGCCGAGGCTTTGGCCGTGATGCGGTAGCCCGCGCCGCGCACGGTTTCTATCATCGCGCCCGCGCTGCCCAGCGACTCGCGCAGCCGCTTGACGTGCACATCCACGGTGCGCTCCTCGATGAACACGTGGTCACCCCAAATCCGATCCAGCAGCGAGCCGCGTGTGTGCACCCGCTCCGGGTGCTTCATCAGGTAGTGCAGCAGCTTGAACTCGGTTGGGCCTACTTTTAGTTCGCTGCCTTCGTGCATCACGCGGTAGGTGGAGGCGTCGAGCAGCAAGGCCCCCAATTGCACCGTGTCGTTGACGATTTCAGGGGCGCGGCGGCGCAGCACGGCGCGGATGCGCGCCAGCAGCTCTTGCGTGGAAAAAGGTTTGGTGATGTAGTCATCGGCCCCGGCATCGAGCCCCTGCACCTTGTCGGACTCATCGGTGCGGGCCGTGAGCAAAATGATGGGCACCGTTTTGATGCGCTCTTGCTGGCGCCAGCGCTTGGCCAGCGCCACCCCGCTCTCACCAGGCAGCATCCAGTCGAGCAAAATCACGTCGGGCAAAATCGCATCCACCTCGCGCTGCGCCGCTTCGCCGTCATAGACCACCGTCGGCGCAAAGCCGTTGTGGCGCAGGTTCACGGCGATCAGCTCGGCAATCGCCGATTCGTCTTCCACGACGAGCACGCGCGGCAGCTTTCTCATTGCACCACCGACCTTCTTTCTTCATCCGTGGTGTGGCGCACATCCGTGCCCTTGACCACATAAATCGTGGCCTCGGCAATGTTTTTGGCCAAATCGCCGATGCGCTCGATGGCCTTGGCCAGAAACATCAGGTGGATGCTGCTGCCGATCAGGCGCGAGTCCTGCATCATGTAGGTGCTGAGCTGGCGGAAATAGGCTTCGTACTCGACATCGAGCTGGTCGTCGTCATTGATCACGGCCAGCGCCTCCTGCACATCGAGGCGGGCAAAGGCGTCGAGCGAGCGGTGAATCTGCGAAGCGGCCAACTGGGCGCTGGCACCGAGCGACTTGGCCGGAAGATTCCGTGGCGCTCCGGATTCTATGAATTTGTCTATCATGCGCGCGATGCGGGTGGCCTTGTCGCCCGCGCGCTCCAGGTTGGTGATGACGCGCGAGATGCCAATCAACAAGCGCAGATCGCGCGCCGTGGGCTGGCGCCGGCTCATGATCGAGATGATCTCGTGATCGATCTCCAGCTCAAACATATTCACCTTTTTCTCGACCTCAAACACCTGCCCGGTGGTTTCAGTGCTCAAATGGTGCAGCGCAGAGATGCATTGCCGCAACTGCGACTCCACCACCCCGCCCATTTCAAGCACGCGGGCAGTGACGTGGGCCAGTTCGGCTTCGAACTGCGTGGAAAAGTGTTTGTCGCTCATGATTATCCAAACCTTCCAGTGATGTAGTCTTCGGTTTCGGTGCGCTTGGGCTTGAAGAAAATTTGCTCGGTCGCGCCGTATTCCATCAGCTCGCCCAAGTACATGTAGGCGGTGAAATCGCTGCAACGCGCCGCCTGCTGCATGTTGTGGGTGACGATGGCAATGGTGTAGTCTTTCTTGAGCTCGTGCACCAGCTCTTCGATCTTGCCGGTCGAGATCGGGTCGAGCGAGGCGGTGGGCTCGTCGAGCAACAACACCGACGGTTTGACCGCCACACTGCGCGCAATGCACAGGCGCTGCTGCTGGCCGCCAGAAAGGCTCAGTCCGCTTTGCTTGAGTTTGTCTTTCACTTCGTTCCAGAGCGCGGCCTTGCTCAAGGCCCATTGCACCCGCTCATCCATTTCAGAGCGGCTGAGCTTTTCGTAGAGCTTGACACCAAAAGCGATGTTGTCGTAGATCGACATCGGGAACGGTGTGGGCTTTTGGAACAACATGCCAATGCGCGCACGCAGCAGGTTCAAATCCTGCTTGGGTTCCAGAATGTTCTGGCCGTAAAAGCTGATCGTTCCTTCGGCGCGCTGCCCAGGGTAGAGGCTGTACATGCGGTTCAAGGTGCGCAGCAGGGTGGATTTGCCACAGCCCGAAGGGCCGATGAAGGCCGTTACCTTGCGCTCGATGATATCGAGGTTGACCGACTTGAGGGCATGAAAGCCGCCGTAGTAGAACTGGAGGTTGCGCACCTCGATGGCGTTTTTTTGCTCAATTAAAGTTTCACTCATGATGCATTCCTGTTGCTTATCGCTTATACACCCACACGCTCACGGAAAACGATGCGGGCTGTGATGTTGATCGCCAGCACAGTGAGGGTGATCAGCAGCGCGCCACCCCAAGCCAGCTCGTTCCAATTGTCAAAGGGGCTCATGGCCATGTGGTAAATCCAGACCGGCAGGTTGGCCATGGGGCCGTTCATGTCGAGGGTGAAGAACTGGTTGTTGAGCGCGGTGAACAACAGCGGTGCGGTTTCGCCACTGATGCGCGCCAAGGCCAGCATGACCCCGGTGATGACCCCAGCGCGGGCACCGCGCAGCACCACCGAGAGCGCCACCTTCCAGTGCGGCGCACCCAGCGCGAAAGCGGCTTCACGCAAGCTGCCGGGTATCATGCGCATCATGTTTTCCGTGGTTTTAATCACCACCGGAATGGCAATCAAGGCCAGGGCCACCGTGCCCGCATAGCCGGAGAAGTTGCCCATGCTCATCACCACCACAGCGAAAACAAACAGCCCCAGCACCACCGAAGGGGCCGAGAGCATGATCTCGTTGACGAAGCGGGTGACGCTAGCGGTTTTGTTGGCATCACCAAATTCGGCCAGATAAATACCGGCCAGCACCCCAATCGGAGTGGAAATCAGAACCGCAAAACCGACCATCAGCAAACTGCCCACGATGGCATTGCGCAAGCCACCGCCAGGTGTTCCCGGTGCGGGCGTATCCTCGGTGAACATGGCCCAGTCTAGGGCATAGAAGCCATTGGAAAATAGCACGTACAAGATCCACAGCAGGATCGACAAGCCGATGGCCGAGGCCAGCATAGAAAATGCCATGATGGCGGCGTTTTTGCGCCGACGGCTGTTGTAGAGGGATTGATTGAATTCCATTTCAGTATCCTTTGCTGCCCTTGCCTTCTTCGACGTGGGCGATCAACAAACGCGCCAGAGCCAGCACCACAAAGGTGAGGATGAAGAGCAAAAAGCCGAGCGCAAACAGGGTGTGCATGTGCATCCCGAACGATTCGGCAAACTCGTTGGCCAAGGTGGAAGTGATCGAGGCCCCTGGCGCAAACAAGGTTTCGGGGATGCGGTGCGCGTTGCCGATCACAAAGGTGACGGCCATGGTCTCGCCCAACGCACGCCCCAAGCCGAGCATCACCGCCCCGACCACGCCTTTGAAGGCATAGGGCATGACCACATGGCGCACCACTTCGGAGGTGGTGCTGCCCAGGCCGTAGGCGGATTCGCGCAGAATTTGCGGCACCACTTCAAACACGTCGCGCGTCACGGCCGCCATATAGGGCAACACCATGAACGAGAGGATGATGCCAGCGGCCAAAATTCCCAGCCCGTTGGGTACGCCACCAAATATGGCACCAATGATCGGCATACCGGCCATCAGATCCTGCAGCGGTACCTGGAAATAATCGGCAAACAGCGGCGCAAATACGAAAAGGCCAAACATGCCGTAAATGATGGAGGGAATCGCTGCCAGCAGCTCGACCGCCGTGCCCAGCGGCCGCCGCAGCCACGCCGGGCAGATTTCGGTCAGGAACAGCGCGATGCCAAAAGCCAGCGGCACGCCTATCAGCATGGCTATGGCGGAGGTGGCCAAGGTGCCGATGATCGCCATCAAGGCACCAAACTCCTCGCCCACCACATCCCATTCGGCGGTCCAGATGAAGGCGATGCCGAATTTGTGAAATGCCGGCCAGGCATTGATGAACAGGGTGACGATGATGCCGATCAGCGCCATCAGCACCAGCAAGGCAAAGGCTTGCGAGATGCGGTAAAAAACCATGTCCTGCAGGCGCTGGCGCCGGGCAATGGCCAGCACATGGGGCGCATCCATATTGTGCGCGAGGGTCTCGGAATTCATAGGTGCGCGGAGCGTATTGTCTGAACTGCCATTACTCATAATCAACCTTCAAATGTGACACCCGCCGACCGCATTAAATTCGGCTCGGCGGGTGCATGATCAGGCCCTAAAAGAGGCTCTGAATAGGCCGCGCATCAGGTGCGTTGGATCAGGTTCCAAACGCGGGCGCGAATGGCGTCGGCCAAGGTGTCGGGGATCGGCACGAAGTCGAGCTCAATCGCCATCTGGTCACCATTTCGGAAGGCCCAGTCAAAGAAGGCCAGCACGGCGTTGCTCTCGGCTACGTTGGCAGGCTGGCGGTACATCAGAATGAACGATGCGGTAGCGATCGGCCAGGCGTTGGCACCGGCGGCGTTGACTATCGAGACGCCCATGCCCGGCACGCTGAACCAGTCCACACCTGCAGCGGCAGCCGAGAAGGTGCGGTCGTCGGGCTGCACGAAGTTGCCGGCCGCGTTTTGCAGTTGCATGTGCGGGATGTTGTTGCGCCGCGCAAAAGAAAATTCCACGTAGCCAATGGCGCCACGGGTGCGAGCCACGATGGCCGCCACACCTTCGTTGCCACGGCCACCGATCGAGGATGCCGCTGGCCAGCGCACGGTCGCACCACGCCCCACGGTGTTGGCCCATTCGGGGCTGACTTCGTTGAGATATTCGGTGAAGTTGAAGGTGGTGCCGGAGCCGTCGGCACGGTGCACCACAGTGATGGCTTGGTTCGGGAAGGTGCGGCCGGGGTTGACGGCGGCAATGCGCGGGTCGTTCCAGTTGACGATGCGGCCCAAGAACATGTCGGCCAGCAGGGGGCCGGTGATGCGCATTTCACCCGGCCGAAAGCCCTCGAGGTTGAACATCGGCACCGTGCCGGCGATGATGGCCGGGAACTGCACCATGCCGTCGCGCTCGAGTTCGGCTCCGGCCACGGGGGCGTCGGTGGCACCAAAAGCCACGGTGCGGGCGCGAATTTGGCGAATGCCAGCCGAGGAGCCGATCGACTGGTAGTTCAAACGCACCCCGGTGGCTGCGCGGTAGGCTTCGGCCCAGCGCGAGTAGATGGGGAACGGCAACGTGGCACCCGCACCGGTGATGATGGTAGAAGCGGTGGCCAGCTTGGTAAAGCCGCCAGTCATGGCCAATGCAGCGGTAGCCGCCACGGTTTTCAGGAAGGTGCGTTTCATCGGATTCCTAGGGGGAAAGGTTGAGGGGACTCCTGGAGACTTTATCTTTGCATTGTGACAGATTGATGACGATCTCTTGAAAACTGTCACAGTTCCCATCCAGGTTGCGACCGGGCTCGATGACAGTTGCATGAAATCCACCGCCACTGGGTTACAGTAGCGCCTTGCCGCGTACGCAAGGCTGCAGCTTGGCTTGCCTGCGTCTCACCATAACACCCTGATCCAGGAGCACAAGTGCCTACCGACCCAAATAACCGGGGTGCCGCGCCCCAGAGCGTCGCTGCCAGCCATCCGTTTGAGGAACACCAATCGTCGTCGTTGCCGCAGCGCTCGCACCCTCGCTCAGACTCGCGGCTGGATGACGCACTGGCGTTTTTGCGTGGCTTTATTGCACAGCCGATGTCGGTGGCCTCGGTCGTGCCCAGCTCGCCCTATCTGGAGCAAGGCGTGGTGCGCGCCACCGACCTGGCGCGTGCGCGCTGCGTGGTCGAACTTGGCCCCGGCACCGGCGGCAGCACACGCGCTCTGTTGCGCGCCATGAACCCGCAGGCGCGGCTGCTGGCGATCGAGCTCAACCCCGAGTTCGCCTCCCGGCTGCGCCAGCGCGTGCAAGACCCGCGGCTGCTGGTGCAAGAGGGCAGCGCCGCCGACATTGGCGAGCACCTGGAGCGCTGGAGCCTGCCGGCGCCCGATGCGGTGGTTTCGGGCATTCCGTTTTCCACCCTGCCGACCGAGGTCGCGCACAGCATCGTGGCGGCCATTCAGGCCAACCTGGCTCCTGGTGGACGCTTCGTGGCCTACCAGTTCCGCGCCCATGTAGCCAGCTACACCAGCCCGGTGATGGGTGAACCCAGCTTTGAGTGGGAGTGGCGCAACGTGCCGCCTATGCGCGTGTTTCGCTGGCTCAAGCGCTAAAGCCATAAAACCCTAAAGCACCTTGACGCCGCTGCTCGAACTGCTGGCGCTGCTGGCCGCTGCGGTGGCGGTGGTGGCGCTGTTTCAGCGCAGCGGCATTCCGGCCAGCTTGGGGTATCTGGCCGTCGGGGCCCTGCTCGGCCCCTATGTGGCGGGGCTGATCAGCCACACCGAAACCATCCGCCTGGTGGCCGAGTTTGGCATTGTTTTTCTGCTCTTTACCATCGGGCTGAATTTTTCGCTGCCGCAGATTTACGCGCTGCGCCACACCGTGTTCTGGCTCGGCACCGGGCAGGTGGTGTTAACCACGGCGCTGGTGACGCTGGCGGGTTGGGCGCTGGGCCTGCCGCTGGCGGCGGCCTTCGTTGTCGGGGCGGTGTTTGCCCAGTCATCGACGACCATCATCGCGCGCCAGTTGAGCGAACAAGGCGAAGAACACAGCCGCCACGGCCGCCTCGGGCTGGCGATGTCGGTGTTCCAAGATGTGACGGCGGTGCCGTTCCTGATCATCATTCCGGCGCTGGGCTTGGCGGCGGCGGGCTCGCTGGCCGAGCCGCTGGGCTGGGCGGTGGTGAAGGCGCTGCTGGCTTTTGCGCTGGTCTATCTGGCTGGGCGCTGGTTGCTGCGGCCGCTGTTTCACGCCATCGCGGTGCGGCGCTCGACCGAGCTCTTTACGCTCACGGTGCTGCTGGTTACGCTGGCCTCGGCGGCGATCACCGACAGCCTGGGGCTGTCGCTGGCCTTCGGGGCCTTTCTGGCCGGCATGATGCTGGGCGAGACCGAATTCCGGCACCAGATCGAATCCACCATCCGCCCCTTTCGCGACGTGCTGCTGGGGCTGTTTTTCGTCTCGATCGGGATGCTGGTCAACCCGCTGGCGCTGCTGGCCGTCTGGCATTGGGCGCTGCTGGGGGCGCTGGCGCTGCTGGTGACCAAGGTGCTGCTGGTGGCGCTGCTGGTGCGCGCCGCGGGCTTTGAGCCGCGCACCGCCTTGCGCACCGCGCTGGTGCTGGCCATGGGCGGTGAATTTGGTTTTGCGCTGCTGGCTCTGGGCCTGGCCGGCGGCAGCATCGACGGCCACACGGCGCAGATCGCGCTCGCTGCGGTGCTGTTGAGCATGATGATCGGCCCGTTCCTGGTTCGCTACAGCCTGCCACTGAGCGCGGCGCTGCTGGGCCGCAAGCACACACCCCAGACCGGCACACCGGGCAGCGCGCCGCACCCGGAGCAGACGCCGACCCATGCATGGACCGGGCACGTGATTTTGTGCGGCTACGGCCGCATCGGCCAGAGCGTGGCCAATTTCCTGGAGCGCGAGCGCATTGCCCACGTGGCGCTGGACTTGGACCCGACCCTGGTGCGCGATGCCCACGCAGCGGGCGAACCGGTGTTTTATGGCGACGCCACCGACCCGGCCGTGCTCGAAGCGGTAGGCTTGGCGCGGGCGCGGCTGCTCGTCATCAGCTACGAAGACCCGGCCGCCGCGCTCAAGGTGTTGCAGCAGGTGCGCGCGCTGCACCCCGATTTGCCGGTGATGGTGCGCACGCGCGACGAAACCCATGTGGAGGCCCTGCGCCAAGCCGGTGCCACCGAAGTGGTGCCCGAGACGCTCGAAGCCGCCATGATGATGGTTGCGCACGCGCTGGCGCTGCTGCAGGTGCCCACGGCGCGCGTGCTGCGCCGCCTGCGCGAAGCGCGCAGCGACCGCTACCGGCTGCTGCGCGAGCTGTTTCAGGGCGACCCCGCGCTGGACACCGCCGACGCTACCGCGCCGCGCCTGCACTCGCTCGCCGTGCCCGAGGGCTGCGCCGCGCTGGGGTGCAGGCTGGGCCAACTCGAATTGGGCGAGGGTGTAGCACTCACCGCACTGCTGCGCCACGGCCAGCGCATGCTCGACCCCACGCCCGACCTGCTGCTGCAGGCCGACGATGTGCTGGTGCTGTTTGGCCAGCCCGATGCGCTGGCGCAAGCCGAGCAGCGCCTGCTGTCCTGAGGCAAGCCGAGGCCGCAGGGCGCAATCAGGCAGACTCGCCGCATCGGCTATATTCTTGAGCAAAACCAGAGGATAATCCCGTCATGGACTTCACCACTTTCACGCAAGCTGCCGGCGGCCTAGCCCTGTTCCTGCTGGCCATGCTGATGATGACCGAAGGGCTCAAAACCTTTGGCGGCAGCGGGCTCAAGCGCCTGCTCAGCCAATCGACTTCAACCCCATTGCGCGGTGTCGGGGCGGGCATCTTGGTGACGGCGGTGGTGCAGTCCTCCAGCGCAGTCACGGTGGCTGCGATCGGCTTCGTCAACGCCGGGTTGATGAACCTGCGCCAGGCGCTGGGGGTGGTGTTCGGCACCAACATCGGCACCACCATGACCGCTTGGCTGGTGAGCTTGGTTGGCATCGGCTTTGACATCGACGCCTTTGCGCTGCCCATGATCGCCGCCGGGGTGGCGCTGCGCCTGATTGTGCGCAACAAACGCTACCAGGGCTTGGGCGAGGCCCTGACTGGCTTTGGCCTGTTTTTCATAGGCCTGGGGCTGCTGCAAGAAGCGTTTTCTGGCGTAGCGGCTGGCTTTGAGGCCGGTGTGCTGGGTGGCGGTTTCACCCTGCACTGGGCCACGGCACTGGCAGTGGGTTTCCTCGTCACCACCATGACCCAGTCTTCCAGCGCCGCCGTCGCGCTCATCCTCACTGCCGCCGCCGGCGGGCTGTTGACCCTGCCGACGGCAGCGGCGGCAATGATCGGTGCCAATGTGGGTACCACCACCACCGCCGTGCTGGCCGCCCTCAACGCCACCGCCGCCGCGCGCCGCTTGGCCATGGGCCATGTGGGCTTCAACGTGATCACCGGCTGCGTGGCGCTGCTGATTTTGCCCTTGATGCTGTGGACGGTGGACGGGCTGGCCGAGTTTTTCGGCCTGGTGGGCAATGTGGCCGCCAAGCTGGCCCTGTTTCACACCGTTTTTAACGTGCTGGGGGTGATTCTGCTGCTGCCTTTTATCGGCCGCTTGGCGGACTGGCTCGAAACCCGCTTTCGCAGCCAGCAAGACGAGCTGGCGCGCCCGCAGCACCTAGACGCCACCTTGGCGGGATCGCCCGAACTGGCGCTGGGTGCGGTGCAGGCCGAGCTGCAGCGGCTGCGCGCTGGCGTGGGTGCGGTGGCCAGCACGGCCCTCAAGAACGAGCGCGCAGTGGACAAGGAAGCCGAAGCGGTGCGCCAACTGGCCGCCACCGTCACCGACTACATCGGCGGGCTGCGCGCCGAAAAAATGCCGCGAGAGGTATCTGATGCGCTCACCCTGTGCCTGCGCGCCACCCGCTACCTCGATGAAGCCGGGCGCATGGTGGCTTCGGCCCAGGCCGTGGCCGCCGCCGCCCAGACCGAGCCAGAAAACGTGCGCGCCATGATCGCTCCGGTGCTGGCCGCAGGCACGAACTGCTTGGCCGCTGCGTGCACCCAGACGGCACCCAGCCTTGAGGCTTTCGAATCGGCTTACCAACACGGCAAAGGCGCGCTGCTGGCCGCCGTGGTGGCGCAGCAGCTTAGCGCCGAACGCGCCGACACCCTGCTCGACAACCTCAGCAACCTGCGCCGCCTGGTGCAGCAGTGGGTGAAAGCCGACGACATGCTCAACAGCCCAGAGCTGGCGCAGGGGCCGCAGCGGGCCGGGGGTGCCAAGGCCTAGGAAGGCACGGGTACGTTTTTGAGCAAAAAACTGTTTTTTTATGGCATTTTTGTGCAGGCAAACACGTTTTTGCGCATAATGGGCCATGGAAACCAAAAACACAGTCGGCGCAGCTTGGCTGGTGGCTCGGTATGGCATCGAGCTCGTCATGCCTTTGGCCGTGCAAAGCCGCATAGGCGGGCGCCGCGCATCGCAACTGGCCGATGGCATCCAGACGGAGACCTATGTGCCAGGCATGCGGCCCAGTGCCACTCTGCGCGGCCACCTGACCTTCCACCTCAAGCACGAGGTGCTGCATCTGGAGATGCTCAGCCGCCTGTTCGATCGGGCCGATGCGGCTGAACTGCTGGCTTGGATCCACGATGAACCCAGCGGTCAATACGCCAGAAGGGCTGGCTTTCTGTACGAGTGGCTGACCGGGCGTCGGCTAGCACTGCAGATTCCCAGCGCAGGCCCCTATGTGGATGTGCTGGACGATCGCAAACTGGTGGCGGCTGCACCCGATCAATCGGTACCCAACCGCCGCTGGCGTGTGCGCGACAACCTGCCCGGGTCGCCCGCGTTTTGCCCCATCGTACGCAAGACGAGTGCGCTTGAAGCTGCGTCAGCAGTGGACTTGCCCAGGCTACTGAACGACCTTGCGCTGGAGTTTGGTGAAGAGGTGCTGATGCGCTCAGCGGTCTGGATGACGCTGCGCGAGAGCAAATCCAGCTTTGCGATCGAAGGCGAGGCCGATCAATCGGATCGCGTGCAGCGTTTTGCTGCTGTGCTGGCGCGGCGCACCGGCGAGGGCGCGCTGCCGCTCAACGACGCATCGCTTGCGCGCTTGCAAGCCGAAATTTTGGGTGGGCGCAGCACGCTGCAGCAGTTTGGCATACGCCAGTCGCCCGTGTTTGTCGGGGAAGTGGTTCGCTACCAAGAGGTGGTTCACTACGTGGCTCCACCTGCCGACGACATGCAGGCCATGCTCGATGGGCTGGCTGTCTTTTGGGAGCGCACCCAGGGGCAGTCGGCGGTGATGCGCAGTGCGGTGCTGGCCTTTGGTTTTGTCTATATTCACCCGCTGGCCGATGGCAATGGGCGGGTGCACCGTTTTCTGGTCAACGATGCCTTGCGCCGTGATGGCGTCGTTAGAGCGCCCACGATCCTGCCGCTCTCGTCCCTGATCAACAGCCATTCGGCACAGCGGCGTGCCTACGATCGCATCCTGGACACGATCTCGAGCCCCTTGATGGGCGTGCTGGCTGGCAGCTACGAATTAGCCGCCGTGCAGACCACGTACCCCGACGGCATCCGATCGAATTTTGTGTTCAAGGGAGCCCCAATCGCTCGGCCCGTGTGGCGATACCTGGATTTGACGCACCATGTGGTCTATCTGGCCGATGTGTTGGTGCGCACGGTTCAAGAGGACATGCGCCAAGCGTCGCGCCAGATGCAGCGCCACGCCCAGGCGCGCGCAGCAATCAAAAACATCGTCGAGATGCCCGATATGCAAATCGATCGCATCATTCGATCGGTGGATGCGAACCAGGGCAAGCTGTCAAATGTGTTGGCCACAGAGATGCCTTTGCTGGCCGAGCCCGGCCTCTGGGATGCCATCGTTCAAGCGCTTGAGCGCGCGCGGTGATCGCCCCAGGATGCAAAGGCCAGGCCTCAAAAATCCACCGCCACCGCATCCCCTGCGCGCTCCATCAGCGAGCGGCGCGCCGCCGCCTCGCCCTTGCCCATGAGCTGGCCGATGCGCGCCTCGGTTTGTAGCCAATCGAGCGCCCCCAGCCGCACCGGCAGCAGGCGGCGCGTGTCGGGGTTGAGGGTGGTGTCCCACAACTGCTCGGCGTTCATCTCGCCCAGGCCCTTGAAGCGGCTGATGCTGCATTTGTCGCGCGCCAGCCCGTCTTTGGCGCACTTGTCCAAAATCGCTTCCAGCTCGCCTTCATCCAGCGCATAGGCTTTGGCGGCGGGCTTTTTGCCGCGCGCGGGCACATCGACGCGGTACAGCGGCGGGCGCGCCACATACACGTGCCCGGCCTCGACCAAGCGCGGAAAATGGCGCAAAAACAGCGTCAGCAGCAGCACCTGGATGTGCGCGCCATCGACGTCGGCATCGGCCAAAATGCACACCTTGCCGTAGCGCAGGCCGCTCAAATCGGCCTGATCGGCCAGCCCATGCGGATCGACCCCAATGGCCACCGCGATGTCGTGGATTTCGGTGTTGGCGTACAGG
>BBPD01000519.1_pt2 | contig 18808 bp, 19 predicted proteins | sample 1344911 | NCBI WGS metagenome assembly BBPD01 (sample SAMD00019088, study PRJDB2971) | groundwater metagenome | biome: freshwater biome; feature: mineral spring; material: ground water | place: USA: CA, Sonoma | collected 2011-09 | depth surface m
GGTTGCCTCTAGCCTTTGTTTTCAGTGCAGATTCACGCCTCCGAGCGAAGACGCTCTCCGGCGATCTGCTCTATGTCCGCTCCGTCAACGCGCCCTTCCGCCCCGTGGTGTTCGAGCGCACCGACCAAGCGGCCGCCGCACTCCAGGCCGGGCGCTGCGACGCCTTCGGGTCCGACGGCTCGCAGCTCGCCGCGGTGCGGTCCACGCTCGCGCGCCCGGCCGACTGGGTCGTGCTGCCGGAGCGCTTCTCCAAGGAGCCGTTTGGCGCCTACGTCCGCCGTGGCGACGACGAGTGGTTCGAGGTCATCCGCTGGTCCACCACCGCGATCATCGAGGCGGAGGAGCAGGGCGTCACCCGCGCCAACGCCGAAGAGATGCGCCGCACCTCCATCAACCCGAACACCCGCCGCCTGCTGGGCGCCACGCCGGAGCTGGGGCAGGCCATCAAGCTCGACGCGGCCTGGGCGCTGAACGCGCTCCGCGCCATCGGCAACAACGGCGAGCTGTAAGACCGCCACTCCGGCGAGGGCACGCCGATCAACCTCCCGCGCGGCCCCAACAACCTCTGGACCAATGGCGGGCTGCTCTACGCACTGCCGATGCGCTGACGCCGGAAGCGCTCGACGCGGGTTGCGTGCACCGCCCGCGCCATCGCCTGGGCGCCACCGAACTGGAAGCCGAGCTGCGTCGCGTACGCGGCGCACGCCGCCGTCTTGGCGTGAAGGTCGCCGCGCAGCGCCATGGGCCGCATGGCGCCCATCCGCGCGGCAAAGGGCCGGGCCGGGTGGCTCCGGCGGCGCAGCGTATAGGGGAAGTCCTCCCAGTGCCAGACCGGCGCGCGCGGGCGCACGCTCCACAGCGCCAGGAGCAGCGCGACGTGGTCCACGTGCCCGCCGATGCCCTGGGGCGCGAGGATCAGATCGGGGCGCAGGCGGCGCAGCGTGCGGGCCAGCAAGGGCCGCGCCAGCCTCGCCGCTGCGTCCCCCGGCCGGGTCGGCCCGAACAGCGCCGGTGCGGCGGCGTAGCCCCGGTGCGGCGCCTCCCGCAGCCCGAGGAAGAGCGGCCGGGCGCCGAGCGCGGCACAGGCCGCGCGCTCCTCCCCGCGCCGGATCGCCATGTAGTCGGCCTCTGCCGGCAGCCCCTTGTCGAGCTGGCACGCCAGCGCGAAGCCGGTCGGGTGCGGCACGCTCGCGGTGAAGAGCGTCGCCACCCACACCTCCCAGCCCTGCCGCGCGAGCAGCGCGAGCGTGCCGCCGGCGGAGAAGGCAGCGTCGTCGAGATGCGGGGAGAGCGCGAGGGCGCGGCGCCTCACAGCAGGTGCGGCGCCTGCAGGAAGCGGCACGCGGGGTCATGCGGCAGCGTCGGGTCGAAGCCGTCGCCCGGTCGGCGGCCCGCGACGGCCGCGTAGCTGCGCTGGATGAGGCCCGCCACCACGGGCCAGGCGTAGGTCGCGCGGACCTCGGCCAGGGCCGTTTCCGCCAGGCGCCGGCGCAGCGCCGTGTCGGCGTGCAGCGCGCGCAGGTTTGCGGCCAGGGCCGGCACGTCCCCCGGCTCCGACAGCAGCCCGTTCGCGCCGTGGCGCAGGCAGTCCATCACGCCGACCGCGCGGCAGGAGGCGATGGGCAGCCCCGACGCCATCGCCTCCAGGATGGTGTTGGAGAACCCCTCCGCATGGGTCGGCGAGGCGAAGATATCCTGGCCGTGATAGGCGCGCGGCGCCGCCTCGTAGGCGGTGTAGCCGGTGAAGCGCACCGGCAGCGCCAGCGCCTCGGCGCGCCCGCGGCTCGCCTCGAAATCGGGGCCGATGCCGCTGTAGGTCGTGGCGAAATGCACGCCCTCGCCCGCCAGCAAGGCGAGGGCCTCAAGCAGGTCGAGCGCGCCTTTTCGCCGGTCCACGCGGCCGTGGTAGAGCAGCCGGGGAACGGCCTCGGCATCGCCCGGCGCGCGGCCCGGCTCGGGGGTGAAGCGCGCGGTGTCCACCGCACCGGGCACGATGGTGAACAGCGCGCGCGGCACGCCGAGCCGCTCCACGACCTCGGCCGCGAAGCTGTCGCAGCCGATCAGCACGGCGTTCGCGTGGTGCAGCACGCGGAGCATCGCCACGCGATGGGCGTCGCAGCAGGAGCCGACCCAGTGCCCGTCGCCGCCCTGGATGGAGACGACGGTCGGCACCCCAAGCTCACGCCCGGCGAGCAGCACCGCCCAGCCCGTCGGGTAGCCATACTGCGCGTGCAGCACGTCGAAGGGCGCGCGGGCGTGCTCGGCGCGGATCGCGGCGACCATGGCGTCCACGTCGCGCGCGAAGTCGGCGGGGCGCACCTCCTCGCCCACCGAGCGCAGGCCGATGACGCGCACGCCCGGCACCTCGGGCGGCGGGCCGCCGCCATAGACGCGCGTGCCCGCCTCGTCGCCGCGGTATTGGCTGACCATGGTGACGTCGTGGCCCGCCGCGACCAGTTCGTTCAGCAGGTTGAGCGCGTACACGCTCATCCCCGAGATGGCGGGGAAGAAGCGGCGCGAGCAGAACAGGATCCTCATGCCGCGCGGCCCCCGGCCCGGCCCCCGGCGCGGCAGCCGCGCAGGAACTCCCGCGCGCGGAAGGCCATCTCGTGCGCGCGGTGGCTGTCGCGCGACAGCTCCACGCAAACCAGGCCGCCGAAGCCCACCCCCTCCAGCGCGTCGAGGCAGGCCGGGATGTCCATGTCGCCCTCGCCGAAGGGCAGGTGCGTGTGATCGCGGCGCCGCATGTCCTCGATGGCGACGGTGCCGAGCCGCTCGGCGAACTCGCGCAAAGCGGCAGGCGGCTCGCGCTCCTCCGTCACGAGCAGATGGCCGAGGTCGAGCGCGAGCGTGAGGCCGGGCACGTCGAGCGCCGCGAAATCGTCCACCGTCTCGATGAGCATCCCCGGCTCCGGCTCCAGCGCGGCGCGCAGGCCGAGTTCCGCGCAGCGCGCGGCGACGTGCGCGCAGCCCTCGCGCACCCAGCCCAGCGCCGCCGCGCGGTCCACGCCGGGCTTGGGCACGCCGGCCCAGAAGGACACGGCCTCCGCGCCCAGCATCGCGCCGATCTCGGCGGCGCGGAGGAGGAACGCGACGCGGCGCGCGCGGCCCTCCGCGTCGGCGGTCACCAGGGTCGGCTCGTGTTTCTCGCGCGGGTCGAGCAGGTAGCGCGCGCCCGTCTCGATGACGCAGCCCAGGCGCAGGTCGCGCAGCAGCTGCGAGAGCGCCGCCGTGCGCGCCTCCCACCCCGCCTCCAGTGGGTCGAGGTGGTGGTGGTCCAGCGTGAGCGCGACGCCGTCGTAGCCCGCGTCGGCGATCAGCCGCACCGCGTCAGCGAGACGATGGTTGGCCGTGCCGTTGGTGTTGTAGGCGAAGCGCAGGCTCACGCGGCCGCGCTCCGCCGCTCGGCCGCGAGTTGCGCCGCGAAGGGCGAGGGCTCGCGGTAGAGCGGATACAGCCCGCCCACGACGCGCTCCGCGTGCTCCCAGTCCAGCCAGGCCGGCCCGCCGCACCGCTCCTCGTCATCCGGGCGCAGCAGGACGCGGCGCGCGCCGGGGCGCGGCCGGTCGAGCACCAGCGCGTCGCCCCGCGCGCGCAGCCGGCGCACGCCGCGCCAGCCGATGCGGCCGTAGCTCAACGTCTCGCATTCGAGGCCGGGGACGATGACCTTCACGGTGCGCACGGGCGAGGCGGCCGGCGAGCTGTCCACGTAGAGCACCTCCGCCAGGCCCTCGCGCGCGAGCTTGCCGAGGACCAGCGCGAGGCGCGCCGCGCCGGTCGCCAGCGCCTCCGGCGGGGCCTCGTGCAACTGGTCGAAGCGGACCCGTCGGCGCTCCGACAACACGGTGTCGGCGAGGCGCGCACGCAGCTCCCGCGCGGAGAGCACCACCCACTCGGCCATCGCGCAGAGCGCGCGCGGCTCCTCCGCGGCGAGGTCGAGCACGGCCATCTCGTGCTCCACGAAGTCTGCCGGGAGCGCCTCTCGCAGCAGCGCGACCGGGCCGTGGCTTGCCGCCTTGCGCTGGCGCGAGCCGCAATACTCGAGCAGCGCCTTGCGCAGCGCGCGTTCCCGGTCCGGGTGCGAGGCCTCGCCGCAGGCGGTGAGCTGGATGGGCAGGCGCGGCTCCCCCTCCTCGCCGCCGACCACGTAGATGTCGGTGAGGCCGAGCGAGGTGGAGGCGAGCTTGACGAGCGGCCGGATCCCGATGCCGCGCAGCCGCGCGAGCAGGTCGCGCGTGGCCGCGTCCTGCACCATCCCGTCGATCTCCACGACGACGCCCTGGTCGAGCGCGCGGAAGCCCAGCGCGTTCCCGTCGCGCTGCGTCAGTTCCAGTATGCCGTGGGCGATGGCATGTTCGAGATCGAAGCCCGCGCCAAGCCCATTGGTGATGGGCGTCACGAGCGGCGTCTCGCCCTCGGGGAGGTGGTAGCCGTAGGCGGCGACCCACTCCTGCGGCACCCAGACCGGCGCTTGCGACGGCCAGCGCCGCGCCTGCATCCAGCGCATCGGCGTGTCGGGCGTCCAGCCGCAGCCCGCGGGCAGCATGATCGTGCGCGGGTCGCAGGCGTCGTGCCCGCCGCGCACCAGCCCGGCGTACGAGCCGTCGAGCCGCGGGGTGCGCGCGCAATGGGCGCGCATGTGCTCCTCCTCGCACAGCTCGCCGAGCGCGCCGACCGCGGCCTCGTCCTCGTTGAAGCCGTAGCCGTAGGCATCGGTGCTGCTGTCGTCGGCGAAGACGAGGTTCGCCTGCACGGTGACCACGCCTGTCCGGTCGAGCCTGTCGAGGCGGAAGCTGCGCACCTCGCCCAGCGGTGCCAGGCTGTCGCGGAACAGCCGCGCCACCTCCGCGAGCGGCGTCATCGGGCGGCGGACCGGGGCGCGCGCAGCGCAGCGAGCGGGATGTGCCGCACCCCGGGCGGACCCGCGATCTGGTCGTCGAGCAGCGCGAGCGCCGCCGTGCGGTCCACATCCGGCGCGTGCTCGAAGGGCGTGCAGATCGTGTCGAAGTCGAGCGGCGCGAGCACCTCGCGGTAGCGGAGTGCCTCGCCGGGCGTGAGCGGGATGTTCTTGTGGAACGCCTTGTGGGTGGACAGCGCCACGGCGCGCCCGCCCTCGTCCTGGTCCACCTTGAAGGCGTCGCCGCAGAACAGGATGCGCCGCCGCGCGTCGTGCAGCACCGCCTGGCCCTCATAGTGGCCGCCGACATGCCGCAGGACCTGGCCCGGGCGCAGCTCGAGCGCATCGTCGTAGGGGTGGGTCACGCGCATCGCCTTGGTCATCCGCAGGTCGTCCTTCTGGATGGCCAGCACCTCCGGCCGGAACACGTCCTGCAGTTGCCAGAGCGCGCCGTAGCCGTGGCAGTGCGAGGCGGCGAGGAAGCGAATGCCGCCCAGCCTGCGGATCTCGTCGAGCATCGGCGGCGTGTAGTAGGGCGCGGCCTCGAAGGCGGTGTTGCCGTCCGGGTGCAGCAGCAGCCAGCCCGTGCCGTTCAGGCCGAAGGGCGGGCTGGTCGAGAAGGCGACCATGTCGCGGTCGAGCCGGCGCCAGTGGCCAGTGAGGTGCGCGGCGACCTTCTCCTCCGGCCAGAAATCCCAGCCATCGGCGGGCAGGTCGTTGCGCGTGTCTTCGCAGACCACGCAGCCGGAGGGCGCGAAATGCTTTTGCCAGTGGCCGCAATGCGAGCAGGCCCAGGGGGTTAGAGGCATTGGCGCATCGCCTGATGCACCAGGCGCTCCGTGGCGATGTCGCGCGCCAGGTCGAAGCCACCGTCGCCGCACCGCACGTGGCGGGCGAAGGCGGACATCTGGCGCGCGAAGGGGTCGCCATCCGGCACCGGCACGGCGTGCGCGCGGCCCCCGGCGTCGAGCCGCGTCAGCATCCCGCCCGCGCTCTGGCCCATGGTGTTCTCAGCGACCAGCATCCCCTCCGTCCCGACGATCTCAAGCCGCCGCCGCGGCAGCGCCTCGCGGTGATTGTAGGCGACGTGCAGCGAGGCGAGCACCCCGGTCGCGCTCCGGGCGACGAGCATCGCGCCGTCCTCCACCCTGTAGGATTGCACGCGCCGCTGGCCCAGCGCACGCACCTCCGCGAGCCCTTCGTCGCCGAGCAGGTACTGGACGAGGTCGAGCCCGTGCGGCGCGAGGTCGAGCAGCGCGCCGCCGCCCGCGCGCGCGGGGTCGGCGCGCCAATTGTCGCCCGCCCAGCAGGCATCGACCCAGCACGCATAGACGATGCGGATGGCGGTGACGGTGCCGAGTGCGCCACGGGCGACGGCGTCGCGCATCAGGGCGTGCGCCGGGTGGTGGCGCTGGTCGTAGGCGGTGCCGTAGGGCACGCCCGCGCGTCGCACCGCCTCGGCCATCGCCTCCGCGTCGCCGAGCGTCGCCGCCATCGGCTTCTCGCACAGGACCGGAAGGCCGGCGGCGGCGATCGCCGCGACGGCCGGGCGGTGCAGGTGGTTGGGCGTGGCGACGTAGACGCCGTCGCAGCGCGCGCCGCGCAGCATGTCCTCCAACCCGGCGAAGCCGGGCGCGCCGGCTGCCGCGCGGGCGGCAGGCGAGGGGTCGCAGACGGCCACGACCTCGCCGCCCGCCGCGCGCATGCCCGGCGCGGCGTGGTCGCGCGCGACCCAGCCGTAGCCGACGATGCCCCAGCGGAAGGGGCGCGTGTCGCGGCCATCCGCCGCCACCGCCCCCGCTGGCACCAACGCCGTCACCAGCGCTCGGGCAGGTGGACGAGCTCCCGGCGCCGCGCCCACTGGGCGGTCGCCTCGCCCAGCGCCGCCCGCTCCGGGGCGTCGGTGCGCAGGCCGTACGTCGCGCGCGGGCCGTACTCGGCCGCATAGCGCTCCGAGGGAAAGCGGATCTCCACGCCGTCGTAGAGCGGGTTGCGCCGCAGCTCCGCGCCCGGCGGCGGCAGCGCGAGCCCTGCCTCGAGCGCCAGGGGCGGCGCAAGGCCCGGCCCTTCCGCGACCGAGAACGCCTCGGTCAGGACCAGCTCGGCCGGACCCGCCGGGCGCGGCGCCCGCCCGTCGAGCAGCGCGTCCGTCAGCTCCTCGTCGGCATAAACGAGGGCGGCGGGGAACAGCTCCCGCAGCTCGGCGGCGGAGAGCGCGGCACCCGCGGACAGGTTGGACCGGTCCGCATTGTGGACGTGGCCCACCAGCAGCATCCCGGACGCCCCGCGAAGGGCGCGTAGCGAGCTGACGACGTGGCGCTTCGGCTCGAGGAAGTAGAGCGCGTCATGGCACAGCACGAGGTCGCGTGCCGGCAGCGCGGGCCACTCCAGCCCGGCGTCGAAGCAGACCAGCTCGGCCTCCGGCGCGACGAAGTGCCGGGCGAGCCACAGCTTGGCGAAGACCACGTCGCCGCCGGCGGCGCGGACGCCGCGCAGGGTCAGCTCGCGCAGATGGTGGCCGATGCCGCAGGCCAGCTCGAACGCGCCGCGCGGCGCGGCCCAGTGCGCGCCCGTCAGCGCCAGCCCGGCCAGGAAGGTCGGGTCGCTCCAGCGGTGCGCGAAGTAGTCGGCGACGCGCCCATACCGCAGAGCGGCCATTGCCTCGCGCAACGTCATGCGGTGAGCCTCGCGCGCGAGGCTGCGCAAATCCGCCTCCGGGGCGGTCTCGCCCGTCCACCAGTCGTCCTGGTCGGCGAGGAGCAGCGCGAGAGCCGCCTCGCGGTCGTCCAGCGCCAGCGCCCGCCGCGCTTCCATCGCCAGACGCTCGCGGCCGAGGCGAAGGTAGGGGATGCCGTCAACCACGGGCCAGATGTGGCCACGCCAGTGCATCTCGGCCGTCACGCGGGCGCGAGCCCCGACTCGGCCAGCACCCGGTCCTGGAAGCGCTTCACCGGGCCGTCATGCACCAGTTCCATGTCCACCAGCACCTCGCGCATCGTGACGCGCGCGGCCTGGAGGTGCCACGCGATCTGCAGGACGCGGTCGAGCGTGTCGGCAGCGTGGAACGCCCGGCCCTCGGGCGTCGTGGCGTCGGGCAGGCAGGCGCGCGCCGCTTCCACGCTGGCCCGCAGCGGCGCATCCAGCTGCGCGAGGGCCTGGCGGGTCGCCTCGGCGAAGGCCGGCGCGAGATGGTGGCCGAGCAGCACCTCGCCGGTGAAGCCGCTGTCCGGGAGCAGGGCGTTGTGGAGGTGGTGCGCGAGACCGGCGACGAAGACCGCCGTCGGCTCCGCCGCGTAGGGGTGTGCGAGGAGCGCACCATAGACGGCGGTGACGAGGCAGTGCTCGGCGTGGCTTTCCGCGGCCGGGAAGAGCAGCCGTGGCTTGCCCGGGCACGTCACGCCGGCGCGGGGCTGCGCCTCGAGCGCGGCGACGAATGGCGGTGGCGCGGCGGCGGCGAGGTCGTGCTCGAGGCCGCCGCGAAACCGCCCGGCACCCGGAATCCGCGCCGCCAGTTCGTCGAACGCGGCGCGGCGCACGGCCGCGACATCCGCACCCGCCAATCCCGCCTCGCGCAGCGCGGCGGCGTCGAGGTCGCCCAGCCGTGCCGCGGCGATCGCACGCGCGACCGTGGCGGCACACACCGCCTCTCCCGGCATCCCCGCAGCGAGGGCGCCCCATGCGGCGCGGAACAGACGCGTGGCGATGCTCCCGTCGCGGCCCGCGCTCGTGACGCGTTTGAGGTCGCCGAGCTCCCGCAGCGCCGGCACCAGGTCGGCGAGGGCCGGGCGTGCTGCCCCATCGTCCACGGCGCTGCGCTCAGCCCTCAGCCGCGAGCCAGTCCTGCAGCATGCGCTGCTGCTCGGGGAAGGCATGCCGCGCGGCCTCGCCATTGGCGACCATCGGCGCCTTGAAGAAACACGAGAGCTGCTCCTGCGGCCCGCCCTCGCCGCGCTGCTGCGCGAGGTCCAGCACCCGCGCGATCTCGAGCACGAGCGGTGCGGCCAGGATGCTGTCCTTGCAGAGGAAGTTCACCTTGATCTGCATCTTCTGGCCAAGGAAGCCGGTGACGTCGATGTTGTCCCAAGCCTCCTTGTCGTCGCCGCGGGGGCGGTAGTAGCGGATGTCCACGATGTGGTCCTCGACTTTGTAGCCCAGGATGCTGTCGAGCACGTCGCCCTTGGTGTTGAGCTTGCTTTGCAGCGAGTCCTTGTCGCGTAGCGCCTCGCCGTCCCGGTTGCCGAGGATGTTCGTGCTGAACCAGCCCTCCACGTGCAGGTTCCGCGCCCGCAGCGCCGGGGCGAGGACCGTCTTCATGAAGGTCTGGCCCGTCTTGCCGTCCTTCCCCGCGACGGGGACGCACAACTCCCTGGAGAGCTGCACCAGGGCGGGGATGTCGGCAGCCTGGGACGGCGTGAAGTTGCCGTAGGGCACGCCGGCGCGCATCGCGGCGTAGGCATAGAGCATCGCCGGGCTGATCGCCGCCTCGTCATTGTCGAGTGCGCGCTCGAAGGCCTCCACGCTCTCGTGTGCGCCGGTGTCGCCTGGCCACCTCTCCGTCGAGGCGAGGTTGATCATCACCACGCTGTCCGTGCGCGACGTCTCGCGGAACCGGCGCAAATCCTCGGTGATGGCGGCGACCGCGGCGCGATGCCCCTGCTCGGCGCGGAGGTGCCGGCCGGTGACGCCGCGGCAGAAATCCGCGCTGCCCACCGCGGCCCAGGGGCGCATAGCCTCCATGGCGCCCCGCGTCTGGTGATACTGCGCCGCGGTGAGCACGTTGTGGTTCGCCGCGGCCGTGGAAAGGTCGTCGGCGCTGAGGTCCCAGCCGCCGAAGACAAGGTTTTTGTAGTCAACAAGGCCGGTGGCCGTGGCATCGCGCAGCGGCAGGCCGCCCACGTCGTTCGCGCCGGCTCGAAGCAGCTCGATGCCCGCGATTGCCGTCGTGGCCACGGCTCCACCAATGCCGACGATGGCGACGCCAACCCGGCGCGGCCGCGCCGCCCGCTGTTCGATGGCGGCCGACATCAGGGCGTGCCGCCGACGCGCGCCGCCGCCCCGCCGAGCACCCGCCAGATCACCAAAGCCAATGCGTGCGTCACCCGTCATCCCCTGGGAAGCTGCTTCCGATCCGAACGTGAGCGGCGCTCCACGGTTTCACCAGGAACGTTTCGTTCGCCGCTCAACCCATCCTGCCGCGCCCTGAAGCGTTGCGTGGTACATGAGGCATCGCGCATGACCACGAATTTCATGTTCTGCACCGGCGTGGAGAACAGCAGCCCCACAGTCGCGGGCGGCCGCCGCGTGGACGAGATGGCCAAGTGCGGCCATTACGGCCGCTGGCGCGAGGATTTCGACTGCGTCGCGGAGCTTGGGATCCGCTTTCTCCGCTACGGTCCGCCCATCCACACCACCTGGCTGGGCGACGGGCGGTACGACTGGTCGTTCGCCGATGAGACGTTCGGTGACCTGCTCGCGCGCCGCATCACGCCGATCGCGGACCTCTGCCACTTCGGCGTGCCGGACTGGCTTGGCAATTTCCAGAACCCGGACTTCGCGGAGCTGTTCCCGCGCTACGCCGCGGCCTTCGCGCGGCGCTTTCCGTGGGTGCAGCTCTACACGCCAGTCAACGAGATGTTCATCTGCGCCCAGTTCAGCGGGCGCTACGGCTGGTGGAACGAGGGGCTTTCGAGCGACCGCGGCTTCGTCACCGCGCTCAAGCATCTGGTGCGCGCCAACGTGCTGGCGATGCACGCGATCCTGGGCGTGCGGCGCGACGCGTTCTTCATCCAGTCGGAATCGAGCGAGTACTTCCACGCCTCCGCCCCCAACGCCATCGCCCACGCGGAGGGCATGAACCAGCAGCGCTTCCTCAGCCTGGACCTCAATTACGGCCGCCGGGTGGACAGCGGGATGTACGAGTTCCTGCTCGGCAACGGCATGACCAAGCGCGAGTACGATTTCTTCCTCGGCCACCACCTGCGCCGGCACTGCATCATGGGCACGGACTACTACCTCACCAACGAGCACCGCGTGCACCGCGATGGCCGCACCCGCGCCTCGGGCGAGGTGTTCGGCTACGCCGAGATCACCCGCCAGTACCACGAGCGCTACATGCTGCCCGTGATGCACACCGAGACGAACAAGGTGGAGGGCCCTTCGGGCGAGGAGGCGGTGGACTGGCTGTGGAAGGAGTGGGCGAACGTGCTGCGCGTGCGCAACGTCGGCATCCCCATCCTCGGCTTCACCTGGTACTCCATCACCGACCAGGTGGACTGGGACACCGCATTGCGCGAGGACAACGGGCGGGTGAACGCGCTCGGCCTGTTCGATCTTGACCGGCGCATCCGCAACGTCGGCCGCGCCTACAAACAGCTGATCCAGGACTGGTCGAGCGTGCTGCCGGCGCAGAGCGAGGCACTTGTGCTGCCGCTGCGCCCGCCCTGGCAAGAGGCATGAGGCGACTCACCATTCCGCGAAGGAGCCGTCGGCGTGGCGCCAGATCGGGTTGCGCCATCGGTGCCCCTCGGCGGCCTTGCGGCGGACGAACTCCTCGTTGATGGCGATGCCCAGGCCCGGCCCTTGCGGGATCGCCACGAAGCCGTCGCGGTAGCCGAAGACGCTGGGGTCCTCGAGGTAGTCGAGCAGGTCGTTGGTCTTGTTGTAGTGGATGCCGAGCGACTGCTCCTGGATGAAGGCGTTGTGGCACACCGCGTCGAGCTGGAGGTTGGCCGCCAGCGCGATGGGCCCGAGCGGGCAGTGCAGCGCGAGCGCGACATCGTAGGCCTCCGCCATCGCCGCGATCTTGCGCGTCTCGGTGATGCCGCCGGCGTGGCTCGGGTCGGGCTGGATGATGTCCACGTAGCCCTCGCTCAGGATGCGCTTGAAGTCCCAACGCGAGAACAGCCGCTCGCCGAGCGCGATGGGCGTGGCGCAGTGGTTGGCGATCTCCTTCAGCGCCTCCGCGTTCTCCGACAGCACCGGCTCCTCGATGAACATCAGGCGGAACGGCTCGAGTTCCTTCGCGAGCACCTTCGCCATCGGCCGGTGCACGCGGCCGTGGAAGTCCACGGCGATGCCGAAATCGGGGGCGAGCGCGTCGCGGATCGCAGCCACGCGCGCGAGCGCCGCGTCGAGCTTCGCGTGGCTGTCGAGGTATTGCAGTTCCTCCGTGCCGTTCATCTTCACCGCGGTGAATCCGCGCGCGGCGACGGCGCGCGCGGCCTCGGCCGTGTCGGCCGGGCGGTCGCCGCCGATCCACGAATAGACGCGGATGCGCTCGCGCAGCTGCCCGCCGAGCAGCGCGTGCACCGGCACGCCGAGCGCCTTGCCCTTGATGTCCCACAGCGCCTGGTCGAGGCCCGCGAGCGCGCTCATGTGGATCGCGCCGCCGCGGTAGAAGCCGCCGCGGTACATCACCGTCCAGTGGTCCTCGATGAGGCGCGGGTCGCGGCCGATGAGGTAGTCGGACAATTCGTCGACATAGGCCGCGGTGGCGTGGGCGCGGCCCTCGACGACCGGCTCGCCCCAGCCATGGATACCCTCGTCGGTCTCCACCTTCACGAAGCACCATCGGGGCGGGACGAGGAAGGTCTCGATGCGGGTGATCTTCACGGCGCGCTGTCCTTGATGGCGGCCCACGCGTCGGCGAAGGCGCGGGCGTTGCGGGCGACCTCCGCCGCTGATTGGCCCGGCTTGTAGAGGGCGGAGCCGAGGCCGAAGCCGGCGGCGCCGGCCTCGGCGAAAGGGCGCATGTTGCCCGGCGCGATGCCGCCCACGGGCAGGAACATCGTGCCCGTGGGGAAGACGGACAGCATCGCCGTGAGCACCTTCGGGCCCAGCATCTCGGCGGGGAAGAGCTTGAGCGCGTCGGCGCCGGCGGCGAGCGCCGCGAAGCCCTCGGTGGGCGTGGCGATCCCGGGCGCGCAGACCAGGCCGGTCGCCTTGGCGGCGCGGATCACGGCGGGGTCGCCGTGCGGCATGACGATCAGCCGCCCGCCCGAAGCTGCGACCTCGCCCACCTGCCCCGGCGTCATCACCGTCCCCGCGCCCACCAGCGCGCGTTCGCCGAAGGCTTCCGCGAGACGGCGCACGCTCTCCATCGGCTCGGGAGAGTTCAGCGGCACCTCGATGGCGCGGAAGCCGGCGTCGAGCAGGGCGCCGCCGATACCGACGACCTCCTCGGGCCGCACGCCGCGCAGGATGGCGACGAGGGGCAGGGCGGAGAGGGCGTCGCGCAGCGTCACGCTTCGCCCCCGCGTGTGACGAGGCCGGCGAGCTGGGCCACGCGCCACAGCCCCGCGACCGTCGCCTCCGAGTCGTCCTCTTCGAGCGTCGGCCGCGGCGCGCCCCACAGTTTCAGCGCCGCCGCGTAGCGGGCGCGCAGCGCGGGTGCGCCGAACAGCGCCACCGGCCGGGCGAGGTCGGCGCTCGCCAGCTCCTCCCCGATGAGAAGGCCGGAGAGGTAGTCGAGGCTCTCCGACGCCGCGAGGTCGCCGGCCAGCAGGCGGGAGCGGGCGGAAAAGAGCAGGGCGGACGCGCGGCCGCCCTCGCGCACCGCACAGATTCCGCGCGCGAACGCGGCCTCGCGTTGTGCCCCGGTCGGTGCCGGCGCGGACGATGCAGGCCGGCCGAGAATGGAGTGCTCGCGCAGCACCGAGAACAGCTCGCCGGTCATGAAGGTCTGGAAGCCCGCGACGCGGCCGTTGTCCACGGTGATCCACTTGCTGTGCGTGCCGGGGTGGAGGAGGCGCGAGCCGGGGGCCAGCTCGGGCCGCAGCGCGAGCAGGCCCGCGACCTGCGTCTCCTCGCCACGCATCACGTCCGGCGCCGGATCGCGCTGCACCACGCCGGGCACGATCCGCAGGCCGACGCCCGGCACCTCGACGAGCCCGGCCGCCAGTTCCTCCGCGCCGGCCGGGCAGGGGATGTAGGGCGTCTCCACCCAGCCCGCGGTGCTGCCGACCATGCCCGAGGCGAGCGCGGGCAGCGCGGGCCAGCCCCGTGTGGCAAGCGCGAAGGCCTCGGCGAAGCCGCCGGGCGGCAGGTGCATGACGCCGTCCTGCTCCGCACGCCGGTCGAGCACCCGGCCGCCGCCGTCCAGCAGGTAGGCGCGCAGCGAGGTCGTTCCCCAGTCGAGCGCGATCAGCATGCGCACAGCATCGCCGCTCCCGCGCCGTGCGCAAAGCGGGGCCACAACCCCGTGCGACAACCACGTGCGTAAGTGTGGACCGCCCCTTTCGCCGCGCGGCCGCGGGTCGTATCCAGGCGGCCACGGAGGTCGCCACGACATGTTCCCCCCGCACCGCTTCCGCGGTTCGCTCACCGCGCTCGTCACGCCCATGCAAGCCGACGGCTCGCTCGACGAGGCGGCGTTCCGCCGGCTCGTGGACTGGCAGATCGCCGAGGGCACAGAGGGGCTGGTGCCCTGCGGCACGACCGGCGAAAGCCCGACGCTGAGCCACGAGGAGCACAAGCGCGTCGTCGAGATCTGCGTCGAGGCGGCGGGCGGCCGCGTGCCGGTGATCGCCGGCACGGGCAGCAACTCCACGGCCGAGGCCATCGACTTCACGCGCCACGCCAAGCAGGCCGGCGCGGACGGGGCGCTGATCGTCACGCCCTACTACAACAAGCCGACGCAGGAGGGGATGTTCCTGCACTTCACCGCCATCGCCGACGCGGTGGACCTGCCCATCGTCATCTACAACATCCCGCCGCGCTCCATGGTGGACATGACGCCGGAGACGATGGGGCGGCTGGCCCAGCACAAGAACATCGTGGGCGTGAAGGACGCGACGGCGAACCTCGCGCGGCCACTGTCGCAGCGGCGCGAGTGCGGCGCGGATTTCGTGCAGCTTTCGGGCGAGGACCACACGGCGCTCGCCTTCCTCGCGGCCGGCGGCGTGGGCTGCATCAGCGTGACCGCGAACGTCGCGCCCCGCGCCTGCGCGGAGATGCAGCTGGCCTGGCGGGAGGGGCGGATCGCCGACGCGATGGCGATCCAGGACCGCCTCGCGCCGCTCCACGACGCGCTGTTCGCGGAGACCTCGCCCGGCCCGGTGAAGCACGCGGCGTCGCTGCTCGGCTTCGGCGCGGCCGCCTGCCGCCTGCCGCTCGCGCCGGTTTCGGCGGCGACGGCAAGCCGCGTGGAAACCGCGATGCGGGGCGCCGGCTTGCTCAACTGATGGCCAACCCACCGCGCAAGAAGACCCTCATCTCGACCGGCCTCGCCGCGCAGAACCGCAAGGCGCGCTTCGACTACAAGATCGGCGAGACCATCGAGGCCGGGCTCGTGCTGATCGGCGCGGAGGTGAAGAGCCTGCGCGCCGGCCGCGCCTCCTTGCAGGAGGCGTGGGCGGGCGAGCGCGACGGCGAGATGTGGCTGTACAATTGCCACATCCCCGAGTGGCAGGCCGGCAGCTTTGCGGCAAAGTTCGAGCCGACGCGGCCGCGCAAGCTGCTGCTGCACAAGAAGCAGGTCGGCAGCCTCGCCGGCCAGACCACGCGCGAGGGCGCGACCATCGTGCCGCTCGAGATCCGCTTCAACGAGCAAGGCCGCGCGAAGGTCCTGCTCGGCGTCGCCGAGGGCAAGAAGCAGCACGACAAGCGCGCCGCCATCGCCGAGCGCGACTGGCAGCGCGACAAGGCGCGGATGATGCGCAACAAGGGCCGCGAGTAGCTATTCGTCGAAGATCGCCACCGCCCGCGTCCAGCCCGCGCTGGCGCGGTGGATTTTCACGGGGAAGCACGCAACGGTGAAGCCGACGGGCGGCAGCGCGGCGAGGTTCGCGAGCTTTTCCATGTGGCAGTAGCCGATTTCGCGGCCCGCCCGGTGTCCCTCCCAGATCAGCGACGCGTCGCCGGTCTCGCGCACGCGCCCCGCCGTGTGGGAGAATGGCGCGTCCCAGCTCCATCCGTCGGTGCCGGTGACGCGCACGCCGCGCTCGAGCAGCCACAGCGTCGCGGCGCGGCCCATGCCGCAGCCGCTGTGGATGTAGTCGTCCTGCCCGTAACGCTCGCCGGCGCGGGTGTTGACGAGGACGATCTCGAGTGGCCGGAGCGTGTGGCCGATCCGCGCCAGCTCCCGCTCGACGTCGTCCGGCTGGCAAACGTAGCCGTCGGGCAACTTCGAGAAATCGAGCTTCACGCCGGGCTGGAAGCACCACGCGAGCGGCACTTCGTCGATGCGCCAGGCGGGCTCGCCGCCCGGCACCGTCCGCTCGTTCATCCGGGAGAAAAAGTGATAGGGCGCGTCGAGGTGCGTGCCGTTGTGCGTCGAGATCCGCACGCGCTCGACGGCCGCGTACTCGCCATCCGGCAGGGCGGAGACGGGCACGCCCATCTCGTTGGCCATCAGGGGCGCGGTCGCGTGGTGGTCCACGTACTCAATCTCGGGGAGCATGTGCGGCGGGTCGCTCGCGATGCCCGCGGTGAGCGCGTTCGAGATGTCCACGATGCGGCGCGGCATGGCTTGGCCCCCCCTGTCCCCGCGGCCACGCTAGCGGGGCCACGCGCCGCCGCCTATCTTTCGCCCAACGCCGGAGGAACACCATGCTCGACGCCGCCGCCAAGCTGCCGCTCCACGACCCGGAGCTGTTCCGCCAGTCCTGCCGCGTCGGCGATGCCTGGCTACAGGCCGAAAGCGGCAAGACCATTGCCGTGCGAAACCCGGCGACGGGCGAGGTGATCGGCAGCGTCCCCTCGCTCTCCGCTGCCGAGGCTGCCCGCGCGGTCGAGGCGGCCGAGCGTGCCTACCCCGCGTGGCGCCGGCTGCTGGCGAAGGAGCGCGCGGCGACCCTTCGCCGCATGCACGACCTGATGCTCCAGCACGCCGACGACCTCGCCGCCATCATGACGGCCGAGCAGGGCAAGCCGCTCGCCGAGGCGAAGGGCGAGGTGGCCTACGCCGCGAGCTTCCTCGAATGGTTCGCCGAGGAGGGCAAGCGCATCTACGGCGACACGGTGCCGCAGACCGCGCACGGCCGCCGGCTGATCGTGCTGAAGGAGCCGATCGGCGTGTTCGCCGCGATCACGCCGTGGAACTTCCCCGCCGCGATGATCACCCGCAAGGCCGGGCCGGGCTGGGCCGCCGGCTGCACCGGCGTGATCCGCCCCGCCTCGCAGACGCCGTTCTCGGCGCTCGCGCTCGCGGTGCTGGCCGAGCGCGCGGGCATGCCGCCCGGCGTGTGCAACGTCATCACCGGCGCGGCGCGCGAGACGGGCGAGGTGCTGACGACGCACCCGGCGGTGCGCAAGTTCAGCTTCACCGGCTCGACGGAGGTCGGGCGCGCGCTGCTCCGGCAATGCGCGTCCACCATCAAGAAGACGAGCATGGAGCTGGGTGGCAACGCGCCGTTCCTGGTGTTCGACGACGCCGACCTCGACGCGGCCGTTGCCGGCGCCATGGCGTCGAAATACCGCAACACCGGCCAGACCTGCGTCTGCGCCAACCGCATCCTGGTGCAGGAGGGCGTGTACGACGCCTTCGCCGGGAAGCTCGCGGCGGCGGTGGCGAAGCTCCAGGTCGGCAACGGCATGGAGCCGGGGGTGACGCAGGGGCCGCTGATCAACGCGGACGCGGTGGCCAAGGTGGAAGAGCACATCGCCGACGCGCTGGCGCGGGGTGCGACGCTGCTCGCGGGCGGCAAGCGCCACGCGCGCGGCGGCAACTTCTTCGAGCCGACGATCCTGACCGACGTGCCGGCCACCGCGCTGGCGTTCCGCGAGGAGACGTTCGGCCCCGTCGCGCCGCTGTTCCGCTTCGCCACGGAGGAGGAGGGCATCGCGCTCGCCAACGACAGCGAGTTCGGCCTTGCCGCCTATTTCTACGCACGCGACGTGGGCCGCGTGTTCCGCGTCGCCGAGGCGCTGGAGGCCGGCATCATCGGCATCAACGAGGGCATCATCTCGACCGAGGTCGCGCCATTCGGCGGGATGAAGCAGTCCGGCCTGGGGCGCGAGGGGTCGAAGTACGGGATCGAGGACTACCTGGAGGTGAAGTACCTCGCGCTCGGCGGCGTGTGACTCAGCGGCGCGGGGCGGCTAGGGTGCGGTGATGAGCGACCCGGCCGCACCCCTGACCGTCACCCTGTCGCCGGAGGCGTCGGCGTTGGTGCGCATGCTCGCCGAGGACGACGGATTTCCGGATTCCGCCTCCTTCATCGAGGCGGCGGCCCGGGCTTGGATGGAGCGTCACGGCTACACCGACGAGGAATTGGCAAGGCTCGCGGATGAGGCGGAGGCGATCGGTGAACCGCTCGACGCAAGCACTGTGTTTGCGGAGTTGAAGGCGAAGCACGGCCTGGCGTGACGTTGCGGATCTCGCGGCCGGCGCGTGCCGACCTCGACGAGACGACGGCGTTTATCGCGCGCGACAACGAGGAAGCGTCGCGCAAGTGGCTAGCCAGCATTCTTGCGAAGTTGAGCCTTATCGAAGCCGTGCCCGGCATGGGGGCAACCGTCGCCGGGCGTCCCAGTATCCGAAAGGTTGTGCACGGTCGCTATCTGATCATCTACCGGGAGCGCCGGGACGGTGTGACCGTCCTCCGCGTTGTTCACGGCGCCCGCGACCAGCGCCGCCTCCTCTGACGGAGCACCGACCATGCCCCATGACTTCGACCTCTTCGTCCTCGGCGGCGGTTCCGCCGGCGTGCGACTCGCGCGCATCTCCGCCGGCCACGGGGCGCGCGTGGCCGTGGCCGAGGATCGCTTCTGGGGCGGCACCTGCGTCAACGTCGGCTGCGTGCCGAAGAAGCTCATGGTCAACGCCGCCGAATACGGCGCATGGCTCGCCGACGCCGCGGCCTTCGGCTGGAACGTCGAGACGCACGGCCACGACTGGGCCAGGCTCGCCGCCGCGCGCGACGCGGAGGTGGCGCGGCTGTCGGCGATCTATGCCCGCATGCTGCAGGGCGC
>BBPD01000198.1_pt1 | contig 18783 bp, 13 predicted proteins | sample 1344911 | NCBI WGS metagenome assembly BBPD01 (sample SAMD00019088, study PRJDB2971) | groundwater metagenome | biome: freshwater biome; feature: mineral spring; material: ground water | place: USA: CA, Sonoma | collected 2011-09 | depth surface m
TTTTCCGGCGTTCGGGCGCAGCTGTCCGATCGCTGCCGGTTGCTCGTGGAAGATCAGGCGGTGCATGGTGCAGGCGGGGTTGGCCGGCGTGATCCTGGCCTCGGCGCGGCGGATGCCGGTGGTGCGGATGAACAGGCCCATCTGGTCTTTTTTGCCGGGCAAGGACATGCTCGACGCGGGCCCGCACCTTCGATTTGGCGGCGTTGGCGTGCGCGGTGGGCTCGGGCATCGGCTTGCCCCTCGGCTTCGTGCGATGGATGCGGCTGACCCGGCTGTGGCGCTTCGGCGGCGCTTCGGCGATGCCTCGTTGGCCCGGCTGCGGCAGGCGGTATCGGCCCAGACATCGGAGGCGGTGTTGTCGCTGGTGACGACGTCGCGCAGCATCCGCCCGTCGAACCGCGCCGCATCGGCGACCTTGCATTTGCGGATGAAGCCGAAGGCCCGGCAGATCGAGATGCTGCTCTGGTAGCCGAAGCTGGGGATGGCAATGTCGATGCCGGGCCTGCGGTCGGCCAACGGTTTTGCCTTGGCGAACTTCAGCGTCCAGCGCGCGTCGGCGTCCTTCTGTGCCGCCCTGGCGGGTTCATCGGGCCAGATCTCGCTGGCCGTCTTGCCTGCCTTGATGGCGGCCTTCTCGGGCGCGGTGTTGCGCTGCCCGGGCGCGGCCGCCAGGGTCGCATCGACGATCTGCCCACCCATCGCGAGATCGCCGCGCCCCTTGATCTGCCGGTCGAAGTGGGCGAACATCATGTTGGGCGCGGCCGCCTCGGTCAGCTTCTCGCGGATCAGATACTCCATCCGCGCGTCGGCCACGTTGTTTTGCACCGCGAGCACGAGCACCTTGCGCATCGCGTCCGGATCGTGGGGCGGGCGGCTGCCCTTCGCCCCGTCACCATAGCTCAGCGCGGAAACCAGCACCGGGCCAAACGCCTCGAAGTCGATGATCCGGCCCAGCTCCTCCAGCCGATCACCATGCGCCGAAAACTGCTTCGGATGTTCCGACAATCCAAACAATCCCGCCCGACGAACCGCCGCCTCCCGTCAGACGCAATGAATCAAGCCAGGCCAGCAATGTCGAGGGGTTGCTGGAGCTGCCCAGCTTTCGTCGTCGTGGTCTTTGCGCCCAATCAAGCAGGGCTGAGACGGGGCGTCTTATCCGCCCACGGTTCATTCACCGATCGCCGCACCCTTCGGACCTCGCGTCGCGCTCAACTGGTAGAGAATGGGGACAACGAACACCGTCAGGGCCGTGGACACGAGCGTTCCGAAGATCAGCGAAATGGCGAGGCCGCCGAAGACGGGGTCGCTCACCATGATCGCCGAGCCCAGGACGATGGCGAGCGTCGTCAGGATGATCGGGCGCAGCCGCACGGCTCCGGCCATTCGGACCGCCTCGTCCAGCGCCATGCCCTGCTTCAGATTCTCCTGGATGAAGTCGATGATCAGCAGCGAGTTGCGGATCGCCACGCCCGACAACGCGATGATGCCGACGATGGACGTGGCCGAGAAATCGACCCCGAGGATCCAATGGCCCGGAAAGATCCCGATGATCCCCAACGGAACAGAGGACATGGCGATCACCGGGATGAGGAATGACTGATAATAGGCCACCAGCAACAAATAGACCGCCATCAGGGCAACGCCCAAGGCAATCATCATGTCGCGATAGATATCGAGGGTCATGCGCATCTCGCCATCCCACAGCAATTGATAGCCATCGATGGTGTCGGGCGCCCGGGGGCTGAAACTCAGGTTGCCGGTCGTCAGCGGCTGCCCGTCGGGTCCGTCGATGCCGGATAGGCGCCGGTTGAGATCGAGAACGGCGTAGAGCGGCACGCTTTGCGACAGCTCGCCACCGACAAAAGCGACGCGTTCGTTATCCTTGCGCTGGATCGGTCGGTCGGCGGTCGAAGACGAAACTTTCACCAGCTCGGACAAGGCCACGGGCTGACCCGACGTGTTGTTCACGAACAGGCCGTCCAGTTTTGTCGGATCGACCGCGTGTCGACGCGGGACATAGGCGCGAATATCGACCGGGTTGCGCTCGCCGGACGGGTGCGCCTGCCCGACCAGGTCACCGCCATAGACCAGCCGCAGCAACTCGGCGATCTGCGCCACCGAAACGCCCGAGAGGGCGGCCTTTTCCCTGTCGGGCACCAGCACCTGCTCGACCACGTCGACCGGCTCGGAGTTCGAGATGTCCACCATGTCGAAGGTCCTGGCGAACTCCGCCTCGACCTTGGTCGACAGGCGCCTCAGTCCCTCGGCTTCCGGTCCGTAGATCTCGGCTAGCACCGTAGCGCGCACCGGCGGCCCCGGAGGATCCTCGACCAAGCGGACGCGCGCGCCGGGGTAGCCGGCCCGGATCTCGTCCACCTTCGGCCGCATCGCCCGCACGATTTCGATGGAACTCAGGCGCCGTGCATGTTTGTCGACGAGATTGACCCGGATCTCGGCGACATTGCCGCCCCGCCGGTCGGCGGTGCCCTGCAGCAGACCGTTGAAGTCGACGACCCCCGATTGTCCGATCCAGCTTTGATAGTTGGAGACGTTTGGATTTGTGCCGAGCAAGCGGCCGATTTCACGGACCATCCGGTCGGTTTCCTCGACCGGGGTGGTTTCCGCCATGCTGATGACGATGTTGAAGGTGTTCTTGTTGTCCTTTGGCATGAAGCCGAGCGCGACACCGAGCGGCGAGACCGCGCCTCCGACGCCGGAAGGACGGATGAACTGCCACGCGCCCTGGAGCGACGAAGCCAGGATCAAGGCAAGGATGGCCAGGGCCAGCCCCCGGCGGGCGCGCCGGTTGAACTGGAGCGGACCGATCAGGCGCAGATAAAGGCGCTGCGCCCAGTCGCGGCGGCCATGGCCGTGGCCATCGTCGGGCTCGTCATGATCGGCGGCGGAATTGCGCCGGAGCCAGCGATTGGCCGCCCACGGCGTCACGATATAGGCCACGACGATCGAAGCGGCCATCGCGATGGGGACATTGTAGGCTACGGGATGGAAATAGTCTCCCGCCATACCCGTCACGAGAAGGAGCGACCCGAACACCAGCATCACCGCCAGAGTGGCCAGATTGGTCGCGTTCCCGATCTCGTTGGTGGCCAGGATCGTCGCCTCCTGCTTGTTCAAGGATGAGGCGGAGTTATAGTGCCGGTGAATGTTTTCGATGACGACGATGGCCGCGTCGACCAGCAGGCCAAGCGCAAGGATGAGGGCAAAGAGCGTCACCCGGTTGACGGTGACGCCGCCGAAATAGTCCGCGGCGAGCGTGATCGACAAGATCAGCGGCACGGTCAGCGTCACGATCAGCGCTTCACGCCAGCCCAGGAACAGCACCATGATCAGGCTCACCGTGAACAACGCGATGGCCATATGCTCGATCAGGACATTGACGGCGGCGTTGGCCTTTTCCCCGTCATCGCGGGTCACGACGATATGGATGCCGTTCGGCACAAAGGATTGCTGCATCCGATCTATTCGATCGACCACGCTCCTGGAGACGAGAACGGCATTGGCACCCTTCTTCTTGGCGACGGAGATGGTCACCGCCGGCATTTCCCCCGTGCCCGCGTGTTGGGCGCGCGCGTCGGCGGAACCGAAGGCGAACCGGCTCTGCGCCGCGATCTCGATGGGAGGGCCGTCGGTGACGGTGGCGACGTCGCGCACATGGACCGGTCGGCCGGCGTGGACCCCGACGACCAGATCGCGCACGTCATCGACCGAGGCGAACGCGCCGCGCAACTGGACCGTCTCGACCTTGCCGTTGCGCAGCGGCCCGGATAGCGGTGTGGACAGGTTGTTGGCAGCGATGGCCGCATAGGCTTGCGGCAGCGCGATGGAGAAGGCGACAAGCCGTTCGGGATCGAAAGCGACGCCGATCTGCCGGTCACGGCCTCCGCGAACGCTGACGACGGAAACATCGGGCAGGCTTCGCAAACGCTCGGCCATGCGATCGGCGACCCGCTTCAGCCCATAGTCGTCATAGGTGTTTGACGCGAGCGTGACGGTGACGACCGGAACGTCGTCGGCGTCCACCGCCCGGATCGTCGGAATCCCGGCGCCCGCCGGCAGGCGTTCGCGGTTCGCCATCACGCGATTGTAGAGTTTGACGAGGGAATCCTCTGGTGATTCCCCCACCTTGAATTGCACCTGCACTGCGGCCAGCGAATTGCGCGCGACGCCGTATGTATGGTCCACGCCCGACATCTCGCTGAGAATGCCTCCGAGAGGACCGACAACCAGCTCATCCACCTCTTGCGCCGAAGCACCCGGCAGCGCGACCGTGACGACCGCGCCCGGGACGACGATTTGCGGGTTCTCTTCGCGCGGAGTAAGCGCAACGGCGAAGACGCCCGCCAACAGGACGCCGACAATAAAGACGATCGTCAACTTGGATGTGATGAAGCTGCTGGCCAGCCACCCCGCCAGATTCAGCCGAGGACCATTCATCGCGTTCGCGACCCCTGAACCAATCGCGCGCCGTCACGCACAGAAGCATCGGCGCGGGCCAGGATCGTCTCGCCGCCCACCAGACCCGAGGCGATCTCGACGAAGCCGTCCGCCTCCCTGCCCGTCCGCAACCACCGGAAGGCGATGCGGCCGTCCTTCCCAACCACGAATACCCCGGTCAGTCCCCCGCGTTCGACGATGGAGCCGGCCGGAACCCGGGGCGATTGTTTTCGGCCGGTCACAAGCCGGGCGCGGCCGAACATGCCCGGCATGAGGTCCGGGTCCGGGGGAAGGGCGATATCCACCTCATAGCGCCGCGTTGCGTCATCGCCCGACAGGATGATGCCACGCACGACGCCGCTCAGGGTGCGGTCCCCGAGGCCGTCGAGGTGCACCTCGATTGGCGCACCGACGGCGATGCGCCGGACATCGGCCTCCGGCACAAACATCTTGAACAGCAGGCGGCGACGCGCCTCGACGGTGACGAGCGTGCGCCCGGGCGTGGCCAACTCTCCGGCTTGGCCAGGGCGGGCGACAACGACCCCGTCGATCGGGCTGACGATCGTGACGTAAGACCGCTGGGCCTCGGCAGTGCCAAGCGCGGCCCGCGCCTTGGCGACCGTCGAGCGCGCGACGTCACGCCGCAAGCTGGCGCTGCGGAACGCGTCTCTCGATATCGCGCCCGTCTGCGCCAACGGTTCTTGAGCAACGACATCCTCTTCGGCGTGGGCAAGGTCGGCCTGGGCGGCCGAAAGACCGGCCCGCGCTTGTCGTATCGCCTCATCGATCTCTCTGGCGTCGATGCGCGCCAGCACCTGGCCTCGCCGGACGGATTGGCCTGCATGAACGGTGATCAGGAGCACATAGCCGGTGACGCGCGAGGAAATGTCGACCCTGTCGTCCGAGATGACGGCGCCGGGAATGGCGTCGAAATCGGGCAGATCGGCGCGCTCGACCACTGTGGTCGGCAGACGCACCGCCGGCGGCTCCCGATCGACTGTTTTCCCGTGTTCTTCGCAACCGGCCAGCATCGTCAGCGCCAGGCCAAGCGCCGGCAGGGTCCGCCTTCTTGCATGATCCCTAAAGGGCATCGGATTGGTCCTTGAGCGCGCGCTGCAGGGTTGAAAGAACATGTGCAGCGATGATTTTCGGATCGGCGTGATCGGCGTGGCCGCTGGTCAGATATGGAAGAATGCGCGCCATCTGGACGTGCCCGATGATGAGGGCAATGACGGACGCCGTCGTCAGGGCCGATCGCGAGCCAGGCGAATAGGCCGAGACGATCCCGTCAATCAGCGAGAACGGCTTGTCGAAGACCGCTCTCGACAGGCGCGCGACCCTTTCCATATCGCCGTCGAGCAACTCGCGCAGCATCAGTTGCGTGAATATCATATCATCAAACAGAAGCGTCACAAAACGCTCTACAAAAACCTGCAACTGATTTTCCGGAGAGGAAGTCGTTGTGAGCACATCATCCAGATGATACATTCTTGTCACCAAGACATGCGCAAGCGTTTCCTCAACCAGCTGCGCCTTGTCTCGAAAATGATGGTAAAGGTTGGCCTGGGTCATCGAGACTTCAGCGGCGACGTCACGCATGGAGACTGCGGAATAGCCATCCGCTGCATAGAGCCGGGCGGCGGCATCGAGGATTGTGATACGCGTGTCGGTCAATCTGACGCCCCCTTGTTGAACGGCCGTTAAGGCGGTAACTAACTGCCCGTCACGGCGTTGTCTAGGCCGCAGTTTCGGTGTCGTCAGATTGGCTGGCGGCCCCAAACCGAACCGAAGCCGGGATGTGACGCCGTTCAACGGACCGCGCGCGCAAGTGTGCGGTCGCCAAGCAGAGAGATGCCCATGCGCGCCTACTGGCTCTTCGCCCTGTTTCCTGCGCTTTCCGCCTGCACGGTCGGTCCCGATTATGTCGGCCCACCGGGCAGGGAGATTTCATCCCGCTTCGTGCGCGTGGGGGACGCCGCCGTGATCGCAACGCCTTCCGTTGCCCGGTGGTGGGAGACGCTGGATGATCCCGTGCTTGACGAAATTGAAGAGCGGGCGCTGCGGGCAAATCCGAACATGGCGGCTTCTCAGGCCCGCTTGCGTCAAGCGCGCGCCATGCTGCGCATCGAACGAGCCAACGCGACGCCGAACGTCGCCGCCGGGGCGCTGGCTGGCTATGGCCGCGTGCCGGGGGGCGGCTCCGGCGCTGCAGGCACCATGTTACCGGCTCTGGTCGGAACCGAACAGAGTTCTTTCGATCTGTATGCCGCCGCCATCGGCGCCAGTTGGGAGGTGGACCTGTTCGGCGGCAGGCGGCGCGGCATCGAAGCCGCGACGGCAACCGCGCAAGCCGCAGAGGCCACACTGGCCGACGCGCAGGTAAGCCTGACCGCCGAGGTCGCCCATGCCTATATCGGCCTTCGAGCCACCCAGACGCGGATTGCGTTGGCGCGACGGTCGGTGGAACTCCAGCAGCAGATGCTGGACCTCACGCGCCAGCAATTCGAACGAGGCGTCGCTTCCGCGCCCGATGTCGAACGGCTCGGCATGCAGCTCGAGGCCGCCAATGCCAGGGTGGCGCCGCTCGTGGCCCAGGCCGAGGGCTATATGGACGCGCTCGCCTTGCTCTGCGGAGAGCAGCCGGGCGCCCTTGATGCATTGCTCGATCCGCCCCGGCCGGCGCCGCTGCCGCCCGCCGCCGTTGCCATCGGAGATCCGGAAGCCATGCTCAGGCGAAGGCCCGACGTGCGCGCCGCTGAACGCCGGCTTGCCGCCGACACCGCTCGGATCGGGATCGCGGAAGCCGCCAGGTTCCCCCGGCTCAGCTGGTTGGGCGTCATCGGGATCGGCGGCACGCAACCTTCCGACTTGACCCAGCTTGATGATTTCGTCGCGTTGGGCGCCCCGACATTGCAGTGGAGCGTGCTGAATTTTGGGCGTGTGCAAGGGCAGATCAGGCAACGCGAAGCAACGCGAGACGAAGCCCAAGCCCTGTATGACGCGGCGATCCTCGGGGCATTGCGAGACACGGAAGACGCCTTAGCGCGGTTCCGAGCCAGTCGTGCAACCGTCGCAATTCTCGCCCGGGCGAAGGCGTCGGCCGACCGATCAGCCAATTTGACGCAGCAGAATTACCAAGCCGGCAAGGTGTCGCGAATCGATGCGCTGGGCGCAGAGCGGCAGCGGATCGATGCTGAAGACAGTCTCGCCGCGGCCACGGCCGGGCTGACGGCACACTATGTCGCGCTTCAGAAGGCGCTTGGCCTTGGATGGTCAGACCAAGGCCCACAGACCGGTTGAACACACAATTCATGTCTAGCAGGCTGCTGAAAAAGGCCATGGTTTGGCGATGAAGGATGTGTCGTCGCCATTTTCATAGGCGATTTCGCCTTCGAGGCAGCCGTCGTCGCGCAGTTCGGCCCAGCCGGTGCCGGAGACCTGATCGCCTTCATCGGCACCGTCCCAGTCGAAGTCGATCCCGCTTGTGGAGAACCCGCCGTCCACCGAAGCGATGAGCGCGCCGAACGCCATTTCACCGGTTCCGTCGGCGTCGATGCGCAGGTAAGCCGGGCCGCACAGATCGAGATGGTCGCGTGGCCAGGTTCCACTCTCCACGATCTGCCACTTGCCAACAAGGGTAGCGCCCGCGACCATCACCCGGTCTTCAGCAGCTTGGGAAGCCTGACGAGATTGTAGGCAGCGATTGTCAGCGTGAAGGCAAATCGCACCCGCGCCAGCCCCCGGAACCCGGTCTTGCCCCGGCAGGCCGCGGACTTCACCCAGCCGAACACCTCCTCGATCCGTTTGCGCATGCGGATGCTCGCCCGATAGCCGGAATGCCGTGTCGTGCGACCATCGATGGCAGAGCGCCGGCCGCGCATATTCTGGGCGACATGCGGGGTGACGCACCGATCCCGCAACTCGGCGACAAAGTCGCGGGTGTCGCAGGCGCGGTCGGCCGCCGGCGTGATACGGCGACCATCCGACCGCTCGACATCATCGAGCATCGCCACCGCGGTCAACCGTTCGGCAAAGCCCGCCACCCGCGTGGTCCCGGCAGCGACCGCCAGCCCGTTGCGGTTCTCCATCAGGACGTGCCCCATGCAGCACAGCTTCGCACCCGCACCCGGGCTCTTGCGATACAGGCGGGCGTCGGGATCGGTGGTCGAAGCATAGGTGTCGTTGCTGCGCCTGGTGCCGCGGAAGTCGACCTCGTCGTTGCGACCACCCGGGCTGTCGGCGGGCGGTTTATCGGCGCCGGCCTCATCCCCGGGACGGAAGCGCTTCATGCTGCACCACGCCTCGATCAGCGCACCATCCACCAAGAAGTGCTCGGTCGACAGCAGGCGCTTCGCCTGCGGACGCGCCAGGATCGCCGACAGGAAGCGCGCTGCAATCCCGCCGTCCAGCAAGCGCTCGCGATTCTTCGAGAAGGTCGAAGCGTCCCACACTGCATCATCGATGCCGAGCCCGACGAACCAGCGGAATGACAGGTCGAAGTCGAGCCGTTCCATCATCTGCCGCTCCGAGCGGATGCCGTGGAACGGCTGCAACAGCAAAGCCCGCAACGGCTTCTCCGGCGCGATCGAAGGCCGCCCGATCCGCGAATACACCGCCTCCAGGTCCAGCGCGATGCCTGCCAGCGCCTCGTCCACCAGCCCACGGATCGCCCGAAGCAGATGGCGCCCCGGCACCCGTTGCTCCAGATCCACGCAGGAAAACAGCTTGCCCGATCGTTCGTCCGTCCCGCGCATCCATCAGCCCCGTCCATCGCGTCCGGCCACGATGAATCACCTCACAACCCGACAGCCAAGAACCTTGTCAGCAGCCTGCCAGAGGACCCGTTGTAACCTAGAATGTAACCTGCAATAAATTTTCCGCTGGACTGCCGATGGTGAAGTGGCGCAAATTACGGCGCTCCAACAGAAAAATGGTGCCGGCTGCAGGAATCGAACCCGCGACCCCCTGATTACAAATCAGGTGCTCTACCAACTGAGCTAAGCCGGCGACGGCGCTGCCTTATCGGATGGCAGGCTCGCGTGCAATTCGGTCAGCCGCTGTTCCTGAGCGCAGTCGCGATTGCGTTGATGGAGAGCTGCAGCCCTTCTGCAATCCGGGCATCCTCCTCGCCGGCGCGGTGGCGCTTCATCAATTCCACCTGCAGCAGGTTCAACGGCTCGATATAGGGCAGGCGCAGCCGGATCGAGCTGTCGAGCGCCGGATTGTGCGCCAGCAGGCGCGACTGAGCCGTGGCGCCAAGCAGGCTGTCGACCGTCCGGCTCCACCCGTCGCGGATCGCCTCGAACAGCGGTGCACCGTCGGAGCCTGCAAGGTCTGCATAGCGCGCCGCGATCCCCATGTCGGATTTCGCCAGCACCATCTCCATATTGCCCAGCATCGCCTGGAAAAAGGGCCACCCGGCCGCCATTGCGCAAAGCAGCCCCTTGTCGGGAAAGGCCGACAGCGCGTGCCCGGCCCCGTACCAGCCCGGCAGCATCACCCGTGCCTGGGCCCAGCTGAACACCCAAGGGATGGCGCGCAGGTCCTCGATCGCGTCGGATGCCGTCCGGCTGGGCGGCCGGCTGCCGATCTTCAGCGTCGCGATCTCGCGGATCGGCGTCATCGCGCGGAAGAAGGCGCGAAACCCCGGCTCGCAATAGACCAGCGCGCGATAGGCCTCGAACGCATCGGCCGACAGCCGGTCCATCGCCGCTTCGAACCGGGCGCGGTCTGCCGGGGGAATGGCCGGGGGATCCAGCGTTGCAAGCACGGTCGCTGCCGCCATGGTGTCGAGCGTGCGGTGGGCAGCCTCGGGCGTTCCATACTTCGCCGCGATCACCTCCCCCTGCTCGGTTATCCGGATCCGGCCGTTCACCGTGCCCGGTGGCTGCGCGCGGATCGCCGCGAAGCTGGACCCTCCGCCCCGCCCAACCGATCCGCCGCGGCCGTGGAACAGCTGGATCGGCACATCCGCTGCGCGGAACACCCCGGCAAGCGCAGCAGATGCCCGGTGCAGCGCCCAGTTGGATGTCAGGTAGCCGCCGTCCTTGTTGCTGTCGGAATAGCCGATCATCACCTCCTGCGCGCCACGGGCGCGGGCGGCCTGCGCCACGCCGGGAAGCGCCAGATAGTCCGCAATGATGGCGGGCGCGGCCTCCAGGTCGGCGATGGTTTCGAACAAGGGAACGACCATCAGGGCAGGCGCTGGCGCCTCGCCCGGCACCAGCAGCCCGGCCTCGCGCATCATCAGCATCGGCTCCAGCAGATCGGACAGGCTGGTCGTCTTGGAAACGATGCTGGTCGTGATCGCCGCCTCGCCGTGCCGGGCCCGGGCCTCGGCGGCGGCGCGGAAGATCGCAAGCTCGGACGCTGTCCGCTCCGAAGCTGGGGCAAGCGGGGTCGCCAGCAGGCGCGGGCCCGCCAGTTCCGCTCGCAGCAGCGCCACACGCGCCGCCTCGTCGAGGCGCCCATAGGCCAACTCCACGCCCGCACGCGCCAGCAGCTCGGCAACGCATGCCTCGTGCACATCACTGTTCTGCCTGAGATCGAGCGTCGCAAGATGAAAGCCGAACTGGCGCACCGCGATCCGCAACGCATCGAGTGCGCCGCCCCCGGCACCGGCCTCGTCCGCGCCCGCCGCAAGCGAGTCGAGATCGGCCATGAACGCAGCCGGCGCAGCATAGGGCTCTGCCGCCACGCGCGCCGGGCGCGGCGGGGGCGCACCCGTCAGCCGCTCGCAGGTGGCGGCCAGCCGGGCATAGATGCCGGTCAGCGCCCGGCGATAGGGCTCGTCGGCCCGCGCCGATGCCAGGTCCCCGCTTGCCTCGGCCAGCTGCAGCACGGCCTCGGGCACCGGCGACAGCTCGGCCGACAGCGACAGCTCCGCGCCAAGGGCATGCACCTGGTCCAGATACCAGCCGAACAGCAGCTCGGCGCTGGCCCGCATGGCAAGGCGCAGCGTGTCGGCGTTCACATTGGGGTTGCCGTCCCGGTCGCCCCCGATCCATGTGCCGATGGTCAGGAAGGCGGGCGGCATCTCGCCCAGTGCCTCGGCCCAGCCCTGTGCCAGCGCGGGCATCACCGGCAGGAAATCGTCGCGCAGCCAGGCCAGCGCCGTCTCGATCTCGTCGGCGACACGGATGCGCTCGCGCCTGAGCGGCCGTGTCTGCCACAGCAGCGCCACCTGGCGCCGGATCGCGGCCTCCACCGTCTCGCCCGGCCCCGACCGCGCAGCGCCGGCATCGCGCAGCGCCATCAGCTCGGCGATGCGCGTCTTGTGGTCGATCATGCTCTTGCGCCGAACCTCGGTCGGGTGCGCGGTCAGCACGGGGGTGATCCGCGCGCGGGCCAGCAGTGCCCGCACCTCGGCCCGCCCGATTCCCTTCGCCTCCAGCTGCTTCACCGCCTCGGCCAAGCCAAACCCGGCCTCGGGCGCCGCGTCTTGAGAAGCAGCCGCCATCTGCCGATCCTCGGCCAGGTTCGCCAGCATGGAAAACAGCATGAATCCGCGCGTGAAGGCCAGCGTGTCGTCCAGCGACAGAGCGCCAAGCTCGGCGGCCACCGCCTCCACCCCGCCTGCACCCCTGTGCCTTTCCACCGAAGCCGCGCGGATCGCCTCTGTCCGCCGGAACAGCGGCTCGCCGCCGCGTGTGCGGATCACGTCTCCGAGGATCCGCCCCAGCAGGCGGATGTCCGGGTTCTGCATGATCGGCTGGCCCGCATTCATCGCCTCGTCTCCTTCGCAACCGCAGCATAGGCGATGCCCCCTGTCCTGCAAGGCCCCCCTGTCCTGCAAGGCCCCCCTGTCCTGCAAGGCCCCCCTTTCCGGATGGCCCCGGTTCCGGATGGCCCCGGTTCCGGATGGCCCCGGTTCCGGATGGTCTGCGTCCCGGATGGCCCCCTCTTCCCTGAACGCCTCGGGCCGGTTACGGACTGGGCTACATGGGTCGGACCATGTCAGGGGGTTTCACGATCCATGGTCGCGCGTGTTGCGACGGTCGCCTATGTCGGGCTCGAGGCCCGCGCCGTCGACGTCCAGGTCCAGCTCTCCTCCGGGCTCGTCAACTTTGTCGTGGTGGGGCTGCCCGACAAGGCGGTGAAGGAAAGCCGCGACCGGGTGACGGCCGCCTTTGCAGCGCTCGGCCTTGCCATGCCGGCGAAGAAGATCACCGTGAACCTCGCGCCGGCCGACCTCGAAAAGGCGGGCTCGCATTATGACCTCCCGATCGCGCTCGGGCTGCTGGCCGCGATGGGCGTGCTCGATGTCGAGGCGCTCGGCGCGTATGTGGCGGTCGGCGAACTGTCGCTGGATGCGCGCATCACACCCTCGCCGGGCGTGCTGCTGGCTGCGATGCACGCCGCATCGGCTGGCCTTGGCCTCATCTGCCCCGGCGCCCAGGGGCCCGAGGCCGCCTGGCTCGCCGGCACGGCCGACGGGATGGAGGTGCTCGCCGCCCCCGATCTCCACGCCCTTGTCGCGCACCTGAAGGGCGGCCAGCAGCTTGCCCGCCCGGATCCGGCGCGGCTGGAAGCAAAGGCCTTCGCCGGCCCCGACCTGGGCGACGTGAAGGGGCAGGAAGCCCCCAAGCGCGCGCTCGAGATCGCAGCCGCGGGCGGCCACAACCTGCTGATGTGCGGCCCGCCGGGGGCCGGCAAGTCGATGATGGCGGCCGCCCTTCCGGGCATCCTCCCCGAGCTCACCACCGCAGAGGCGCTGGAGGTTGCGATGATCGCCAGCCTGGCCGGCACGCTGGAAGGCGGCCGAATCGCACGCGCGCGGCCCTTCCGCTCGCCCCACCATTCGGCCTCAATGCCCGCGCTGGTGGGCGGCGGCACCAGGGCGCGCCCCGGCGAGGTCAGCCTCGCGCATCTCGGCGTGCTCTTCCTCGACGAGCTGCCCGAGTTCCAGCGCGGCGCGCTCGATGCGTTGCGCCAGCCGCTCGAACGCGGCGCGGTCGAGGTCGCGCGCGCGGCGCTCCACGTCACCTATCCGGCGCGCGTGCAACTGATCGCTGCGATGAACCCCTGCCGCTGCGGGCACTTGGCCGACCCGGCGCTCGCCTGCGCGCGTGCGCCTCGCTGCGCGGCCGACTATCAATCGAAGATCTCGGGCCCGCTGATCGACCGCATCGACATCTTCATCGATATCGAGGCCGTGAAGGCGAGCGACCTCGCCCTCCCCCCGCCGGCCGAGCGCAGCGCCGATGTCGCCGCCCGCGTCGCGGCCGCACGCGCCCTGCAGGCCGCCCGCTATGCCGGCACGGGTGCCCGCACCAATGCCGAGGCCGACGGCAAATTGCTGGAGACGCCCGAGCGGCTGGACGAAGTGGCGCGCCAGCTCCTCACCCGGGCTGCCGAAACGATGAAGCTCTCGGCCCGCAGCTGGACCCGCACGCTTCGCGTCGCGCGCACCATTGCAGACCTTGCCGGCGCCGAGGTGACAGCCCGCGCCCATGTCGCCGAGGCGCTTGCCTTCCGCCGACAGGCGCCCGCCAGCTGACCGGCCGGCCGCTGGCCTAACGCTCGCAGCTGGGCTAGCCTCGGCCCTGAGGGAGAGCGTCATGGGCCAATTGCACGACAGCCTGTCGGCCTCGGTGCCACCGGACCAGATTGCAGCAATCGCGCGCCTGCTGGGGGATACGCCCGAAGCAACGGCCCGCACCCTGGGCTTGGCCGTGCCCACGCTGCTCGCCGCGCTCGCAACCAAGGCCTCCCACGGCGACATGGACAAGGTGATGGCCCTCGTCGACCCGCTGCTCGAGGGTGGCGACCCGCTCGACAGGCTGGCGGAGGGCCTTGCCGACAGCAGCGTGCGCGCGGCGCTGATGGCCAAAGGCCATGCGCTGGCGGACGGGCTGATGGACCCGCAGGCCGGCGCGCTGGCGGGCGCGCTTGCCCGGGCAGTCGGTGTCCGCGCCCACAGCGCCGCCGAGATCGTGAAGCTGGCCGGGCCGGTTGCCGTCGGCGCGCTTTACCGGCAATTGTGCGGCGCCCCGACTGCCGACAGGCTCGCAGCCCTGCTCGAGCACCAGCGCCCCGCCCTGATGGCCATGCTGCCGCCTGCGCTCGCCGGCCTTGCCAGCTCCGCCGCGATCGAGCCGCAGCCGCTGCACGGAACCTCGGTCGAAGGCGCAGCGGGCGCCGCGCAGAGCGCTGGGCGGTGGGCGCCATGGCTTGCGGCAATCGTGGTTGCGATCGTGCTCGTCGCAAGCTTCCGCCCATTCGATACGCCCGGCCCGGCCGGTCCGAATGTGCCGGCCTCCACCGCGATCATCACCGAAGCGCCGGTCGCCCTCGCCCGGGTCGATCTGCCCGACGGCAGCGCACTGATGCTGCCCGAAGGCTCGGCCGCACTGCAGCTCGCGGGTGCACTGTCGGGCGGCCAAGGCGCGCCGCGCAGCGTCCGTCTGGGCGAACTGGGCTGGTCGGCGGCCGACAGCCGACCCGACGAAGCGGGCGCGGACATGCTGCGCGCGGTCGCCCGCGTGCTGAAGGCCTGGCCCGCCGCGCGGGTGCGGATCGAAGGCCATGGCGACGGCACCGGCGACGCAGCGGAAAGCCTTGCAGAGTCGACGGCGCGCGCACAGGCCGTCGCCGATCTGCTGGTTGCCGATGGGGTGAGCGGGCGGAATGTGGCAGCAAAGGGGATCGGCGTCGCGCAGCCGATCGCAACATCCGAAACCGCGGAAGGCCGGGCCCAGAACCGGCGGACCGTGATTATCATCACCGCCCGGGAAGGCGGGACGTTGGGGGATTGAAACAGATGGCGTTGATGTTCGAGCCACTGCGGAAATATGCGGCCTTCAAGGGGCGGGCCCGTCGCCTCGAATACTGGCTCTGGCAGCTGCTGATGTCGGTGCTTCTCTCCGGGCTGCTCGTCTGGGCCATCACCCACATCGGGGCCGATCCCGCCACCATGACACAGGATGATCTGGACGAGGCATTCGCGTCCGGCGCCGGCAGCCTCCCCTTCACGGTCATCGCGATGCTCTGGGTTGCACTGGTGCTTCCGTCGCTCGCCGTCACGGTGCGCCGCCTCCACGACAGCGACAAGTCAGGCTGGTGGCTGCTGATCGGTTTCACCGGTATCGGTGCCTTCGTCCTCCTGATCTTCTATCTGCTCGACAGCACGCGCGGGCCCAACCGTCACGGCCCCGACCCCAAGGGCCGAACCATCTGAGGCTCCCGCTGGCCTCGAAGCATCACGCCATGCCCGGCCAGTCGGCCTTTCGCGTCAGACTGCGGATTTCGTCACGATAGCCCACGCGGATCGCAGCCCGGTCGGCCACGAAGGCCAGCATGATGTCGGGCACACCTGCAACCTCGGCCTCGAAACCGGGAAGCACGCCGCCGGTCACCCAGCCCTGCAGCCCCGGCTTCAGCCCCGGCTGCTCGGCGGCTGTCTTCATCGCGCTCCCGCTCAGCCCCGGCGCATCACCACCGGCAGGCTGCGATACCCGTGCACGAACGAGGAATAGACCCGGGTCGGCGCACCCATCACCTCGACCTGCATCTTCCGCTTGCGCATTTCCTCCAGCAGGATGCCCAGCTGCAGCTCGGCCAGGCGCGCGCCCACGCAGCGGTGGATCCCGAATCCGAAGCTCAGATGCCGACGCGCATTCTCCCGCGCCGGATCCCACACATCGCCGTTCGGGAAGATGCCCTCGTCGCGGTTGGCCGACAGATACCACAGGATCAGCTTGTCGCCGGCCCGGATCTGCTTGCCGCCAACCTCGGCATCCTCCAGCGCGGTGCGGCGCATGTGCGCCAGCGGGGTCTGCCAGCGAATCAGCTCGGACACGCCGTTCGGGATCAGCGACGGGTCCGCCATCATCCGCGCCCAGTTGTCGGGATGGAGGCCCTGCACGATGGCCGAGCCGGTCATGGTGTTGCGCGTTGTGTCGTTGCCGCCCACGATCAGCAGCACCAGATTGCCCATATATTCCATCGGCGACATGTTCTTCGTCGCCTCGGAATGGATCATCATCGAGATCAGGTCGGGCCGCGGCGCCTTCTGCGCGCGCTCGGCCCACAGGTTGGCGAAATAGCCCGCCATCTCGAACAGGATTTCCCAGCGCGCCTTGTTCTTCTCCTCGTCCTCGATGGATTCGAAGTCGACCGCGGCGTCGGACCATCTGGTCAGCAGGCGCCGGTCGTCCCACGGGAAGTCGAACAGGATGGCCAGCATCCCCGTCGTCAGCTCGATCGAAACCCTGTCCACCCAGTCGAAGGTCTCGCCCTCGGGCAGGCTGTCCAGCAGGTCGGCCGTGCGGCGGCGGATATCCTGGTTCTGGCGCGCCATTTCGGCCGGCGTGAAGGCCGGCGAAACGGCCCGACGCTGGCCGGTGTGCTGCGGCCGGTCCATTGCGATGAACATCGGCAGTTCGGGCTCGTCCATCCGGTCTTCGGGCCGGTCGGCGATGGTGATGCCGCCCTTGTCCCAGCTCGACGAGAAGATGCCGGGCCGCCCCTCCACCTCCATGATGTGCTGGTGGCTGACCACGCTCCAGTAGGGGCCGTAGATGCTTCCGGGGCACCAGTGCAGCGGGCCGGCCGCCCGCAACCGCGCGAAATAGGGCAGGACATTCGAATAGTCCGTCCACAGATGCGGGTTGCCGATGTCGAGGACCTCTGGCGGCAAGGCCTCTCCGCGCGCAACTGTCGCCATGTCTCACTCCCTTTTCGTTGGGGCCGAGCCTACCGCGAATAAGGGTGCTGTCAAGAGATTGCGGACTTCAACTCCGCATTTTTTGATGAACGCCATTCATCAGGCGGGGCGCCGCGATTCCCACTCGGCAACCACGGCCGTCGCCACGGCATTGCCCACCACGTTGGTCGCCGACCGCCCCATGTCCAGGAAATGGTCGACGGCCAGGATCAGGATCAGCCCGGCCTCGGGGATGTTGAATTGGCCCAGGGTTGCAGCGATCACCACCAGGCTCGCCCGCGGCACGCCGGCCATGCCCTTGGATGTCACCATCAGGATCAGCAGCATCGCCACTTCCTGCGCGATCGTGAGCTCGATCCCATAGGCCTGCGCGATGAAGATGGTCGCAAAGGCGCAGTACATCATCGATCCATCGAGGTTGAAGCTGTAGCCAAGCGGCAGCACAAAGCTTGCGATCTTGGGGGGCACGCCAAAGCGTTCCAGGGCCTCGAGCGTGCGCGGATAGGCCGCCTCGGAGCTTGCGGTGGTGAAGGCCAGCACGAACGGGTCGCGGATTTCCAGCGCCAGGCGGCCGACATTCCGCATGCTGATCACCAGCCCGCCCGCGAACAGGATGGTCGCCATCAGCAGGGCAAGCGCGACATAGAAGCCGCCCATGAAGGCCCCATAGGTGACAAGAACTCCAAGGCCCCGCTCCGCGATGGTGGCGGTGACTGCGGCGAACACGGCAAGCGGGGCAAAGCGCATCACGAAGCCGGTCACGATCAGCATCAGGTGCATCAGCGCATCCATCGCCTTCAGCAGCGGCGCGCCTTTCTCGCCCATCTGCGCCAGCGCGATGCCGGCGAACACCGAAAAGACCAGGATCTGCAGGATCTGGTTGCCGGCCAGCGCCTCGAAGATGGATTTGGGAACGAGTTCGGTGAAGAATTTTTTCGCGTCGAAGCCGGCGGATTGGACGCCGCTGGCGGCCGTTGCGGGGGGCAGCGGAAGGTCCAGCCCGACACCGGGCTGCAGCCAGTTGACCGCAAGGATGCCGATCATGATCGACACCAACGAGGCGATGAGGAACCAGCCGATCGCGCGCCCGCCGATCCGCCCCAGCGCCTTCGCATCGCCGCCCATGTGCCCGATCCCGGAGATCAGGGCCGCCAGCACAAGCGGCGCGATGATCATCTTGATGAGGCGCAGGAATATGTCGGTGACGATGCCGAGGTAATAGACCGCCTGCCCCACAGCTTCGGGCGCAAGCATCCTGTTCACGAGAAATCCCACCACAAGCCCCAGCGCAAGCGCGCCAAGGATCCACCAGGTCAGCTTCTTTCCCATTTGCGCCGCCTGCCAGCTTGGGGGGTTGCGGGCAAGCGCCCCACGGTTGCCAGCCGTCGCCCGCGGCGGCATCGCAGGGCAGGGGTGCGGGATCGAAAGGCCCGGGATGAACGGATTTGGGGCAGTGCTGTGGGATTTCGGCGGTGTCATCACCACCTTCCCCGTCGAAGCCTTCCGCGCCCACGAAACCGCGCGCGGCCTGCCGGACGGTTTCATCCGCTCGGTCAACGCGCGCAATCCCGACAGCAATGCCCGGGCCCGGCTCGAGCGCAACGAGATCGACCCAGACGGGTTCGACGCCCTGTTCTGCGCCGAGGCGCTGGCACTGGGCC
>BBPD01001830.1_pt2 | contig 18618 bp, 16 predicted proteins | sample 1344911 | NCBI WGS metagenome assembly BBPD01 (sample SAMD00019088, study PRJDB2971) | groundwater metagenome | biome: freshwater biome; feature: mineral spring; material: ground water | place: USA: CA, Sonoma | collected 2011-09 | depth surface m
GCGTTCGCATGGGCTCACGCAGATGGCCTAGCCTTTGCCAGTTCGCGGGAGTCAGCGTTTTCGGCGATTCCGCCTCAACGCATCCCGCTCTAGGAGGTGCGCGAGCAGCACGCCCCTCAGCGGGGTCGTGGCGTTGAGGATCGACGCCGCGCCCGAAGGCAGCGTGCCCTGCGCCCACACGATCAGCGTGAACGGCACCGCGTTGTTCAGCGCCGCCATGCCGAGATGCGCGCGCCGTGCCGCCGCATCCCGCAGCACCGGCAGCCGCAGCGCGAAGACGACGAGCCACAGCGCCACCGCCGCCAGCCCCACCCGCGTCAGCACGATCGGCAGCGGCGGCCATTCCCGCACGGCGACGCCGACGAACAGGAACGAACCGCCCCAGAGCAGGGCGAGCGCGCACAGCAGGCCGAGCGCCTTGCCGGAGAGCAGGGGCGGGGGGGTCACGACAGCGAGCGTGCGCGCATCGCGGCCGGCCTGCCATCCGGGCGTTGCGCCGGCGTGCGCGCGGTGTGTCCGTAATGCCGGCCGGGGCAGCGACGCGCCGGCGGAGGCCCGCACCCGTGCGAGCCCCCTCGCCCCGCCAGGCGCCCGCCATGGAGCTTCCCGGCCTCGGCCTCGGTCGTCTGACTGGCGCGCGCGCGGCGGGCGCAGCTGCGGGAAGGCCCTTCGGGCGACGTGCGCAGGCGGCTATGGTGGCCCGATGCCCGCCACTCCCGCCCTCGCCGCCCTCGCCGCCCTCGCCGCCCCCACTTCCGACGAAGACCCCTCCTTCGGCGACCTCCTCGCCCAGCGCCCGGCGCTGACCATGGATCCCCTGGCCGGGCTGATGCTGGAGGAGGTGCCGCTCGCGCGCATCGCCGCCGAGATCGGCACGCCGGCCTGGGTGTACTCCACGAGCACGCTCCGCCGCCGCGCGCGCGCGCTGGCCGCGGCGATGCGCGGCGCCGGGCTCGACGCCACGCTGCACTTCGCCACCAAGGCCAACCCCAACATCGCGGTGGTCCATACCCTCGCGCGCGAGGGCCTCGGCGCCGACGTGGTGAGCGAGGGCGAGCTGCGCGCCGCCCGCGCCGCCGGCGTGCCCGCCTCCGGCATCGTCTTCTCCGGCGTCGGCAAGACGCGGGCCGAGATGCGCGCGGCGCTCGAAGCAGACATCCTCCAGCTCAACATCGAGAGCGCGGAGGAGGCGGCGGCGCTGTCGGAGGTCGCGGTCGGGCTCGGCCGCCGCGCCCGCTGCGCGCTGCGCGTCAACCCCGACGTGGACGCGCGCACCCACGCGAAGATCACGACCGGGCTGACGGAAAACAAGTTCGGCGTGCCCATCGCCACGGCCCCCGCCCTGTACGCGCGGATGTGCGCGCTGCCCGGCCTCGATCCGGTCGGCCTCGCGGTCCACATCGGCAGCCAGATCACCGACGGCGTCGCGAGCTACCGCGCGGCGTACGCGCGCCTGGGCGAGCTGGTCCGCCAGCTGCGCGCAGCCGGCCACCCAGTCCTGCGGGTGGATTGCGGCGGGGGCTTGGGCATTCCCTACCGCGACGAGATCCCCGCCACGCCCGAGGCGCTGGCCGGCGCCATCCGCCATGGGCTGGGCGGGCTGGGCGTGAGGATCATGCTGGAGCCGGGGCGCTGGATCTGCGGCCCGGCGGGCGTCCTGCTGAGCCAAGTGGTCTTCGAGAAGCAGGGCGGCCGGCGCTTCGTCATCCTCGATGCCGCGATGAACGAACTGCTGCGGCCGGCGATGTACGAGGCCTGGCACGGCATCGTCCCCGTCTCTCCGGTTTCCTTCCACGCGCCGCTCGCGCCGGCGGACGTGGTCGGGCCGGTCTGCGAGTCGAGCGACACCTTCGCCCGCGGCCGGATGCTGCCAGCGCTGCCCCCCGGTTCCCTTGTGGCGTTCCTCGACGCCGGCGCTTACGGTGCCTCGATGAGCAGCACCTACAACGCCCGCCCCCTCGCTCCCGAGGTGCTGGTGGACGGGGCGCGCTTCGAGGTTGTCCGCGCCCGCCAGACGCACGACGCTCTGCTGCACGGCCAACGCATCCCCGATTGGCCGGACCGGCCAGGCTGGAAGGACTGACGCGCATGGCGGAGCACGGCAGCGGCGACGACCTTCCGAGGGGCCTGCCGCGAGCCCGCCTGCTTGCCCGCGCCGCGCTGTGGTGGGAGGGGGCGTGGCCCGCCCTCTGGCCGGGGCTGTCCGTCGCCGGCGGCTTCGCCATCTTCGCGTTCCTTGGCCTGCCGGCGCTGCTTCCGGCCTGGCTGCACATCGCGGCACTCGCAGGCTTCGCCACCGCGCTGAGCTGGGCCGGCACGCGCGCGCTTGCGCGGCTGCGCCGCACGCCGGGCGTCGAGGCCGCGGACCGGCGGATCGAGGCGGCCTCCGGCCTCGCGCACCGGCCGCTCGCGGCGCTCCAGGACAAGCCCGCCATCGCCGACCCCACGGCGCTCGCGCTCTGGGCCGCGCACCGCCGGCGGATGCGCGCGCGGCTGCGCACCCTCTCCTTCGGCACACCGCGGCCCGGCATGGCGGCGCGCGACCCGCGCGCGCTGCGCCTCGGCCTCGTCGTGTGCGTCGCCGCCGCACTTGGCGTCGCGGGCCGCGACGCGCCGGCGTTGCTCGCCCGCGCGGTGACGCCGGGCTTCGCCGCGCCGCTCACCCCGCCCGCGCTGCGGGTGGAGGCGTGGGTGACGCCGCCGGGCTACACCGGCGCGCCGCCGATCTTCCTCGCGGGGACAGGCGGGCAGGCCACCGTGCCGGCGGGCAGCCGGATGCAGATCGCCCTCTCCGGCGGCGGGCCCGCCGCGCCGGAGCTGGTCGGCGGCGACGGCGCCGCGTTCGAAAGCCTCGGCGCCGGCTCCTACGCCGCCGGGCTGCCGCTGGCCGAGGCGCGGCGCGTCGCCATCCGCCGCGACGGGCAGGAGGTGGTGGCCTGGTCGCTTGCGGTGCAGGCCGACGCGGCGCCCACGGCGGGGTTCACCGAGCCCCCGGGCCGCGTCCAGCGCGGGCTCGCCGTGCGCATCCCCTGGCGCGCCGAGGACGATTGGGGCGTGGCCGCGCTGCGCGCCGAGTTCCGCCTCGCCGCCCGCCCCGCCGCCGCGCCGCTCGTGCAGGAGATGACGCTGCCCTCCGGCCCCTCCACCCGATCCGTGCGGGGCCAGGCGCTGCCCGACCTCTCCGCGCATCCCTGGGCCGGGCTGCCCGTCATGCTGCGCCTCGTCGCGAGGGATGGGGCGGAGCAGGAGGGCGTGTCGGAGGATGTGCGGCTCGTGTTGCCCGAACGCTCCTTCAACCACCCGGTGGCGAAGGCGCTGATCGCGGTGCGCAAGCAGCTCTCCCTCGCGCCGGAGGAGCGCATCCCCGCGGCCCGCGCGCTGGACGCCATCGCCGCCGACCCGGGCGCGTTCGAGCATGACCCGGCGACCACCCTCGCGCTGCGCACGGCCCGTGGGCAGCTCCAGCGTGACCGCCGGCCGGAGGCGGTTGGCGAGGTGCAGGAGATCCTGTGGGAGGCGGCGCTCGCGCTCGAGGAGGGCCGCGACGGGCGGACCGCCCGCGCGCTGGCCGAGGCACAGCGCGCGCTGCGCGAGGCGCTCACCGAGCAGCAACGCCAGAACCAGGAAGCCAGCCGCGAGAACCCCTCGGGCGCCGAGCCGAATCGCGAGCAACAAGCGGAAACGCAGCGCCGCATCGAGCAGCTGCGCGAGGCGATCCGCCGCCACCTCGAGGCGCTGGCCGAGCGGCTGCAACGCGAGAACGCCGAGGCGCTGCCCTACGACCCGCAGCAGCGCATGCTCGACCAGCGCGAGATGGAGCGCCGCACGCGTCGCATGGAGGAGGCGAACCGCCAGAACCGCCCCGAGGATGCGCAACGCGAGCTGGCCGAGTTGGAGGAGATGCTACGCGCCCTCCAGGAGGGGCGGGTCACCCGCGGCGAGTCGCCGGAGCGCCAGCAGCAGCGCCAGCGCGGCCAGCAGCAGATGGGCGTGGTGCAGGACATGGTGCGCCGGCAAGGCGACCTGCTCGACCAGGGCCAGCGCCGCGCCGAGGCCGAGGAGCAGCGCCAGCTTCAGCAGCGCCGCGCGCAGCAGCCCTGGGGGCAGCGCCCCGCTCAACCCCTGGGCCAGCCTTCCGGCCAGCCGCCGGGGCCGAACCAGGGCGCGCAGCAGCAGCAGCAGGCCCAGGCGGAGCAACAGGCCGAAGCCCGCCGCCAGCGCGCGCTACGCCGTGCGCTCGGCGAGCTGATGCAGCAATTCGGCGACCTGACGGGCGAGGTGCCCGAGGCTCTGGGCCAGGCCGACCAGGCCATGCGCGACGCGCAGGAGGCGCTGGGCGAGGGGCGCGATTCCCGGCCCGCGCAGCAGGAGGCGATCCGCCGCCTCCAGGAGGGCGGCCGGCAGATGGCGCAAAGCATGCAGCGCCAGTTCGGCCAGGGCCAACAGGGCGAGGGCGAGCCGGGCGATGACTTCGCCGAGGGCGACGAGTCGGGCGGCGAGGGCACGGATGACGGCCGCGAGATGGGCGAGGGGCGCGACCCGCTCGGGCGCCGCTCGCGCGAGACGGCGGGCCACGCTGAGAACGGCAGCGACACGCGCGTGCCGGAGGAGGCGGAGATGCTGCGCACGCGCCGCATCCAGGAGGAGCTGCGCCGGCGGGGCGCTGAGCGTGGCCGCCCCGCGGAGGAACTGGACTACATCGACCGGCTGCTGCGGCGGTTCTGACCGGCCGCCACGCGCCGTGGGGCCGCGCTTTCCGCGGCCCCGGATTCGCCGTGCTCCGGGTGTTCCGAGCGAGCAGCCTTCGGCGCTGCGTGATGGCGACAACAGTTTCCGCCGCGCTGCCGGCGGGCTGCAGCAGCCTTCGCTGTGGGCGAGCAATGGATCGCCGCGATGACCGATCCCGGCCGGGTCGTTCTTGCGCGACAGCAATGCCCGCCTGACCGCCGTCAGGCTCCACCTGATTCCGCCTTGGGCAAGCGGAGAAACTGCGCGCTGGACAAGTCCGGGGCGATCCTGCGCGACCGCAGTGTGCGGCTGGCCATCGGCAGGTGCCACCGGCTTCCGCCTTGGCAAGCGGAGGAACCCCGTGCTGGCCGAGTCCGCTCGCGTCGAAGCCGCGCCCACTCTCCGTCCGCCATCGCAGGGTTCGTTTCCGCGCATGTCGGCTGTGCCCGCAATCGCGCCGGGATGCCGCGACCGCCGCATCCCGGGCCGTGCCACGCGCGTTGGCAGCGCGGCTTTGAGGGGGCTCACGCCATGTCCGGCAGCAACGCCACCACCCCGGCTCTCCCCCAGGGGGCGATGCCCGCGGAAAGCGTCGTCAACTCGCCCGCCGTGGGGCCGACCCGTCCCACCCGCCGGAACCCGTTCGCCGGCCTGCCTTGGTGGGCGTTGGCGCTGCGGGGGATGTTTGCCATCCTGTTCGGGCTGGTCGCGGTGGTCTTCCCCATCGCCGCCGTCTCCTTCCTGGTTCTGCTGCTTTCCGCCTATCTCGCCGCGGACGGCGCGCTCGCCATCGTCTCGGCAATCCGCGCCGCGTGTGCGGGCGAGCGCTGGGCGTGGCTCGGGGTCGAGGGCGTGCTGAACATCGCGGCGGCGCTGATCGCGCTGTTGCTGCCGGGCGTGACGGTGCACGCGCTCGTCATCCTGCTGGCGGCCTGGGCGGTGGTGTCGGGCGTGGCGATGCTGGTCGCCGCGTATCGGGGGCGCGAGGGGCGGCTGCGGCTCAGCCTTGGCGGCGCGGTGAGCGTGGTGTGGGGGACCCTGCTGCCCCTCCAGCCCATCGCGGGGGCGGTGGTGCTGACGGCCTGGCTCGGGCTCTACGCACTGGCCTTCGGCTTCGCCATGCTGGTGCTGGGCCTGCGCGTGCGCCACCGCGGCACCGGCCGCACCGCCGCCACGGCCGCAAGCGCCACCTGACGCAGCCACCCGCCACGAGAAAGGGCGCCGCGCGGTCTCCCGCGGGCGCCCCCAATAGCCGACCCGGTCGAAGAGGCTAAAGCCAATCCACCCTGACTATCGTCAGGGCGGTTGCCTCTAGCCCTTGTTTTCAGTGCAGGTTCACGCCTCCGAGCGAAGACGCTCTCCGGCGATCTGCTCTAATCGCGCATCTCGAAGATGGGGCGGCCGTCATTCGTTCCGACGAAGACCGGCGTGCCGGGGCGCGAGATGTCGCCGCGGCCCGGGCCGACGCGCTCCGCCACGACGCGACCAGAGGTGTCGGTCGTCACCCGGCCGACGCGGCCGGCGGTCAGCGTCGCCGGCTCCGGTGGGCGGCCGACCGTCACGGTGACGTTCTCGCCGTTGCGGTTCACGAGGATCGGTACGCCGCGCGGCGTGCCCCGCACCATGCCGGATGGTACGGTGCCGATCTGCTGCCCGCCCAGGTTGAACACGGGCACCGGTGGCTCGGCGGGAGGGCGCGGCGCGACCGCGGCGGCCTGCGTGCCGGAGGCCGGCATGGACTGGTCGGCGCACGCGCCGAGGCCAAGGAGGGCCACGGCCCCGATCAGAAGTTGGCAACGACGCATGGGCACTCTCCCCGCAAACGGTTAACTGGACATTCCTTATGCTAGGCATCACGCACCGCGCCGCGCAAGGGGAGGGACTTGGCCGCACGTCCATTCGGGAGACCCTGGAGCCACAAATGTGGCCCAAAAGCCTCACCGCAGCAGCACGCCGAAGTCACGCAGCCAGGCCAGCAGCGGCAGCATCGGCAAGCCAAGGATGGCGGCGTGCTCGCCATCCGCGCGCGCGAAGAGGTGCACGCCGGGGCCCTCGAAGCGATAGGCGCCGACGCTTCCCAGCACCGCCTCGCCTTCCAGCGCCAGATGCGCCTCCAGCGCCGCGTCGGAGAATGCGCGCATGATGAGCCGCGGCACCGCGACATGGTGCCACAGCCGCCGACCGGCCTGCCACGCGACGACGGCCGTCACGAGCTCGTGCGGCCGCCCCCGCAAGCGCCGGAGGTGACCCCGGGCGCCTGCCATGCCCTCCGGCTTGTCGAACCACGCGCCGTCGCACACCAGGATCTGGTCGGCGCCGAGCACCACCGCGTCTGGCCGCCCCGCCGAGAGGCGCGCGGCCTTCGCGTCGGCCAGCATCAGCGCCGTGTCCTCGGCCGTCAGGCCCTCGGCCCGCGCGCCCTCCTTCAACGCCGCCTCGTCCACCCGCGCAGGCAGCGCCTTGAAGCGCAGGCCGGCGCGGGCGAGCAGGTCACGCCGGGCGGCGCTCTGCGAGGCAAGCACGAGCGGCGGGCTGTCCGCCTGCAGGGCCGGGCTCACCCGGATGCCGCGCCGGGCGCGCCGATCACCGCCGCCGCCGGGTCCTCCGGCGGCCGGCGCGCGTGGTCGCCGCGGCGCTGGTGCCAGAGATCCATCTGCTGGACCACGGCCGCGGCCGTCTCCTCGATGGAACGGCGCGTCACGTCGATCACCGGCCAGCCGCGGCTCGCGCAGAGCCGCTTGCTCGCCAGGATTTCCGCCTTCACCGCCTCGGGGTCCACATACTCGCTCTCGCTCTGGCGCACGCCGCCGCCGCCGATCGCCTTGAGCCGGTGCCGGCGGATGTCGAGCAGCGATACCGGGTCGATGGTGAGGCCGACCACCGGGCAGGGCGGCCTTTCGAGCTCCGTCGGCAGCGCGGCGCCAGGCACCAGCGGCACGTTGGCCGCCTTGATGCCGCGATTGGCCAGGTAAAAGCAGGTCGGGGTCTTGGACGAGCGGCTGACGCCGACCAGCACCACGTCGGCGTTCGCGATCCCCGCCGTGCCTTGCCCATCGTCGTGGCTGAGCACGTAGTGCATGGCGTCGATGCGGCGGAAATAGTCCGCGTCCATCACGTGCTGGGCCGCCCGCCGCTCCCGCGCCGGCGCGCCGATCTCCTCGGCCAGGAACCCCGTGAGTTCATCCAGCACCGAGAGGTGCGGCAGGCCGAGGCGGTGGCAGGCCTGCTCTAGCGCATGGCGCAGCGAGCGGTCCACCATGGTGGTCACGACCGCGCCCGGCTCGTGCTCGATGCCCTCGATCACCCGGTCCAGGTTCATGCGCGAGCGCACCAGGAACCAGCGGTGCTGGATAAGACCGGGCTGGTCGAAGCGCGCGACGACAGCGCGGACCATGCTGTTGAGCGTCTCGCCCGTGCTGTCGGAGACGAGATGGAGGTTGGTGTGTCGCGGCGCCATGGCGTCGGTCGTGGCCTCCTTCGCGGCTGGATCAAGCAAGGGGGACAAGCCGGGGGCGGATTGCCCAGGCCGTTGTGGATAGCCGGGACGAAACAGTGCCGCCAGCGTGCGCGGCGGGGCAAGCGGGGATGAAGGGCCTGGGACAGGGACTCGGGACAGGGCGCCTGGGCCGGAGCCCGGGCCTGGGGATCAAACGCACAAACCCCACCGCGTCTGGGCGTGAGGGACCCGGCGCGGGCTGTGGACAGGGTCGGGAGCCGGACCGGGCAACTTGCCTCCCCGCTGTCCACAGGGACCAACAACAGCCTCCACCACTTCTCATAAAGCCACTTTGAAGGGATGGTCGGGCGGCATGACTCACCCTGCCCCAACCAAGCCCTTGCTCCGCGCCCTGGCCGGGGAGGCCGTGTGGCCCCCGCCGCTCTGGCTCATGCGCCAGGCCGGGCGGCACCTGCCCGAGTACCGCGCCACCCGCGCGCAGGCCGGCAGCTTCATGGATCTCTGTCTGAACCCGCCGCTCGCCGCGGAGGTGACGGTGCAGCCCGTGCGCCGCTACGCGACCGATGGCGCGATCCTGTTCAGCGACATCCTCATCGTGCCCTGGGCCATGGGGCAAGGCCTGACGTTCGCCGAGGGCGAGGGGCCGCGCCTGCCGCCGATCCGCGACGCTAAGGGGCTCGACGCCCTCGATGTCGCGGGCGCGGCCGCCAAGGCGGCGCCGATCATGCAGACCGTGCGGCTGACGCGCGCGGCGCTGGCGGCCGGGCACGCGGCGGCGGCGCTGATCGGCTTCGCCGGCGCGCCCTGGACCGTGGGCTGCTACATGATCGAGGGCCGCGGTGGGGGCGAGTTCCACCACGCGCGGCGGATGCTGCACGCCGACCCGGCCTTCTTCGCCGCCCTGATGGAGAAGCTCGAGGCGGCGACCCTGGCCTACCTCCTCGCCCAGGCCGAGGCGGGGGCGGAGGCGCTGATGCTGTTCGACAGCTGGGCCGGGCAGCTTCCGCCCCGCGCGTTCCGGCAGTGGGTCATCGCGCCCGCGAGGCGGCTGCGCGAGGCCATTCGCGCCGTGCGGCCCGACCTGCCCGTGATCGGCTTTCCGCGCCTCGCCGGCCCCATGCTGGCCGAGTACGCGGCCGAGACCGGGATGCAGGCCGTGGCCATGGACACGTCCATGGACCCGGCCTGGGCCGCGAGGCACGTGCCGGCGCACATCGCCTTGCAAGGCAACCTCGACCCCGAGGCGGTGGTCGCAGGCGGCCCCGGGATGCTGGCCGAGGCCGATGCACTGCTCGCGGCGATGCGGGGCCGGCCCTACATCTTCAACCTCGGCCACGGCGTCGAGCAGCCGACCCCGCCGGAGCACGTGCAGGCGCTGATCGCGCGCGTGCGGGGGTGATGGCGGGGCGCTGCAGCCCCTCGCCGCCTATGCCGCGTCTTCGCGCCGGTCGCGAACGCGGACGTACGCGACCGCGGCGTGCTCCGTGCAATAGGGCTTGGTCGGCATGGCCTCGCCCGAGCAGAACCGGAAGCCCGGCGTGCCCGGCTCGCCGATTGGCCAGCAGCAGGACCGCGCCTGGCGCGCCGCCGCCGGGCGTGATGGGGCCGCCAGGGGCTTCGGTGCGATGGCCGATGTGGCGGCGACGGCCCGCTGCGCGGCCGATTTCGCTGGCGGCTCTGGCGGCCTCAGCGGCTCCGGCGCGGTGGCGACGCGGCCCGTCACCGGCGCGCCCGGCACACGGATCGGCGCCAGCATGTTGCGGCGGCCGCCGACGGGCACCGCCCGTGGCACGCTGCCGTCGCGCCGGATCGGGCTTGGCCGCGCCGGCAGCTGCAGGCGGTGCGCCTTGCCGACGACCGCGTTCTTCGTGACCCCCATGCGCCGCCCGATCTCGGCGGTGGAGTGACCCTCGGCCCAGAGGGCCCTGAGCCGCTCGATCGTGTCCGCGCCCCAATCCATCGCCCGATCCCTCACCAGTATCCCCGAAGGTCAGGCATCCCTGACCGCCAGGGCCCCGATACCCAGCCCCAATACCAGGGATGGTAGGGGAATAGGGCGTTAACACACAACCACTGGATTCAGTGGCCTGTGCAGAAAGCTGTGGACAAGCTGTGTGCCGACTGTGAAGTGACTCAGAACAAAAGACCTTTCCGCAGCAATCCGTGCACGCCCTTCTCGCCGTTCACGGTCTGGGTGACGTGCAAATCCACCGCGAGCGAACAGAACTGGTAGGCGTCGGCGGGCGACAGGTCGGTGCGCGAGACGATGAAGGCGATCATCTCGCGCAGCGCGCGCTTCATCGCCTCGTCCAAATCCTCGTGCATGCCCATCGCGATGAAGTGGGTCGGCGTCTCCGCGCGTGGGTAGAGCAGGCCAAGGTCCTTCGCGCCGCCGCCCTTCTGGAGACTCAGGCGGAAATGGCCGGTGAGGCATATTTCCAGCGCGTTGATGCACACCTCGCCATCGCCCTGCACGCCGTGGCCATCACCGGCGGAGAACATCGCGCCGGCGACGTGGACGGGCAGGAACAGGGTCGCGCCCTCTCGCAGCTCCTTGTTGTCGAGGTTGCCGCCGTGCGCGCGCGGTTCCTTGGTCGAGATGCCGCCCCACTCGGCCGGGGGGGGCCACGCCCATGACGCCGAAGAACGGCGAGAGCGGCAGCGTGATGCCCGGACCCACCGGCACGCGGCAGGTGTTGGTCGCGCGGTCCACGGGGATGTGCAACACCCGCTTGTAGGGGAAATCCACCGGCAGCGTGCCGCCGAGCGGGCGGAAGCCGCAAAAGCCCCAGTCCGCACCGAGCTCGATCCTCTCAATGTCCACGCGCAGCACGTCGCCCGGCTCGGCGCCCTTCACCGCGACGGGGCCGGTGAGGAGGTGCGGGCCGAGGCGCGGCGGGTTGGCGGCGTGGATCGCGCGCAACGGCTCCGGAACGGTCATGGACGACCCGGGCGGGAGCATCACTTCCGGAGGGCCGGAGACGCAGTCCAGCACGACCAGACCGCCGCTCGCGACCTCCAACACCGGGGGGAAGGCGGCGTCAAAGCTTCCCCAGCGGATGTTCTGCGGGGAGGCGGGGACGCGGTGGATCTCACCGTGGGTCTGGGCCAAGCGGGTGCTTGCTCCGGTGCGCTGTTGCGGTCCCGCGATGAGGGGCCGCCCGCGCGTCCGGGTCAAGGTTGCAGCGCCTTTCGCGGGTTGCCGCGGGTGTGCGCCGCCACTATAGGCAGCGGGGGCGCGGGCGGTGGTCCGAAAGGGCTGCGGCGGCGTTGCTGGGAACGCGTGTAAAAGGGTTCAAGGACGGATGCGGGCGATCTTTGGCCGGGCCGGCACGACGCTGGCAGTCGCATGCGCGGGGCTGGCGGCCTTCGCGGGTGCCGCTTTGGCACAGCAGGCGGGAGAGACGGTGCTCGGCGTGCCGGTGCCGTGGGGCATGGGCTTCCAGCCATCCGGCGGGCCGGTGAAGGACGCGATCAGCGACTTCAACGCGCTCGTGTTCTGGATCATTGTCGGCATCACGGTTTTCGTAGGCTTCCTGCTCGCCTACGTTGTGTGGCGCTACAGTGCCGCGCGCAACCCGGTTCCGAGCCAAACCAGCCACAACACCGCGCTTGAGGTCGCCTGGACGGTCATCCCGGTGCTCATCCTCGTGGTGATCGCCGTCCCGTCCTTCCAGCTGATCTACTACCAGGACCGGGCGCGCGACGCCGACATGACGATCAATGTGACCGGCGTGCAGTGGCATTGGAATTATCGCTTTCCCGACCACGGCGACTTCAACTTCGACAGCCGCCCCGTCTTCGACGAGGACCTCCGGCCAGGGCAGTTCCGCAACCTTTCGGTCGATGAGCCCTTGGTCATCCCCGTGGGCGCCACAATCCGCGTGATCACGAATGGTGTGGACGTCATCCACTCCTTTTTCGTGCCTTCGCTCGGCGTGCAGCGGTACACCATTCCGGGCCGCGCGCTTGAGACGTGGTTCCGTGCCGACCGGCCAGGCGATTACTACGGTCAGTGCAACCAGATCTGCGGCGTGAACCACTGGTTCATGCCGATACACGTTCGCGCCGTTCCTCGCGAGGAGTTCGAGGCCTGGACGGCGGACGCCCGCCGCCGCTTCGCCTCCACCATGCCCGGCACCGCCGCGCCGCAGGTTGCAGGCGTGCCGCACGACCCCACCCTCATTGCTGACGCGCGCCGGTAGTCCCCGGAGCGAGAGAGAAGGCGCAGACAGATGCCCGACAGCACCGCCGCTATCCCCGGCAGCCCCCACGGTGGGCACGACGCCCACCACGACCACAAGCCCAGCTTCGTGCAGCGCTGGCTGTTTTCCACCAATCACAAGGACATCGGCACCCTCTACATCATCTTCGCGCTGTTCGCAGGCGTGATCGGCATTGGCATCTCCTTTTTGATGCGCATCGAGCTGCAAAGCCCGGGGATGCAGATCTTTGCGGACGGGCAGATGTGGAATGCCTATGTGTCAGCCCACGGCCTGATCATGGTGTTCTTCGTGATCATGCCGGCGCTGATCGGCGGCTTCGGCAACTGGTTCGTCCCGATCATGATCGGCGCACCGGACATGGCCTTCCCGCGCCTGAACAACATCTCGTTCTGGCTGCTGGTGCCGGCGTTCCTGCTGCTCGGCGGCTCGCTCTTCGTGGGCGGTGGTGCCGGTGCGGGCTGGACGATCTACCCGCCCCTTTCGGACGACACTTATCAATCCGGCCCAGCGATGGACATGGCGCTGTTCGCGCTGCACCTGGCCGGTGCGAGCTCCATCCTGGGAGCCTCGAACTTCATCACGACCATCTTCAACATGCGCGCGCCCGGCATGACGCTCCACAAGATGCCGCTGTTCGTCTGGTCGATGCTGGTCACCTCCTTCCTCCTGCTGCTGGCAGTGCCCGTGCTGGGTGGCGCGATCACCATGCTGATCACGGATCGTAACTTCGGGACCGCCTTCTTCGACCCCGCGGGCGGCGGCGATCCGGTGCTGTTCCAGCACCTCTTCTGGTTCTTCGGGCACCCGGAGGTGTACATCATGATCCTCCCCGCCTTCGGGATCGTGAGCCATGTCATCTCTACATTCTCGAAGAAGCCGGTGTTCGGTTATCTCGGGATGGCCTACGCGATGGTCGCGATCGGCGTGGTCGGCTTCGTCGTGTGGGCACACCACATGTACACATCTGGCATGGATGTGGACACGCGCGCCTATTTCATGGCCGCGACGTTGGTCATCGCCGTGCCGACGGGCGTCAAGGTGTTCAGCTGGATCGCCACTATGTGGGGCGGCTCGTTGAGCTTCGAAACGCCAATGCTTTTTGCGCTCGGCTTCATTATCTTGTTCACGGTAGGCGGTGTCACCGGCGTAGTGCTTGCCAATGCAGGCATCACCCAGATCCTGCACAACACATACTACGTCGTCGCGCACTTCCACTACACACTCAGTCTCGGCGCGGTGTTCGGGATCTACTGCGGTATCTACTACTGGATCGGCAAGATGAGCGGCCGCCAGTATCCGGAGCACCTGGGGAAGATCCACTTTTGGTTGACTTTCGTGGGCGTGAACTTGACCTTCTTCCCCATGCACTTCCTTGGGAACCAGGGTATGCCGCGCCGCTACCCGGACTACGCGGACGCCATGACAGGCTGGAACATGGTGGCCTCGGTCGGCTCCTATATCGCCATCGCAAGCTTCCTGTTCTTCTTCTACGTCATGTGGGTTACGCTGCGCCGCGGCGCGGTCGCCAGCGCCAATCCGTGGGGTGAAGGGGCGACGACGCTGGAGTGGCAGGTTTCTTCTCCGCCGCCGTTCCACACCTTCGACGAGCTTCCGCGGGTTCGTTGACCCCTGATCCCTGAGCGCACCGCCCTGGCGGTTGAGGCGCGGAAAGCACCGATGAGCGAAACGACCATTGACCGGGGGGCGAAAGCCCCCCTCGCCCCGCACGGCGCCGTCCTCGGCTCAGAGGTGAGCGACTGGATCATCCTGTTGAAGCCGAGGGTCCTGTCGCTCGTCGTGTATTCCGGCGTCGCCGGCCTCCTCTTGGCACCCGGGTCGCTCCACCCGGTGCTGGCCGTAACCGCCGTCCTCTGCATCATGCTCGCCGCCGGTGCCGCCGGCGCAATCAATATGTGGTATGACCGTGACATCGATGCGATCATGCGCCGCACGGCCGACCGGCCGATCCCCGCCGGCCGCGTGTCGGCTGAGGCGGCGCTAGCCTACGGCGTCGTGCTGTCGGTCGCCTCGGTGGCGCTGATGGGGCTGGCGACGAACTGGCTCGCGGCGGGCGTGCTCGCGTTCTCAATCTTCTTCTACGTCGTGATCTACACGGTGTGGCTGAAGCGGCGGACGCCTCAGAACATCGTCATCGGCGGCGCGGCCGGCGCCTTTCCACCGCTGATCGGGTGGGTGGCGGTGACGGGATCGGTGGAGGCGCTGCCCCTCGTCCTCTTCGCCATCATCTTTGTGTGGACACCCCCGCATTTCTGGGCGCTCAGTCTGTTCGCCCACGAGGATTACAAGCGCGCGGGCGTGCCCATGCTGCCCGTGGTGGCCGGGGCGCGGGAGACGCGCCGCCAGGTGCTGATCTACACCCTGCTGCTCGTGCCCCTTACTCTCGTCCCAGCCGCAATGGGCTTCTCCTCGTGGATCTACGCCGGGTTTGCCCTGCTGCTCGGGATCGGCTTCCTCCGCCACGCGCTCGCCGTGTGGCGCGACGAACAGGACGAAACCGGGCGCAGCTTGACCGGCGACGTCCCGGCGAAGCGTTGCTTCAGGTATTCGATCTCCTATCTGTTCCTCCTGTTCGGGGCGCTGGTCGCAGACCGGCTGATCCTTGCGTGACGCCGGACGAGCAAGCCTTGTTCGAACGGCGCCGCCGCCAGCGCAACTGGGCCATTCTCAGCGCGCTCGTCGCTCTGGTGGTGCTCTTCTACTTCATCTCTGTAGCGAGGCTCCTCCGTGGTTAACCGGCTCGACCCCGCGACGCTGGCGCGCAAGAACAAGCGCGTGGCCTTCGCCTCCTTCGGCTTCGTGGCCTTCATGGTCGGCGTGAGCTTCGCCGCTGTGCCGCTCTACGACCTGTTCTGCCGGGTCACGGGGTTCGGCGGCACGCCCATGATCGGCCAAGCCGCACCCGCGACGCCGGGCGAGCACATCGTTACCGTCCGCTTCGACGCCAACATCCAACCCGGCCTGCCCTGGCAGTTCCGCGCCCAGCAAACCTCCGTCCGGACCCGCGTGGGCGAAGAGCACGTGGCGTTCTACACGGCTCGCAACACCTCCGACCGCCCTGTGCTTGGCATCTCGGCCTACAACGTCACGCCGGACATCGCGGGTAAGTACTTTCACAAAACCGCGTGCTTCTGCTTCGAGGAGCAGACGCTGGAGGCCGGGCAGGTCGTTGACATGCCACTCGCCTTCTGGGTGGATCCGCGCATCGCAGAGGACCCGCAAACGCGCGGCATCCGCACGATCACGGTGAGCTACACCTTCTTCCGTTCGTTGAACGACGCTGATCGCGCGGGTGCCCTGGCAAACGCCGGGCCGCACGTCGGGCGGCGGTAGCGCGGGGTGGTTGCGAGGGGGTGGCCCCCTCCCAACGCCAAGTCATCCCACCCGTCGCAGGTTCCACAGCATCGGGCTTGGTGCCTGCAACACGCCCTCCAGGTCGCGGCGGAACGCGGTGCGCAGGCGGAACAGCCCGGTCGGCGCGAAGGGCACCGCCTCCCAGGCCAGGCGTTGCAGGCGCTCCATCGCCGCGGCCTGCGCGTCGGCCGTGGGCGCACCCAGCCAAGCCTCAACCTGTTCCTCCACGCCCGCGTCGCGCGGCCAGCCAAACCAAGCCGCGTCGCCGTGCATGCGGATGATGGGCGAGATCGCAGGGTTGGCGATGCCGGGTGCCGGGAAGTTGGTGTTGTGAAGGTTCCAGCCCCCTTGGGCGGGCGGGTTGCGGTTGGCGCGGCGCGCGACGACGCTCGCCCAATCGCTCTCCACCGGCTGAATGTTCACGCCCAGGCGGCGCATCAGGTCCACCGTGACGCGGCCCTGCTGCGTGACCGCGGGAAAGTCGGTTGGGTTGACGTGGACGATGGGTTCGCCGTTGTAGCCCGCCTCGCGCAGTGCCGCCCGCGCGCGCTCCATCGCGACCGCACCGCGCGGGGCGGGCGGGAATTCCAGGGTGCCCGCCAGCGAGCACGGGAACATCGCGTGGCACTCCTGCCAGTCTCCGGGCAGCGCGACGGCGCTCATGTAATCGGACTGGACGAGCAAGTCGCGGATCGCTCGCCGCACCCGCACGTCGTCGAAGGGCGGGTGAAGGTGGTTGAAGCGCAGGAAGCCCAGGAAGCCGGTCGGGTCGTAGACCTGCGTGCGCGTGGCCCGCCCGCGGTCGAGCGTGGGGACGAGGTCCGGCAGCGGGTATTCGACCCAATCCACCTCGCCCGTCTGCAACGCCGCGGCTGCCGTGCCGCCATCCGGTATCCAGACGATCTCGAGCCGGTCGAAGTGCACGCGCTTGCCGCCCGCGGTTACCTCCGCAGGCTCGTCGCGCGGAACGTAGCGCTCGTTGCGGAGATACACGGCGCGTGACGCGGACACGAACTCGCCCGGTACAAAGCGCCACGGCCCGCTGCCGACCATCTCCGCGACGGGCTGGTTCGCGGGCGTACTCGCCATCCGTTCCGGCATCACGAAGCAGGGCGAGGTGGCAAGCTTCGCCAACGCGTCGAGCAGCGCCGGGAAAGGCCGGTGCAGCCGCACCAGCAGGTCACGGTCATTCGCCTCCCCCAGATCGGCCACGGCGCGCATCAGCACCTGGCCGAAGCTGTCGCGAACGGCCCAGCGGCGAATGGAGGCGGCGCAGTCGCGCGGACGGACTGGCTCGCCGTCGTGGAACAGCAGCCCCTCGCGCAGGCGGATGGTCCAGGTCAGCCCGTCCGCCGAAACCTGGTGGCCCTGGGCCATCTGCGGACGGGGCCGAAGCTCGCGATCGCAGCCGTAGAGCGTGTCGAACACGCAGTAGCCGTGCGTGGTGACGATCGTCGTCGGGTTGAAGATCGGGTCGAGCGCGGCGAGGGCTGCTTGCGGCATGAAGCGCAAGGTCCGCGCGCGTGAAACGGGCTGGGCGAGCGCCGGCGCGGCGAAAGCGGCGGCGGCGAGCGCGGGCAGGGAACGACGGGGATGCATGGCAACTCCTCCCATGGGGCGAAGGAGCGCTGGCGCAGGGGCGATCACAGCCCACCGCGCCATCACCATCCCTCCGCCGGTGCGAACCGGATCAGGTTCCGCGGGTCGCGGCCTGCGCCGCCTCTCAGCCCCGATGGGGCTCCCCGTGGTGATGGGCGGAAGATGCGCCGGGCAAGGCCCCGTGACAAGCGGCTTGCAATCCGTTCGACGGCAATCTGCATGGTGCGACGTCGAACAGAAGACGCCACAAGCACCGGCGCCGCACGCTCCTCGCCACCGGTGCGCTGCTTGCGCGGAACGGCGACTGGCTCCGCCCCGCTTGCGCCAGCAGGTCGCGGCCAGGGGCCGCCGCCCCGGCCAGGCGCCAGCCCGACCCGCGCCTGCGCGCGCCGCACTGGGCCGTCCTCGCCCCAACCCGAACAACCGTCAGCCCTGGCTGGTGAAGCTGAAGGGCGACGGCGCGCTTCGACCGCGGCCGGTGCCTGCCCCTCACCGACCCGTTCGACCGCCAGCTCTGCATCGGGCTGGGCTGCTTCATCGAGCGCCTGCGCCTTGCCGCGGCGGAGGAGGGCGTCCTTGCGCACATCGTGCCCTTCCCGGATGGGGCGGATGCGCGGGCGCTCGACGCGCGGGCCGTGGCGCGCGTGATGTTTGGCGGCACGGCGCGGCCTGACCCCGTCTTCGCCGCCGCGCCGCGCCGCCGCTCGGCCAAGCTTCCCTCCGACCTGACGCGGCCCGTTCGCGACGCGGAGGTGGAGGCGCTGCGCGGCGCCCTCCTCAACCTCGCCTCCCTCGGCGCGGCGACCTCGTCTGGCGGGCCTGGATGATCGAGGCCGAGACGCCCGCCGCGCACCAGGAGAGCGTGGACCTGATGCGCCTTGGCGCGGCCGAGGTGGCGGCGAACCCGGACGGCATCTCGATCCACGGCCCGCGCGTAGAGCCGCTGGTGGCGAGCGGTGCGCTGGCGCGCGCCGCGATGCTGCCTGGCCAGCCCGGCTACGCGATGATGGTCGGCCAGTACCGCGCGATGCTCGCGGCGACGCAACACCCGCGAGGCGCAGCTGGAAGCCGGCCGCGCGTGGCTCCGCCTCAACCTCGAAGCGACCGCCGCCGGGCTCGCCCGCCACCCGGTGTCGCAGGCGCTGCAGGAGAGGTGGCTCGGGAAATTCGGACAGCCTGATAAGTGGATTTCCTGCCTGACAGCGGCGATGTTGCCGCCGACCAGGAGCGAGCATG
>BBPD01000085.1_pt3 | contig 18589 bp, 14 predicted proteins | sample 1344911 | NCBI WGS metagenome assembly BBPD01 (sample SAMD00019088, study PRJDB2971) | groundwater metagenome | biome: freshwater biome; feature: mineral spring; material: ground water | place: USA: CA, Sonoma | collected 2011-09 | depth surface m
CGCGTCACGCTGCCGCTGGCCTGGCGCGGCATCATGGCCGGGCTGCTGCTGGCGTTTGCGCGTGCGCTGGGCGAGTTTGGTGCCACGCTGATGATCGCGGGCAACATCCCAGGCCAAACGCAGACGCTCTCGATTGCGGTCTATGAGGCGGTGCAGGCCGGGCGCGACGACGTGGCCAACATCCTGGCCCTCATCACCTCGCTGGTGTGCATTGCGGTGCTGCTCTCGGCCACGCGCCTGATGCCGGGCCGGGTGGCGCACCAGTAGGGATGAAGCGCTTTGCAACTTGATTTTCACATCCGCAAAAGGCTGCAATCGGGCACCCGCGTGTTCACGCTCGACGTGCGGCTGCAAGCGCAGGCGCAGCGCGTGGTGATCGCCGGGCCCTCGGGCTCGGGCAAGAGCCAGACCTTGAAGGGCATCGCCGGCCTGCTGCGCCCGGACGCCGGCCATGTGCGCATCGACGGCCAAACGCTGTACGACGCGCAGCAAGGGATTTTTATGCCGCCGCAAGCGCGCCGGCTGGCCTATGTGTTCCAAGACTACGCCTTGTTCGCGCACCTGACGGTGCGCCAAAACATCGCCTTTGCCCTCTCTCGCGGCTGGCTGAACCCGCGCCGCAGCGCGCGCCATGCGGCGGTGGAATACTGGATCGAGGCCTTCGAGCTGGGGCCCTTGGCGCACCAGTACCCGCACGAGCTCTCGGGCGGGCAGCGCCAGCGCACCGCCTTGGCGCGGGCGCTGGTGGCGCAACCGCGCGCGCTGCTGCTCGACGAACCCTTTGCCGCGCTCGACGCCGATCTGCGCCTGACCATGCGCGCCGAACTCGACGCGCTGCAGCGCCGCCTGCAAGTGCCGATGGTGCTCATCACCCACGACCCGCAAGACGTGGCCCTCTTTGGCGAGCAGGTGCTGCGCCTGCACGAGGGGCTGGTGCTGGCAACCGACTGAACCAACCCATGAATCCGCCCGATCCCAGCCCCCCATTCAGCCTGCAAGGCCTGGTGTGGATGCGCCTGGGCGAGCGCAACCTGGGCGGCCCGCGGCGCATCGAGCTGCTGGCGCAGATCGCCGCCTGCGGCTCGATCACGCAAGCGGCCAAGGCGGTCAAGCTCAGCTACAAGGCCGCCTGGGACGCCATCGACACCATGAACAAGCTGGCCGGGGAGCCGCTGGTCGAGCGCGTGGCCGGTGGCAAGGGCGGCGGCGGCACCCGGCTGACGCGCCGCGGCGAGCTGCTGATCGCCAATTTCCGGCGCATCCAGGCCGAACACCAGCGCTTCATCGAGCACTTGAGCCGCCAGTCGGGCGCGCTGGCCGACGATTTTCTGTTGATCAGGAGCATGGGCATGAAAACCAGCGCAGGCAACCCGTTGCTGGGCCGCATCAGCCGCATCCAGCGCGGTGCCGTGAACGACGAGGTGGCGCTCGAACTGGCCAACGGCATGGAGCTGGTGGCGGTGCTCACGCACGAAAGCGTTGAACACCTGGGCCTGCAAGTGGGCCGCGAGGCGTTCGCGCTGGTCCAGGCCTCGTCGGTGATTTTGCTGGCGGGTGCCGACGAACCAGCGGCGCGCTACTCGGCGCGCAACTGCCTGCCCGGCACGGTGCAGCGCATCACACCAGGGGCCGTCAGCGCCGAGGTGGTGCTCGACTTGGGCGCAGGGGCCAGCATTGCCGCCGTGATCACGCTCCAGATCGGCACCGATCTGGGGCTGGCGCTGGGCCAGCCTGCGCGCGCCCTGTTCAAGGCGTCGAGCGTTATTTTGGGGGTGGCGGGCTGAGTTCGGCGGGCAAGGCCTCGGCAGCCGCCGCTGGCTTGAGGTGCAAGACCCGCTGCGGGTACGGAATTTGGATGCCTTGTGCCCTGAATTCGGCCAAAATCGCTAGGTTGATGGACGAGCGCAAACCCAGCGGGCCGTTTTCCGGGTCGGCAATCCAGTAACCCAGCGTGAATTCGAGGCCATCGGGGGCAAAGGCGGTCAGCATCGCCCGGGGGGGCGGGTCGCGCAGCACCCGGTCGTGTTGCAAGGCGGCCTGCTCCAGAATGCGCGCCACCACGGCCACATCGCTGCTGTAGTCCACGTTGACCACGGTGGACTGCCACACCTGCGGATCGGCCAGCGAGAGGTTTTCGACCCGGTTCGTGAGCAGCATCTCGTTGGGCACGATGGACTCGCGCCCACCCAGGCTGCGGATCACGGTGAAGCGCGCCTTGATGTCGGACACGCGGCCCTCGAAATTGTCAACCCGGATCATGTCGCCGATGCGCATGCTGCGCTCGGTCAGGATGACGAAGCCGCTCACGTAGTTGGCCGCCAGCCGCTGCAAGCCAAAGCCTATGCCCACCCCGATGGCGCCGCCGAGCACCGACAGCGCCGTGAGGTCGATGCCGACGGCCGACATGGAAAAAATCAGACCCACAAACAACAGCAGCGCGCGCAGGGCGTTGGCTCCCGCTTTGCGCAGCGACAAATCCTCCCCTTCGGCCTGGCGCAGCAGCCGCGCCTCAATCGCCGCCGAAATCCATAGCACCACGATCAGCACCAGCGCCGCGCTCAGCGCCCCCTCGATCAGGGTGCGCACCGAAATGGTGACGCTGCCTAGCGTCCAAGAAATTTGATCCAGCTCGTGCAGCAGCAACGGCAGCAACCCACTGATCCACAACACCACCGCCAGCCAAGCTCCCCAAGAGATGCTGCGCTCGATCGGGCGCAGCCAGGCGGCGTCCTTGAACGCCACTTGCAGCACCTTGACGCTGAGCCGTATGAGCACCAGCGCCAGCAGCACGGGCAAGGCGAAGTGAAACAGCGCCAAATCCTGCTGCATGGCTTCATGCACGGCGCGCGCGCCGTAGGCCAGCGCCAGCAGCAGGGCCGGGAACAGCACGCCATCAAAGAGGCTGCGGCCAAACCAGATCGAGGTGTATTGGTCCGGCTTGAAACCCCGGCGCAGCGCCCACACCAGCGTCAGCGCCAGCGCCACACAGCCAGCCAGCAGCCCCAGCTCGACCCACACCCCAGTCTGGCCCAAGGCCTGCAACCAGAGGTTGAAGTCGAGCAGCGGGGCCGCAGGGGGTGCCAGCGGCGGCAGCGCAGCAGCTGGATCGGCTAAGAGCTCAGCGGGAGCAATGGGCTCAACAGAGGCGGTGGCGGTAGCGGCAGCAGACATGCGTGAGTGGACAGAGCAGGGCTAGGAACGGGCAGCGGCGATTATCTCGCGCCCGCCGCCGCTCTGGCACCGGCTCACAGATCGGCCAGCACGCGCACGTGCGCTTCCACGCTGCGCGCCAAGGCGCTCAGGTTGTAGCCGCCTTCGAGCACGCTCACGATGCGGCCCTGCGCGTGCTTATCCGCTACCGCCTTGAGCCGCTGCGTGATCCACACATAGTCTTGCTCGACCAGGCCGAGCTGGCCCATGTCGTCTTCGCGGTGCGCATCGAAACCCGCGCTGATGAAGATCATCTCGGGCCGGTGCGCCTCCAGCCGCGGCATCCAGACGCTGTCGATGAGCTCGCGCACGTCTGAGCCCTTGCTGTAGGCCGGCACCGGCACATTGACCAGGTTGTCGGCATCGGCGTGCGGCCACTCGGGGTAAAAGGGGTGCTGGTAGTAGCTGCACATGAGGATGCGCGGATCGCCCGCCACGATTTCTTCGGTGCCGTTGCCGTGGTGCACATCGAAGTCGATCACCGCCACGCGCTGCAAACCGTGGCGGTCGAGCGCGTACTTGGCCGCCAGGGCCACGTGGTTGAAGATGCAAAAGCCCATGGCGCGGTCGCGGCAGGCGTGGTGGCCGGGCGGGCGCACGGCGCAAAAAGCGTTTTGCAGCTCACCGGCCAGCACCGCGTCGGTGGCGTTGAGCGCGGCCCCAGCGCCCATCAGGGCGGCTTGGTAGGTGTAGGGGTTGATGGAGGTGTCGGGGTCGAGCTGCAGGCGCTGCGGCCCGCCGGCCTTGATTTCCTCGTTGAGCTCTTCGGTCATGCCGCGCAGCGAGGCGATGTAGCTGCGCGAGTGCGCCAGCTCCAGCTCCGACTGCGAGGCCGGGCTCGGCTCGCGCCGATCGAGCGCATCGGCCAGCCCGGTGATGAGCAAGCGGTCTTCGATCGCGCCCAAGCGCTCCGGGCATTCGGGGTGGCCCGCGCCCATATCGTGTTTGCGGCAAGCCGCGTGGGTGTAGTAGCCGGTCGGTTTCATGGTTTGAGGGTCTCCTGTTTTTACGCTATCGTCGCGGCATGACCAACCAGCCGCTACTCATCGACTCTTTACTGCGCCAGCTTAACACGATCATCGTCGGCAAGCCGGCGGTTTTGCGCGATGCCGTGACCTGCCTGCTGGCGGGCGGGCATTTGCTGATCGAAGACGTGCCCGGCGTTGGCAAAACCACGCTGGCGCACGCGCTGGCGCAAAGTTTTGGACTGCAATTCTCGCGTGTGCAGTTCACCTCCGACCTCATGCCCAGCGATTTGATGGGCGTCTCGGTGTTCGAGCGCGAGCGCGCCGGATTTGTGTTTCACCCCGGCCCGCTGTTTGCCCAGGTGCTGCTGGCCGACGAGATCAACCGCGCCAGCCCCAAAACCCAAAGCGCGCTGCTGGAGGCGATGGAAGAAAAGCAAGTCTCGGTCGAGGGTGCCACGCGGCCGCTGCCGCAGCCCTTTTTCGTCATCGCCACCCAAAACCCGCACGACCAGCTTGGCACGCACGCCCTGCCCGAGTCGCAACTCGATCGCTTCTTGATGCGCCTGCGCCTGGGCTACCCGAGCCGCCCGGCCGAGCGCCTGCTGCTGCGCGGGCAAGACCGGCGCGAGCTGCTCCAAACCCTGCCCGCTTTGCTCGACAGCGCGGGCCTGGCCCAACTGCAAGCGCAGGTGCAGGCGGTAGCGCTCAGCGATGCGGTGCTCGACTACCTGCAAGACTTGCTGGAAGCCAGCCGCAACGGGCGCTGGTTCGTGCAGGGCCTGAGCCCGCGCGCCGGGCTGGCGATTTTGCGTGCCGCCCAGGCGCGCGCGCTGCTGGAAGGGCGCGGCTACGTGGCCGCCGACGACATCGCCGCCATCTTGCCGCAAACGGCGGCGCACCGGCTGCAGCCGCTGGGCAGCGCTGGGCGCGGTGCCTACGAGCAAGTGCAGGCCCTGATCGAGGCCACGGCGCTGCGCTGAAGGCCACCAAGCTTCAAGGCCCAGACTACCCTTGCCCACCATGCCAACCGCCCTGCCCGCCCGCACCCCCCACGCTGAGCCTACCCGCACCACCGCCCAAGCGGCTGCAGCGCCTGCGCCTGGGCTGTTGGAGCGCTGGCGCGCTCCGCTGTGGGGCCGCCGTGGCTTACCCAACAGGCTGCAAGCCTGGTGGCTGCGCCGCCTGCCGCCGCAAGACCAAACCTCGCTGCAACACAGCAACCTCTACCTGCTGCCCACCCGCGCCGGCTGGATGCTGGGCTGCACGCTGCTGCTTTTGCTGCTGGGCAGCATCAACTACCAGCTCAACCTGGGCTATTTGCTCACTTTTTTGCTCGCTGGCAGCGCGGCGGCCGGGGTCTGGGTGGGGCACCGCAACCTGGCCGGGCTGGAATTGAGCCTGCAACCGGGCGCGCCGGTGTTTGCTGGCCAGAGCGCTGCCGTGGAAATCCAGTTGCACAACCCCGCCCGGCGCGCCCGCTACGCCGTGGGGCTGCACTGGCTCGCTACCGATGCCGCTCCCCAGGCCAACCCCAGCCCCAGCGGCATGTACACCCCGACCGACGGCCCCTCGGCCAGTAACATCTGGGCCGACGTGGAGCCCCAAGGCCAGCAAACCGTGCATCTGGCCTACCCCACGCAGCGGCGCGGCCGCCTGCCACTGCCCGCGCTGCGGGTGCAAACCTTGTTTCCCTTGGGCACTTTCAAGGTGTGGCACTGGTGGCGGCCAGCCGCGCAACTGTGGGTTTATCCGGCCCCCGAAACCCCGGCCCCGGCGCTGCCGCTGGCGGCCGAGCACGAAGACGGCCCCGCCAGCGGCCCGCAGGCCGCCCAGCGCAGCGGCGAAACCGACGGCGCACGCCCCTACCGGCGCGGCGACCCGCTCAAGTGGGTGCTGTGGAAAAAAGCCGCCCGCTTAGGTGCCAGCGAGCACACACAGTGGGTCAGCCGCGACTTCAGCCACCCCGCTGCGGCCGAGCTGTGGCTGGAGCACGCCCGCTGCCACCTGGCCGACGAAGAAGCGCGCCGCTCGCGCCTGTGCGCCTGGGTGCTGCAAGCCGATGCGCTCGGGCTGCGCTACGGGCTGCGCCTGCCGGGCCTGGAAATCGCGCCCGAGCAGGGCGCAGCGCAGCGCCAGCGCTGCCTGGAGGCACTGGCATGGCGCTAAAACTGCCCACCGCACTGCCCACCGCGCTGCCCTTCAGCCTGAGCGCCGCCTTGGCTGTGCGCACCTGGCCGCGCGAGCTGCGCGACACGCTGTTTTTGCTCGCCGTGGTGGGCTGGATCGTGCTGCTGCAAAGCGCGCACCAGCCGCTGTGGGCCAGCGCCCTGGCGCTGCTGCTGCTGCTCGGGCGTGCGGCGCTGGCCTGGCAAGGCCGCCCCTTGCCGGGCCGCGCCGTGATGCTGGCCCTGCTGCTGCTGGTGCTGGCCGGCACCTGGATGCACCACGGCCGCCTGTGGGGAGCCGTGGCCGGCAGCACCCTGGTCGTGCTGCTGCTGGCGCTCAAAACGCTGGAGCTGCGCGCCCGCCGCGACGCGCTGGTGATCTTCTTCCTCGGGTTTTTCACCTTGCTCACGCTGCTGCTGCACTCGCAAGCGCTGCTCACCGCACTGGGCATCGTGCCCGCGCTGCTGGGCTTGCTCAGCGGCCTGGTGCTGGCGCATCTGCCGCTGGGGCGCCCGCCGCTGCGGCTGGCGCTGCGCCAAGCCGGCACCTTGGTGCTGTTTGGGGCCCCGCTGATGCTGCTGCTGTTCGTGTTGTTTCCGCGCTTTGGCCCGCTGTGGCACATACCCACCGATGCGCAGATGGGCCGCAGCGGCCTATCGGGGCAGATGCAAGTCGGGCAGATCGCGCGCCTGGCGCTCGACCCCAGCGTGGCCTTGCGCGTCGAATTTCTCGATGGCAGCCGCCCACCCGAAGACCAACTCTATTTTCGCGGCCCGGTGCTAAGCCGCTTCGATGGCCAGCAGTGGCTGCCCCAATACAGCGAGCACAGCCTGGCCGAGCACACCAGCGCCGCCATGCAAACCCAATTGCTGGCCGTGGGCACACCGCTGCGCTACCGCCTGACCATGGAGCCCAGCCACCAGCCCTGGGTGCTGACGCTGCAAACCACCCCCGAGCTGCCCCCAATCGGCACCCAGAATGCGCAGCTCACGCCCGATCTGCAATGGATATTGCCGCGGCCCTTGACCGAACTCACCCGCTTCGAGGCCGTGGCCTGGCCCGAGCTGCGCCACAGCCCGCTGCGCCCTGGGGCCACGCTGGCCGCCAACCTGCAACTGCCACCCGGCTTCAACCCGCGCACCCAGCAACTGGCGGCCGAACTGCGCCAGCAACTCGGGGCCCAAGCCAGCGCAACGCAGTTGATCGAGGCCGTGCTGCTGCGCCTGCGCACCGGCGGCTACCAATACACCCTGGAGCCCGGCGTGTTTGGCCGCCACAGCGCCGACGAATTCTGGTTCGACCGCCGCCAGGGCTTTTGCGAGCACATTGCATCCGCCTTCGTGCTGCTCATGCGCGAGCTGGGCATTCCGGCGCGCATCGTCACCGGCTACCACGGCGGCGAGCTCAACCCCATCGACGGCTTCTGGACCGTGCGCCAGAGCGACGCCCACGCCTGGGCCGAAGTCTGGCTCGATGCCCAGGGCTGGACGCGCATCGACCCCACCGCCCACGTGGCCCCGGCGCGCACCACCGACTTGGAGCGGCTGCTGCCGCCGCCGGGGCCATTCGCCGCAGCCCTGATCCAGCTCGATCCCGATCTGCTGGCTCAGATGCGCGCCATCTGGGAAGCCAGCAACAACCGCTGGAACCAATGGGTGCTCAACTACGGCCAAAACCGCCAGCTCGAGCTGCTGCGCCAGCTCGGATTCACGGCCCCAAACTGGCAGCAGTTGCTGTATCTGCTGGTTGGCCTGCTCAGCCTGGCGACCCTGGCCGCCGTGGCTTGGTTGCACTGGGTGCGGCCGCGCCCCGACCCCTGGCTGCGCCTGCTGCAAGGCGCCCGCGCCGCCGTGGCCCAAGCCGGCGCCGTGGTGCCCGCCCCCGCCACCCCGCGCCAGCTTGCCGCCGCCCTGCCCGCGCTGGCCTGCCCCGCCGAAACCGCCGCCGCCTGGAGCGAGTGGCTGCTGCGACTCGAAACGCAGCGCTACGACCCGAGCCAGCGCCTAGACTTGGCCGTTTTGCGCCGACAATGGCGCAAACTGCCGCCTTTGCCCCGCCCTTTGCCCCACCCTTCACCTCGCACATAGCCGAATCGCTGCCGCGCCCTTGAACATGCCACCTAGCCCCTCGCCCTTCGAACCCACGCCTTTCGAACACTCACCAACCATCTCACGCCGCCGACTCACGCTGGCCACCCTGGCTGCCAGCGCATTCCCCGCCACCGCGCTGGCCAACCCGGCCCCCGGCAGCTTCGCCCAGCACCCCGCCGCGCTCGCCTTTGCGCGCCAGCTCGACGCCGAGCAAGGCTGGAGCGAAGGCTGGGCCGAGCGCTGGATCGGGCACGAAGCCCGGCACCGGCCGCAGATCGTGCGCCTCATGGCCCCCATGCCGCGCGGCACCCTGCGCGACTGGCCGGCCTACCGGGCGCGCTTCGTGGAGCCGGTGCGCATCCAAGCCGGGCTGCGCTTTTGGCAGCAACACGCCGCCAGCCTGGAGCGTGCCGAGCGCGAGTTTGGCGTGCCCGATTGGCTCATCGTGGGCATCATCGGCGTCGAAACCCTCTATGGCCGCCACATGGGCACGCACCGCGTGCTCGACGCGCTGGCCACCCTGGCCTTCGACTTTCCGCCCGAGCACCCGCGTGCGGCCCAGCGCAGCGAATTTTTCCGCTCCGAACTCGCTGCCTTTTTGCAATTGAGCCACCAGCACCCACGCACACCCGATAACTGGCGCGGCAGCTTCGCCGGGGCCATCGGGCTGCCGCAATTCATGCCCAGCAACTGGCCGCGCTTTGGTGTCGATTACGACGCCGACGGCCGCATCGACCTGATCGACAGCGTGCCCGACGCCATCGGCTCCGTGGGGCGCTTTTTGCGCGAGCACGGCTGGCAGCCCGGCATGGCCACCCACTTCCCACTCGCCTTCGAGCAGGCGCGGCTCGATCTGCCCACCCTGCTGGCCCCCAGCATCCGCCCCAGCTTCACCCTGGAGCAGATGCAGGCCCTGGGTGTGCAGCCCAGCCCAGCGGCAGCGCAGCACAGCGGCCTGCTGGCCTTGGTTGAGCTCGAACAAGGCGACCCGGCGCGCGGCGGCCAGCCTTCGAGCTTTTGGCTTGGCACACAAAACTTCTTTGCCATTTCGCGCTACAACCCGAGCAGCTACTACGTGATGGCCGTGATCGACCTGGGGCAGGCGGTGCGGGCGCGGCGGCCGGCTTGAAAGGACGAACCGCATGACTGCACCCAGCACCCCCAGCAGCGCGAGCGCAAGCCCATTGCCAGCCACCCTTGGCGCAAGCCCTGCCGATTCGATCCACCAAGCCCCGATCGCCCAGCGCATAGCCTGGCTCTGCGATCTGGCGCAGCGCCACGGCGAGGCCTTTCGCGGCCCCGAAACCTGGCTGGAACGCCAGCGCTACCGGGCGCAACACCCCAGCGCCATCGCCGCCTTGATGTGCATGGACGGGCGCGTCAACCTCGCGCTGGCCACCCAACTGCCAGCCGGCATCATCACGCCCTTTCGCAACCTGGGCGGCATGTTCAACCTCGGTTGGCCCTATTTGAGCCAACTGCTGATCGACTACGTCAACACCCAAACCCAGAGCGGGCGCCGGGTGCTGCTGCTCATAACCTACCACTGGTCGCGGGGCGAGCGCAAGCGCGGCTGCGCCGGTTTTCACTACCGCCGCGACGACAGCCTGGCGCACGCCTGGGCCATACACGCCCAAGTCTCGCAACTGTTTGGCCCTGCGCACCAGAGCGTCTTCCCGCTGGTGTGCGGCTTCGAAACCGACGAAGAAGCCCTGCTGCTGCACGGCCCCGAAGGCGAAACCCTCGATCTGGCCGCGTTTAGCGAAGCGGCCACCCCAAGCCCGCCGCAGCAGCCCAGTGCCGATTCGCGCAACCGCACCCAGCCCCAAGGCCGCGCCGAGCCCACCACTTCACCGCTCGCAGACGCCCGCAGCGAACCCGATGCCTTGGCGCTGGAGGCGCAGTTGGTGCGCGTGCTGCCCGGCCTGCCGCGCCCGGTGCGCGCCGACTTGCTGCCGCTGCTGCTGGGCAACTTGGCCCACATCGCCGCCGTGCGGGCGCAGCCCGCGCGCGAACTGGCGATCGAGCACCGCGAATGGGTGATCTGCCTTGGGCGCGGCTTCGATTTTTTGCACACCCCCAATCTGGCCCTGATCATCGGGCCCTACAGCCCCGATTTGGCGCAACCCATCCGCACCGCCGCCAGCATCATCCAAAGCAATATGCAAGCCGGGCGCATCCCCGCCGACGGCTTTTTGCTGCTGACTTCGATGCCCTACGAAAACCACGGCGTCGAGCGCGCCGGGGCTGCGTTGCGATCGCGCTTTCTGGCCCACTTCGCCACCCAGGTGATCGCCGAAGCGCACCCCGAACTGGTGCCCCTGATGCACCGGCGCTGCGCCGTGCTCGACTGGCCGGCGCGGCGGCTGGAACTGCTGCCCGATTAGACGCCCACCTCGATCCCGCCACCTCGATCGCCGCGGTCTAGCTGCGGCTATTCCACACGCGCCGCTGGCCTGCCCGCGCCATCCGGGTGCTGCCAGTAGCGCTGGCGCTGCTGGCGCTGGCAATGCACCTGCTCAGGGCGCTGGCTGCTGCCCCAAGCGGCCCCGCACTGCGCCGTGGCCACCCACGGAATGGCGCGCTCATCCAGCCGCGCCAGCACCTGCGGGTGCGGGTGCCCGTAGCGGCTGCGGTGCGCAGCCTGAATCACCACCCACTGCGGCTGCAGCGTGTTGAGCCAGACCGGCCCGCTCGAAGTGCGGCTGCCGTGGTGCGCAGCAAACAGCACCCCAGCGCGCAAATCGGGCTGCGCCAGTGCCAAGCGGGTTTCTTCGTCGATGTAGATGTCGCCCGGCAGCAGCAGCGAAGCCGCGCCGTGGCCCACTTGCAGCACGCACGACATGGCGTTGTCGGGGCGCTGCGTGGCGTAATAGTCCGGGCTCGGGTGCAGAATGCGAAACGGCACCCCGTCCCAGACCCAGCTCTGGCCCGCCAGGCAGCGCTGGCTGCTCAGGCCCCAGGGCTGGGTGTCGAAAGACGTGCGCCACTCGGCTTGCGGAAAGGCCCGCGCCAGCGTAGCGATGCCGCTGGCGTGGTCGCTATCGATGTGGCTGATCAGCACCTTGCTCGGCAGCTCGCCGTGGCGCTGCAACAGCGGCAGCAGCACGCGCTCGGCGGCGTCGCTGTGCGGCCCCATGGGCGGCCCGGTGTCATAGACCAAGGTGTGGTTCTGGGTGCGCACGATCACCGCCGTGCCCTGCCCCACGTCGGCCGCCAGCCACTCGAAATGCCCCGGCGGCGGCCGCGCCGGGCTGTAGGCCAGCGCCGGCCAAATCAGCAACAGCCCCCAAGCGCGCAGCGACCACGGCCAGCGCAGCACCAGCAGCAGCCCGCCGAGCGCAGCCAGCAGCGCCAACGCGAGCGGCAGCGCCGGGCGGGTGATGGCGGCCCAAGGCCAGTGTTGCAGCGCTTGCAGCCACAGCATCAGGGCATCGATCATCCAGCCCGCCAGCAACCACAGCGGCCAGATCAGCACCCCGGCCAGCGCCAGCGGCGTCACCACCAGCGTGACCCACGGTATGGCAGGCAGATTGGCCAGCAGCCCCACCAGCGAGAACTCGCCAAACCACAGCAGCAGCAGCGGTGCCAGCGCCAGCGTCATCAGCGCCTGCGTGCGCACCAGGCCCAGCACATAGTGGCGCCCGCTGCGGCCATCGGTAGGCAGCGGCTGGCCCGTGGCAAACAAAATCGCCACCGCCACGAAGCTGAGCCAAAAACCGGCGCTCAGCAAGGCCCACGGGTCCAGCAGCACCACCATCTGCATCACCACCAGCCACATGAAGGGCCACGGCCACTGGCGGCCACTGAGCTGCAACAGCACCAGCGTCGCCAGCATCAGCACCGCGCGCTGCGCCGGCACGCCCCAGCCCGAAAACACCGCGTACACAAAACCCAGCGCCAGCCCACCCAAGGCGGCCGCCACCGGCGTGGGCACGGCCAGCAGCAGCAACGGCCGGCGCCGCCCGGCCACGCGCCAGAGCAGGCCGATGAGCGCCATCGCCATCCAGGCAAACAGGGTAATGTGGGTGCCCGAGACCACCATCAGGTGCGTCACGCCGGTGATGCGAAAAGTCTCCCAGTGCGCCTGCGGGATCGCGCCCTGGTCGCCCGCCACCAGCGCCGCCAGCACCCCCGCCGTGGCCGAGGGCTGCACGTGCGCTTGCATGCGGTCGCGCACCCACTGGCGCGCCTGCTGCACCGGAAAATGCCAGCCATGGCCGAGCAACTGCGGCACCGGTGCGCCCTGCCCGGCGCGCACGCTGCCCGTGGCATGGATGCCCTGCTCCCACAGCCGCAGCTCGAAATCAAAACCGCCCGGATTGGCCAGCCCATGCGGGCGCTGCAAACGCGCCGTGAGGCGCCAGCGCTGGCCGGCGCGCAGTTCAGGCAGGCTCGATGTTGCGATTTGCGTGGGTTGTGTGTATGGTGCGGCTTGATTGGCTTGATTGGCTTGCCCGCCACGGCCTGGGCGCGGCGCGAACCAAGCTAGACGCACCCGCTGCGGCACCTGCACCACTTGCCCGGCTTGGCCGGCTTGGCCGGTCTGCCCTGATTGCCCTGATTGCCCGGCTGGCTCACCCCGCCCGCCGCGCCGACTGGGCTCCGCCAACGTGGCCTGCGTGACCTCGAACTCAAACTGCCAGCCCAGCTCGCCTTGGCGCGGCAGGCCCGCCACAAAGCCTTCCAGCACCAGCTCGCGCCCCTCCAGCTCGGCCGCCAGCGCGCCAGCCTGAAACCACAGCGCCCGCGCCCCGGTGCTGGCAAACAGCAGCGCCGCCCCCAGCAGCAGCCAGCCCAGGCTGCACAGCAACGGCAACATCCGAACCCACGCCCCGCGAGCACCAACGGTTCGGGCCGTGCGGCCTGCACCTGTGCCAGCCCCAGCCCCAGCCCCAGCCCCTGACCCTGCCGACCTAGTGCCCGCACCAGCCCCAGCCCCTTCCTCTGAGCCGCCAGTCTGGCGCAGCCACAACACCGCGCCCAGCAACAGCGCCGCCGCCGCCAGCGCGCCGTAGGCCCAGCCAGACCAAAGCAGCGGCTGCTGCAACTGCAGCCATGCCCCGCCGATTCCGCCCAACATCAGCGGCACACCCAGCGCCAGCGCCGGATGCATCGCTTGGGGTTTGTCCATCCCGCCCTCCTCCCGTGCCGATAGGCTGCTGCGCCTAGTTGCCTCTGCGCCCGAAGGCTCGCGTGCCGTGCCTGTGCCGTGCCGTGCCTGTGTATCCACCAGCGTGGCACCCTGCAATGAGACCCATCAAACAAGCCTGCCGGGCATCTGCGCGTCAATTTTGCGCATCATATCGCCCTAGAATCGCGTTCAGCCAACAGCCACAGGCCCTGGCACAGCGGCGCAACCTCCATCCCTCCGGCTGGTTTCCAGCCAGCTTCCCACAGCACCCTTCTATCCACCCCTTGCCCAGAAAGCCCCCCATGAGCATCTATCACACCCTCAAAGCGCTGCACATCGAGCTGCCACCCGTGGGCACCCCCGCTGGGGCCTACGTGCCCTTCGTACAAAGCGGCCGATTGGTGTTTCTGAGCGGCCACATCGCCAAGCAAAACGGCCAGCCTTGGGTCGGGCAACTGGGCCTGAGCATGAACACCGCCGAAGGCCAGGCCGCGGCGCGCGCCGTGGCCGTCGATCTGCTGAGCACCCTGCACGCCGCCTGCGTGGCCGCCGGGACGGACCTCGACGGCGTCAAGCGCATCGTCAAAGTGCTCAGCCTGGTCAACTGCACCAACAGCTACACCGAGCAGCACCTGGTCACCAACGGCTGCTCGCAACTACTGGGTGAGGTGTTTGGCCCCTCGGTTGGGGCACACGCCCGCAGCGCCTTTGGCGTGGCGCAGTTACCGCTTGGGGCCTGCGTGGAAATCGAACTGATTGCCGAACTGGGCTAATTGACGCAACCGCGAACCGGGTGCCCGCGACTGAGGCACCCCGCATCCCGCATTAGCCCCGCAGCAGCACCGAGTTCCCCACCCCTCAAACCACCCGCAGCAGCCGCTGCGGCTTGAAGCCGAAATTGCCTTCCTTGCCCTTGCGGCCCCGGGCAGCGCGGGCGTTGTTGAGGCTGCGCAGCTCCAGCGTTTCCTCGCGCGCCTTGCCGCCACGGCCCAGCCCCTCGATGCGCACGCTGCGCACAAAGGGCACCGCCGCCAGCAGCCGATCGGCCTCATCCAAGCTCATCAGTTGCAAGCCGCGCCCGCCCTTGGGCTGGTGCTTGAGCTCATCGAGCGCAAAAACCAGAATCCGCCCGGCTGCCGACACGGCGCAGACCTGCGCCGCTTCCCCAATCAACTGCGGTTCGCACAGGGTTTCGCCCTCGGCCAGCGCCACAAAAGCCTTGCCTGCGCGCTGGCGCGACACCAGGTCGGCCACCGTGGCCAGCAGCCCGTAGCCGCCCGATCCGCACAGCAGCAGCCGCGTCGTGGCCGCAGCGGCCAGATAGTGCAGCGGCTGCGTGCCAGCCTCGAGCTCGATCAGCGTGGTGATCGGCTGGCCGTCGCCGCGCGAGCCCGGCAGGCTGGCCACCGGCACGCTATAGACGCGGCCATTGCTGCCAAACACCAGCAGCGCATCCACCGTGCGGCACTCGAAGGTGCCATAGAGCGCATCGCCGGGCTTGAAGGCAAAGCCCGCCGCCTCGTGGCCGTGGCCGTTGCGCGTGCGCACCCAGCCCTTGGCCGACACCACCACCGTCACCGCCTCGTCGATCGTCTTGGGCTCGGCCAGCGTCTGCCGATCCGGCTGGATCAGGGTGCGGCGCGCATCGCCAAACGCCTTGGCGTCGGCCTCGATCTCGCGCACCAGCAGCCGGCGCAGGCTGGCCGGATTGGCCACCACCTCTTCGAGCTTGCCCTGCTCGGTGCGCAACTGGGCCAGCTCCTGCTCGATGCGAATCGCCTCCAGCCGCGCCAACTGGCGCAAGCGAATCTCCAGAATGTCCTCCGCCTGGCGCTCGCTCAAATTGAAGCGCGCCATCAGCGCCGCCTTGGGCTCGTCGCTGGCGCGGATGATGGCGATCACCTCATCCAGATTGAGCAGCACGGTCTGGCGCCCCTCCAGCACGTGGATGCGCTCGAGCACCCGCCCCAGCCGATGCTGCGTGCGCCGGCGCACGGTCTGCTGGCGCAAGTCCACCCATTCATCGAGCATCTGGCGCAGGCTCTTGGGCAGCGGCCGGCCGTCTTGCCCCACCATGGTCAGGTTGATCGGGGCCGAACACTCTAGGCTGGTGTGCGCCAGCAGCGCGCCGATCAGCTCGCCCTGCTCGGTGCGGCTGCTCTTGGGCTCAAACACCAGCCGCACCGGTGCCTGGCGGCTCGATTCGTCGCGCACCGCATCCAGCAGCCCCAGCACGACGGCCTTGAGTTGCGTCTGCTCCGGGCTGAGCGATTTTTTGCCCGCCTTGATTTTTGGGTTGGTGATCTCATCGATTTCCTCCAGCACCCGCTGCGTGCTCACCCCCGGCGGCAATTCGTTCACCACCAATTGCCATTGGCCGCGCGCCAATTCCTCGATGCGCCAGCGCGCGCGCACCTTCAGGCTGCCGCGCCCACTGCGATAGGCTTGGGCAATTTCCGCCGCGGTGCTGATGATCTGGCCGCCACCGGGGTAATCCGGCCCAGGCAATAGCGCCAACAGCTCGTCTTCGCTCAATTCGGGGTTTTTAATCAGCGCCACACAGGCCGCCGCCACCTCGCGCAAATTGTGGCTCGGGATTTCGGTCGCCATGCCCACCGCAATGCCGCTGGCGCCATTGAGCAACACAAAAGGCAGGCGCGCCGGCAATTGCCGCGGCTCCTCGGTCGAGCCATCGTAATTGGGCACAAAATCCACCGTGCCCTGATCAATCTCATCGAGCAACAAGGCGCTGATGCGCGCCAGCCGCGCCTCGGTGTAGCGCATGGCCGCCGCCCCATCGCCATCGCGGCTGCCAAAATTGCCCTGCCCATCGATCAGCGGATAGCGCTGCGCAAAATCCTGCGCCATGCGCACCAGCGCATCGTAAGCCGCCTGATCGCCATGCGGGTGATAGCGCCCCAGCACATCGCCCACCACGCGCGCGCACTTGACCGGCTTGGCCGCCGTTCCCGCCCCCGGCCCCGAAACCCCCAGCCCCATGCGCTGCATGGCATACAAAATGCGCCGCTGCACCGGCTTTTGCCCATCGCTCACATCCGGCAAGGCCCGCCCCTTAACCACACTCAGCGCGTACTCCAAGTAAGCGCGCTCGGCAAAGGCGGCCACGCTGTCGGGGTCATCGGCGGGGGGCTGGGCGAGGTCGGGCGAGAGGAGCGGCAAGTCGGGGTTCATGGAGCGGATTATCGGCTGGCCGCACGGCGGGGCTCACAAGGCATCAAGCGGGCTGAACACGCCCTTGCCACCTTTGTTGAGCACGTGCGTGTAGATCATGGTAGTGGCCACGTCGGCATGGCCAAGCAGCTCTTGCACGGTGCGAATGTCGTAGCCGTTTTGCAGCAAATGGGTGGCAAAGCTGTGGCGCAAGGTGTGCGGCGTGGCCGGTTTGGCCAACCCGGCCGCCTGCACCGCCTGCTTCATGGCGCGCTGCAACGCCTTTTCATCCACATGGTGGCGCCGCTGCACACCGCTGCGCGGATCCTTCGAATAGCTGCCGGAGGGAAAAGCGTACTGCCAGCCCCACTCCTGGGCGGCAAGCGGGTATTTGCGCTCCAGCGCATCGGGCAGATAAACCGCTGCCATGCCCTTGGATCGATCATCTTCGTACAAACGCCGCCGCCAGACCCAATGGGCGCGCAGCGGCTCCACCAACTTGCGCGGCAGCATGGTCACCCGGTCTTTGCCACCCTTGCCGTCGCGCACCAGCAGCTCGGTGCGCTCGAAGTCCACGTCTTTGATGCGCAGCCGCACCACCTCCATCAGCCGCATGCCGCTGCCGTAGAGCAGACGCGCCATCAGCGCATGCGTGCCCTGCATCCGCTCCAGCACCGCGGACACCTCGCTGGGCGTGAGCACCACCGGCAGCCGGGCCGGGCGCTTGGCGCGCACCATGTCTTGCATCCAAGGCAAGTCCTGCCCCAGCACCTCACGGTATAAAAACAGCAGGGCCGACAGCGCCTGGTTCTGCGTCGAAGCCGCCACATGGCCCTCCACCGCCAGATGCGTCAAAAACGCCTCCACCTCCGGCGCCCCCATCTCGGCCGGATGGCGCTTGCCATGAAACAAGATGAAGCGCTTGGCCCAGTGGATATACTGGGTCTCGGTGCGTATGCTGTAATGGCGCAGACGGATGCGCTCACGCAACAGGTCCAGCAGCTTCGGTGCGGCGGGGCCTGCGGTAGCCGTGCCAAGCACCGAAATGGGTGTAGTTTCTGGAGTCATCGCAGGGGCAGGAGTGAGATATACACCTTCTGATCGGTTGGATTGTACGCCTTGGGTGGTGTACACTTTACGTTAGCCGTTTTCAAAAGGAGTCTCCGTGCAAGGCAAGGTCAAATGGTTCTCTGAGGAAAAGGGGTATGGCTACATCGTGGCCGACGATGGCAAAGAGCATTACTTCAACATCAGAGATATTCAAGGAGCGAATCTCCCACGTAATGGTGATATCGTCAGTTTTGAATCTGGCCAAGGAAAGAAAGGGCCGAAGGCATCGTCGGTTTCCATCGTGGCCAAATCTCAGGCCCCCTCAAGCAGCCGGGGCAATGATGACAGAGCCACATGCACCCATTGCGGGAAAAAGATGGTGCCTCGAATCATCACGTACAGGGGAGAACCAAGTAAATCTGTCTGCCCTTTTTGCGGTGGCACCTACAAAGATTTTGGTTGGTGCTTTATTGCCACTGCCGTCTATGGTGACTATCACGCTCCCGAGGTTATCGCTCTCAGGCGCTTCCGCGATGAAACCCTCCAACCCTCTCTCATTGGCCGCACGTTCATCGCTATTTATTACCGGGTCTCTCCACCCGTTGCGAGATTTCTTAGCTCAAAACCATTTTTGGCCGCCGCAATCAGGAAAATTCTCAATGTGCTGGCACGCTATCACGGCTAACAATCGCGTCAACACGGACAGGCAAAAGCGCCGCAGCTTCGCCACGCCGCTTTTGCCTGCCGGTTACGCGAAACGTTAGGCCTCGCTCTGGCTTCTGCCGTTCCACCTCCACGCG
>BBPD01000515.1_pt4 | contig 18520 bp, 22 predicted proteins | sample 1344911 | NCBI WGS metagenome assembly BBPD01 (sample SAMD00019088, study PRJDB2971) | groundwater metagenome | biome: freshwater biome; feature: mineral spring; material: ground water | place: USA: CA, Sonoma | collected 2011-09 | depth surface m
CCACGTCGACGACGGTGGCAGTGGCGGGCAGGCCCAGCTGCGCGGCAGCGGCAGCGATCGCCGCGCGCTCGGAATTCGCGCGCTCAACGGCTGCCGCGCGCTCGGAATTCGCGCGCTCAACGGCTGCCGCGCTGGCCGTCGCCATGCCGGCATGGCCTTCCTTAAGCGAGGTCAGCGACTGCATCACCTCCTCCTCGGTCGCGCTGTCGGCCAGGCCGATCGCGGCCGCGATCTTCGCAAGAAGCATCTGGTCAGTCTCCTGTGGGTCGATTGAGAGATCGGAAGTTCCAAGTTCAGCCGCCGCTGCGGCCGCGAGCGCTTCGATCGCGGGCACGTTGGTAAGGCTGGCATTCAGGATGGCCAGCACGGCGCCCGACGTCTCGTCGAACGCGAACAGGGGCGAGACGTAGCGATACTCCCGGGCGCGCAAGCGTTCGGCCGCAGCGGCCGTCCACTCGACGTCGCCCCAGATCCCATCGTCTTCCACACGCAGAGTTGCCGGGTCGATCCACCCGGCGGCCGGCGCCTGGGCGGCCACACCCGGCTTCACCCCGAAGAAATGCTGATGGTCGTAATCGACCACGATGTGTGTGCTGCCCGCATGCCGCTTTGTCGCCTCGATCACGGCGGCGGCATCGTCAAGCCGGAACGGCCCGCGCCCGTCGCGCAGCTCCACCATGCCCAGCGGCATCAGCTGCAGGCGCTTGACGGGCGCGCCCTCGGCAGCAAGGTTCACCTCGACAGCGGCAGCCGCCGCGATATGGCGGATCGGGGTGGACGGGGAGCGCTTTTGCGGCATAGGTGGGTGGATACCCAACAGCTGCAGCGCACCTTGCCTGAACAGGTTCAGGCAAAAGCGAAGGGGCCGCAGGTTTCCCCACGGCCCCCGGCTCTCACGTGATTGGCCTTCTGGCCGCGCTCGGCATGCGCGGCCCACTCCAGACAGGTTTAGGCGGCTCGGCAGTCCCTTTCCCTTGCTTCCAGCGCCGCCGCATGCAGCGCCCCGGCGAACAGTTCAGCGTCGGCCGCGCCCATCTCCTCGATCAACTCGATTCGCCGCGCCTCGTCGCACAGGGTTGCAAACATCCCCCCGAACAGGGTCAGGTCGCACTGGTTGCTGCTGCTCTTCATCTCGCGGAAGATTTCCGCGAAGCTCTCCAGCGTTTGCCGCAACGTGGTGATCCTGAGGCTGTGATAATCCCGATCGAACCCCATCAGCCGGATCAGCTCGTTGGCCTGGGCAGCGGCCAATTGCTTGCGGGTCGGCATCTCATGCATTGGTTGCCTCCCCGCCGAACAGGTCGATCTGCGCGTCGTTCGCCGGGGGCTGCACCACCGGCTTCCTCGGCTCCAGCACGAACAGGTCGATCAGCATCCGCCGCCGCTTGTTCGCCCAGTAGGCCGAGCGGCCCAGAAGCGCGCCCACCTTGGTGCCCGGCAGCCCGAGCTTGAACATCAGCGCCGCGCGCGCAACGCCGGGTTCGGCCAGCTTCTCGGCTCGCAGCCCGGTCACCATCGCCCGCAAGCAAGGCTCGGCCTCGATATCGGCCGGCAGCGGCGCGGCCAGCAGGTCCTGCAGGTCGGCCGGGCTGGGGATGCCGAATGCCTCGTTGATCTGCGCCTCGATCGCGGAGCGGAGGCTACTCTGCATTCCGGTGAGCGCGGGCGCCGCTTCGGGAGCGACCTTGGACGGTGAAATCTGGACGAGCCACAGGCCGACGTCGACGGTCGGGATCATGAGGGTCAGATAGGTCTTTCCGTCCTTTTCAGTAGGGGTTTTAAAGCCCCCAACTGAAAGCCCGGGCGAGCGCTGAATGACGCGCCTCTGCGTGCGCCAGTCTAGGCCGAGGAACTCGCAGATCGGCCGGGGCGCGACCCACCAGCGATGTTCATGATGGTAGGCGGTGCCTTCCCAGGCACCGAAGCGAATGGGTGTTGTCAGGGTCATGCTCAATCTCCCTTTCTACGGGGATGCCAGGGCGGCGGCTAGCTTCACCGCCCTGGCCCTACCGCGAACGTCACGGTCGCCGGGAGGGTAGAAACCCAGACTGAGATGGGCGTGCTTATTCCCCTTGCGGGTCTTGTATTCACACACTCCCGGCGGTGAACCGAATCGGATGCCTCATTGCCAGCTGAATGCATCGCTCTCGGGGCCTGCCGCCGCTCAATCTTTGGAGTTTCTACGCTCCGAAGCACAGATTGCCCCGAATCCGGCTGATGTGCAAGCATCGCGCATGGACAAGAGCTACCGCAAATCCGGCATCTACCTTGCACCGAAGCTCGAACAGCATCTGCCCGGCTATGATCGCGCGATCTCCGAACTGGAGATGGAAGCTGCCGATCGCGCAGCCCTAAGGCAGACGATCGTTGATCGTTTTCCTTTCGATCATCCAGAATGGCGCGCAGATGTCGTCGACGCCGCTTTGAGGCATGTGAGCTGGGAATGGCCTGCCTACATACGCTGGATCGTATTCTTCGACAGCCTAGGAGTCCGGCCCCGCTTTCTGGCTGGGGCTCACAACTACAGGGCTCGGGATGAGTTCACAGGTGCAGGGCGCAGGATCGAGCCAGTAATCGGACTATTCTCCGCCTACATGGGAAGGCTTGGCTCTGCCCACTCTCAGCTGCTGCGTATCGAAGGCATAGCAAGTTCGAGACCGTGGCTGCGGCTTTCGACCATGCCGGATGAGCCTGCGAGCGTGATAGAATACACCCTCGGTCGGTGGCAAAAGGGTGTAGGGCTGGATGACGTTCCGCCCTACTTCCCCAGCGACCGCTCCCAGATCCAGCAGCTGTCAAATCGCGACATGGAGCGCCGCGGCTACGTCGGTGATTCTCCGGAGTTTCGGCGCATCCACCCCTAACCAGCCTTCGCCAGCAGCTCGGCCTCGGTCATCAGCCGGCCGCCCGCCACGAACTGGCCCGCCGGCCCGCCGGTCGGTCAGCTCATCTCCGGACATCTCCGTAGCAGTCGACGAACTGCTGGCGAAATCCCCGTCAGACTTCCGTCTCTGATCGCGTCACTCAGCGCGTTCTTGACTGCCTTTTCACTGGTCATCGTCACTCTCCTTCAGGTTGAAGCCTTCGCCAGCAGCTCCGCCGCGTCCAGCAGCTTCGCCTGCCACCACCAGCGGGTGGGTTGAAAAGTGCCGCCCGGCAGGGCACATTGTGCCCGAGCCCGCCGCGTTTTGGACGTTACGGCAGGGGCGCCCTTCCAAGGGCTGGCATCGGTCACCGCGGGCTCACCTTCTTCAGGAATGTCTTAAGGCGCCATTGGCGAAGCTGCGGCGCGAAATACTCGACCAGCTCGTAGACCGTGCCGCCGAACCGCTTGAAGTAGCGCATGCGCAGCGGCTTCCGGGCAGACACCCGGCCAAGCGCTTCCACCGTGTCGGGCTCTGCCACGATTGCATCAACCAGGGCGAAGTCCCGCACCTTCAGTGCGATCTGGTTGATCTTGTCCTCGGCCTTCGCATTGCCGTGCCGCTTCAGCGCATGGCGGATGTCCTGGGCGTCGATCGCACGGATCACCCCATCCATCGGCAGGCCGGTCAGGCGCGTGATGTCGGCGCTGTTGGCCCGGCCGAGCCTGCCCAATGGCAGGATGAAGTTGAAGGCGGCGTCCCTCGTCGCACGATCCGCCAGCTCGTCGATCAGGGCAGACCGCATCACCGGATCGGAGGCAATCTCCTCGATGGTCTGCATGGCGACCCGATCCAGATCCCGGATTTCAGCAGCCTTGATGGAGTCGACCACCTTGCGCGCCATGCCCCTGAGGGTTGCCGCCCCCGGGTTGTAATCCCACCCGGCGTCGATCCCGCGGATCACGTCGCGACGCTGGCGCGGAACGCCAAACCAGGCGCTGCCGGTGGGGCCCAGATCGGGCAGCTCGCCGTCGGGCGTCACCACATATCCGCGCCGGTCCAGATCGCGCTGGTCCAGCTGCTGCACCTGGCAGCGGCAGTTGTGCGTGACCAGCCCTTCGGCCACAATCAGGCCCGACACCGTCTGAAAGTCATAGACATGTCCGCGAAAATCGAACTGCCGAACATCGACGACCTCGTCCGCCGCTGTATCGCCGGCGCCAGCCTGAAGCAGCTGGCCAAAGAGGCCGGCATCAGCCGCGCAACCCTCGGCCGCCAGCTCGGCCAGAAGGGCGTGGTCATTCGCGGCCGATCCGAGGCGGAACGTGCAAAGTGGGAAGCCATCAAGCAGTCGCCCCAGCGGGTCGAGCGCCAATGCGCTGCCACCCGGGCAGCTGGCATTGTCTGCAGCCCCCAGTTCGCAATCGACCGTTACAGCGCCGGTGTCGCCATGATCGAGGCGCAGATCGTGGTCGAGATCGTGCGCCGGGCCCTGACCGACAGCCGGAAGCTTCGGCGCGAGCGATTGGAACAGCTCTTCAACGAGGGTTGGCGCCTGATCGTCGTGCACGATGTCCAAGGCATCGGCATCGAGGCGGTAGCCGAGCAGCTGGTCGCCTTTCACCAGATGCTTTGCCATGACCCAGCCACGCCGGGTCAGTATCGGGTGATCGGCCGTCGCGGACAGCTTGCGACCAGCCGCAGTCGCCAGTTCGATGGCCTTGCCGTCATGCCAGATCCGCGCCCCGGCGACCGGCCGCCCGATCACGCGCGTGCCTGGTAGGAAGCAATTCCACCCGTTCGGCGGATAGATGGCCTGCCAGATCGGGTCGTCCACCGGGCGGATGGTGCCGTGCCAGCGGGCGTGCAGCGGCCGGGTGCGGTTATCCAGCACCGCCGAGTAGCGCAGGAACGGCCGGCTGCCCTTCAGCGCCTGGATGCGCGCCCACTGCCCGGCCGCGCGGCTCACCCGCATGTTGGTGGCAAAGATCGTGCGCAAGCGCCGCTCGCCCACGAACACCGGCTCCGAGGTGCCGGTCAGCGCCTCGTCCTGGATCAGGCCCCACCAGCCCTCGCGCTGCAAGGTCGGCAGGATGCCGTCGCGCCACTGGGCAAAGGTCTGCCCCTCCTTTAGCGCGGTATCCAGGCTGCCCCCCAGCGCGGCCAGGATATCGAGCTTCGCCACCTTGGCGGCCGTGAAGGCCCGCGCATGCTCCTCGGGTGCCAGGTCGCGGTAGGAGACCGAGACCTTCAGCTCGTCCCGCTGCCGGAACGCCCGAATGGCATCCTCCGGCCGAAGGTCCAGCGCCCCGCGAATAGTGACGGGGTCAGCCACGCTCGCCGGCCTTCATCGTCCTTCTCCCTCTAAAGTCCGCTGTTCCCGGCAGCCCGGGCCACCAGGCAGGCCTGCTCCAGCGCCGCCTCCAGCTCGCGCTCGTCCATGCTGGCGGCCGCCTGGTCGAGCAGCTCGCGGGCGTCCTCGAAACTCTCGCCCCGGGCCAGCGCAGCCAGCATCGGCTCGATCAGCGGTGCCAGAATCGCCCGGCCCTGCTCGCTGGCGATCGCGGCGGCCGCAAGGTCGATCTCGTCAGCGTCGCTCGCCAGTTTGCGGGCGACAGCTGCCGCAATGACCTCAGCGACCCGGCCACGATTGAAATAAGAGGCCCTAAGAAGCCCGCCGGGCGCGATTCCGGGTTCAGCGGGCATCATCGGCCGTCCCGGCGGGTCGGTTGCGCCTGGTGGGGCTGAATTCCCGTTGCCGCCAATTCCAGGCGCGGCAGGCTTCGGGGCCTGCCCCAGCACCTCCTCGCCGGGCTCCGGATCGGGGAAGCCCAGCCGGTCGCGCACCGTGCTCATCCCCACTTTCAATCCCAGCGGCACAAGGGCGCCCAGCGCAGTCGCCATCGCCTGCGTGTCGTGGCTCTCCTCCCGGCCGATCCTGATCCGGGGATAAAGCAGCTGCTCGCCGAAGTTCAGCAGTACGATCGGCACCACCAGGTCGCGCTGCAGCGTGGCGGCCAGCAGCCTGGCGTCCGCCCGCTCGATGTCGGCGCGGACATCGCCATGCTCCTTGCCCGATCCCAGGCCGCCGATGTCGGCATCCGTCGTCGCGGTTTGCCCCAGCACCGCCTTTGAAATCTGCCGGTCCAGATAATCGCACAGCTTCTCGTACAGGTCGGCCGCCCCGGTCGACTTCCCGTCGACGAAATCGACCTCCATGCTTTTGGGCATCACGGCGGCCGCATCGGTGCCGATGTTGGAAACCGCCTGCATCAGCTTGCGGATGTCGTCTTCGCCGGCGCCGGGCTCATACTTCCCGATGCGGAACGGCAGGCCATAGATCTCGCAGAAGCTGACCCAATCCTTCAGGCCGTAATTCTTGAACAGGTAGCACCAGGCGACCGCCCGGGCAAAGCCGCCCCGGATGGCAAGCCCGCTCTTGGCGGCATGGACATGCTGGATGAACTTGAACTGGAAGCTGCTGACCGGTGTGCGCGTCATGCCACCGCCAACGCCCTGCGCCCCGCCCGAGGCGGGGCCCTTCAGCTTGATCGTCTCCCCGTCTTGTCTGTCGAACTCGAACCAGCGCGGATCCCGCCAGGCAAGCCGCCTGGGCAGCCAGCGGCCGCCGGCGGTTTCCCAGATGATCTCGGTGACTGAAAAGCCCTTGCCGATCGCGTCCAGGATATCGAACATCTCGGACTCCAGCGTGTCCCGCGCCAGGAACTCGCGGATCAGCTCGGCATGGGCCTGGTGCTCGGCCGCGTCGCTCGCCGCCTCCACCGTGATGGGCAGCTGGCTCACCTGCCGCTTCCGCGTGCCCAGCACCGACAGATAGTGGAGGTCGCGCTCCTCCATCTGCTCGGCCAGCTCGAGATAGCTTTCCGGGTCGCCGTCCTCGGCGGCGCGCAGCAGCACGGCCAGGCGGTCGGGCGTCAGCCCGTCGGCCGGGTGGCCCGACAGGATCGACCGCGCAGAGCCCAGCGCCGGCGCCGCCACTTGGGCGGTCAGCGCCATGGCCTGCTCGGGGGGGATCGCCGCGGGCTTCGCCTTCGGAGCCGGCTTTTTCGGGGCAGGGGCGCGCGCCATCAAAATCCTCTCCGGCCGCGGCCGAGCATCCGGTCGCGGTCTCCACTGTGGTCAGGTCGGTTGAAGCTGCGGCCCCGGGGTGCGCCCAGGCCACCACGGGCGACTGCCCGATAGTCATATTCGGCCGGCGGCAGGTCGGCGAGCCGGCTTGCGATGCCGGCCGCCCAGAAGCGGTCGGCATGGGTGGTGTCGTCGTTCACCAGGCGAACGCCCCCGCCGGCAGTGGGCGCGCGCTTGATCGCGCGCAGATCGCTGCGGATCACGGGATCGGGCGGCACCCGGATCAGCCCGCGCTCGAACCGGGTGGCCAGTGAAACGCCAAGGTCAAGCCGGGTGGGCCCGGTCAGCAGGAAGCCCTGCACGCGGTAGCTTCCGTGCCACCGCTGCGCGTCCTCGACCACCTTTTCCCCCATTCCGGTCTGGTCGATCCCGGCCTGCACCACGCGCCGGGTGGCGAACAGTTCGTCGAACGCCTCGTCCTGTTCCAGGAAACTGGCGCCGACATTCTCCCACCGGTCGCGCAGCCACAGCACATCGCCCACCAGCTCGAAGCCCCAGATGATCTGCCCGTCACGCCGGCGCGCAACGTCGCGGCCGATAAAGTAGGGCCCGCCGGCATACAGCTCCGGCCGGCCGGCGTCGGCGTGCTCGCAGGCGGCCAGATGTTCCGGCTTGATCAGCGAGCCGCCGCCTTCACGGGGGATGCAGTCCAGCTCTTCGGTTGCGTCGTCGCCATAGGTGTCGCGGATGTTGGCGACCCACGCGTCCCGGGTCATCTCCAGCGGCCGGCCCTTGGCGCGCGCGGCCAGCTGCACGCGCTCGAACAACCCCGCCTCCAGCGCATCGTCGAAGGTGATGGTCAGCACCTCGCCCTTGCGCCGGCCGCTGCGGATATCGTCCAGCAGCAGGTTGAACGGATTGTCGACGCCGTCGTGCGTGGACACCACCACCACCTGGCCGCTCCACATCAACAGCGCCAGCGCGGCCTTCAGCGCTTCGGCCAGGTCCTCGTGGAAGGCAGCCTCGTCCAGGATCACCAGGCCCTGCTTCCCCCGCAAGGCGCACGGCACGCTCGGCAGCGCGACGATCTTGAAGCCCGAGGCGAACCGGATGCGGAACGCGCCGATCGCGCGGATGCGGCCGGTGTCGTCGACGTCCTCGAACAGCTCCTCGTCTTGCTGCTCGGCCGCCAGCCCGAAGGCGCGCGCCCACATCGCACAGGCGTCGATATACTCGCGCGCCATCTCCTGATCATAACCCATGTACCACACGTTCATGCCGCCGGCGGAAGGGTGTGCTGCGGCCCTGAGGACCGCATAAGAGGCAAGCCCCCAGGTAAGCCCGATCCGCCGGCTCTTCTCGATCGCCAGCAGCGACACGCCGCTCCACAGCCGCGCGTTGGTCGATGCCTGATAGGGCAACAGCAGATCGTTCGGGGCCAGCCCCGAAAGAACCGCAAGCTCCTCCTCGATCTTCTGTTCCCGCGCTTCGGCCAAGAGGATCGCACCGGTCATGGCACCGGCCCTTTCCAGACAAGCGCGCCCTTGGGCGCGGGCGGGTCCGGCAGATGCTGGCCGCAATCCGCTGCCAGTTCCCTCAGGTCATGGTCCGATGCAATCACACAGCCTTGCGCGTCGCCGAACAGCAGCCAGCCCGGATCACAGCCAAGCGCGGTTGCAAGGCGGAAAGCCAGCTCGGCGCCGGGCGGCCGGCCGTCCAGCCAGCGGTACTTGCCGCCGCGCTCGATCCCGGCACGGCCGCAGGCGCCGCCCAGTGTCAGGCCGCGCAGATTCAGCATCTGCAGCAGCCGAAGCGAGAAAGCGGCGCCATCCCAGCTCACCAACCCAGCTCCCGCGCATGGGTCTCGGCCTGCAGCTCCTTCATCTTCGCAAGCCTGCGCTCCTGCTCCCGCCGGGCGCGGGTCCGGGCGGCCTTCACATGGGCTTCGCTCTTGGTCAGCCGGGCGATCTTCAGGTCGGCGAACGACCGGTAGGCCTCGATTGCCCCCCGATAGGACCGCCGCCACTTCCACGCCGCCAGCGACGCGCCGATCGCCCAGCACAGCAGGCCCAGGCACAGCAGCCCGAGGATGTCGGCCGACGGCATCAGGCCACCGGCTTTTCGCGAACGCGCCAGTTCGCCAACGCCGCCCTGGGCACCACGCGGCGCAGCGCCAGCTCGGCTGCCGCCTTGTCATGGAATCGTGAGATCACAACCCAGACCCCGCGCACATTCTGTTCGAGCACCCAGCTCACGTGGAAGCCGCCCAGATGAAGCCGATCAGGCCCACAGCGCGAAGACCACCACCAGCTTCGGAAAGCCCCGGAACCGGCGCTCGCCGAGCGCCGGCCGCCCGCCGATCAGCAGCGTCACCACCCGGCCTACCGCGGCCTCAACCGCCACTCGGGCGCGCCTCACGGTCCGCTCAAACATCGCCCAGCACCGCCCGGCGGATCGCCATCACCGTCTCGGCCGTCAGGCCGCCGCCGCCCGTGGTCTTGGCCACTTTCTCAACTGCATCCATGGCCTGCTCCTTTGCAGCTTTGGCAGCCTCACGAGCACGGGCGTCGTCGGTCCGCTCTGCTTGGGCAAGCGTCTGGAGTGTCCGAGCCGCGACAAACTTGTCCTTCAGCGACATCTGGGCATCCGGGTTGTCGGGGTTGGCGACGGCCCCCTTGATGTCGCGAAGCAAGAGGGTCTGGAGCAGCTCGCGAAGCGCGCGAAGTTTCACGTCGTTCGGCGCCGCTTCAATCTGTGGCAGCATGGCATTGGCAAGCTGGGTGGCGAGTTGAATGTGCGGCGACAGCATCGCGAGCTCTGCCTCAACGCGCTCGTCCATTTCCGCCTTCATCAGCCGGAGGTGGCGCGTGAGCGCAGTCTGGCTCAGCTCAGGCGCACCCATCTCCTTCAGATGGGCGAGGATCTCCTTCATTGTTCGGCCGCGCTCGAAACGGAGGCGCGCGATTTCCTGCCGGAACTCCGGGTCGAGCCGATCGATGGTTGAAGGCCGGTGGACCCCTTCGGGCTTTTTGCGGGCCATGCGTCAGGCCTTCGGACTCGGCCGACGGACACCGGGCACGATTGCACGGCCCTCCGCGACGTCGCCGCCCCGTTGGGTCAGCGTTACAACCGTAACCTGCATTGGCAGCCGCTCGCACAGCACGAAGCCTTGCTCGGCAAGCCAGGCGGCCTCGGTCTCAAGCATGTCGTGCGTCACCGGCAGGCCTGCGCCAGCCGCGAGGTCCCGCAGAATGGCTGTGTTCATTCGATAACCCGGAGCTTCACCAAGGAAACGAAGTATCGTCAGCCGCAGATGCTCGGCGAAATGTTCGCGATAGCCGCTCATTTGCCCCGCCCTTCGATCAACCAGGATTCGATCCGGTTCACGCTCATTTCCACCTTCGTCATCGTGGCCTGCACGCCGTCCATCTCGCCCTCCAGGCGCGACAGTGCCGACTTGATCCCGTTCACCTGCTCGGCCGTCGGCATATGCTCCAGCCGGGTCTCGACCACGGCCACCCGGCCCTCCAGGCTTGCCGTCCGCGCAGCGGCGCTCTTGAAGCCGTCGCGAACCTCATCGGAGTTGCGCCACTGATTTGCCCGCCAGGCCACGAACATCGCGCAGGCGCAGGCAATCACGGCGCAGATGCTGCTGACAAACTGGAAGAAGCCTGCGGTCATCATCGGCGGCTCTTTTCGTGGGTGAACTGGCAATCGGTGCAGCGCTGGGCGGCGGGCAGCGCTTCCAGGCGGGCGGGGCTGATCGTGTCGCCGCAGCTCACGCACTCCGTCACGCCCGGCCGCGCCCGCAGCTCCCGGCAAACGCGCTGCACGGCCATGTCGCGCTGCAGCTCCTCCAGCAGCTGCGACACGTCCACAATGTCTCCAAGGCGGGCGTCGGCGAACAGCATCAGCGCTGCGCCCAGAATTTGCGGCAAGACGGGATCACGCCACGCGCTCCCGCAGCCAGCCATAGACGAACGCCTCGTTCGCGGGCCGCTTCTCGGCCAGATCGATGTAGCGCTCGCCCTGCAGGCAGTTCATCGCCCGGATCAGCACGGTCGCGCCCTCCGCCCCGCGCCGCCTGAGATAGGCTGTCAGCGCGCCCAGCGTTCTTGGCCCCACAACCCCGTCGACGCCGATGTCTGCATACAGCTGGCCCTGGTTGTTCAGCGCATTCAGGCTGCGCTGCAGGAAGATGCCGCCCCAGGCGGGGCCCATGTTTACGCCGGTATCGATGCACTCCGCGCCGACTTCCGCATGCACCGCCGCCACCCGATCGAACCGGGGCCCAAGCACATACTGGCTGTAGTAGATGTCGAATGCCTTGCTGCGCGGAAGGTCGCGCATCGGCAGCGTCCAGCCGTTTGCCCGCGCAACGGCGATCGTGATGCCCCAATTCGTCTCGCCGCCCAGGTCGCGCGGGTCGTTCACCCAGCCGCCTTCCTTGGCAATCACGCCGTCGATGATCGCCTTGATCTTCGGATCCATCACTCGTCTCCTTCTGGTTGCGGGCAGCCCGCTGCCGCGTCGGCCAAGCGCCGGGCCAGCAGCCCGCCCCAGGCGCCCAGCTCGGCGTGGAAGCGCAGGCCCGCCTCGTTGCCGCGCAGCACCGCTTGCGGTTCCGGCGTCGGCATGGCCGGCACCGCCAGCCGCAGCTCGTCCGGGCACAGCGTGCGGACGATGGTGCGGGTCTCGATCACCGGGTCAGCGGCCCTGGGCCGGCGAGCCTGAGAGCCGGCGCAGGCACTCAGCATCGCAACTGAGCAGACCATCAGCGCCACGCGGCGCGCGCGACAGGGCAGATTGGGCATCGGCGTCCTTCCGGGCTTGAACGGTGGCCCGGGCATCGGCCCGGGCGATGGCGGCAGTGGTGCGGCGCTCGGCTTCGGCCAGCTGCCCGCGCGCATCGGCAAGGTGCGTTCGGGCGCCGGCCAGCAGCGCGCCGCGCCGCTTCACCGGCTCGGAACAGCTGGCCCGCTCGGCAAACAGGTCTTCCGCCTCGATCGCGGCCGCACATTCGGCCGAGCGCCGCGCATCGTCGATCGCGGCCGCCAGGGCGTCGGGGCAGCCCTCGAGCGGCTTGGACTGGTCGCCGGCCGCCGCCGCGCAGATCCGCAATTCGGCCCTGGCGCCGCGCGCGCTGCGCCAATCGGCCAGGCCAACACCCACCCCGGCCGCCAGGCCGACGATCGCCACCAGGCGAAAGGGGAAACCGCCGCCCATCATCGCGTCACAAACACCGCGCCGGCGGCATCTTGGGGGCCCGTGAAGAACCCGGCCATCAGGCCCCACACGCCATAGTTCGGGAAATAGCGCTCGTTCGCCTCGTCCACCTGCGGGCAGAAGTAGAATTCCGGAATGCCCCCGTCGGTGCGCCCCGCATAGTTGGCGCGGCCGGGCAGCACATTCTGCCCTCGGTTCCCCCAATCAAAGCCCGGCGCGAACACCGCTTCGTTCAGGGTCGGCGTCGCAATGGGCCGCGCCGCCGTGCCGATCGCGATATAGGCTTCGCGCACCGCCATTCCGGCATAGCTCACTGGCTGCGCCTGCGCGCTGAACTCGTGGTCAAGAACGCCGAACAGGCTGATGCGGTTGCCGCCCATCAGGCGGCTCAGGGTCACACAGTCCGCATCGGTCGCCCATGATCCGCCCAGCGCACTGTCGGCCGCAGCATTGTTGTCACGCCGCACCCGGGCAAAGCCGCCTGTGTTGGGCATTTCCAGATAAAGCCACCAGGTGTGATCAATCGGCGTCAGCCCTTGGCTGGTCGGAAAAAACCCCGGTCCGGCGGAAGCAGATCGCAGGGTCGCGCCGTGGGCCCGGAAGTTCACCCCACCAGTCGCGACTTGGTGGATGTGGAAATCCCCGGTGGTCATGGATCGACCAAAGATCAGCCCCGTGTTGGGAAACGCGGTTCCGTTCAAAGGCGAAACCTTGCCCCGAATGCCGATCAGCAACTGGCGAACAGGATCGTTGGCCGCCAGCCCGAACTTCTGGTCGCGATACCCGGTGATAACGTTGATAAAGATCGCCTTCGGTGGGTCTGCTGCCTCGTTCGCGAAATTGCCAAACGAAACCGTTTGCAGCGTAGCCGGCCGCTCCAGCGGAGCCGATTTCAGCCCGGCGGCCGTCGCACCAAACCCGGGCAGCAGCTGCCCGTCTAGGGTTGCCGGCCGGTTGGCAGGCGGCAGCCCGGAATAGTCCGCCGCCAGCGTCACCACGTCGCTTGGCAGCAGGTTTGGCCGGCCCAGCTTTGCCTGCAAGTCCGTCTGGCTCAGCGCCAGCGCAATCACAGACCAGCGCGCCTGGATTGCACCGTTCGTCCTGGGGTCGCCCACTGTCGTTGCGGCCGTCTCATCAATCAATATGCTCTGGCCGTTCACCATGATGGTAAAGCAGGTCTTGGGCGGCAGCCGTGCTTCCTCCCGGCTCACCGGCACATTGTAGCGCACGGCAACCCAGTTCTCGGTTGCCCAGGGATAGTTGGTCGTGTTGCTCAGCTCATACAGCACGTCGACTTCGCGGCAGAACAGCACCTCGGCCAACGCTGGCGTCGGTTGTGCCTCATAGGGCCAGGCCAGCGGGGGCGCGTTGCTGTTCTGCGGGGTCGGCCACACTTGGTTGTGGGCAAAGCTCTCAAGGTCGGTCTGGAACCCCGTCGTGATCGACATGCCCTCAAAACGGTGGCTGCCTTGGGTGCCGACGCCCGCATATTGCCTGTGGTGCAGCACCGTGTTCGCAAGATAGTCCAGCATCTCCCAGAACGCCGGCAGGTCCACCGTCGCCTTGCCGCCCGGGCAGGCCGCCAGCGCGCGGAAGCCCGGCAGCGCATTGCCATACAGCGTCCAGAAATACGGCCGGGTTCCGCCCCCCATCCGCGCCAGCAGGCGGCCGTTGCCAACCGGCGGCGCGCCCGCGCTTGTCCACAGCAGGCCATCCATGAACGGGCGCATCCACACCGAATAGTATCCCGGGTGAACGCCAGCGTCGGGCGCCATGCGCGCCTCCTGAAAGGCCCGGCCGGTCCAGTCCCTGCTATGCACGATCCGCTGGTTGCCGATCGTCGTGGTGTTGCGGGCAAACATGGTGCCGCCCGGCAGCAGGTCGCGAAACAGTTGGCCGGCCGCGCTGTTCCGGGTCAGCCAGGCCGCCCAGGCAATCAGGGCAGCCCACTGGTGGGTCTGCGCAGCAATCTCTGTGTTGATAATCCGGGTCGCCGGGTCCGCGTCAAAACGGTTCCGCACCTGGTAAGCCTGCTTAACGATGATCCGCGAAATCAGCCGCTTCTCGAAATCTGGAATGTCCGCCACCAGCAGCAGGTAAAGCTGGTTCAGCCAGTGGCCGATGTTGCGGCCATATTCCGGCATCCCGCCGATCCGCGCCCGGTTATAGCGCTGCACCTCGCCGCCCGAAAGCACGCTGTGGTCAAAGGCGCGCTGCGCTTGCAGATAGAAAGTCAGCCGGTTTTCCGCCACCCGCCAGTCTGTCGCCTGGGCCCCCGGCGCGATTATCGGCACGCTTGGCAGGCCGGTCAGGTCAATGTCCGCCACGGTCAGCTGGGTGCCCAGCGACGGCACTGCTGCCCCCACCGGGATCGCACCGGCCGGGGGCGCCGCCGGCAGCACCCGCAGCTGCGCGTATTCGGTCAGACGAGAGGTCGCGACCGTCGCAGCTGGGTTCGACCGCGCCTTCGCAATCACCGCCGCCGTCCCCGCTGATATGGTCAGCGGCGTGCCGGTAAAGCCGGGGTCGCGGTTAATCAGCGTGCCGTTGGCGGCCTGCGACACCGGCGCGCCGGGAAGTCCTGTCGCAAACGGCGTGATGGGCACGCCCTGCCCGGCAAACATGTTCCCGGGGACGCCGCGGGTGTCCAGCGCATGGATGCTGGTCGAATCCTGCGACCTGTTCGGCGTTCCCGCCCGGTGCGTGCCGGTTTCCCCCGGGTTCACGATCGCACCGTGGATCTGGCCATCGCGCTCGGCACCTGTCTGCGCCGTGTAAAAGATCGACGCCGGCAGCATCGCCGTCACCGGCACCCCGGCGCTGTTCACCACGAACGGGGTGCGCGCATCCTGCCACCCCACCATCTGCGCAGAACCCAGCTGGTAGGTTATGCCCTCAATCGAAATCGTATCGGTCAGATAGGTGGCAAAGGTGCCCGCGCTCACCGTCATCAGGAACGACGTTCGGCGACCCGTGTTTACGGCGCCCGCCAGTGTCTCGGTCAGCTCGAACTGAAAAGTGCCTGCGGTGGTCGGCTCGCCCGTCAGCATCCGGCCAGCGCTGTCCAGCGTCAGGCCCGGCGGCAGCGCGCCCCTGGTCACTGCGATCACGCTCGTCGGCGTTGCATCCAGCAGCCCGATCAGCTCGATATTGCCCACGGTGCCCACGGGATAGGCCAGGCGCAGCCGACGCAGCGCCAGCACGCCCTCCCACACGGCGACGGTTGCGCTGGCCGCCGCCACAGTCGCGCCAGAAACGACAAAGTTGCCCGGATCGTCGATCTGGGTTTCCGCCAGCTTGCGGGCAGAAGCAACCGACGCGCCTGCCGTCGAACTGCTGCTTCGCACCTGCACCAAGTCGCCAAATCCGGCAGGCGGCGTCACATAGCTGTTCATGCTCTGCGCGGTCATCGCCAGCCACAGATGCTTTCGCACCAAAAGGGCATCGTGCGCCGGCGGGTTCGGCGACGAGGTGGAGGCTTGCGCCGCGAAAGTCGCGCTCATCGCAATGCCCAGCCCGGGCGTCAGTCGCGGAATAAGGTGAACGATGCACGCCGCCTGCTCAACACCGCCAAAGCTCATCGCCATAGACTTGTTGGCCGGGGTCGCCGCATGGTTGAACCAGCGATAAAGCCGCAGCGTCGGGTCGATGGTCTGTTCGCCAACCAGTGTCCAGTCGGTGTCTCCGGTCAGCGAAATGGTCGTGTTCCCGTCAACCGACAGTGCCACCAGCACAGCCGTAAAGGCCGGCACCGAAAGATTGGTAAAGGCATTCCAGCTCAACACGCTGGTAGCGCCCGTGCTGAAGGTCTGCGTCGTCACAGTGCCCGGGAAATCGCCCACGGGAACAACAGGGTCAGGATCGGTCACCCCGTCGAACGGCGGCAGCGGCGGCGGCGGCGCACCGATCACGACACGCGAAAACAGCCCGCCTGCAAGAAGGGCCGCGCGCCGACGTGACCGAAAGACGCTCACTGGCTCAGGCGCGCCTGGACAGGGCCCGAGGTAAAGGCCGTGCAGCGCAGCCGATACAGCACACCCGTCTCGGGCGCCTCCAGGATCTCCGAGGCCGGGCCCGTGAAGCTCACGGCCGTGCCCAGGCTTGTGCAGGGCGCTGCGGTCAGGCCCCCATCAAAGCTGCGCTCCAGGATCACGGTGGCCACGAACGTGCCAGCCAGGTGCAGGTTGAATCGGCCGGAAAACTCGGCCCAGGCCGTCGCCTGCCCGTTGGCCGTGAAGCTGGCTTCGGCTTTGCGAAGGACATCGTCTTCGGCGGCAGCTGTTCGTTTGCCCAAGGTCGGTCTCCTGTCAGACGGTGGCGCCGGAGGTCTTTTCGAGGTGGCGGTAGCGGGCAAGGCCAAGCATCCCGGCCAGCGCGACCAGCATCGCCCAGTCCATCGGGCTTGCACTGTCGCCCTGGGCCAGCTCGATCAGCGGCACGATCGCGCCGCGCACCAGGATCACCATCGCGCAGGCCCATCCGGCCGCCGGGCGGAACCCGCGGACCATGAAGTCGAACGCGCCGGTCAGCGGCTGCCGCGCTTGGGAAGCGGAGCTGTCGGCCGGCGACAATTCGCGGCCTCCATCCGTTGAGGCGGCATTCGCCGCCGGCCGCGCAGGCGCGTGAGCTGCCTCTGAGGCATGGTTTTCAGGGGTCTCAGCCATGGCTGGGGAATAGGTCGGAAGGGGGTTCAGGCTTGCCTGAACCTGTTCAGGCAGCAGGGTCAGCCGAACAGGCGGTGCTGCCGGGTATCGGCCTCGCGCGCTTGGGCGAGCACCTTATAGACGAACCGCTCGCTGACCAGCAGTTGGGTTGCAATCTGGGGTATAGACATCCCGCCGGCAGCGAGGTCAAGGATCCGACGGCGGCGGGCCGGCGCGACCGGGAAATCGATCCGCTGCCCGAAATAGTAATCGCAGAAGATCGCCGCCTTTTCCGGGCCGATCGCCACCGCGATCGGATGGTGCGGCCCCACGCTCCGCGGCACATACATCGTCCGCCCGGCAAGCGCCGTCAGCAACTTGCGCGCGGCCTCCGCGCCGATCACCGGCGCCAGATCCTCCGCAAGGGCCCGGGCGATTGATCCCCTCATGCGCAACGCGGCCCATGCGATGCGCCCGCATCGTCATCGGTCTCGCCGCAGGCACGGCCGGCAGGCCCGCTTTGCGGGCGTTCAGCCAACCGCTGACCTTCGGTGCGCCCGCTAACGCGGAGCCCGTCCGACGGCGGCCCTTGCAGTGCCCCGGCCCGCTCGCGCGCAGCCTTCAGGTCGCGCCCCAGCTCGGCTGCCAGGCCATACAGGAACGCCATGCGCTGCCGGTCCCACCCGCCGATAGCGACGCCCGGTTCGGCCGTCTTGGCCTCCAGCGTCGGCGTTTCGGGCTCAAGCTCGCGAAGCAGCCGGTCCATCAGCTTGATCAGCCGGATCACCAGGTCGGCCGCGTCCGGGTTGCCCGCCTGGCTCCACCCGGCGCGCTCGGCCATCGCCTTCAGGGCCTCGGTCAGCTTGTAGGCCTGCGCCTGGTCGGCCCATTGCAGGCGCTCCACGCCCAGCTGCCGGCGCGCGAATGCCTCCAGCGCCGCCTCCGAGCTGTTCCGCACCACGCCCAGCTGCGCGAGCGAGATCCACAGGCTGCGGGCTTTCCGAGCTGCCGGGTGATCGGCCGGGCGCGTCGGGCTCGCCCGGCCGGCAGGCCCGCTTTGCGGGCGTTCAGCCAACGGCTGACCTTCGGTGCGCCCGCTAACGCGGGACCTGTCCGACGGCCGTTGCTGCCATCCCAGCCGCTTGAATTCGGCGATCACGGTTTCCATCTGGGCGTCGGACAGGGCGGCAGCCGATTCCTGCCCCGTCACCCGGTGCAGCACCGCCCGATAGTCCGCCTCGGCCAGGCCCAGCTCCTTGCGGGCCAGATGCAGCTTCGCCAGCATCGCCCGGCGATGCGGATGCGGCGCAAAGCTGGCACGGCGTGCGGCGGTCAACGGGCAAGTTCCGCGAAGAGGTTGTGCTGGCTGAGTTCCGCTTCGATCTCATTGAGCCAGCGGTTCACAGCACCTCTCCCTTCACGACCAGCTCGAGGAACCGTTGCGCCTCCGGCAGGCCGGACGATCCGTCCAGCGTGATCACCTCGAAGTCCGCGAAGGTGCCGTGCCGCCTGGCATGGTCGCTGATGCGCAGCACCACGGGCTTGCGCCGCCAAGTCACCGGCACCTCCAGATAGCGGGTTGCCGATCCGGCAATGCGGCTGTGGTGCACATGCACCGGCAGCCCCAGGCTCAGCGCATAGAGCTTGGCCCGGTGCGCCAGCACCGGCAGCGCGCCCGGGCGCTGCGGCGGCCGCCCG
>BBPD01000250.1_pt6 | contig 18461 bp, 15 predicted proteins | sample 1344911 | NCBI WGS metagenome assembly BBPD01 (sample SAMD00019088, study PRJDB2971) | groundwater metagenome | biome: freshwater biome; feature: mineral spring; material: ground water | place: USA: CA, Sonoma | collected 2011-09 | depth surface m
ATCCCGATCTTGAAGTTGCATAGGACACCTCTTCCACACCCCAAATTCTACCCAGAACTCTCCCAACCTGTCTGGCTGGGCAGAGCTCTAGCTGCTGCTGTTGCTTTATACGTCTAAATCCGGGTCGTCTGTGCAGTAGTTGGCGGCGATGGCCCGTGCTGCTTCGGCAATGTGTTCGCACAAAACCTTTGGTGTCATCACCTTAACATCGCCAGCAAAGCCTAAAATCCAGCGCCGCAGATCTAAATCATTCAGTGTCCAAGGCGGCAAAACAGCTTGAAAGCGGTAGGGATAAAGGGGATCATCTGCTTTCCCCAGACAAAAGACTTTAGGATCGGCGGGATGGGGGAGTTCCCAGTCAGGTTTAGTCATTTTCATATATTTAAAGCGCTGACTGCCTTCGGTAATAAAAGGAAATACAGCGGCTGTAAAATTCAGCTCAACAGTAATGCTACCTTTCCCGTTCAGATAGGCTCGTTGCTGTTCGGCATCGCGACCTAAATACGGACTAACACCCTCATCGTAGAGTTTTAGCAGTTCGGCTTGAGCCCGCTTTTGCTCGCTAATCGCGCGCTTGTAATGGGACAGAGTCGACTCACTCACGAGTCGATCCATCCGCGTAAAGGCGTACAAACCTGTGTCGCGGTGTTGATAGCCTAAATACCAGCCAATATGATGAAAAATGATGATGAGTGGATAAACCTCTAGGTGTTCCTGGGGGGCATCTTTTTGAAAGGTGCCTGTATGCGACAGATGGACAAGGCGTAGGCATTGGCCATTACGAATCGCTATTTCGAGATTGTCCTGACGGCGCAGCAGACTCATGTGCGAGACCCTCTTAGGGTCAACAATCCCCCGGCTGCCAATTCGCCGTACATCTAAGCTTTGTTTAATCTCTGCTGCTGGCAAAATTTTACTGTAAGCTAAACGCTCAGCAAAGGTATTCAAAATGTCATCGGGATCAAAACTCTGCCAAGCTACTTCTTCACGTAGTGTTTGTAGGCGATTCCAGAGTTTGCTTAACTCATCAGTTGTGAATAGGCCCGTACCTAAAAAATAGCCTTTTCGGTAGGCACGAATCTGGGGCGGCAGAATGTGGTGGGTACGCAGAACCTTTTCAATATCTTTGCGAAACGCATCCCGACCAAGATGTAGGCCCTCTTGAATGAGGGCTTCGACAACTTCTTCCTGGGTACTGCCATTAAGAGGGGTATAGGCTATAAAGCGAATAATAGTCAATAGACGCTCTATGGACTCGCGATCAGAATAGCGATGGGCTCCCCAGTGTCCGGGTACATGCCCCAGTTGACCCCGTTCTCGCGCCAATATGTCGCCGATTTTGACAAACTCCTGATCGCGATCGCGACTAATCAGTTCAATTGCCTCCAAAAATTGTAAATCTTGGGCAACTGCCGCCGGATCGGCATAAACCTCACCATGGTGCTGGTGCACGAGCGCGGCGAGCTCGGTTTCGGCTGTTGCCTTGATATTAAAGCTGCCAATGCCAGGATAATTGCTGATTAAGCTGATCACAAACATCAGGCGTTCAAAGTCGACAAGGCGTGAGTAGCGATGGCTGGTAAGGTTGCCAGCACGGTTTATGCGGGCCTTGATCTGACGCGCAATCTTTTTCGCATCGATCGCGAGCATGGCGGCGATATCCCAGTTCCTCATATCACCTGGCACTACGGCAACGTCATCAAACCCTTCGGCGCAGTCTACCTGCTTTGGGTCAAAGTCATCCCACATCTCGAGCACTATCGCTTCGGGTACAGGCCGATCACGAGCCCGGTTCCAAACGAGGCATTGTTCACGGGGTGTGGGCAGCGTCCAAGCCAGCCAATAAACACCGACATGGGGTAACTCAGCCATAATGGCCAGCCGCCACGCACGCTTGACATTGGTCGCATCGTAAATCACACCGCGCCCCCTCGCGATCGCCGCCGCCACCCGCCGGATAACCTCAGCCTTGATCTCTGACCAGGAGCCTTGGTGCGACTCATCGCCATACAATTCTGCTCGAACAGTATCGGTGCTAACAATCACCAGATCAGGGTTCGCCGCCACAAGCATTAGCGCCAGCGTTGATTTACCACTTCCCGGCGGCCCAATTAAGCAGTGACAAACTACGGTCATCTCAATACATCAAACTCTGACATAGACTTTAGGCTGCGCTGGCCTTGATTCTTTTCAATGAAATGCGACTGACGACAAAGTCGGAAGAAACACTCAAAGAATGGCTAAAGTATAAGACAACTTCACCTAGCAAACGCCTTGCCGCCTATGAACCCATCGCAAATTCCCGGCCCCCTCGTCGCTTCAATGCTCGCAAGTATGGCGGCGATTGGCCTGTGGCGGGCACCAATCACAACCTTTGTGACCCTAGGCAGTGGCGCTGCGGGGTATTGGTTAGGTATTCAAAAAATTGTTAGTGTCAAATCGCCACGTACTTGGCTGGCAAACGACCTCCCACCCGATCCGCTCGCCGCCGACTTTGACCTCCTGCAACTGCGCCAAGAAATCCGCGAGACCACGACAACGATTGCCGGACTGCGTCAGGAATTTGCGACCACAAAAACTCAGTACAGGGGCGAGCTTAGTAATCTCAGTAGCCGCCTGAGCCCTCTCGAAAGCAGCACCAGCAAAGCCAGCAGTCAGCTCCAAACGCTTCAAAGTAGCTTTCAAGAACTGAATCAGCGCCTCAGCCAAGAGCTTAAACAGTTCAATGATCAGCTAATCCCCACGGGCCGCAGCCTTACACGGCTAGAAACTGAACTGGTTGCCATTCACCAGAAGCTTACTGCCGCTACCCTCGAACTGAGCACCCGTAATGACGGCCTTAACTGCCGCATCAAGCCCATCGAAACGGAAATTCGCCGTCTCAGCAGCGTCACTACTCCCCTCGACATGAGCACCCGAATCGCAGCGCTCGAAGCACAGCTACCCACTCTGGTCAGCAAACCTGAGCTGCAAGCCCTTGATACCCATGGCCGTACCGAGAACTTACAGCGCCACGTTGACACACTGCAGCAAACTCTAATTCAACATGGCAAGAACGCGGCAACTAGGGAGGGCGAGCTTATTCAAGTACGGCAAGATCTCTGTGAACTGAGTCGCCAGCTTAAGCAAGCCCTACAGCAAATGGCAACCCAGCAGCAGACCCCACAAGAGAGCCTACGGCAACAACTGGCGCAGTTCAGCGAAGCTCAGATCAATTACAATGATCGCCTTAATTTGTTAGAGTCGCTAACCGCTGATGTCCAAGCGCTTAGAGAACGCATTGATCACCTGAGTAGTCGTTTAGAGGTCACGGCCAGCGCCGCCCCTGATCTGACCCCCCTTGAAACCGCGATTGCTTACCTGCAGCAGCAGCATTTAGATCTGACGGCTCAGGTTGATCAGCAGCTACGCGCCGTTGGTCTCACCGTTCAAGATCTCAGCACAACCCAACAAAATCACGCTCAGCGCTTAGAACAGCTTGAGCCTCTCACTCCCGAACTGCGTGCTTTGCAAAGCCAAGTCGTCAGTTTGAGGGAATCCACTAGTGTTAGTAGCCCTGTAAATCTAGAGCCACTAGAGACTACTCTGACTCAGCTTCAGCAGCAGCTTGTAGACTTGGGTGTTCGGTTTGATCACGAGCAGGCTTCGCTCAACAGCAGTATTCAAACTCTGGGTAAAGCTTGCGAGCGCCTCAACATCGATCTGCACAGCCTTAGTAATCAATTGAGCAACCTTAGTACATCCAGCTCTGGAGATCTTGTACCCCTGCAGGCAGCAGTTCAACAACTGGCTCATGAGTTTGCCGAACTTCACCTTGAAAATCAAAGCATCGCCGCTCAGATCAGCAAGCCTATTGCTGACTCAGGTATTGATATGAAAGTAATTTACGGTCGAACTGAAGCCCTTCAACAAAAAATGGATTTCCTTAAAAAAAGGTTCCAAGAAATTGAAAATATACCGCAGCCACTGCTTTTGTGGCGTGATCGGCCGGCACCCAAAGAGCGTATTGCACAGCGGCCAGATATACACCGGGTTGCGGTATTTGTTGATGGATCTAATATTGTTAAGAGTGCAGAGGAAAATCGTTTTCCTTTGAATACGACCGAGTATGCTTCCAATTTACTAAACTTTCTCGAAAACATTCAGGGTAGTCACAGTGTCTACTTCCATGGCTTTGAGATTAATTCAGAAGTCAGTCAAACTCTCAATGATATAGAAGCACTTGGCTACAGAGTTGTCAAACGAAAGGGCAAGGCGGGGCGCTATGTCAAGGCAAATATGGATAGTTATATCATTCTTGAAATGCTTCAATATGCTGATGTTTATGACACTGCTGTATTGGTCAGCGGCGATGGAGATTTTATCCCTATCGTGCATTGGTTACGCTCACAGAATAAGCGTGTTGAAGTGCTGGGCATTCACAAAACAGTAGCTTTCGGTCTGCAAGATGCTGCTGATTTTTACGAAGCTATTCGTGTAGGTAAACATCTTGTGGGCAAACCAATCTAAGGTTCATGCCGTTGTCTGCAGCGACCTCTGCGAAATGAGTGTCAACTCAACGCCATCCTTACCCCACTGAGCCATTTCAACCTTCACATCGCGGCCAAAAAAGGTTTGCATCTTCGTGTTATAGCTCTCTTGCCACTTCTCGTAGCTCACCTTCGGTGAATCAAAGCGCAGGACAAATGTGTAGCACCCGTCTTGAAGTTCTTCTCGATAGCCCACCAAGCGGGGATAATCGGCATCAAAGCGACCCTTAAGCTTCAGGGCTTCGAGGGCTTGATCGAGGCGGGCATCGGCACCATAGGAATACTTGGTAATGTCAAATTTAATTTGTTTTTGAATTTCTGTAGCTTGCTCAGCTGCCGCCGCCAGCACAGCCTCACCCGCAACCACTAGCGCCGGTACAGGCTTCAGCTCAACCGCCTTCATGACGGCAGCGCCGAGTAGCAAGGGCAAACCCGTAAACACTGCCGATACACTCAGGGCCCCGTTGCTGTAGGTCACAGCGCCGAAAGCCATAGCAGCGACTCCTAACCACAGCACCAGATCACTAATGGCAAACGGCAGGCGATCAAACATAGCTACACATCACTCAATTGACGTTAATTTAGGTGAATCTGTATTATCGCAGATTGCTGCGTCGTGCCTGAGTAGAACTGATGCTGACCGAATCTCTGCCCCGCATTCGTATCCTTCAAACACCCACCTCAGTGGCGTGGGTCGAATTCGCGATCGCGAACTGGCAAACCGTCCTCCTCGACCACTCCCACTGCGAACGCAAAGCCGCTGGGGTCGCCCTCAACCTCATGTTCCGCTATCCCTCCAGCACCCGCCTGATCGAGCAACTAACCGCCATCGCCCAAGAAGAGCTTGATCACTTTGCCCAAGTCAATCGCTTGCTGGCCCAGCGAGATATTCCCCTCGCCCCCCTCAATGCACCCCCCTATGGCGCGGCTTTGGGTAAAGCAGTCCGCCGTCAGGAGCCCGAACGGATGCTCGATTCGCTGCTAGTTGCCGCTTTGATCGAAGCCCGCAGTCACGAGCGCTTGGGTTTACTGGCGCAGCACTGCCCCGAACCTGAACTGGCTCAGTTCTGGGGTAGCCTTGTCAAGTCCGAAGCACGCCACTACGGCATTTATTGGGTGTTAGCCGAGCAGTACACCGATCGCGAAACCGTGCAGACCCGACTTCAGGCGCTGGCAAGCCTTGAAAGCGATCTGCTGAGTACCCTCCATCCCGAACCCCGCATGCACGGCTAGGGCACTGAAAACCCACAAGGTCTCAGACCAACACAGCGCATACGCCTCGCCCACCTCTACTTGCGCAGATCCCGTGCCATTGCTCGGAATGGGTCAAGGTCACTCGCGGCTCGTTGGCGCTCGGGTGTTACGGCTGAGCTGGCTTCCTTCGCTTGCGGTGCCGCTGCCTCCGTGTTGGCGGCAGTCGAGGCCGGCTGGGTATTGATCATTTTTTGTTCTTTAGCCGAAACCTCCGCCACCCAATCATCAGGCTTTTGACCATTCACAACCGGAAATGTACGTTTAACAGTGCGAGCGGTTCGCATGTAATTAATATCGCCCAGTGTCTTGGCCTCATCCGGATTCAGGAAAAATGAATTATCAGCCTTCTTTATCTTTTCTGATGTCTTAGGGGTATCACGCCGAAATAGCCGTTGCCAAAAACCTGCCATAGCTTTGCTCTCAAAAAAATGCGATCACTCCTTGATTATGAACTTTCTTGAACATATATGAACCCTTCAGTCCGAACTCGCGCCCAGGACGCATCAACGCTGTGTCCTTTGATAAGGCTGTCGCCCAGACTGACCTAGGCTAACGCTCAAAGTGTTGTCTACAGATCATTTTGGCCGCGTCGTTTTTTGAGAAGACGGCTATCTTAAGTAGAGGAACCTACTTCTCCCCCTATAATCAGAGTCCTCCAGATAAGCTCTGGCCAAAGCTCACCCTAGTGGAAAGCCTTACCAAGAGCGCATCCTCAGAACTTAATCCAGCCAAGACAACCACGTGCTCATGCCTTACATCACTGCTGACCATATCGCTGCGGCGAGTCAAACACCCATTCCCTACGGCCCCCTCGGCGCGGTTGTTGATACCCGCACCTATCTACGTTATTTACCCGAATTGCAACGTCGCGAAACCCCCTGGGAACGAAACGCACGGGTCGTTAACTACAATGTGAGCCTTGCCCAAGGTAAACTCAGCGAAACCGAACTCCAAGCCGAAGCCGAACTCATGTTTGAGCGCTTTAATCAGCTCAAAGCTTGGGCCTCGGGTCGGGTGGCTTGGATTGGTGGCACCAAGATTACCGATACGGTGCCCGAAGCTTGCTTCAATTGCAGCGCCCTAGCCGTAGATCGTCTCACGGCCTTTACCGAAGCTTTTCACCTGTTGATGCTGGGCTGTGGTGTGGGCTTTCGGGTGCTACCCAGCGATGTCGAGCAACTGCCCGTTTTCCGCCAAGACTTTAAGGTCAGTGCCCTGCCCTATGAAGCTCGCCCTCTAGGTGGGCGCCAAGAAGTCACAACCCTTGATCGCGACGGCCTAACCGTCAAAATTACCGTAGGTGATTCACGCCAAGGCTGGGTCGATGCCCTAGGACACCTGCTCACCCTTGCCAGCAGCGGCAAAGACTTTGAGCTCATCGAGTACAACTTTGATCATGTCCGCCCCTATGGTGAGCGCATTAAGGGCTTTGGGGGCACCGCCAGCGGCTATGCCCCCTTGCAAAAAATGCTGATTGAAGTCGGCAACATCATCACTCAAGCACCCGCACCGCAGCTTCGGCCCGTCGATGTTATGGATGTGATGTGCTGCATTGGCAATTGCGTAGTCGCCGGGAATGTCCGACGCAGCGCCATGATTTGCCTGTTTGACCCTGCCGATACCGTTACAGCCAATGCCAAGCGCGGCCTCTGGACAGACGAAAAGCTTGCCAGCAAACGCTATCGCGCCATGTCGAACAACTCCGGTGTCTACTTCGAGCGCCCCAGCAAAGACTTTCTCCACGATCTATTCCAAGTTATTCGCTACGAGGGCGAACCAGGCTTCATCAACGGTGCGGGTCACAAAGACCGGCGCTATCAGGCGGCTCTTGCCTGGCGACCCGACGAATCGCCTTCAAGATATACCGACAATGCCGGTCTAACTAACCCATGTGCTGAAATTTTGCTTAGTTCGGGCTATGACGGTTTGAAGGCGGGCTCTTTTTGTAACCTTACGGCCCTACCCTTGCCTGTTTTTGTTAAGGCCACAGCTGGAGGTGGTTTCGAGATCGATTACGTGGATCTTGAGATCTCGCTGCGTCTGATTACCCGCATTGGTCTGCGCCAAACCTGCGTCGATATTTCGCTACCCCTCTGGGACAAAACCCAGAAAATGGAACGGCTGCTGGGGGTCGATTGCTGTGGCTGGGTCGAGCTCTTCGATAAGGTGGGCTGGGATGCTGATAGCGAAGTGGCCAATGCCTTCCGGCGCTGGTGCCACGACACGGCCAATGACGAAGCAACCCGCTATGCAGCTCAGTTGGGTGTGCCGCGTCCGCTTTTGGTCACCACCAACAAGCCCAACGGCACCTATGCCCAGCTCAATACGATCGCGAGCGGTCTGCACTGGCCCTACGCGCCGCACTATCTGCGGCGGGTGCGTATGAGCCAGACCGATGCCCTAGCCAAAACCCTGCGTGATCAGGGTGTGCCGGTCTATCCTGAAGTGTTTGTGTTTGACCAACTCGCCGAAGCCCAAGGCAACACCGTCTGGGAAAAGATTGCCTGGTATCAAAGCCTTAATCGCGAGCAGCAAAACCGCATTCTCGATCAGGCCGAAACCTGGGTGCTTGAGTTCCCGATTAAGACGGCGGCCCGGCGTCGCTCCGCTGATGTCTCCGCCATCGAGCAACTGGAAAACTACCGCCTGACCACCAAGTATTACTGCGACCACAACGCCAGCGTCACGATTACCGTGGCTGATGACGAGTGGGATGCGGTTGTGGACTGGGTGCATGAGCACTGGGACGAGTTTGTCGGTATTTCTTTCTTGCCCAAATCTGCGGATGACGTTTACCCGCTGCTGCCCTATCAGGCGATTACTGAGGCCGAATACGAGGCCCGTGTTCAAGATGCCGTGTTTAGTGTCGATTTTGAGCGCTTGGCGGCCTACGAACGTCTCATGGATAATCCTGATGACGTTGATCTGGATCCGGACTGTGTGGGTGGTGCCTGCCCGGTACGCTAAGTTTAGGGTTGGTAAGGGGGCGGGCCGACCTGCCAATCTGGGGCTCTTAATCCAAAGCTGCTAATCTAGAGCTACTGTTAAATACCTAGATGCCCTATACAAGTCAGGTTAATCTAATGCTAGGCACCAAGTTTTAGGGTGTCGTTTGCTTCAGAGGAGTACCCGCATGAATCTCTCTTCCGTAATTGCTAAGGAGCTGGAAAGCGCTCGTAACATTTGCTCGGAATATGGCGAAGGCGACCCCCATTGCCGCGCTGCCTGGGATGCAGTGGAAGAAGTTTTGGCGGCTCGAAGCCACCAACCCACCGAAATGAACAGCCTAGAAAAGCACTGCGCCGAAAATCCTGATGCGGCTGAGTGCCGGATCTACGACAACTAGCCTCGGAACGCACTCAATCGCGGCCAGTATCCTTGCATCGTCCCTCAGTGGCCTAGTGACGGTACTCCAAGATTTGGTGTGTGCCCTAATCGCTTCGGTGGGGCAAGTTATCGCCCTGCTCTACAGCCGAGTGAGCCCCTGCTAAGTACGTGGGGGCTTTATAATTGTGTAATAATATCAATTGTTTCGGGCGCGATAACTATGCTGCTTGTGGGCTCAGGAAACAACTTCGTCCGTGATTTAGAGCAGTCTGGGGCCTTGGCGCTGGCTGTTCCCCCCGAAGGTGGCTCTGAAGGGCATTATCAGCGTCGGGTTCGCGGTGCCGGTTATGGTGTGGTTCACATGAGCGCCCGGGGCTTGGGTGATTTGACCAGTTACTTCACCCGTACCCACGGTGTTCGCCCCGCCCACCTGGGTAAATCAGAGCGCCGTACCTATTTCTTCCCACCTTTGATTGACCAGTATGTTGCCACCTTGCCTAAGGGGTCTAAGGGGGTCGTGTTCTGGTTGATTGAAGGTAACTTCTTGACCCGTCAGGAATGGGCTTACTTAGCTAAGCTGGCGAGCCAAGATAGCCGCGCTAAATTTGTTGTCGAAACACGAACCGCGCGGGTCATTAGCTGGCAACCCCTGGCGGTAGCGGCCTAGATGTGTGCGGCGAGCGTTCCGGCTCTCGGGCTGTGAAGGTGTCGCTGCTTTGAAGCGGAGTTGAATACGCTATGGCCGTTTCGGCCTTACGATCGCGACAATGGTTCAAGCTCATTTGTGGTGCCAGCCAGCATCACCTACCTTTGGTGACATCCCTCGCGGAAATCTATACCCTGGCCGGTGCTGATTGTATTGATGTCGCTGCCGATGCGGCGGTTGTCCGGGCGGCTCTGCGGGGGATAGCGCTGGCTGCTACGGAGCCGCAGCCCTTGCTAATGGCGAGCTTTAATGATGGTGCTGACCCCCATTTCCGTAAGGTCAGGCTGGCTGCTAACTGCCCCAGTACTTGCCCCCAGCCCTGTGTTGCCGTCTGTCCGACGGCGGCAATTGAAGCGAGCCAGCCAATTACCATCCAGACGGATCTCTGCTTTGGCTGTGGCCGCTGTTTGCCCCTCTGTCCGGTCGATTTGTTGCAGGCCGAAGAGCACTTGGTCTCGCCCGCCGTGCTGTTACCCGAATTGGTCAGCCTGGGTGTTAATGCCATTGAAATTCATACACAGATTGGCCGCGAGCGGGCATTTAAGGCATTATGGCAGCAGGTGTGGCCCTGGTTAGGCCAGATGCAGGTGGTATCAGTTAGCTTTAATGATGGCAAAGGGTTGCAGGCGTATTTGGCGGCGCTGCTCGCGATTATGCAGCCCTTGCCCGCAGCCCTGATTTGGCAGGTGGATGGCCGCCCGATGAGCGGTGATATTGGCACAGGTACCACCCGCGCCACCCTGAATTTGGCTGAGAAAGTGTTAGCGTGGCGGCTACCTGGCTATGTTCAACTTGCTGGCGGCACCAATGGCAGTACCTGGTCGCGATCGCGATCGTTGCCCATTGCTGGCATTGCCTACGGCAGCTATGCCCGCCAACTGGTGAGCCAAGCACCCGACCGAGCCGTAGCGCTCAGCCAGGCCCGTCAACTCGTTGCCCCCCTCAAAGCCGGTGCAGAGGTTTTCTCATGACATACGACATCCCCAAGCAGGTTGCTCAACAGCGCCGCGTCACCGATAATTTGCACCAGTTGCTCGCGATTCTGCCCCCACCGCTGCAAGCCGTTTTGACACAACACCCCCGCCAGAACGAGCTGATCGAAATTGTTATGGATTTAGGGCGTCTGCCTGAGGCCCGCTTTCCCGGAAGTGCCGAGTATATCCTCGATACCCCCGTCCAACGCAGCGACCTCGATTACTCGATTGCTCGCGTGGGTGAGTTTAGCGGCGATAATCGCGCTGGCATTGAATCAACCTTGCACCGCATTAGTGCGATGCGCAACCGTCAGGGGCTTGTGATTGGCCTCACCTGCCGCGTGGGTCGCTCAGTGATCGGCACGATTGGCATGATTCAAGATTTGGTTGAACAAGGTAAATCAATTTTGCTGCTGGGGCGTCCGGGTGTGGGTAAAACGACGGCCCTGCGCGAAATTGCTCGTGTGTTAGCCGATGACTTCCTCAAGCGGGTTGTTATTATCGATACCTCCAACGAAATTGCGGGTGATGGTGATATTCCTCATCCGGCTATTGGCCGCGCCCGGCGCATGCAGGTGGCGACCCCCGAAGCACAGCACAAAATCATGATCGAGGCGGTCGAAAACCATATGCCCGAAGTGATTGTGATTGATGAAATTGGTACCGAACTCGAAGCACTGGCGGCACGGACGATTGCCGAGCGGGGTGTTCAGTTGGTCGGTACCGCCCACGGTAATCAACTGGAGAACTTGATCAAAAACCCCACCCTCGCGGATTTGATCGGTGGCATTCAGTCGGTGACACTGGGGGATGAGGAAGCGCGGCGGCGGGGCTCCCAAAAAAGTGTGTTGGAGCGCAAAGCCCTGCCCACCTTTGAGATTGCCGTCGAGATGCTTGCTCGCGATCGCTGGGTCATCCATGAGAATGTTGCCGAAACCATCGACAACCTGCTGCGCAACTGGGAAGTACGCGCCCAAGAGCGCAGTACTAATGAGACCGGCGCCGTCAGTACCCAAATCATCGCCTACGGTCGTCCCGACACCCGCCGCACCAACTGGCGCGATAGCCAAAGCCCGAACAACTGGCGGCAGTCGGGTACGATGGTGGCTCTGCCGCTGCCGAACTGGCTCGATGACAGTCCGAGTGAGAGTAACGGCGGTGGTGGTGGCTTGGCGATCTACCCCTACGCGGTCAGCCGTTACCACCTTGAGCAGGCGATCGCGACCCTGAACTTTGATGTGCGCGTTAGCAAAGACATTGATGATGCTGACGTAGTCTTAGCCCTGCGTTCCCAGGTGCGATCGCGATCCAAAATTCAGCAACTGGCTGAAGCGCGTCAAGTACCTATTCATGTTGTTAAATCCAACACGCTGCCCCATATCACCCGGGCGCTGCGGCGAATCCTCCAGATTGATGAGCCACCCTATGAAGCCGACCTCGATGCCTTTATGCACGGCGACTCTGAGGACGAAATGGAAGCCCTCGAAGAGGCACGCTTGGCCGTTGAGCAGATTGTCTTGCCCAAGAACCAGCCCGTTGAGCTGCTGCCCCGCTCCGCCGCCATCCGGCGCATGCAGCACGAACTCGTCGAGCATTACCAGCTCAACTCCGAGAGTTTTGGTGATGAGCCCAACCGGCGTCTACGGATCTATCCCGCTTAGGCTCAGCTCCTCCAGGTTCCAGAGGCTACCCAGAATCGGGCGTGGATCTACGCCCTCAAGGCGATCGCGAAGCGCCTCAAACAGCAGCGGATTCACCGTGCCAATCAGGGGCAACTGCTCCTGCACAATCATCTGAAAGCGATCATAGAGGGCCTTGCGAGTCTCAAAATCGAGGGTTCGCGTGCCTTCACTAAAAATTGCATCAATCTCGGCTTCCCAGGGGTAGAGGCTTGCCCCTGGCAAATCTTGGGGGTTCCAGATGTGCAAGCTGCCGTTACTGCGCCAGATATTAGCGCCCGAATTGGGCTCAGTGCCACCCCCGCCAAAGCTCAGCATCACCGCCTCCCAGTCGCGTGTCACCTGCAGGCGGTTAACCAAGGTACTAAATTCAATCGGCACAAAATCAACTGTGACGCCAATGCGCTCCAGATCGGCCTTGATCAAGGCTCCCATGGCCTCGCGTTCGTTATTGCCGACATTGGTATTCAGCGTAAAGCGGACCCGATTGCCCTCGCGATCGCGAAGCAGCCCGCTCGAATCCCGACTAAATCCGGCCTCAGCCAGCAAGGCAAGTGCCCGCTCCGGATCGTAGGGATATTCCGGTAATCCTTCTTCGAGAAAAAACGGGTGGGCAGGCGAGAAGGGCGAGACCTGCAACGCCCCCAAGCCCCGCAGCACACTGTTAATCAAGCCTTGCCGGTTGACCGCAAAGGCCATCGCCTGCCGAAAGCGGACATCCTGAAACCAGACTTGCTTAACCGGATCGACCACCGGGCGGTCGGTTTCGGGGTTGCGCCCCTGGGAGAGATTAAACGTAAAAAAACTGTTGTCGAGGGTTGGGCCGAGAGCATAGATCGTAAAGCCGCCGCGCGCTTCCTCACGTTTCAGCAACTGAAAATCGCTGCCTCGCACCCTATAGGTATCGAGGCTACCGGAGCGGAATTGGACTAGCTGGTTATCCTGCGAGCCGACAATTTGCGAGACCAAACGGGGAATCCGTGGCAAACCGGCTCGAAAGTAGTACGGATTTGGCACATACACCAAGCGCTGATTCGGTACATACTCCCGAATTTGATAAGGCCCCAAGCTCACCAGCTGCTGCACATCGGTATCCAAACCCCAGCGCCGCAAAAAGGGCAACTCCCCCGTCTTTGTGGGCTCTAGATCGGCAACCAACAGATGCTGCGGCATCAGGGGTGTGCCCACAATCTGCAAAAAGGGTGCAAAGGGCTCGGGCAACTGAAACTCGATGCGGCGCTCATCCAAGAGGCGCACCGTCGGCAATAGCCCCGCCTCACCAATGCGCATGACATCCCGCGATGAGGTCGCGATCGCCTCATTAAAAATAATCTGATTAAAGGTAAAGTCTACATCCGCCGCCGTCAGTGGCTCACCATCCGACCAGCGCAGATCAGGCAATAGCGTAAAAATATAGCGGCGGCCATCCTCAAAAACCTCCCAGCCTTCCGCCAAATTTGGCACATAGGCCAGCGTGTCTGGATCAAGGCGCGTTAAACCTTCGAGGGTGACACCCAAGGCATCCCGACTGGCACTATCGGTGCTGAGATAGTAGTTAAAGGTTTGCGGGTCAGAAAAGCTGGATAGCAGTAGATAAGGTCGCTCCACTACCGTTGCCTGGCAGCCGCCCAGGGCCAGCAGCAGCATCACCAAAAGCAGCCAGCAGCGCTTCAGCACCAACGCCTAGCCCTTAGACGAAGAACGCTTCCGCCGCGATGCTGCCGGTGATTTCACAGCAATGTCGTCTGTTTTGGGGGGCTCTGCCTTGGGCAGTTCCGCCTTTGTCGTACTCACGGCGATCATCTTGTCGTCAATTGCTTCGGGGGGCGTTTCTGTCGCAGACTCCTTCGGATCGTCAAAACCTGCAGCGCTGGCCGAAATATTAGGGTTAGGGAGTGTACCAGTGAGTGCTGCTGCGTCTGAGATCTCGGGGGTTGGAGTATCGGACAGATCCTCAACGGAAAAATCACTACTGACTAAACCTTGGCTGGTTAGGTCTTGACTGGGCAACTCTTTCGCAGGTGTATCCTTGGCTGGCAAGTCCTTAAGATGGGTCAGGTCAATGAGCTGACGCTTGGTAACGAGGGATGATGTTTTTGCCTCGGTCGGTGTCAGTCGGGTACCCGTTGTGGTCGGTACAACGCCAAAAACTGAATCTGCTACCGCAGCATTTTCGGTCGGTGCTTGGCTCCAGTCTCCTGCTGTGAGGGTGTCGGCATCAACAACTAAGACCGCCGGCTGTCGCCCGCCTTTGGCAACATCAGTGACTAAAACCAAGGGCGAGATACCCATTTCCGAAAATACCTGCTGTTGCAGCGCTGTCATTGCCACCGTCACCACTTGGGGCTCAGGGCGCTCTTCGACAACTGCCGCTGCTGCCAGTACCGTCGGTTCAGGGGCTCGCACGGGCTTAGCCGAGCGGCTTTTATCGACCTCAGGGCGCTCGGCGCGTGCTTCGCGTCGCTCACCGTTGCGGCGTTTGCTAAAGCGATCAGTTTTGGCCGTAACGCTGAGTAGATCCCGCCCGGGCTCGGGCACTTCCGGCTCGGGGGGAAGCTCACCGGGCAGGTGCATGACAATGCCCAGGCCATCGCAGGTGGGACAGGGACGGCCAAAAATTTCGTAAAGGCTCTGACCCTGGCGCTTGCGGGTCAGCTCAACAAGGCCCAGCTCTGACAGTTGAGCAATCTGGGGCCGCGCCTTATCGGCACGCAGGGCTTTTTGGAAATGCTCTAGCACCTGCAACTTATCGCGGCGGGAATCCATATCAATAAAGTCAACAATGATCACCCCAGCAATGTTGCGCAGCCGCAACTGGCGGGCAATTTCGGTTGCCGCCTCGCAGTTTGTCCAGAGTACGGTTTCGCGGGAGGTGGCTGAGCGCGTAAACGAGCCTGAGTTGACATCAACGACAGTCAAGGCTTCGGTCGGCTCGATAACAATATAGCCACCCGAGGGCAGATCAACCCGGGGCCGCAGCGCTTGCCGAATGGCGGCAGTCACTCGAAAGAAATCAAGAATGGGGGTGGGCTCTTTGTGGGAGTCAATGACCACGCCCTTGGGCAATTGACCTTGACTCCAGGCTTTGAGCTGTTGCCGCACTTGCTGCATGCCGTCATTGGTATCGGTGACGATGCGGTTAACGCCATCATCAAAGGCATCCCGGAGCATCCGCTGAATAAAGTCATCATCCCGCCGCAGGAGAGCTGGGGCGCGGGTTGAGCTCGACTCTTGCTGAATCTGCTCCCACTGCTTGACGAGCATATCCAGATCTTCGATGATCGAATCTTCGGGAATGCCATCGGCTTCAGTGCGCACAACCAAACCCATTTGTGCCGGTTTGATTAAAATGGCGAGTGCCTTGAGACGGGTGCGCTCATCTTCGTCGCGAATGCGGGTCGATAGGTGAACACCTTTGCCGTAGGGCATCAGCACCAGGTAGCGCCCCGGAAAGGAGGGATTGCCCGTAAGGCGTGGCCCTTTGTTGCCGGTGGGCTCCTTCATCACCTGCACCAGCACTTTTTGCTGCGGTGTTACCAGCTCGCTAATGGTGGCAGCGGAGCGTTTGAGGCGCAGGGGGCCAAGGTCGGTGACATGGATAAAGCCATTGCGGTCGGGGTTGCCAATATTAACAAAGGCAGCATCAATACTGGGTAAAACGTTCTCGATGATACCCAGATAGACATCGCCCACTTGGTGGTGACCTGTGGCAACAATAAGTTCTTGAATTTGGTCTTCGGCAAAGACAGCCGCAATAGAGTGCTGCTCGGCAATGATTATTTGTTTCGACATGAAGATCGACTGACGGGTAATAGAGGCCAGGCCCTCAGCTAAGCGACGACTGCCAGCATCGACAGATTCTGAAAACTTGCTAAAGCCCGACTGCGCTCTTCGGCACAGGGTTCTGACCTTGTTCTAGTCTATAGCATTGAACCGCTTTTTTCGCCACAGTTAGGCTGAGCTTGAGCGAACTAGCCCAGGTGCGATACTAGGGGCTGCACACGAAAGGGGGCAACGATGGCGTTTGAACGAATGAGTGGTATTTTATTGCACCCGACATCGTTACCCAGTCCGTTTGGTATTGGTGATTTAGGGGCTGGGGCGCGCCAATTTTTAGACTTTATGGTGCGCAGCGGCCAGCGTCTCTGGCAAATTTTGCCCCTGGGCCCCACGGGCTATGGCCACTCTCCCTATATGAGCTACTCGGCGATCGCGGGTAATCCCTTGCTGCTTAGTCCTGAGGTGCTGGCGATGGCGGGTTGGCTGAGTGCCAGTGATTGGGAGCGTCGGCCTGAATGGCCCCTGATTCAGGCGCAATTTTTGGGCCAGGTGAATTTTGATACGGTTATTCCCTTCAAAATGGCGCTATTGACAGTGGCGGCTGATCGGTTTCTGGCTGAGCCCAGTGCTGAGTTTGCCGCGTTTTGTACGGCGCAAGCAGCCTGGCTGGATGACTATGCCTTGTTTATGGCCCTCTTAGCGCATCATGCTGAGGCCCACTGGTCTACCTGGCCCGATACGGCAGCCGGGAGTTTGGCCAAGCGTGAGCCGCAGGCGTTGGCGGCGGCTAGTACGGAACATAGGGTCGCGATCGCGCGCCACAAGGTCTGGCAGTTTTGGTTTATGGAGCAGTGGCAGGCACTTAAAGCCTTTGCCGCCACCCAAGAGATTTTGATCATTGGCGATATTCCGATTTATGTGGCTTACAACAGTGCCGATGCTTGGGCTAACCCCGAGATTTTTTATCTAGAGCCCGATGGCAAGGCCACGTATGTGGCGGGTGTGCCGCCGGATTACTTTAGTAAGACAGGTCAGCTGTGGGGCAACCCGCTGTACAAGTGGGATGTGCTCAAGGCAACAGGCTACAAATGGTGGATTGAGCGCTTTCGCTTTTTGTTGCAATATGTCGATGGTGTACGAGTTGATCACTTCCGCGCCTTTGAATCGTTCTGGGCAGTGGCAGGCGATGCCGAAACGGCAATTGAGGGCGAGTGGTTACCGGGGCCAGGGGTAGATTTCTTTCGGGTACTGCGGCAAGAACTGGGCGATATTCCGATTTTGGCGGAGGATTTGGGCGTTATTACCCCTGAGGTAGATGCCCTGCGTGATGCCTACGACTTTCCCGGCATGCGGATTTTGCAATTTGCCTTTGGTGATTCGGCCAAAAACCCCTACTTGCCCCATAACTATGTCCGTAACTGTGCTGTCTATACCGGCACTCACGATAACGATACGACTGTGGGCTGGATTTATGGCGACAGTATCGATCCTGATAATCAGCGAGGTTATGGCGCGGGCGATCGCGAGAAAGCCGCCATTTTGCGCTATCTGGGTGCGATCTCACCGGCAGGGGTCCATTGGGATCTGATCCGCATGGCGATGGCCTCGATTGCGGATCTGGCGATTTTTCCCTTGCAAGATATTTTTGGCCTCAATCGCGATGCCCGTATGAATTTTCCTAGCACAACTGCGAGTAACTGGAATTGGCGCTACAGCGATGAGATGCTGACGCCTGAGCTGACGGAACGCTTGGCAGAGCTGACGCTGACGTATGATCGCATCACAGCCGATAGGTTGGCTAGTCGTAAACATCAGATGGTTGCTGGTGGCACGGCGTCGCTAAACAGGGAATAATAGGGGCGGTTGCCGCTGAGGGTGGTATGGCGAAAAAGCCGGATGAATACAGCATTCAAATCATGCTTGATGGAGGTCACCGCGAAGAGGTGCGGGTTGCCGAACCTAAGGAAGTCTCGCGCCTGATGAATGAGATTTTCACCAGCGGCTCGGATGCGTTTGTGCGGCTGCCGCGTCCACTGGAGAATGAGTTTTTGATTGTGCGCCCCAGTCGGGTCTGCGCGGTACTGGTGGAGGCGGTCTATCGGTCGGAGTATTAAGGCTGAGACGTAACTCAGTTACCACACTAGTTACAAAGCCCCTTACAAGGGGGCTTTTGTTGTGGTTCTGGCTTGATTTTCTGATTTACACGGCGGCA
>BBPD01000345.1_pt4 | contig 18441 bp, 26 predicted proteins | sample 1344911 | NCBI WGS metagenome assembly BBPD01 (sample SAMD00019088, study PRJDB2971) | groundwater metagenome | biome: freshwater biome; feature: mineral spring; material: ground water | place: USA: CA, Sonoma | collected 2011-09 | depth surface m
TATATCTCCTCTTTGTGTGCTTCAAAGCAAAGTTAAAGTTGAATCTATAGATGTTTTGGCAGATATTATAAATTGGAAAGAAAGAATAAGAGACAAAATAGGAGCCCCTTTGTTTAATACTGAAAATAAAACCCTTGATGAAACTATTGAGGTTATTCCAGAGGAAAAAGTAAGAAATTTTTATAGGATGGCAAGGTTAGTTGCTATAAGTGACAATGCCAGACGCGGAAGAAATTTTTCTAACGCCTTCCTCAAAAATTTAGAAATGATGGTTTCCTCAGTTACTGATTATCATCAGATAGTAAAGGAGCTTGACCTAAAATTAGGCGAAATGGATATAAAAGTTGGTGATTCTAGAAAATTACCTTTAGATGCTGAAAGTATTGATGGCATAATAACCTCCCCCCCTTATTCTATTGCTTTAGATTATGTCGTAAATGATGCCCACGCCTTAAAATCATTGGGATATAATCTACCTGAAATTAGGGAAGAGTTTATCGGTGTCAGAGGAAAAGGACAAGACAAAGTTAATCTTTATAATGAGGATATGAAGCAGTCTTATAATGAGATGTATAGGATATTAAAACCCCAAAAATTTGCTGTCATTGTTATCGGGAATGCGACTTATCAAGGAAGACAAGTTAAAACGGTTGAGTTTACCATAGATTATATGGAAAAGATAGGATTTAAACTAGTCAGGAATATTAATAAAATTATCTTTGGGCTATATAATGTGATGAAGAGAGAAAATATTTTAATTTTTCAAAAAACAGGAGAAATTAATCATGAAAGACGAAAAATACATTTCCAAACTTGAAAATGTAATCAAGCAAATGCTTGTGCCCTTGAAAGAAATCCCGTTTAATTTGGTAATTGAATCACTGACAGGTAAAAAAGTAATTCCTTTCGATTCCAATGACCCGGAGGACAATCAACTTCTGGATATTTTGAAAGATGTTACTCTGATTGCCGGCAGAAAGATAAATGAGAGTGGAATAATCAGGGCAAGGGCAAACGAGGTAGGGAACGATATTGAAGGTTTTATAAAATCAGCAATGGAAGGTCATAATCTAAGTCCTGATATCCCTTCAGGTGCAAGCGGAAGGAAGAAAGCGATGGGTTATCCAGATATTATCTTCTATTACAAGGGCAGTGTTAACTTAAGGACTACCTGAAACGTAAAACAGGTAGGTGCTATGCGTTTTGAAATCGTCATTTCTGCTTAAGTTAACAGCACCATTACAAGGATAAGCCCTATTATTTGGAGTGTAAACATATAATCAAGAGAATGTTGAGACGACTCAGAGGAGTTTCTATTTTTCTCCATCTGAGGATTTCAAAGTTGTTTATGATACCCACCATTTTATTGTTTCATATGAGATGTATATTGCAGGTAGGGAAGGTAACAAAAACATTTACAAATGCAGACATTGGAAAATTCTTTCGTTAGAGTCTTTATCACTTGATGTTAAATATGAATTCAATTCAGATAATAAGCGATTATATTCAGGAGTAAATGGAACAATTCTTTTGGCAGAAGGGAAAGTATAAATGTGCAATAATGGCTTTTTCAAATAATTATTCATCAACAGCCTTGAGGGGGGTACTTCCACTTTGCAGTAAATTCTCTCTAAATCCCTCATAAAAACTCTAAATTAACAATACATCTCATATCGTAATTATCTGACATCCATCCCCTTCTACTATTATCGTGTGCTCTGCCTGTGAAATCAAGCCACCAGCGTCTTCTTTGAGCACTGGATATGGGTGTACAATGCTCATTGCTTCCAGTTGTTTTAATATAAAGTCCAGACGCGTCTGTGGCAACCATCGTTTTGCAAATGGAAGTGTTTTGTACTCTTCGATATCCTTCAATAGCTTTCTGGCAGCGGGCAATCGCACGGATTTCAGTTTTTTTAGGCGATATATCTCAGTGGACACTCCTTCAGACACATGCCCGGCACCATTTGTCGCAAATGGTTCGATTGCGATCACATCTCCTTCTCGGAGGACGATACCATGTTCAACCCGCCTATTTGGAATTGACGGAGGCATGTGCTGCATATATCTATCAAGTCTATGGCCGGCAAGATTCGCCACCGGCTTGTATCCAAATTCGTTTATGCTCTCTTCGATCACAGCGCCTATCTCTGCAGTACTGACGCCTGCGCGAATCATTTGAATGGCATTTTTCAATGCGACCTCAGTCGCCTCTACCAGCTCTGGATTATCACTTAGGTCGACCGTCACGGCAGTATCGGCGATATAGCCATCTACATGTACGCCGATGTCGAGCTTGACCATATCCTCTCCAAACACGGATTTGTCATTATATGATGGGGTTGCATGCGCTGCTTCATCATTTCGCGAGATGTTGCATGGAAACGCAGGCCGTCCGCCATGTTCCCTGATGGAGTTCTCCACGAATTCTGCCACCTCCAGCAGGGATGCATCGACCTTTACCCTATTTACTACTGCACTTCTCACTTCTGCCAGGATTTTGCCTGCCTGCTTATATTTGTCCAAAATTTCACCATCCATCATATCACCAGTTGTTTTGGAAATTTCGTGAGGTTCTGATGGCCCCTATTGGTGACGACGACCAGGTCTTCTATCCTGACCCCGCCGAACTTTGGGTCGTATAGTCCTGGCTCAACTGTGATTACGTTGCCCGCCCTCAGCTCAGAGCCACCCTCGCTCAAAGAGGGATTTTCATGAATATCCAGGCCAATCCCATGGCCAGTAGAATGAATAAATCCTATTTTCGCATTGGCTCTGTCTGTGCCATACCCTCGTTCCTCAAACAAATCGCACACGGCATTGTGAACATCTTCTCCAGTTACGCCAGCCCTGATGGTGTTAAACGCAACTTCCTGTGCATCCAAAACAGTTCGATACATCTCTTTTATCTCTGGGGCAGGGGTACCTCTCAAGAATGTACGCGACATGTCCGCATAATAGCGTTCTTTTTTATGATATGGAAAAATATCTATAAGAATTGGCGCATCTTGCAATAATGCTCCCGAGCCGACGCAGTGGGGATTGCTGCTTTGCTCACCGCATGATACAATAGGGTCCTCCATCCTGCATTGGTTGTCAACCAGTTCATGTTCGATGATGGTTTTCACCTGCTCAGAGGTGATGTTCAATTTATCAGACGTTACATCTGCTCCCTTGATAACGTTCAAGGCAGCGCGCATCGCCTTTTCACACGCGCGCTGTGTGCGCGTGATGCATTCGATTTCCACTTCACTCTTGACTTCTCTGTCTCTATCGAGCTCCTCGGCCAGATGTATGCCAACTCCTTTCTTTTTCAGTTCTCCAGCGACATAAAATGAAAAATCGTTCGGCACGTTTATACTCGAAATGCCTTCTTCATGCAGGATTTTGTACAGCAGTTCGTAACGCGCCTTTTTTGGACCATACTTTTTGACCATCTCCTTAAACCCATAATCAGCAGTGGACCTTATGTCCAGGATTTTCGACTCTTTCTTGGCCCGTTCCACTTCCATCTGGGAGAGTACGATGAACTCCTTTTTATCGCCCTTTATATAGACCATGGAACTTGATGTCAGAAACTTTGTAAAATAATACATATTGGCGTTATGAATGCTGTTTCCGGTAATCAGCAGTGCCTTCCTCATGACCATCATTCAGGCTTAATGTACCTATTGTCTTATGAAAGTTTAGCAAAAGTTTAATGTGCTCGTGGAGGAGGATAATACATTATGAAGAAATTATTGGTGGCTCTGGTTATTTTGGCTATCGTCACAACTGCTGCGGGGTGCATCGAACCAAAAGAGGCGGGCGCTGCCAGAGTGGATGAGGGCGCACTTGTAAGGGCTGAATGGATTCAGGAAGGTGATGTACAGAAACAGACCATGGAAATTTTAAATACAACTTTTCTCACGCTTGAGATAAACACTGCGATGCTGACTTATAAGGACAAGGAGCTACAAGATAGAATAGAACGCCATACGGCCGGATTATCAGATGCGACGTCTTATATGATGACCGTGCGAGTGGTATTTCCCCTCGATATTGTTCCGCCGTCCGATATGGTTCTTGATGCGATGGAGGGACAATTCCTGGAGTCCATGAGGGAGAACGCCCCTGATGTGCAGCAAACTGAGGTTAAAACGATTAAAATCGATGCAGGATACGTGGCATACGCTAAAATATACGAGGGCACAGTCCATTATGAGGGTGGCTCTGTGAGGATAAGGGGAATCTTGGCCATATGGAATGATGGAGAATCTACTATTGTGGCCGGAGCGGTCGTCCCATTGGAGGATATTACCTTTTTGGGAATTCCTATCGTCAAAATAGATGGCGAGGCAGAGTTTAAGGAAGTTATCACACTGATTCAGAGTGTTGCGTAGTGAGTTTAGGTGGTTTCACGTCCCGAGGATACTGATAATGATCAGATAGATGAAGTCTCCGTAGACTACTGCCGTTATAAATCCTAATGTCAGCGGAATCATGAAGGGCAGACCCGGCGTTATCCATATCCTTTCCGGTATTTTGCCCTCCTTTGCAAATCGCTGGAGAGTTTCCACGACCTCCTCGTCTATCGCGATGCCTCTGCGACTGAATTTACGGATGACTCTGCCCCCTTCTTCGACGTAATTTTCCATCAGCCTGATATGTCGTCGGTTTTTCAATTCCGATATCTTGGATTTATATCCTAGGAATAGATATGCTGGCTTTTCCATCATTTCATCACGGTTCAAGTGAACCAAATTGTAGATGAATACGAAGAATGGAACTACGCTCGTCAGTATGAGGGCGTTCCCGAAAGTGCTGAACGCAAATAGATTAAGTGGCGGAATGCCAGCCAATGGAATTGAATGTTCAAACAATCTGATGGGATGGAACGTTGGGACCACTATCGCGAGTGAGATGATGGCCTTGGCATCCGCTCCACCAAATGCGCCCATTTTAAAAAGTACGTATGCGAATGCAGAAATCAGCATCACAGAAAGCCCAAAATTGAGAAGCGAGATGAAGCCGTGATCGATGAAATCGAGAAGTGCTAAAACCGCTCCGACTCCAATCATTGGAAGCCATACTAAATTTGAGACGCGTCTATTCTTTAGATCAGAATAGCAAGCATAGAGCAGAAAGGGAATGCACACGAGTATTCTCATCACGCCGATATCCAACATTCCACTCACTAAAATTCTCCATTAAAGGTCTCTCGCTCATTTATGATTTTATGGCTTCTTTGAGTCTGGCATCGTACTTTTCTAGAATATCCTTACTCGGTGTTATGTTCATGACACTCAAATAACTGGGGTCATTGTAGCTATACAGTTCTATTCCAATTATGTTGATATCGCGGGATGCTATGAATTTCGCCCCCGTTTCGACCAATGTGTCGTAGATACTTTCCCCTGGATGTCCCGTCATTATTATATTATTACCCCGAGATGTCATGCGAATAATCGTTTCGGCAAGTTTATATTTGCTTACCGTTGTATGTGGCATTTTTTTTTGGCTCATCTATTACGAGCGTGGTAGTTTTCTCCGAGTTCAATAGCTTCATTTCTAACCTGAAGAGCTCCCCGACGTTGAAGATGACTTGTGATATGCCAAAGTCACCCAATCTCTCCGCCAAACCGAGCGCCATATATGTTTTTCCTGAATACTCAGGTCCACATATAAATATTATATTGCCAGCCATATAGATTAATTGTATCCTGCACAATACTTAAAAAGGTTGCTAAATCATGGCTTGGCGATATAATCGTTTAATCTTTCATAATTTTCCATATCGCTACCAACCCTCCACCCACGATGATCGATATCATCGCAACCGCGATAAATAGTCTGTCATGGCTGCCTACCGCACGCACGTCTATTTCGAGTATTGTATCATGTTGAATATCGATGCGTTCGATGTGAGGTCCAGCAAATATGGTGTAGTTGCCGAACGCCAATCCAACGAACGTGACGTCATCGCTGGTGACCGATGATATGACTACACCGTCTTTCTGGAGTACTATATCCATCGGGGACCCTGTGACGACTCGCAGGTTTGCATATTCTTTAATAAGAATGACCCCGCCATCAGAGTACGGTAACGTGTCCATGACGTCTAATATGCTGAGCAACGTTGGTGCAATGTCACTCTGCCTGCCAGACTCAACTACGCCCACCCGTACATTTGGGCCAGATATTATCAAGGGAATCCGCTGAGCTTCGAGCGTGTCCGCATATTTATCCGAGGCATGTCCGCCACGTGCACCCTGTCTTGGAAACGCCATTCCATGGTCGGCGGTTATGATGAGCACAATATCCTTCTCGATACATGTTTGATACAGCTCGTACAAGTCCCTATCCAACTCTTCGATCACCTTCACATATCGCTCTGAGCCGAGATAATGGCCTGCCAAGTCCACTGCACCCACGTTCACAGTGAGCAGAAACTTCTGAGTGGGATGGTTTTCAGCCATATAGCGTATGATTGCATTCGAAGCATCGATGGCCCACCCATTATATGCAGCGTATCTCTCAACTCCCTCTTTGCCATCCAGATAGTTAGGGAGCCTTTTCTGCCATGTTTGCATCAATTCATGCAAACCAGCTGGCACATGTGGACGGGCTTCCATGTCTATGGATGGATTTCGAATCGAGGCGGATGCATCAAAGAGGATGGCATCCTGTTTAGCGCGCATCTCTTTGAAGTCACCCTTCTGCATCACGGCAAGGCAGAGATAGTCATGGACGCGCAAAACGTCAAATATCGTCGCCCAACCGCGCCCGACCAGCTCGGTATCCGCGCGCGAGTAGCCGGTGACGAGGACGGAATGTCCAGGGGCAGTGCTGGTCTGGGGTGCTCTGATATCCAGGACACGCGCTCCACCGTCTGCGATCAGCATGATGTTGCTTACATTTGCCCGATTAAGGGCACTTCCATCCAATGCATATGGGGTGAATTCTGGATAGATGTATGATGAGCCCATGCCATCGACGATCAATAAAACAGCGCCTCTTGTGACTGCAGGGGAATCGACGTCGACAATTGTGGCAGATGCTACGGATAATAGCGTGCATATGGTCAGCAGGAATAATATCACTTTAATCGTTTGCACGTAAATGAGTTGATTTTAGATATATAAATACGTGACCAAAGGTGGCAGTTATATTTCGATAGATATGTTTCGGGAAATAAATCCAATATGTTGCCGAGCTGAATTTTGTGTAACGTAGATCCAGTCCAGTTTTTTGCTTGTGAATCCGGCTGTTAATTCATCTAAATACGATAGCATATTAGATATATCATAAAGGAAAAATCAATAAGCTCGTTCAAACTAGAGCCTGAAGAGAGTAAAGAATTGCTGATACTTGATGAGAATAATCCAATTATTCCTATAGATAAAAAGTATGTGGAAGCTGATATTGAAATTTATGGTACAAAAAGAGATATCATAAAAAAGGTGCCTGTGAAATTATATATAGGCGCTTCTTATGGCCATAGATTTCCCACAGGAATATGAGGATTTTTGAGTTTTAATCAGGATTACATAAAGCTATTATTTTAAGAATGAGATAAGACCTATGATAACATGTTGAGGGATGTAAATGATTAAAGTGGCGATAAATGGGTATGGAACGATTGGCAAAAGGATAGCAGATGCGGTAAAAGCTCAAGACGACATGGAGGTCGTGGGCGTCGCAAAGACACGACCCAATTTTGAAGCCAAGCTGGCTATCGAGAGGGGATATGACTTGTATGCGGCAATTCCAGAAAAGTGCGACGATTTCGAAATGGCAGGAATCGATATCGTTGGAACGATCTACGATATGCTGGGTGAAGCAGATATTGTCGTCGACTGCACACCCGAAGGGATGGGAGCCAAAAACAAGCCAATGTATGAGGAAGCAGAAATCAAAGCGATCTTCGAAGGAGGGGAGAAGCACGATGTTGCGGGATTTTCATTCAATGCCGAATGTAATTATGCAGGCGCTATCGGGCGGGATTTCGTCAGAGTAGTTTCGTGTAACACCACCGGCCTCTGCAGGGTCATTCATCCTCTAAATGAGGCGTTCGGCATAAAAAAGGTGCGAGCAGTCTTGGTTCGACGTGCTACAGACCCTGGAGACGTCAAAAAAGGACCTATCAACGCCATCATGCCTGACCCTGTAAAACTGCCGTCCCATCATGGACCGGATGTTAACACCGTGTTACCTGAAATCGACATCACGACGATGGCAATCAAAGTCTCCACGACGTTGATGCACTTGCATACGTTGAATATCGTGTTCGACAGCATTCCAGCGGTAGACGACGTAAAAGCGGTGTTGCAAAAAAGACCGCGAATTCGATTTGTAAGCGCGGCAGATGGACTGACTTCGACTGCCTCCATCATCGAGATGGGGAGAGATATGGGCAGGCCCAGATATGATGTATGGGAGAACTGCATCTGGGAGGATTCCATTGATGTCGAAGGGGGAGAGCTCTATTTTTTCCAGGCAATTCACCAGGAGTCAACCGTAATACCGGAAAATGTGGATGCGATTCGTGCGATGACGAATCTGGAAAAGAGTGCAGAGAAATCAATGCAGAAAACTAATACGGCGATGGGTCTCGGATGAGAATACAGGTGGTTGCACACTGTTTGCTGAATCCAATGGTGCGAGTGAGCAAGGGCGTCGAATTTGAGCTGGATGCGCCCGTGATCCAGCTACCGTGTCCTGAAACCATTTATTTTGGACTGAAGCGCTGGGAAGTGACTAAAAATCAGCTGGACTTTCCTGAATACCATAGATTTTGCCACCGCTTATTTAAGCCATATGCAGACATGATTCAATTATTGGCTGAAAAAGGTGCAGAGATCGAGATGATAGGGATGCCGAAGAGTCCATCTTGCGGAGCAGAGACGACCAGCATGGGATATCGTGGGGGCAAGATAGCATCATGCAGACATGAACACGTGAGTGGCAAGGGCATATTCTTCGAGATAGTTGAACAGGAATTGAGGCAGAGAGGAGTCAAGGTCACGTTCAAGGATGTGCAAAAGCCATGATGGAAACGCGTGCAGAGATATATGTATCTGGAAGAGTGCAAATGATCGGCTTCAGGGCATTCACCGTGCGTCATGCAACGATCCTTGGCCTGACAGGATACGTCTGCAATTTATCGGATGGTCGCGTTCATGTGGTCGTTGAGGGAGAAAAAGACAGAGTAAATGAACTGATTGCATTGCTCCGAAGGGGACCACCTGGTGCATACGTTCAAGATGTAAAAGTCAAGATGGGCACTCCAACGGGCGAGTTCACAACTTTCGGCACGAGGTATTAATATGCGATGCGCCGAATAACCTCATCCAGCGTCAGCATCTCCTGTTCAGCAGTCTCCATATTTTTAAGGGTAACCTTCCCGGCCCGTAATTCTTTTGGTCCAATTATGACTGCATAGGTGGCTCCAATGGCATCGGCGTGGGATAACTGGACTGTGAAATTCCTGCCCATCAGGTCTACGTTCGTGGGGATGTGTTCTCTCAATCGTTGCGCAATTTTTTGTGCTTCGGAGCTCGCCCTGTCGGTGGATATGACTACGACTGTCTTTTGAGTGGGCACCCGTATAGTGCCCAGCGCCTCGATGACCCTGTCAAAGCCTATGGCAAAGCCAGTAGACGGCGTATCCCTGCCACCGAACAGATGTGCCAGTCGATAGGTGCCTCCTCCGCAGATCTGGTTCTGCGCACCAAGGTTCTCCGCGTAGATTTCAAAGACCATATCCGTGTAATAGTCCAGCCCTCGTGCAATGCCGAAATCGATCGAGTACTCAATCCCAAGTGCATTTAACGTGTCCAAAACACTTTCGAGATGAGCCAGGCCAGGAAGGTCGCCGACTATCTCGCGCGCCTTGCTGATTGCATCTCCTCCTTTTAAACTGATCAGGTTGAGAATGGGCTCTTTTATATTCTGGGCGCCGACCTGTTCTAAGAGTCCAACAAGCCCTTGGCTATCTTTCTTGTCGATATGCCTCATGACCATACTCCGCGTTTCCGCATCCAGTGAACCCATGAGTGCTCTAAGTACGCTTAGTTGTCCAATGCGCAAATCTCCCTTAAGATCGATCGCATCAAGCACAGAGGATGCGAGTGCGATGACCTCGGCGTCTGCTTCAGGACGGTCACTGCCGATTAATTCGGCCCCCAAATGCCAGAATTCTCTAAGGCGCCCTTTTTGCGGCCGTTCATATCGAAAACAGTTTCCGAAATAATAGAGTTTCAGGGGTTTTGGCGTCACCTGTAGCTTGTCAACATACATCCGCAGGACCGATGCGGTCAGCTCTGGTCTGAGGGCCAATGCCCGTCCACCCTTGTCCTCGAAATCATATATTTCGTCTACGATGGTTGCCCCTGATTTAATCGTGAATAGTTCCAGGTGCTCAAAGGTGGGCGTTTGGACCTCTCGATATCCCCAGTTTTCTACTGTCTGGCGCATTTTACTCTCGATAAAGCGCCTTTTTGTCATCTCTTCTGGCAAAAAATCGCGCGTGCCTCTCGGTTTCTGTATTTTCATTTTTTGCCCCCATCCCGAATGAACATATACATATGTATATATCATTTAATACTTCTTCTAAAAAGATATTGGGTAGCATATGGGAGAAAAATGAGGCAATCTGTCGACGAATATTTCATGGAGATATCATCGGTAGTGGCAAAGAGGTCGACGTGTCTGAGAAATCAGGTGGGCGCCGTAATGGTAAGGGACAACCGCATCCTCTCAACAGGGTATAATGGAGCTCCGCATGGCCTGGCGCACTGTTTGGATATTGGATGCATAAGGGAGCAAAACGGCATCTCATCAGGAGAGCGGCACGAACTCTGTCGGGCTGTTCATGCTGAACAAAATGCAATTATACAAGCCGCCATCCATGGCGTGAGTACGGAAAACGCGACAATGTATACTACACATCAGCCGTGCATACTCTGCGCTAAAATGATCATCAATGCGAAGATTGGGAGGGTTGTATACCTTGGAGACTATCCTGATACGGAAGCGCTGGAGTTTCTAAGACAAGCCAACGTGGAAGTCGTTAAATTTGGTTAGGTCGAGGCTGTTGTCGACATCTTTTTTGTGTCATGAATCGTCGTTGTCCAATTGTTTATTATAAAATTACCAATTGATAGCTCCGTTGGAGCGATATTGGGGAAGTGGTATAGGTGAGAAGAGAAATAGTCATTCAATGGGATAGAAATTCGATAAAACACATTTCTAAACACAATGTAACCGATAAGGAGGTTAATAAAGCCGTAAACGGCAAAATCTTGATGAGAAAAATATCGAGGAAGGGCGTATCATTGGTGGAAATACTGGGACAGGTAGAGGGAAGAACGTTGTTCATCGTTTTAAAACTGCATGGAGATAGATACAAAGTCGTGACCGCAAGAGACGCAAATGACAGCGAAAAAAGGTTATATAAGAAAAGGAGAAAGTAATGTGCTATGAGAAAAGTTAAGATCAAATCCATGGAGAACATAGAAGCACTGCAAGAGGGGGAGTGGGTAGAAGTTCCCGAAGGATTACATGCCAAATTTTATTATGAAGTGAGCAAGAAGGGCGACAAACTTACGATTACCATGCCTAAAGGAGTGTCCAATAAACTAAAGGGCGAGCTGTTCGCTTCTTTTGACGATGATAAAATTGTGATCGAAAAGGCGTAAATTGTAGATAGATTCATAAAAATCGTTTTTATTTACCAGTGCTGGAGTTTTTAAAGCAAGCCAACGTGGAAGTCGTGAAGTTTGGTTAGGTCGAGGCTATTATAAAAGCCCAGCTTGTTCTCTCACGCTTTTGCTTTTCGGGGCTTTTCCATGTTCTTTTATGTGAGCCATGATCCACGCACAAAGCTCTCTTGCTTCACTCTCTCCCTGCTTCTCCAATATGGTTTTAAGGGCACCCTTGTACATCGTTCTCTGTCTGGAAAAACCTCGGCAGTCAATAATCTTCTCCTCTGCCAAACCATCAATCATCCGAATTAACTCGCTGACCGTCTCATCCTTATCAGTAACTACTCCAGTCTTATCGGCACCAATAATCTTCTTGATTATACTAATGAATTTATCTATCATTTGAGCACCTTTACTTTTTTTAACTCATAGCTATGTGGAATATAATCGTATATCTTATACATATACTAAAATATAAGCATATCTATATAGATTTGATATCATCAAATATTTCTCCTTTTTGACAAACGACGAACTTTATTTTATCCCTCGTTCAGACCACCAACGTGTCTCGCACTTTTGTATAAAAATCCCTATCCGTCCTGACGAATAGTGCAGGTTCTCTTGCCTTGATAAATCTGGTGATGTCCTCTTTTGTGATGGTTTGACGATGCTGTCCGTCTATGACGATCGTGGCGTTCTTGTCTATGCGCAACAACTCAAGTGTTATTTCACTATCTCCTGGGATGACCCATGGTCTGGCAGATAATTTATAGGGGGCGAGGGGCACGATCACAAAGGCATCTACACGCGGGTCGATGATAGGTCCGCCAGCGCTCATGGCATATGCAGTCGAACCAGTGGGTGTTGCCACTACAACACCATCAGCTCTTGTGGTTTCGATCTCTTTCCCATCGATTAAAACTCTGAAGTGCAGTATTTTGGCAGGTCTTGAAGTGATAACTGCCACCTCATTGGTCGCAGGAGGAAGCTTTTCATCATTCACGTGCACGGCAAGTCGCGCACGCTTCTGTATCTCGAATCCATCGAGTACCCGTTCGATCACTTCTTTGGCGCTTGCTGGAACGACATCGGCCAGAAATCCCACGTCTCCCATATTGATGCCGAGGATGGGCGTTGGTCTGGGGAGTAGCTGGATGGTGCGCAGTATGGTTCCATCTCCCCCAACCGTGATAATCATATCTACGTCCATTTTGGATAGGGGAACTGCACATTCACGTTTGCCTATTTCGGCTGCAGCTCGCGGCTCCAGAACTATCTTGACCGAATCCTGGAAGGAGTTCACGATAGCATTGACCATCTGAATCGCCTCCACCGTGTCGCATCGTGAAACAACGCCTATTTTCTTTGGTTTCACCTACATCACCCCTGTAATCTGGTAATCAACTCTTTGTGTATCCCCTCGTTAGCAGCTACGATATTAACCCTTCTTTTGACATCGAGTGGCGAGTTCAGTATGGCGCCGTTATCGTCCGTCACGATTCCGCCCGCTTCTTCTATAATCAGTTTTCCTGCTGCCACATCTGTGATGCGCAAGCGCCTTCTGACGTCGACAAATCCGTCCAACCTATTGGATGCCACATAACATAATTCGAGCGAGGCGCTTCCCATCAGTCGAATCCTTTTATTATTTTTATTCATGAAATCCATCAACGGTGTACACCCGTTAACCGACACGCAATATTCATCTAAATTGGTCTTGTCGGCTACACGGAGCTCTTTTCCATTCATGAACGCTCCCTTGGCTCTTTCTGCGCTGTATTCATCCCCTGTCACCAGGTCCTTAACATATCCATAATATACCTGAGAGAGATCGGAGCCACCAACGGCTATGGAAATTGAATAGAAGGGTATGCCATGAATGGCGTTATATGTCCCATCCACCGGGTCTAATATGATGGTGAACTCGGGACGCTCACCTAAGACGATGCTTCCCACCTCTTCGCTTACCAGCCTGATCGACCGTCCATCTTCCTTTAAAACGCAAAGTGCCGCCTTCTCAGCGATGTCGTCTATCCTGGCGGTGGGCGTGCCATTTGCCCCTTCGTAAAGTATGACTCCTCCATCTGCAATATTGGTAAGGTCTTTGATAGCATCGCCAACTGCATCTGCGATATCCCTGCATAATCTTTTCATGGTGCTATTGTATGTCATTGACATACATTTAAATTGTGGCATATATATTAAGATGTTACCTAGATTTAATAGGAGGGATACGTTAATGAAAGAACAAACAGAGGTCAGAACGCTCAAACAGGGGAGGTATGTCGTTATAGATGATGAGCCGTGTACAATCCTTAACATCGCCACTTCCAAGACAGGTAAACACGGGTCTGCAAAGGCACGAATAGATGCAGTTGGCATATTCGACAATCAAAAAAGGTCGATAGTACAGCCAATCAGTGCCAAGATATACGTGCCTATAGTTGAGCGTAAGAAAGCACAGATATTATCTTTTTCTGGAAAAGATTCCGCACAGCTAATGTGCATGGATGACTACTCCACGTTTGAGCTTAAGGTCCAAGAGGAGTTGCAGGGCAAATTGAGTGTGGGGCAGGAAATCACATATCTTGAAAGCATGGGAAACAGAAAAATAGATATGCGGTGATGCGATTGTTTACCTGTCCTGTTTTTGCAGATGCCAATGCTGGCTATGACGACTCGGAATTTGTTATATTCGGGGTACCTTTCGATGGCACATCATGTTTTCGCCCTGGCGCCAGATCAGCGCCTGCAGCAATGCGAGCGGCATCTTACAATTTTGAGACATATAGTTCAGAGCATGACGTGGACCTATGCGAGGTGCCATTCTGCGACCTGGGCGATATTGAAGTGAGCACCAATATAGACGAGACGCTTGCACTCGTACGGTCGGCAGTGGAAAAAATCATAGGAGATGATAAGGTGCCTATCATGATGGGCGGTGAGCATACACTGACACATCCGTGCATTCAGGCAATCGATGATGTTGGGGTCATGGTACTGGATGCGCATCTCGACCAGAGAGATGAATACAGCGGAAGTAAACAGAGCCATGCATGTGTCTCGCGGCGCATCCTTGAGGAATGTGGCGTAGAAAACTACGTCTCCATTGGGATTCGAAGCGGAGCGAGGGAAGAATATGATTTCGTCAGGCAAAATCGCGTTAGATTTTACACAGCAGAACAGGTTCAATCGGAGGGCATCGATATGGTGGTACAGGAGACGCTCGATTATTTAAGTACAGATAGGATATATCTCTCAATAGACATCGATGCCATCGATCCTGCATACGCGCCGGCGGCTGGGACGCCCGAACCCTTTGGGTTAACGCCCTCTGACGTTAGATTCGTCATTAAAAGCATAGCATCTCGCGCAGTTGGATTTGATATGGTTGAGATTGCACCTGCTTATGACCACGGGCAAACCGCCTTGCTGGGTGCAAAACTAATTCGGGAATTCATTGTAGCAAAAAAGAGGGGTGAATAAGGTGTTGCAAAAGCCAATCAAACAAATACGACTTGATTCGGGTATGACGGTAGCTCAACTAATTGAAGAGATGAGGGGGGCTGCGTTTGGTGCGGGCAGACTGGCAGAAGCCGTTGACATTTATGAAGCGATGCTATGCGACGACGGGACGAAGTTTTTAGGATTCGCAGGGGCAATGGTGCCTGCAGGAATGCGGCAGATAGTCGTGGATTTGATAAAAGAGCGGCAGATAGACGTTCTCGTCACTACGGGCGCAAATATCGTTCACGATTTGATAGAAGCATTTGGAGGGCGCCACTACAAAGGAGTGGAGCAGGTAGATGACCTTGAATTGAGACGCAGGCATATCAATCGCATATTCGACGTTTTTCTTCCGGAACGTCACTTTACCGTTTTTGAGGATAGGCTTTTGGATATTTTTGCAGACATCGATAGGGACGGCATGAGTATCAGGGAGTTGCTGACGGAGATAGGATTGAGAGTCGATGACCCCAATTCGATAACAGGTGTGGCCGCAGAAAAAAATGTCCCGATATTCTGTCCCGCAATCGCGGATTCTGCCATAGGGTTGCAGGCATGGTTATACACCCAGACCAAGAGACTTGATGTTGATACATTCAAGGATATGCGCGAATTCATGGACATCTGCTATAGCGCGAAGAAGACGGGCGCGATGTTCGTTGGCGGTGGCGTTCCCAAGAACTTCATACTCCAGTCCATGATCGTCACGCCGAGAGGGGGATTTGATTATGCGATACAGCTCACCATGGACCGCGCGGAGATGGGTGGGTTATCAGGGGCGACGCTGGACGAAGCAAAGTCATGGGGCAAGATCGGTGAATATGCTCGTGCTGTTACAGTTTATGCCGATGCAACGATAGCTTTGCCCATCATCATAGCTGCTGTAAAAGAGCGATTGAATAGATGAAGATATTTCAGAAACGCATTAAGGGGATAGCAAAGGACACTCTGCAATTTATACTTGAATCGTGCAAGTCCACACACCCAAATGAATTTGTCGGATTGCTGCAGGCAAGAGAAGATATCATCACTGATGTGATCATATTACCGGGCACCATCTCATCAGAGGTCAGCGCAGTTATGATGCTATACATGATGCCTTTAACTCTAGATAGTGTGGGGTCTGTTCACAGCCACCCATCTTCAAACATAATCCCTTCAACGGATGATCTGGTGATGTTCGAGCGTGGGAACAATTATAATATTATCGCAGGACACCCATACACTGGACAGAGCTGGGCATGCTACAACTCTGCTGGAAAAAGAATAGAATTGCCGGTATTGGATATTGAAATCGAGGATGACATATCGATTTTAGATGAGGATTGAATGATAAAAGTGCTTGCAACTGGAACCTTTGAGATATTGCACCCCGGCCACCTTACATATCTCAAAAAGGCAAAGGAACTCGGGGATGAGTTAATTGTCATCGTTGCCAGAGACTCGAATATTAAACATAAACGAAAGCCAATGATCCCCGAGAAACAGCGATTGGAGATGGTGAAATCGCTCAAACCGGTTGATAAAGCAATTCTTGGCAGTGAGACCGACATCTTCGCGCCACTGAAGGATATAAAACCTGACATCATCGCGCTGGGACATGATCAACATTTTGACGTTGATATGCTGGTAACACAATTGCGCCACAGAGGTATAATGGCGGCAGTGGTGCGCATAGGGGAATTTAATTCGTGCAAACTATGCAGCAGTGGCGGGATTATGGAAGAGGTCCGTAGAAGATTTGTGGATAAATCTTGATGGATTCTTCCCAATAATGAGTATTTTTTAATTTGGATTTTATATAATGTCCTTAATTGCTTGGCAACCCTTGAGATACTTTATCAACGATACTCTTTAAAAATTCCTTTCCCATGGATTTTGGAATTTCTCTATTCTCTTTTTTAGCAGTCTCCAACCATAGATCAATAGCTACTCTAATTTCTTTTAACGCTTCTTCTTCAGTCTCTCCAAAAGCTGAACAGCCGGGAAGTTCTGGAGCTATTGCAATATGGCCTCCATCTTCCTCGCTATAAAATATCTCTATGGTGTATTTATGACTCCCCATCTATTCCTCTACTAAGTTATATTTCTCAATAATCTTTATGAATTGCCTGACTTGATAAGGTTTTGCCCTCCCTTTAACATTCTGAAGGTTTAACATCTCCCTTATTCCATTCCTTACAAGTATCCTGTGGCTGCCTTTACCACCTTTAAAATTAAAGCCAAATAATTCTGCTGCCCTGCAAAGCTCCTCAAATCTGACATTTTTTGGATTTTCTTTGAGCTCTTTGTATATTCCTTTCTTGTCCATTGAGATTACTCATAGATATTCCTTGTATAATTACTTTTAAAACCTTTCGCCATATGGAATATAACGTTCCGAGCATATACGACGTTTTGCGATAGCAAAATGTCCCGAAGGGCAAGGGCGTTAGCCTGTAGCGTATATGCTGTGTTATCGGAAGTTTTGCGACAATCATACAATTTCAAATAATGTTTTTTGTTTTTCTGGCTCAACTTGTTTATTCCTTTTTATCTCTGCAAATTTACCACTTAATCTTTTTAATATAACATTATAATATTCCTTTGATATTTCCATTGTAATAAAATTTCGTTTTAGTCTTTTGGCTACTGCAGCAGTTGTTCCCGTACCACCGAAAGGGTCTAAAACTAAATCGCCTTCTTTAGAACTTGTTTTTATTATTAGCTCTAACAAATCTTCAGGCATCTGACAGGGATGCTTTCCTATCCGTTCTTTAAAAGTGCCACAAACCCTTGAAAATTGCCAAACATCATCAGGGATTTTTCCAATTGGATTTGCCCGTCTATCTTTATAAATAAGTTGCCTCGCAGAAGGAATTCTTATATTTTTATCATTAAATGTAAATCGTTCTTTGTCTTTAGTGAAATATAGAATATGAGTATGCGCACGATTAAATTTTTTTCTCTGATTTTGCCCAAAAGTGTAGTACCAGATAATCCAATTTCTAAAATAGAAGCCTGTCCTTTTTAAAATTACATTTATCTCTGCTGCGAATTCATCACCAATTGCAATGTATATTGTCCCATTGTTTTTAAGTAATCTATAAGTTTCTTTTATCCATTTTTCTGACCAGTTATAGTACTCTTCATAAGACATGTTGTCATTATGAACATCGTATTTTATCCCTATATTGAAAGGCGGATCTGCAAATACTAAATCTATAGACTTATCTGGTAATGTTCTCATAATTTCTATACAATC